>Ga0111539_10006222_pt1 | contig 15407 bp, 14 predicted proteins | sample RhiMethybrSRZTD1_FD_79667 | JGI IMG/M metagenome (GOLD analysis project Ga0111539, IMG submission 79667) | Populus rhizosphere microbial communities from Tennessee, USA - Rhizosphere MetaG P. TD hybrid SRZTD1 (version 2) (version 2) | ecosystem: Host-associated > Plants > Roots > Rhizosphere >... | reverse complement strand
CGACCTGAGGCAGGAGCTCTCTCGCCATCGTCAACCCCCTTCGGTCGGCGGTCCGATCTCGATCCAGTCGTCGGTCACACGCACCGCGAACACCGGCACGGGGTCGACCGCGGGCCCGTCGACGGGCTCGCCGGTCGCGAGGTCGAACTCGCTCTCGTGGCAGGGACAGATGACCGTGTCCTCCTGCGCGCCGAGCGCGCCCTCGGCCAGAGAGCACCCCTCGTGCGTGCACTCGTCTCCGAACGCGAACAGCTCGTTCTCGACGTGGGCGACCGCGACGCGCAGGCCGGGGAGATCGAAGGACCGAAGCTCGCCCTCAGGGACCTCGGCGAGGGATCCGACACGGCGATAGGGCTCGTCCACGGATGCCATCTTCGTCCAATCGCCTCGTGGAGGCACGGCGCGCTACAGCGGCGGCGTCCCCTCGAGAGCGGACTCCTGCGAGATGTGGATCTCCTCGGGTGTGCCCAGGGCCGCGACGCGCGTGACGGCCGACCACACGCGCTGCGCCAGCGTGATCCCGCCGAGCACGGTCAAGACCGCAAGCGCCGGCAGCAATGCGCCGGGAACCGGCAGGCCGATCATCATCGCCACGTAGCGCTCGAGCCGCTGGAAGTAGCCCTCGGTCAGTTCTGCCCCCGCGGCCTCGGCCTCCGCGCGGACGTGGCTCACGCACAGGGCCGTCACCAGCGTGATCAGGGACAGCGCGGCCTCCAGGCGCAGGTCCTGGCCGGCCAGCGCCCAGAACAGGCAGCCGAACAGGATCACGTCGGCCACGCGATCGAGCACCGAGTCCAGGAACGCCCCCACGCGGCTCGCCTCGCCGCGTAGGCGCGCAACCGCTCCGTCGAGGATGTCGAAGATCCCGGCCGGGATCAGCAGCAGACCGGCCAGCAGGAACTGCCCCCGCAGCAGCGATGCCCCCACCCAGACGTTGGTGACCAGACCGAGCAGCGTTAGGTGCCACGGCCGGAACCCTGCCTTGTAGACCCCGGCCAGCACGACCCGGTACGGCCAGGTGAACGCCCAGCGCATGGGCTTGGCCGCCACGCCCGCGGCGAGTCGGGGAGCCGGCATGTCGCGGATGCGCGCGTTGTCGTTCGGCCGGTCGCTCATCGAACCCTCACCCTCGAGGCTATCGCCCCGGGGCGGGGCGCCGCAGCCGTCAGGTTCGGGGCTCGAACCCCACGACTCGGTAGCGGAACGTCCCCCCCGGCGCTTCGTAGGCGATCTCGTCCTCGATGTTCGCTCCCACCACCGCGGTCCCCAGCGGGGAGGTCGTCGTGATCGTGCGAACGCCGGGGGCGCGCTCCTCGGCCGACTCGGCGAGCAGGTAGACCTCATCCTCGGACTCGTCGTCATCGAGCGGCCGAAGCGTCACGAGCATCCCCGAGGCGACGACCTCCGACTGCTGCGGGCCCTCGCTGATCTCCGGGTCCCGAAGCATGTGCTCGATGTTGCGGATCCGCGCCTCCATCAGGGCCTGCTCGTTCTTGGCGGCGTCGTACTCCGCGTTCTCGCGGATGTCGCCATGCTCGCGCGCGGCCTTCAGGCGTTCGGCGATGTGCGTGCGGCCGGACGTCTTGAGGTCCTCCAGCTCGTCGCGCAGGCGCGTGTACGCCTCCACCGTGAGCGTGGCGGTCGGCTTCTGCCCCGGCTTTCGGGCGGGGCGCCCGGCGAGCTCTTCGGGCAGTTCCATGAGACCGGCGAGCCTATCAACTGGCGCGAGGAACCCGCCTACGCGTCCGCGAAGTAGACGTTCTTGACCTCCGTGTACAGGTTCACGGCGTGCATGCCCATCTCGCGCCCGATCCCGCTCTGCTTGTAGCCGCCGAACGGCGCCTCGGTGTGGACGCTGTGCGCCGAGTTCACGCTGAGCACCCCCGTGCGGATCGCCTTGGCGACGCGGATCGCGCGGCCGAGGTCCCGCGTCCAGATCGAGCCCGACAGCCCGTAGGGCGTGTCGTTGGCCAGGCGGATCGCCTCCCCCTCGTTGTCGAACGGCATCACGCACGCCACGGGCCCGAAGATCTCCTCCTGTGCCACGCGCCAGGCGTTGTCGACGTCGGCCAGGATCGCCGGCCGCAGGTAGAAGCCGCCGGACGGCTCGGGCGGGATGTCCCCGCCGGTAACCAGCCGGGCGCCCTCATCGATCCCGATCCCGATGTAGTCCAGCGACGTCTGTCGCTGGTTTGCCGAGATCATCGGGCCGAGGTCGGTGGACTCGTCCTCGGGCCTGCCGACCCGCAACTCGGCCGTTCGCCTGGCCATCCGTTCGATGAACTCGTCGTAGACCGGTCGCTCGACGAACATCCGTGCGCGCGAGGTGCAGTCCTGTCCCGTGTTGTCGAAGATCGACCACATCGAGCGCTCGACGGACACGTCCAGATCGGCGTCGGCGAACACGACGTTGGCCGACTTGCCGCCGAGCTCGAGCGAGACGCGGGTGATGTTCTCTGCACACTGGCGCATGATCTGGGTCCCAACCGCGGTGGAGCCCGTGAAGCCCACCTTCGAGACCCGCGGGTCCGACACGAGCGCGGAGCCGACGGTCGAGCCGGGGCCGGGGAGCACGCTCACGGTCTCCGGCGGTAGCCCCGCCTCGACCATCAGGTCGGCCAGCATCAGCACGGACAGCGGCGTGTACGTCGCCGGCTTGACGACGATCGTGTTCCCGCACGCGAGCGACGGGCCGATCTTCCACGACGCGATCACCAGCGGGAAGTTCCACGGCACGATCAGGGCGCAGACGCCCACCGGCTCCCGGAGCGTGACGTCCAGGCCCGGGTCCTGCACCGGCACGGTCTCGCCGAAGATCTTGTTGGCTGCCCCGCCCCAGTACTCGAGCACGTTCGCGACCGTGCCGATCTCGCCGCGCGCGGCGTTGATCGGCTTGCCGGCGTTGCGCGATTCGACGGCGGCGAACGCCTCCAGGCGTTCGCGAAGCAGTCCCGAGGCACGGAGCAGCACGCGGCCGCGTTCGGTCGCGCTCATCCTCGGCCACGCGCCCTCCTCGAACGCGCGATGGGCGATGTCCACCGCCCGCCTCGCGTCCTCGGCGCCGGCGTCCGCGATCTCCGCCATCGGCTCACCGGTGCCGGGCTCGATCACCTCCGAGGTCGCCCCCTCGGTCGCCTCGACGCGTTCGCCACCCAGTACCAGGAGCTCGGTCGTCATCTCGTGCGATCCCTTCGTCGGCTGGTCGGCTGGATGATAGGTGCGTGCGCCGAACCCCGGTCGGTCGTGCCCGCGTATGCTCGGCCCGTCGCCCGAGCACACGCGCAGGAACGGAGGAGCCGATGGGTCGGCTGGACGGGAAGGTTGCGCTCATCACCGGCGGCGCGAGCGGTATGGGGATGGTCGCCTCGAAGCTGTTCGCGACCGAGGGTGCCAAGGTCGTCCTCACCGACGTCGCCGACGAGGCGGGCGAGGCCGTCGCGTCCGAGATCCAGGCCGCCGGCGGCGAGGCCGCGTACGTGCACGCCGACGTGTCCGACGAGGCGGACGCCGAGGCGATGGTGAAGGTGGCCGTCGACCGGTTCGGCGGGCTGACCGTCCTGTACAACAACGCGGGGGTGATGCTGAGCCAGGACGGCTCGGTCACCGACAACGACGCCTCGACCTGGGACACGACGCTCGGCATCAACGTCAAGGGCGTGGCGTTCGGCTGCAAGTACGGCGTGCCGGCCATGATCGCCTCGGGTGGCGGGTCGATCATCAACGTGGCCTCGTTCGTGGCCTGGATGGGCGCGGCCACGTCGCAGACCGCCTACACGTCGTCGAAGGGCGCGGTCCTGGCCATGACCCGCGAGATCGCCGTCGAGTACGCCCGAAAGGGGATCCGGTGCAACGCCCTGTGCCCGGGCCCGATCGATACCCCGTTGTTGGCCGAGCTCCTGTCCGACCCGGCCCGCCGCCAGCGGCGCTTCGTCCATATCCCGATGGGCCGGCTGGGGCAGGCCGAGGAGCTTGCCAAGGCCGCGCTGTTCCTGGCCGGCGACGACTCCTCGTTCATGACGGGGGCCTCGCTGATCGTGGACGGGGGCATCTCGGCGGCCTACGTGACGCCCGAGGACTAACATCCGCGGCCCAGTGGGACGATAAGAAGTCATGAGCGTCCTCCTGGCGGCCGTGGCGACCGGGCATCCGGCGATCCCGACGGACGGCAACTTCGACTTCACGCCGTTGCTGTACTGCTCGATCCTGATCCTGGGCTTCCGCAAGCTCCGGCCCGGCCTGCTGCTCCTGGCGACCCCCCTGTTCCTGCTGGCGGGGGGCCTGGTGGACTCGATCTCCGACGTCTTCGGGCTGTCCACGCTCACCACGGCGTCCGCGCTGGCGCTGCTTGCGCTCCTGCTCCCCCTGCCTCGTCCGCTGGGCCGACATCACCGCCCTTCGGCCGGTTGACAGGCAATACCCGGTATGGCTCGATACGCCTGATCCGTCATTCGCCATTCTCGGGAGGGGGCGTATGTCCGAACGCAAGGTCGGTTCGGTTACCTACCAAGAGGTAGGTGAGGAGTACTTCGAGAAGCGCGGCCTCCGACGACATGCGGGCGTGTGGTCGCTGTGGGCGCTCGGGGTCGGAGCCGTCATCTCCGGCGAGTTCTACGGCTGGAACTTCGGCCTCGGCACGGGTGGCTTCGGCGGCCTGGCCATCGCCGGCGTCCTGATGGCGATCATGTACTACGGGCTCGTCTATTCGATCGCCGAGATGTCACCCGCGCTCCCGCACACGGGCGGCGCGTACTCGTTCGCGCGATCGGCGATGGGGCCGTGGGGTGGGTTCCTCACGGGCCTGGCCGAGAACGCGGAGTACGTGATCACCCCGGCCGTCGTGGTCGGCGCGATGGCCCTGCTGATGCAGGAGATCGTTGGCGGCCTCTTCGACGTGAGCGGGGACCCGTTCTGGAACAGCCTCCCGTTCTGGGCGCTGATCTTCTACGTGATCTTCGTGGGGATCAACATCGTCGGGATCGAGGCGACGATGCGATTCACGGTCACGATCACGTTGCTCTCGCTCGCCGTGCTCGCGTTCTTCATCCTCGCCGCGATCTTCTCCGGCAAGCTCGACTTCAACCTGTGGACGAACATCGCCAAGGACGGCGCAGAGATCCCGGGTGGCGGAGGCCCCATGCTCCCGTTCGGGATCAGTGGGATCTTCAAGTCGTTGCCGTTCGCGATCTGGTTCTTCCTGGCGATCGAAGAGGTGCCGCTCGCGGCGGAGGAGTCCATGGACCCGCGTCGGGACGTCCCCAAGGGTTCGGTGTGGGGCATGCACACGCTGCTGATCGCAGCGATCCTCATCCTGATCTTCAACTCGGCGCTGCCGGGCGGGGCCTTCCTGTACGGAACGTCCGGATTCCCGCTGCTCGACGGCCTGTACGCGATCTTCGGACAGAACAGCGCTACCGAGCTCCTCGGGTTGCTGTTCATGATCGGCCTGGTGGCCAGCTTCTTCACGATCATCTTCGCGTACGGCCGGAACACGTACTCGCTCTCGCGGGCGGGGTACTTCCCGAAGTTTCTGTCACAGACCCACGGTGTGCGGAAGACGCCGCACGTCGCCCTGATCGCGGGGGCGGTCGTTGGGTACGCTGTGTTCTTCCTCGTCTGGTCCCTCCAGCAGCAGGAACTGGGCGCGCAGATCGTGGCGGCGCTGCTCAACATGGCGGTGTTCGCGGCCGTGATCTCCTACATCATGCAGATGGTGTCGTTCGTCCTGCTCCGCGTGAAGCTGCCGAACATCGCGCGGCCGTACCGGAGCAAGGTGGGGGTCCCCGGGGCGGTGATCGCCGGGGTGCTGGCCGCGACCTCGCTGGTGGCGATCTTCCTGAACGACGCCTACCGGCCCGGCGTGTATGGGGTGGCCATCTACTACGTGCTGGGCGTCCTGTACTTCGCGGTCGCCGGGCGCAACCGGCTGGTGCTGTCCCCGGAGGAGGAGTTCGCGCTCACCCAGGGCGAGCAGGGCGTGCCGCAGGAGAGCTACCAGACCGGATCGGCGGCGCAGGAGGCGATCCTTCGCGGACGGCGCGCGGAGGCGACGACGACGGCACCGGCCGCGCCGTCGGACGGCCCCTCCGAGCCGCCTGCCGGAACGCCGACCGGGTAGCGGCGCTCAGGGAACGGAGTCGAGCGGCGGGCCCGCGGATCGGGCCCGCCGCTCGCGTTTGACACCGTTCACCGCTGGTTCTTCGATGGCACCCCCGAACGAAAGGCGGACGACCGTGAAGGGTGCCACCGGCATGCTGACCGTCAAGCAGCTCGAGGAGCTGGCCGACGCCGGCGAGATCGACACCGTCCTGTGCATGTTCACCGACTTCCAGGGCCGCTTCGTCGGCAAGCGGATCCTGCCCTACTTCTTCCTCGAGGACGTGCTCGGCGAGGAGGGGCTGCACGCCTGCTTGTACCTGATCGCGATCGACATGGAGATGGAGCCGCTCCCCGGATTCGAATTCGCCAGCTGGGAGACGGGCTACGGCGACTTCAAGATGATCCCGGACGTCTCGACGCTTCGCCTCGTGCCCTGGCTCGAGAAGACGGCGATGGTGATCTGCGACGTCGCCGACGAGCACACCAACGAGCTGGTCGAAGTCGCCCCTCGCACGATCCTTCGCCGGCAGGTCGAACGCGCCAAGGCCGCCGGCTACACGTTCAAGTCGGGCTCGGAGCTCGAGTTCTACCTGTTCAAGGACTCGTTCGAGGAGGCCGCGCAGAAGCGGTACCAGGACCTGCAGCCCTCGTCCCCGTACATCATGGACTACCACATGCTGCAGACCACCAAGGACGAATGGATCATCCGCCAGATCCGCAACGGGATGCTCGGCGCGGGGATCCCGATCGAGTTCTCCAAGGGCGAGTTCGGCAAGGGCCAGCACGAGATCAACGTCACCTACGCCGACGCGCTGACGACGGCGGACAACCACGCTATCTACAAGCACGGCGTCAAGGAGATCGCCGCCCTCAGTGGAGCCGCGATCACCTTCATGGCCAAGTGGACGATGGAGGAGGCCGGCTCGTCGTGCCACATGCACTCGAGCGTGTGGAGCGAGGATGGGACCGAGTCGCTGATGTGGGACGACGCTGCGCCGAACCACATGTCCGACACGTTCCGTTACTTCCTTGGCGGCCAGATGGAGACGGCCCGAGAGGCGGCGTGGATGTATGCGCCGTTCGTGAACTCGTACAAGCGCTACCAGCTCGGCTCCTGGGCCCCGACCGCGATCGTGTGGAGCAACGACAACCGCACCTGCGGTTTCCGAGTGGTCGGCGAGCATGGCGGGTTCCGCGTCGAGTCCCGGCTGCCCGGCGCCGACGTGAACCCGTACCTCGGATACGCGGCCACGATCGTGACGGGCCTCCACGGGATCGAGAACAAGATCGAGGCGCCCGCGATGTTCGAGGGCAACGCCTACGAGGCCAAGGACGTGCCGCGCGTGCCGAGCTCGCTGCACGAGGCGATCGACGCGATGGAGAAGAGCGAGACCCTGCGCGAGGGGTTCGGCGACTACGTGTTCGGGCACCTGCTGAACATGGCGAAGCAGGAGCAGATCATCTTCGACAACAACACGGTCACCGACTGGGAGCTGGTCCGCTACTTCGAGCGGGGCTGAGGAAAGTCAGATTGGAATCCCTCTGAGGTCCTCCTGAGGTTCCTCCGGCCTTCGCACGATGGACCACCGGCCTCTTTGACAACCGAACATATGTTCGATATACTTTGCTCTCCTCCCCCGTGACCAACCGAGGTCGCGGTGCAACACGACGAAGACGAAACGCTCATCAGGAGCATCGACGCCGAGCACGCCCGCATCGCGGCGGCGCAGCGTCGGATGCTTCGACTGGTCGCGCAGGCCGACCGCCGAAAGAGTTGGGTCGACGTCGGCGCACGGGACACGGCGCACTGGCTGTCGATGCGGTACGGCATCTCGTACTGGAAGGCGCAGCGCTGGATCGCGGCCGCGCACGCGCTCGAGGCGCTGCCGCGCGTGTCGGACGCGCTGGCGTCCGGCGAGCTCCACATCGACAAGGCCGTCGAGCTGACGCGCTTCGCCACCCCCGAGAACGAATCCCGGCTACTGATCTGGGCTGGCGGCGTCTCGTGCGGGGCGATCCGTCGAAAGGCGGACGTCGCCACGCGTCGAACGCGGGACGACCTCGTCGACGTGGAACGGAGCCGAGCGCTCACCTGGTGGACGTTCGACGAGGGGCGGCGGTTCGGCATGCAGGGCGAGCTCCCCTCGGCGCAGGGAGCCGTGGTGGCCAAGGCGATCGAGCGCCTCGCCAAGGACCTGCCCGTCATGCCCGACGAGGAGGGTCCAGCCGGCACGGAGGCACGCCGGGCGGATGCCCTGGTCGCCTTGTGCTCGACGGGGGGCCGCCCAGGGGACGAGCCCGACCGGGCGACGGTCATCGTCCACGCGCGCCTGGAAGGACCCGACGGCGAGGTCGGCGCGTGTGAGATCGAGGACGGGCCGGCGATCGACCCCGACGCGGCCCGCCGGCTGGCCTGCAACGCGCGGAGGCAGACGGTGGTCGAGGACGACAGCGGGCTGCCGGTCCGGCTAGGTCGCGTCACCAGGGAGCCACCCGCGTGGATGGTTCGGCACCTCAAGTACCGCGACGGCGAATGCCGCTTCCCGGGCTGTGGATCCAAACGCTTCACGCAGGCGCACCACATCGTGTGGTGGGAGCAGGGAGGGCGGACGGATCTCGAGAACCTGGTGCTGGTGTGCACGTTCCACCACCGACTCGTCCACGAATATGGCTGGCGGGTGCGGCGCGAGGAGGACGGGACCGTCAGCTGGTGCCGCCGGGAAGGCGAGCCGTATCGTGCAGGACCGCCCCCGCCGAAGCAGCGGCTCATCGCCTCGTGAGTCGACGGGTCAGGACGGGTCAGGTGGAGAAGACCGGTCGGAGCGCGTCGTAGAGATCGCGGTACCGCCGGTAGGCATCGTCGTAGGCCTCTCGGCGCTCGGGATCGGGTGCATGCTCGTCGCGCCGGTAGGCGACGAAGGCCTGGACGGCGTCGGTCACGGTCGCGTGGACGCCCGACGCGACGGCGGCCAGGATCGCGGCGCCGGTCGCGGTGGTCTCCACGCTCGTCGGGACCCGCACCGGCAGGCCGGTGACGTCCGCCTTGATCTGCCGCCAGAGGGGTCCTTTCGCGCCGCCGCCGACGATCGTGAGGCGTCGGACGCCCAGGCCGGCGTTCGACATCGCCTCGACGATGTCGCGCAGGGCGAACGCGCTTCCCTCGAGGATCGCGCGCGTCATGTGCGCGCGCGAATGCGCGAGCGTGAGCCCGTAGAACACACCGCGGGCCGCGCCGTTCCATTCGGGCGCCATCGCGCCCTGCATGCACGGGAGGAAGATCAGACCCTCGGCACCGGGTGGTACGCGCTCGGCCTCCTGCGACAGCAGGTCGTAGGCGTCACCCAGACCCTCAGCCTCCGCGCCGCGCTCGATGGGGGCGAACTGGTCACGCCACCACCGCAGGTTCCCGCCCGAGACGAAGCCGGGGTTCTCCAGCAGCCAGGCATCGGGGTCGGCGTGTGGGTGGCACTCGACCAGCATCGTCGGGTCCTCGCGCGGTTCGCTCGAGGCCGCGCAGACCGGCTCCGCAGTGCCGACCACGTCGCACACCTCGCCCGGCTCGAACACGCCGGCACCCAGCGTCGCCGCCATCTCGTCGCCGCACCCCACGGCGACGACGGTGCCCGGGTCCAAGCCCGTGGCCTGCGCGAAGGCTCCGGTGATCGTCGCGATCGGCTCGGTCGCGGCCGAGACCTCGGGCAGCATGGTTTCGGGCACGTCGACCGCGGCCAGCACCTCGGCCGACCACTTCCTCGAACGCGGATCGAGGAGCGCGAGCGAGGACGCGTTCGAGTAGTCGACCACGACGGGGCCAGCGACCTCCTTGAGGACGAACGTGCCGGGCGACATCAGCGTGGCCGCCTTCGCCCACAGCTCGGGTTCCTCGTCCCGAACCCACAGGGCCTTGAAGACCGCATGCGAGGAGTCGAGGTTCGCGCCGACGGCCCTGTAGAAGTCCTCGGGTGAGATCCGCCCGGCCACCGCGGCCGCCTGCCCCTCGGCGCGGCGGTCCATCCAGATCATCGCCGGGCGGAGGGGAGCGCCCGTCCCGTCGCACACGACCATCCCGTCCAGCTGAGATCCGAACGACAGGCCCTTGACCGCTGACGGGCCCTCGGGGACGTGCTCGAGCAGCTCGCGGACACCGGCCGCCGTCGCCTCGGGCCAGGCGCCTGGGTCCTGCTCCGCCGCGCCGGGGAACGGGAACGAGAGGTCGTAGGTCTGGTACGAGGACGCGACGAGCGTGCCGTCCGCGGCGTAGAGCGCGCAGTTGGTCCCCTGCGACCCGACGTCGCAGCCGATCACATAGGGATCGGTCGAGGCCGACGTCATGGAAGGATGACCACCTTCAGGCCGGTCCCCTCCCGGATCGTCCCGAACCCCTCGGCGATGTGATCGAGCGAGAACCGGTGCGTAACCACGCGGGCGAGCTCCTCCTGCCGCCGGTCCAGATAGTCCATCGTGATCCGGTACTGACGGTGGGTCGCCCCGTACGCGCCCAGGATCGCGAGCTCCTTGTAGTGGAGCTCGTTCATGTCGAGCGGGCTCACGGGATCGTGCTTGGGCAGGCCGGCGAAGTACACGACCTTGGCGCGCTTGGCGGCCATCTCGAGCGACGCCTGCTGCGCCTGCTTGGACGGTGCCGCGACGCTCACGCGGTCGGCCCCCGCTCCTCCGGTGCGCGATCGCACGGCCTCGACGCCGTTGTCGTCGCCGGCCACGAACGCATCGTCGACGAACTCGCCCACGATCCCCATCGCGATGTCGAGCCGGTCCTGTTTCACGTCGGTCATATAGATCCGGCTCGCGCCGCGGTCGCGGCACATCACCGCCTGCCAGCATCCGATCGGACCCGTGCCGAGGATCACGACGACGTCGCCGAGCCGCACGTCGAGCATCTCGATGCCGTTCAGCGCGCACGCGAACGGGTCTGCCACCGTCGCGAGGTCCGACGGAAGATCCTCGGGCAGCGGGATGAGGTTCTTCGTGGCGATCGGGGGCACGGCCGCCCACTCGGCGTACGCGCCGGGAAAGGGGTCGTACCCGTACAGGAGGTGGTGCTCGCACAGGTTCTGGAACCCCTCGAGGCACCAGCGGCACTCGCCGCAGGTGAGGATCGAGCCGAGGAACACGCGGTCGCCGGCCGATATCCCGGGCGGAAGTGCGGCCTCCGACCCGACCTCCTCGAGCACGCCGACCGGCTCGTGACCGAGCACCCACGGCGCGGGGGCCTTGGGGTCGCCGTTGAAGAACGTACGCGCGTCGGTGCCGCAGATGCCGCAGGCCTCGACCCGAAGGATCGCCCCGCGAGGGTCGAGCTTGGGCTCCTCAGTCTCGCGGACCTCCACCGCGTGCACGTCGGTCATGAACGCGGCCCTCATCGGCCCACCACCTCGGACGAGATACGAGAGACGACGCTCACGATCCGAGCTCCTCCACCAACGCCTCGTGTGCCTTGTCCGAGCTCCACCGCTCTCGGATCACCCTCGAGAGCGCACGGGTGATCGCCTCGGGCGAGGCGTGCATGAAGATGTTCCGGCCGACCGAGCAGCCGATCGCGCCCGCTTCGACGGCCACCTGCATCCGCCACAACAGCTCCTTGTCCTCGAGTCGGGACCCACCCGCCAGCACGACGGGGATGCCGTTGGCCGCCTCGACGAGCTTGCCGAACGACCCGGGATCGCCCGGCCAGTTGGTCTTGACGATGTCGGCGCCCAGCTCGGCGCACAGACGCACGTTCCGCCGCAGGTACTCGAATCCGTACTGCTGCTTGAGCTCCTCGACGGTCGCATACGTGGTCGGGAACTCCGCCTCGGCGATGAACGGCATGCCGAGCGCGGCGCACTCGCGGCCGACCGACGACAGGATGTCGAGCATCCCGGGCTCGGTCTCGCCCCCCAGGGCCGTGAACAACACCACCGCGTCGGCGCCCAGCACCAGGGCCTCCTCGACGTCGGCGATCTGCACGATCTCGGGCCGGTCGCCCCCCGGATCGGCCGATGCCGAGAGCAGGAGCGCCAGCGAGGTCGTGGGCGAGAACGCCGGCTCGGCGACCCTGATCATCCCCTTGCTCATCATGATGACGTTCGCGCCGCCCGCCACCGTCTCGCGCGTCCGCTGCTCGATGTCGGCGAGGGGCTCGAGGAACGTGGGGGACGTCATCCCGTGATCGAGCGCGCAGATCACCGAGACCCCCGCGGGATCGATCACGCGCTTGAGCCGCATGGCCTTACCGGTCTTCGTGGTCATCGGGCCTCCTCCGTGTTCGCCGGGAGCATGCCAGACAAGGTCGGTCGGGCGCGACCCGCGAAGGGCGGCCCGGGTTCGACCCGGGGGGATGACCTTGCGAGAAGGGCCCGCATCCTGCCGCCGCTAGACTGGCGCGATGCGGCCGGTCCTACTGATCGGGCACGACGACTGGGAGACCTTCGGGGTCGCTCCCGGCACGCTCGAGGAGGACGGCGTGCCCTGGATCGGTCACCTCTCGCACACCGGCAAGCCGCTGCCCGACCTGTCCGAGATCTCCGGGCTCGTGATCTACGGCGGCGTGATGAACGTCGACCAGACCGACCGCTACCCCTTCCTGGACGCCGAGCGGCGGCACGTGCGGGCGGCCGTGGACGCCGGCGTCCCCTACCTCGGCATCTGCCTGGGCGGCCAGATGCTGGCGCGGGCGCTCGATCACGCCGTGTATTCGGCGGGGGTTCGCGAGATCGGGTTCAACGCGCTCCATCCGACGGCGGAGGCCGCGAAGGACCCGCTGTTCTCCGTGTTCGGGGATGGCGACCCGGTCTTCCACTGGCACGAGGACACGTTCGAGCTCCCGGAGGGCGCCGTCCTGTTGGCCGCCGGCGACGAGGTTCGAACGCAGGCCTTCCGATACGGCGAGCGGGCCTGGGGGACGCAGTTCCACTTCGAGGTCGACCGTGCCGAGATCGACCTGTGGCTGAAGACGGCCGGCGATGACGAAGTTCGGGCCTGGGGGAAGACCTCCGAGGAGATCCGCGCCGAGGCCGAACGCCTCATCGATGCCCACGAGGCACGCGCCCGGACGCTCTTCCGCAGCTTCTGGGACCTCGTGCGCCGCTCGGCCTGAACCCCCCGGGGGCCGAGGGTGCCTGCCCGATCGGCGGCCCCGGCACCACGGCATCCTGCCCTCGCGCGAGGCGCGCCTCGGGCTTACGATCGGACGATCGAACTCGAAGGGGAGGCGGTCATGGCCGGCCTGAACGTCGTGAGCTTTCGCCCCGAGAAGAGCGACTTCGCCTGGACGTTCGGCGGCGTCGATCCCGTGATGAAGGTCAAGCCCGGCGACGTGCTCGAGGTCTGGACCGAGGACTGCTTCGCCGGCCTCGTCCAGACGGTCGAGGACCTGCCGTCGCGGGTGATCACGGCCTTCAACCCGCAGACCGGGCCCTTCTACGTCGAGGGCGCGGAGCCCGGCGACACCCTGGTCCTGCACTTCGTCTCGATCGAGCCGTCGCGGGACTGGGCGATGTCGACGACCTTCCCGCTGTTCGGCGCGCTCACGTCGACGCTGCGAACGGTGACCTTGCAGGATCCGCTCGATGAGATCGTGTGGCGCTACGACGTGGACGCCACCAAGCGGCTGGTGCGGTTCGAGTCTCGCAACGGCGAGTACGCGACCGAGCTCCCCCTCGACCCGATGCACGGGACGGTGGGGGTTGCCCCTGCCGGGGGGGAGGTCCGCTCGTCGCTGGTTCCCGATGCCCACGGCGGAAACATGGACACGCCCGAGATGCGGGCCGGCACGACGTGCTACCTGGGCGTGAACGTCGAGGGGGCGCTGTTCTCGCTCGGGGACGGCCACTGCCGCCAGGGCGAGGGCGAGACCTGCGGGGTCGCGGTCGAGGCGGCGATGGATACCGTCCTGGTGGTCGAGTTGATCAAAGGTCGGACGACCCCCTGGCCCAGGCTCGAGACCGACGATCACATCATGTCGACGGGCTCGGCCCGCCCCCTCGAGGACGCGTTCCGCATCGCGCACGGCGACCTCGTGATGTGGCTGGTCGAGGAGTTCGGCCTGGACAAGCTCGACGCCTATCAGCTCGTGTCGCAGATCGCCGAGAGCCCGGTGGCCAACGTGTGCGACCCGAACTACACGTTCGTCGCCAAGGCTCCCAAGGCATACCTGCCCAAGCCGGAGGTCTACGCGAGGACCCGGACCACGGTGAAGGAGGTGGCGAAGGCCTACCGGTCCGAACGCGGGATCGGCTGATCGGTTCCCCGCAGGTCGTTCGGCCACCATCGGTCCACGCCCACGTGTTTCCGGCACTGACTTGCGAGCCGCTCCTGACCGGTTCAGGATTGTGCGACGACTGCTGGTGGGGGCGAGCCCGCACCCGTTTCTGTCGTGCCCGCCCCCCCGGGATAGGGAAGGGGTGATGTATGGCGGCAACCGCCGACGAGAAGGCCATGATCTCCGAACGGGTCGCACCCGTCCTGGTCGCCAGGACGCTGGGGCCCTTCGACTTGGTCGTGATCTTCGTCGCGATCGTCCTGTTCATCAACAACGCGGCCGGGGTGCAGTTCGCCGGCCCGTCGGTGTTCATCTTCTGGATCGTCGCGTTCGCGACGTTCCTGATCACCGGGGCGTTCGTGACGGCTCAGCTGGGACGCATGTTCCCGGAGGAGGGTTCGCTCTACGTCTGGACCCACAAGGTCCTCGGGCCCTTCTGGGGTTTCTTCGCCGGGTTCGTGGCGTGGTGGCCGGGCCCGATCTCGCTGGTGTTCATCGGGATCCTGTTCGCGAACTTCCTCCAGCAGTTCGCCGTGCTGGCCAAGCCGAGCTGCGAGTTCCCGTGCATCTTCACCGAGAACTGGCACATCGGCGTCGTCGTCCTGGCCGTGATCTGGTTCAGCGCGCTGATGTCCTACCTTCGGATGCGCGTCACACAGAACTACGTGAACGTCCTGTTCTGGTTCTACGCGGCGGCGATCTTCCTGATCGGGTTCGCCGGCGTGTGGTGGCTGCTCCAGGGCAACGGCTCGTCGACCGACTTCGGAACCGGCTGGAACCCCTTCCAGGGTGACAAGCTGGCACTCGGCCTGCCTGCGAACCTCACGTTCTTCTCGTTCGCGATCCTGGCGCTGTTGGGGATCGAGACGCCGCTGAACATGGGCGCCGAGGTCACCGGCGGCGAGAAGGCCATCCGGACGTTCCTGTTCTGGGGCTGCGCCATCGTGATGGTCGCCTACCTATGGGCGACCTTCGGGAACATGGTCGTGATCGAGGCCGGGGGCGCGAACGGCACGACCGGAGGCGCGGAGACCGTCGGGCTGGCCCTGGG
>Ga0111539_10006221_pt1 | contig 15408 bp, 12 predicted proteins | sample RhiMethybrSRZTD1_FD_79667 | JGI IMG/M metagenome (GOLD analysis project Ga0111539, IMG submission 79667) | Populus rhizosphere microbial communities from Tennessee, USA - Rhizosphere MetaG P. TD hybrid SRZTD1 (version 2) (version 2) | ecosystem: Host-associated > Plants > Roots > Rhizosphere >... | reverse complement strand
GAGCCGCGGCGGCAATGGCCGGTGATGCCGACTGACGGGCGGCCGCTCCGCGGCGGCGTGATGCTCGCGGGCATCCTGCTGTTGGGCCTCGGGCTCCGGCTGATCGGCCTCGGCTACGGGCTGCCGCACGTCTACAACCCCGACGAAATCGCGATCATGAATCGCGCGCTCGCGCTGTCCAACAATCACTTCAACCCGCAGAATTTCCTGTACCCGTCCCTCTATTTCTACGCGCTGTTCGCCTGGGAGGGCGCCTTTGCGGTCATCGCGCGCGTCGTCGGCCTGTTCGATTCGTTTGCGGCCTTCGAGCGCAGCTACTTCGTGGATCCGACGTGGATCTTCCTGGCAGGCCGCGCGCTCACGGCGGTGTGCGGCACCGCGACGATCTGGGCGACGTGGCGGCTGGGGGTGCGTGTGTTCGATCGCACCACCGGCCTGGTCGCGGCGCTGCTGCTGGCGGTGTTGCCGCTGGCCGTGCGTGACGCGCACTACGTCAAGCACGATGTTCCGGCCACGCTGATGGTGGTCCTGGCGCACCTGGCGCTCGCGCGGGCGATCACCGCCGGCGCCGCCCGCGTGTCCTGGATCATCGTGGGCGCACTGACAGGACTCGCCGTGTCAACGCACTACTACGCGGTCTTCGTCGCGCTTCCGGTCGCGATCGGCGCGCTGACGGTCCGGCCCCCTCGGGATGCCGTTCGAATGCTGACGTGGGCTGCCGCCGCGGCGGTCATCGCGTTTGCGGCAACGTCGCCGTTCCTGCTGCTGCATCCGGACCTCGCGCGCCAGGACATCATCGCCAACCGGCAAATCGTCATGGACCGCGTGACCAGCGCGCGTGGGCCGTTCGGGTCGCTCGGATTCTATCTGCACGCGCTGCCGAGCCTGAGCGGCGCCGGCCCGATTGCCGAACTCGCGCTGCTCGGAGCGCTCTTGCCGCGGCTTCTCAATCGCGTGCGAGTGGTCGTGCTCCTGGTGTTTCCGATCGCGTTTCTGCTGTTCATCGCCAACACGTTTCCCGCCACGCGCTACCTGAATCCCATTCTGCCGTTCGTGGCGCTGTTGGCTGCCGGGGCCATCACCTACGTGCAGCAGTTGAGTCGCACCGTCAGCATCGCTGGCATCGTGGGCGCCGCCCTTCTCGTCGGCTTCACGGCGTTCACGAGCATAGAGCAGGATGTGTTCTTCCGTCAGACCGACACGCGCACGCTTGCGCTCGACTGGATATCGCGCGAGGTGCCGCAGACGGCGACCATCGCCGTGCAGCCGTACAGCGTGCCGCTCCGGATGTCGAAGCCGGCGCTGGTCGAAGCGCTCACCGCGCACCTCGGCTCGGCCGACCGCGCGACGATCAAGTTCCAGAAACAGCTCGCCCTCGACCCGTACCCGGCGCCGTCGTGGCGCGTGATTTACCTGGGCGCAGGCGGCCTCGACGTGGACCGGATCTACGTTGATCCGGCGGCGTTCCAGGGCGGGAACGGTCTCGCGCCGCTCAGGAATCTCGCGGTGGAATACGTGGTTTTGAAGAAGTACAATGAACCCGACGCGTCGATGACCCCACTGGGTGCGGCCCTCGAGCGAGGAGCGCGTCGCGTGGCGGTGTTTTCCCCGTATCGCGCGGATGTTCCGGGCGATCGTCTCGCTGCGGTCGCGCCGTTCCTCCACAACACCGATGCGCGGATCGATCCCGCGCTGGAACGTCCGGGGCCAACGATAGAAATCTGGAAACTTGATTAATGGACTTTGCTCCCCGGCTGCGTGAGGCCGTTGCACGACGTGCGCGCACGCTGCCCCTGCTCACAAGCCTTGTCGCGCGGTACCGTCGCTCGCAATACGAGCGCCGCATCGACGGCTTTCTGAAAAAGCAGGACGGTGAGGCCGGCCGCCTCCCCTCCGGCGTCGTCTACGAGGCGACGATGCGGTGCAACTTGCACTGCGAGTTCTGCTACGTCGGCACGCTCCTGAATATCGAGGGCGAGTGGCGCGAGGAACTGCCGCTCGAGGTCCTGAAACGTGCGTTCCCGGACGAGGCCGGCCTGCAGGTCAGCCTCACCGGCGGCGAAATCTTCATGCGCAAGGACATCCTCGGCGTGATGGAGGTGTTCCGCGAGAAGGGCTACACCTGCGGCTACCTCACGACGAACGGCACGATCATCAACGACGAGCGCGCGGAGGCGCTGGCGGATCTCGCGGCGAAGGGGTTCCTGAAGCACATCAGCGTCTCGATTGACGGACCGAACGAGCTGCACGACAAAGCGCGCGGCGTGAAAGGCACGTTCGAGCGCACCGCCGCGGGACTGCGCCGCCTGCAGCAGGCGGCGGCAAAAAGACACGCGCCGCTGCGCGTGAGCGTCAACACCACCGTGGCGCACGAGACGCTCGACGCGCTGCACGAGATGGTCGGCGTCGCCGAGGAACTGGGGGTCGACGCCATCGGCCTCAACCACCTGATGTACAGCACACCGGCCGAAGTGGCCGAGACGGTGAGACTGCTGGGCGCCGCCGACGCGTCCGTGATCTCCACGTTCGTGACGAACGATCCGGGTTTGAACCCGGCGCGCGTCCGTACGCAGGTGAACAGGCTCGTGGCTCGCTGCCGCGAACGCGGTATCCGCTTCGACATGCGTCCGAAGGTGAAAGAGCCGATCCTCGATGCGTACTACACGCCCGGATCGGCCCTGACAGGCCGATGTTTGTATCCCTTCCTGTACGCCCGTGTCTCGTTCAGCGGCAAAGCCTACTTCTGCCCGTTCATTCGCATCGAGGTCGGGGATCTGACGAAGCAGTCGCTCGAAGAGGTCTGGACCGGCGAGACCTATGTGTCGCTCAGACGCCGGCTGGTCGAGAATGGTATCTTTCCGGTCTGCCGGCGGTGCTGCAAGGTAGAGCTTGCTCCCGGCACGGCCGACGCGCTCGTCACGGTGCCGGCGGAGGAACCGCTGGCCGCCGGCGCACAATAACGCTCAATGATGCTGGGTGCCCGCACACTGCTCGTGAATCCGCCGCTCGTCGGCGGCATCGCGTTCACGCGCCAGGGGCGCTGCCAGGAACGCGAAGAAGTGCTCGGCACCACCAAACCGCCGTACACGCTCGCGCTCCTTGCCGCGCTCCTCCGCGACCGCGGCTGCGACGTCCGGCTCGTCGATCTGACGGCCACGCACACATCCGTTGACGACCTGATGGTGAAGCTCGACGCCGAGCAGTTCCAGCCGACGTTGATTCTGTTTCCGAGCACGACACCGACCGTGGACGCCGACAACGCCGCCATGGCCAAGGTGAAGGCGCGCTATCAGGCGCGGATGTTCTCGTTCGGACCGCACGCCTCCACGACGCCCGCCGAGGCGCTGAATCGCGCCACGGCAGTGGACGGCCTGTTCGTCGGCGAACCGGAAGACGGCATCGTCGCGCTTGCGGCGCTCGACTCGATGGACCGGCTCGACGAGATCCCGACCCTGACGTTCCGGCGCGGGAGTGAGATCGTTCCGCACCGCGCGCACGGGCAGTATTCGGGCTTCATGCAGGCGCCGTTCCCAGCCTGGGATCTGCTCGACCTCAAGGTGTATCGCCTGCCGCTCGTCGATCAGCCGTACGTGCTGATCGAGACGTCGCGCGGCTGTCCCTACTCGTGCGATTTCTGTGTGGCGCCGATCCATCAGGGGCACAAGTTCCGCGAAAAGAGCGCGAAGATGCTCGTGGACGAGATCGAGCGCGGCTATCGTGAGCTCGGCCTGACGTTCTTCTACCTGTGGGCGGACACGGTCACGCTGAACGTGAAGTCCTTCAGCGCCTTCTGCGAGGAGCTGATCGCGCGCAAGCTGCCGGTGCAGTGGTTCGGCAACGCGCGCGCCGACAACCTGACCGATCCCGCGTTCGTGCAGCGCTTGCGCCAGGCCGGCTGCTGGATGCTCGCCCTCGGCATCGAAACGGAGTCCGAGGAAACGCGCAAGGACATGATGAAGCGGCTGGACGGACAGAAGATCCGCGCCGCCATCGCCAACATGCGCACGGCCGGCATCCGCTCGTTCGGCTTCTTCATCCTCGGCTATCCGGGCGACACCCCGGCCTCGCTCGAGCGCACGATCGACTACGCGATTGAACTCGATCCAGACTTCGCCAATTTCTATCCCGCGGTGCCGTATCCGGGCACCGAGCTCTACGCGAAGGCGAAGCGTGACGGCCTGCTCGCTGCGGAAGACTGGACGAAGATGGAATACTCGTACTATCTGCTTCGCGGCAACGGCCTCGACGAGGCGACCGTGATGAACGCGATCAATCGTGCGAAGCGGCGGTTCTACCTTCGCCCGGGCTACATCGCGAAGCACGCAGGCGACGTGGTGCGGCTGGCCGTGACGAAGTGGAACCTGGCGTGGCACGTGGCGTCGCGGATCCTGTTCGGCACGCCCGTCACCGACGCGGCAACGCCGGGTACCACCGCGCGTCAGCGCGCCGCCTGAACGATCTTCTCGACCTCGGCCGCTGAAAGTTGCCGGTACTCCCGTGGGGGCCGGCCATTCGACCACTGCAGACCATACAAATCCCGCAGCTGCAGGAGGTAGCCGGCCGCCTCGCGCTTGCTCATCTTGCTCTCGCCCAGCTCGCGATCGTCGAACTGATAGGGAATCTCGACCAGCCGGCGGGGCCGGCCGCGGACGATCAGCTCCAGACAGATCTTGAACCCGCCAGCCTTGATTTCCACGCTCCGCGCCAACTCGCGACGAATCAGAAAGAATCCAGACGCCGCGTCGCGAATCGGCGACAGCGGCCGCGCGAGCAGGCACCCGACGCGCGAGAGGACGCGGCGGCTGAACGGCCAGTTCGGCGTACTGCCGCCGGGAATGTAGCGGCTGGCGACGAGGACGTCTGCCTCCGCGGCGCGAAACACAGCCAGCATGCGCGGCACGAGCGCTGGCGGATGGCTGAAATCCGCATCCATGACGCCGGCGATCTCCGCGCTGGCCACCTGAAAGCCGGCGACGACGGCCGTCCCCAGTCCAAGTTTGCCGGCCCGATGGACCACCTGCATGCGATGCCGCTGCGCCAGCTCGTCGGCCAGTGCGCCCGTCCCGTCCGGCGAGTTGTCGTCGACGACGACGAGCTCGAGATCGACCTTGGCGGCGCCGGCGTGCTCGAAGAGCGAACCGACGAGCTCGGCCAGTCGATCGCGCTCGTTGTAGGTCGGCACGATCATCGTGAGGTCGGGCGAACCGGACAGCGTCACGCGCAGCACTATAATTCACGTGACGCTGCCACGCATGACACCGCCCCCGGCACGCACGTCGAACGCGCTCGCGTGGACGCTGGCGATGCTGTTGCTCGTGGCCGCGCGCGTGCCTGCCATCGCACAGCCTGCGGGCAACGACCAGCACCTGTATCTCTACACGGGACAACGCGTGTTCGAAGGCCAGGTGCCGTACGTGGATGCGTGGGATCAGAAACCACCCGGCATCTTTTTCCTGTACGGCGCGCTGTGGCAGATCTGGCCGCGCGAGTCGGTGGTGGCGATCGCGGACCTTGGCGCGGCGGCGATCACGGCATGGCTGCTCGTCACGCTCGGCCGGCGCACCGGTGACGTGACGGCGGGCCGGCTCGCGGCTGTCGTCTATCTGGCCGGCAGCCACCCGTCGCTCTCGCGGCTCAGCGGCGTGTACGTGCGCGGACAGAGCGAGGTCTTCATCGCGATGTTCGTGACCGCCGCGCTGGTCCAGTGCGCCGCGCCGCTGCGGACGCGCGCGCGACTGATCGCAGCGGGCGCGTGTCTGGGCGCTGCGTTCGTCATCAAGTACAACGCGGCCGCGTACGGGATGGCGACCGTGGCCGCGCTCCTCGCATGGCGGGGGCGATCGGCCGGCGCAGGAGGCACGGCCGACGGACGACCGCCCATGCCGATGTCGAAGCAACTCGGATGGGTCGCGGCCGGCGGAGCCGCGATCTGTCTCTCAGTGCTGGCGTACTTCGCCGCGCACGGCGCGCTCGAGGCCCTGAAACTGGCGACGATCGACTACAACGTCCGCTACTCGCGCGAGACGTACGCCGGCGGCGCCCTCGGCGCGGTGAAGTACTTCGTGACCATGCCGATCGGCCGGATGCGGGTGGATCCACTGTGGTACCTCGGCGGCATCGGCGCGCTCGCCATGCTGCTGTGCCGGGCGCCGCGCGATCGCGTCCTCGTCGGCGTCGCCTGGCTCGCCTCGACCGTCGCGTCGATCATGATCAACGGCGCACGTGACCTGCCGCAGTACTTCGTCCAGGCCGGACCCGCACTGGCGATGGCCGCCGCGTGGGGATTCGCCGCTTTGCCGCAGTCAGCTCGTGTCCGCGCCGTTGTCGCCACCGCGGTGATCGCGGTCGGCGCCTGGAAGGTCGGATTGGAGGCGCCGTCGTTCGCGGGCGTGCGGCTCTTTGGCGCACCGCAGCTGGCGGCGAACATCCGCGACGATGTCGAGAGTCTCTCCGGCCGCATCGACCGGCACACGTACCTGACGCGTTTCACAGGTGGGCAGAAATACGACGCCGCGGCGGTGGACGATCTCGCCCGCCAGGTGCGCGAGACGACGCGTCCTGACGATCGGATCTTCGTATTCGGTTTTGCCCCCGGGGTGTACGTGAACGGCAATCGGCGAAGCGCGTCGCGGTTTTTCTGGAGCCGGCCGGTGATCCTCGAGTTTGCCGCCGATCATCCCGGTTACGGGACGCCCGGTCTGCTCGCCGACCTGCGCGCCGCAACGCCGGCGATCGTTGCCCTGCAGAAGCAGGACTGGTTTCCGGACGTGGCCAATTCGTGCGATTTCTTCCTCGCGAGCGATCCGCTGCGCAGCTGGCTCGACGAAGGCTACGTCCTCGATCGTGAGACGCCCGTCTTCCTCGTCTATCGCCGGAGATCCTGACGTGAGCCGGCGTGCCTTCATCGTCTCGATCGTGGCCATTTTCGCGGCCGGCGCGCTGATGCGCAGCCTGTGGCTCCGGTCGGATCCGCCAGTCGTGCAGTCGGTCGGCATCGTGTGGCACGACGAGGGCGCGTGGGTGCACAACGCGCGCAACCGCGCGCTGTGGGGTGTGTGGCGTACCGACGAGTGGAACCCGGTGTTCATCGCGCCGGTGTTCACCGGACTCGAGTACGCGGCGTTCCGCACGTTCGGCGTGGGCACCTGGCAGGCGCGCACCGTGCCTGTGATCTCAGGCCTTGCCGCGATCGTGTTCATCATCGCCGGCGTTCAGGCCGCCGGCGGACGACGGGCGGCGGCGATCGCTGGTGCGATCGTGGCGACGAACTACGCGTTCGTGATGTGGAATCGCGCGGCCCTCATGGAATCGACCATGACTGCGTTCATCGTGGCGGCCTGGGCGGCGTATGCCATGGCCGAGCGGCGGCCGGCGTGGGGCCTCGCCGCGGGCGTGTTCGCGGCGCTCGCGTGGTTCACGAAAGCTTCAGCGGCGTTCTTCATCGCGGCGCTCGTGATCGATGCCGGCTTCACGTGGCTGCAAAGCATGCGTTCACCCGATCGATCGGGCGAGCGGCGAGCCGCGTGGCTCACGATAGCTGGCCTCGCGGCGGCGGGCGCGGCGGCGGCGTTGTTCTTCGTTGGACCCCACTGGCGCGAGTACCAGTTCTACAACTGGCAGATGACCGTGACGCGCAAGCCCGAGTACACGCTGCACGCGTTCATCGATCGCGCGTCGTGGCTGCCGATCGTCCACGATCTGTTCGCGCGCATGTGGCTCGCGCTGGCGGGCGCGGCGTTGGCCACGCTTGGCATCGCGGCGCGTTGGCGAACGGCCCGGCCGGCCGAGCGATTGCTGGTGCTGTGGGTGATCGTGGGCCTGGCCGAGCTGGTCGTGCACGACTCCGGCAACGTCCGCCGCTATGTCATGTTCATCCCGGCCCTCGCGGCGCTCGCGGGGCTGCTGGCCGGCAGCCGTGACCCGATCTTGCCACCTGGTCTGGAACGAACAAGCGCGATCGGCCGCGCGGTTGGCGCCGCATTGCTGCTCGTCCTGGGCTATCTCGCAGCAGGCAGCATCACTCGAACCATTTTTCGCGCGAGCGTGGAGGCGAACGATCTGCACCTCGCGGTGAGGCTCGGGGCGGCCGCGGCCGTGGTGATCACGGCGGCGTGTTTGTGGCGCTGGAACTCGTGGACGCGCCGCCTGTCATCGTTCGTGCTGACGACCCCGATGGTGGTGACGGCCCTTGTGGTCGGCCTGAGCTGGAATCTGTATGAGTTCGGCGTGTGGGCGGGGTCGAAACGGCACGTGAACTACGACGCCTCGGTGGCGCTGGGCCGTACGCTCCCGCCCGGCACGCTGGTCCAGGGCAAATTGGCGAACGGCATGGCGCTCGAAAATCGGATCCGGCCGCTGTTCATCGGGAACCACTTCGGCAACTACGACGACCGGCTGAGACGCAGCGACGTGCGCTATATACTGACCTACGACTTGCCGCACATCGGCATCGAAAGTTCGGACGGATCCGGACTCATTCAAGGCCTCTTGGACGCATCCCCTGGCTGGCGCGAGGTCGCGACGTTCGACGTCGACGAAACGCCCGCGCCCGAGCGGGCGGCGCTCATCGACAAGCTCGGCGGAAAAGATCCGGCGCATGCGAGAGATTAGGGACGATCTGATCAAGGCGCACGCCGACCGCCGGTTTCGATCCGAATACGACTATTCGCTCTTCGAGTACTACCGCAGCGCGAAAGTGATCGCGTTCCTCGAGCGCGCCGGCGTGACGATCGCCGGGCGCGTGCTCGATGCCGGCTGCGGAGGCGGCGGGATGCCCTTGTCACTCGCCGAGCATGCGCGCGACGTGGTCGGCATCGATCCGATCGATCGGTTCGGCGCGGCGGGCGTCGTGCTCGGCCGCGAACGCGGCTTGACGAATCTGCACTTCGCGCGCGCCGACGGGATGGCACTCCCGTTCAAGAACGGATCGTTCGATCTGGTGCTCTCGCACGCCGTGATCGAGCACGTGCCGGACGCCGCGCGCTACCTCGGGGAGTGCCGACGCGTGCTCACGACCGGCGGCCGCTGCTATCTCTCGACGGCGCCGTATCTTTCGTTCGCGGGAGCACATCTTCCCCGGCTGCGCGTCCCGGTGCCGCTGCACCTCATCGTCGGCCGTACCATCGCGTTTCGCACGTTCCGGTTCCTGGCACGCCGCGCGCCCTGGCTCCTGCGCGAGCCCGCGCATGAGAATTCGTTCATCCGCGACGCCCGGCGCGGCATCGCGAAGGAAGACGACCTGCTGGAAAAAGTGCGCGTGCAGCGGCTGCGCGGCCAGATCGCGGCCGCCGGCCTGAGCGTCGTCCGCGAAGAGCTGCACGTCACCAGCACCGTGCGGCGGCTGCCGGCCGCGATCGGCCGCTGGCTGCGCGACAGCGCGCTGACGCAGGATGCGTTGATCAGTAATATCGAGTACGTGCTGGCGCCGGGCTGATGGCGCCGGCGGCTTCCACTTTCCACGATGGCCGAGATTGATCGCTACCGTCCGGACGATCGGCGCCAGGTCGAGGCGCTGTACCGACGGGTGTTCGGTCCCGATGCCGCCGATGCGAACCGGCTGCGGTGGGAGTGGCAGTACCGCCGGAACCCCAATGTCCCGGCCGACGGTCCCCTGATCTGGATCGCGCGCGAGGGTACGACGATTGTCGGACAGTACGCGACGATGCCGGTGAAGTTGTCGGTGGTAGGTACGGAGATCGATGCGTCGTGGGGCATGGACGTCATGGTGGCGCCCGAACGCCAGCGTCAAGGCCTTGGCGACGTGCTGTTCCGGACCTGGGATCGCCACACGGGCGCGTCGCTCGGCCTCGGCCTGTCCGAAGCGTCGCATCGGCTCTTTCAGAAAATGACGTGGCCGGATGTCGGGCCCGTGCCGTGCCTCGTGAAGCCGCTGAGCCGCCGTGCGCTGCGGCGTCCCACGTGGCCGGTGCCGATCAATCGATTCGTCTCGTACGTCACGCTGCCGTGGATCCGGCTGGTCGCGCGCTCGCGACCGCTGCAGGGCGAGGTCCGGTTGATCCGTCACTTCGACGAGAGCTTCACGCGTCTGTGGGAACGTGTGCGCGGTCAGTTCGCGTTCGCGGTCCGGCGCGATGCGGCCTACCTCAACTGGAAGTACATCCAGGCGCCGCACGTTCGTTACCTGGTGGCCGCGCTCATTCGCGACAACGAGGCCGCCGGATACGCGGTGTACCGCCACGTGCAGGAACCGCGCGGCCGGGTGACGCTGCTCGTGGACCTGCTGGTCGATCCGCAGGACCAGGCGGGGCTCGTCACGCTGCTGCGGTGGATCGATCGCGAGGCTCGCGCGGCCGACTCCGACAAGATCCGGACGTTCGCGACGCACGAAGGCATCCGCCGCGCCCTCAAGAAGTCCGGTTACTACTCCGTGAAGTCCACGATGGAGTTCGTCGCCAAGGTCAACAACGCCGGTGTGCCCCCCGACTTCTACAAACACACCGATCGCTGGCACGTGATGCTCGGCGATTCCGACCAGGACCGATGAGCGCGTCCGACCGGCCGGCGCTCCTTGTCGCGATCGACACGGAAGGCGACAACCAGTGGGACGTAGCGGCCCGCCGCCATCAGACGTTCCACAACATCTACGCACTCGATCGGCTGCACGCGTTCTTCGCGGAACGCGGCGTCCGGCCGACGTACGTGATCACGTACCCTGTCGCCACCGACCCGCGTTCGATCGACGTGCTGCGGGCGCTCGTCGCGCGCGGCAACTGTGAAATCGGCGCGCACCACCATGCGTGGGAAACGCCGCCCAGCGAGCCCGCGGACATCGACCGGCATCCGTACGCGTGCTCGCTGCCGATGGACCAGTTCGACGCCCAGTTGGTGGCGCTGACCGGCGCGATCGCGGCAGCCGCCGGTCGCAAGCCGGTGTCGTACCGATCCGGACGGTTCGGCTTTTCGGCCGCGCACGTGTCATCGCTCGAACGCTGCGGCTATCTCATCGATTCGAGCGTCGCGCCCCTGTTCTACGAAGCCCACAAACAGGGCCCGGACTTCGTCGGCGCGCCTCTCACGCCGTACTACCTCGCGTACGACAACGCGACGAAGGCGGGATCGAGTGACGTCCTCGAGCTGCCTATCTCGGCGGCTCTCAATCGTCCGGTCCCGGAGTGGCTCGCCAACGCGTACGGGCGCGCGCCGTGGCCCTATCAGACCAAGCGCGCGCTCCGGCTGCTGCGCATCGCCCAGGTGCGATGGCTCCGGCCGTCGTACAGCTCGGCCGACGACATGATCGCGCTCGCCTCGGATCTCGCGCGCCGCCGCGTCCCGATCCTGAACCTCCTGTTCCACTCGAGCGAGGCCATCGTCGGCGGCAGTCCGTACAACAAGACCGAGGGCGAGCTGTCGGCGTTTTTCGATCGGCTCGGACGCGCGTTCGATCACATGATTCGCGTGCTTGGCGCGGAACCCCTGACGTTTGCGGAGTACCGCGACCGCTTCGTGCGCCCGAACTGATCGTCGCTGCCGATGCGCATCTGTCACGTCTCGCCGCACCTGCCGCCGGACCAGGCGGCCAACGCGCTCCTGCCCGCCGAACTCGGCGAGTGGGCGCGGGCGCGCGGCCACGATGTGGCGTTCGTCGCGCAGGAGCCCACGCAAGGGCGTGCCGCCTCGGCGCCGCTCGCCGGACCGGTGACGCGGGTGCCGGCGCGCGGACAACGCTCCGCACTCGCGCGCGTGCTGAAGATCGACACCTGGCGCCGCGCGCGGGTCATCCGCGAGGCGCTGGATCGCACGGCGGCCCGCGCTGACCTGCTGCACCTGCACAGCAACGGCTTGATCATCGAGGTCGCTTCAGCATGGGCGGCGCGCCGCAACATTCCCACCGTGCTCACGCTGTACGGCACGGAGATCTGGCACTATCGCCGCCGCTGGATCGATCCGTTCACGCGCGCGTACCGCGCCGCACGGCACGTGACGTTTTACAGCGCGCGCCTGCTCGACAAGGCACGCGCGCTTGGCCTCGATCGACCGAACGTGTCGGTCGTGTACCCGGCTGTCCGCCACGTCTTCATGGACGTCGACCGCGCCACGCGTGCCGACTGGCGCATGGACCTCGGCATCGCGGAGTCGCGCGTGATCCTGAACGTCAAGCGCCTGCACGAGCTGGCGGGACAGAAGTACCTGCTCGACGCGTTCGCGCAGGTGGTTCGAAGCTACGGCGACGTACGGCTCGTCATTTGCGGGACCGGGCCGCTGCGGCAGCCACTTGAAGACCAGGCGCGCGCGTTGGGGCTGACCGATAAGATCACGTTCGCCGGCCTCGTGCCGAATGAGAAGGTGGCCCGCTACGCCGGCGTCGCGGATGTCTTCGCCCTGCCGTCACTGCTCGAAGCCCTGCCGACCGTCGCCGTCGAGTCCCTGGCCGCAGGCACTCCGGTGGTCTCGGCCGATCACCCAGGCGGCGTCGAGCTGCATGACATCTTCGGCGACGACGTGCGGGTCGTGCCGAAGGAGAACGTGGATGACCTCGCGCGCGCGTTGACGAGCGCGATTGTGAGCCCGCAGCGAACGCGGCCCGCGACCGCCGAGTCGATTCGGAACTACTTCAGTCCCGCCGCCGTCGAAGCGAAGTACTTCGGCGTGTACGAGCAGGTGTTCCAGGGAGGACCGCATGCCCAGCGTTGACGTTCACCTCGTGACGACCACGTTCGAACTGCCCGGCCATCGCGTCGTCCGCACGCTCGGCATCGTGCGTGGCATCGTCGTCCGCTCGCGCAGCATCGTGGGCACGCTCGGCGCGAGCCTGCAGTCGCTCGTCGGCGGCAACATCACGCTCTACACGGAACTGTGCGAGAACGCTCGCCAGGATGCGTATCAGCTGATGATGGAGCACGCGGCGGAGCGCGGCGCCAACGCGATCATTGGCATGCGCTACGACGCGAACGAGGTCGCCGCCGGCATCACCGAGGTGCTGGCGTACGGCACGGCCGTCGTGGTCGAGCCGCAGTAGCGATCAGGCGGCGCGCCGACGCCGCATCAGCAACCCGACGATCGACGCGCCCAGCACGAGGCCGATCACGCCGGCCACCGCGGCGGTGAACATCAGCGCCCGGCGCGTGAACGTCCGCACGAAGATGTTGTCCACGGGATCGACCGATCCCTGTGCCTGCCGCAGCATCCAGCGGCCGTCCTGCTTCTGAAGCACGGCCGTCCACAGCGTCGTGAACTTGAACTCCGTGCCGCCGGACGTGACCACCACGTCGTCGGACGTGCCGCGCGCGAGCGCCAGGTCGCCGACGATGACGCTGCGCTCGGGATTGAGGGTCGTCGTGTACTTGCCGCCGGGACCGATGAGTGCGTGGATGTCGGTCCAATACTGTTTGAGATCCGCCAGGCTGTTCACGGCGCGCCCGGTCACCATCACGGCGTGAAAGTCGGGGTGCAGCATCGGCGCGAGCGCCTCGGGCTTCGAGTCACGGATGGCGGCTTCATAGGCGGCGCGCAACTGGCGCAGCGCTTCATGCTCCGCTTCCTCCTGCGCGGCGGCGGGCATCGCTGCGGCCGCGGGAGGCGTGACCTTTGTTGTCGGCGCGGACGCACGTGTTTGAGGCGATGGCGAGGAAGCGAGTGACACGAGCAACGCGAGTGCAGCAGTCGGTATCGTCATAGCGCATGCGCGGACTGTGGCGTCCACGCCTCCCGGGATCCGAGCGGACGGCCGAACTTCGAAGCAAGCTCGCGACGCGAGACGAGATTCGCGCCGAGGAACAAGGACAGATGCCGTAGGGTACGCGCGTTTGCCGGTGAGCGCCACAACCGTTCGGCCATGCCGGCCAACGTGTAGAAGCGGGCTCGGGCCTCGTGACAGCGCGCCGCCAGCGTCCGTGGCGACATCCCCGCGGGCTGGAACGTCACGTCGCCGTACCGGTATGCCGGATCGAGCCACCAGCACTCCGACAGCAGCCGGCCCTCGTTCCGCAGCCGATCGTAGAGTCCGGACCCGGGCATCGGCGTCAGCAGACTGATGTTGGCCAGAAACAGCTTGTTCGCAAGCGCGAAGTCCACCGTCTTCGTGATCGTGTCCGGTGTGTCGTGGTCGTAGCCAAAGACGAACGACCCGTACACCATGATGCCGGCGGCGTGCAGCCGCTCGATGCTCGCTTCCACACGCCGGCCCTTCACGCTCCAGGCCTTGTGCATCTGGCGCAAGTTGTCGGCGTCCAGCGATTCGAACCCGATCAGCGCCGCGACACACCCGCTGCGGGCCATGAGCCGCACCAGGTCAGGATCGTCGGCGATGTCGATCGACACCTGGCAGCCCCACGTGATCCGCAGCGGAATCAACGCCTCGAACAGCGCGGCCGCGTGCGCGCGATCGATGAACAGGTTGTCGTCCACGAACAGCACCGATCGCCGTCCGAGCGAGGCGACCTCGGCGATCACTTCATCGATCGGCCGATGCCGGACGTGCGATCCGTAGAACGCATGAATCGAACAGAAGTCGCAGGCGAAGCGGCAGCCGCGGCCGACCTGCACGGCAGAGATACGAGGATACCGCTGGCCTCGAAACACTGACCGGTCGTAGACGACACCCGCGAGCGGAGGCTGTTCACGAGCGCGATACGTGGGTTGCAGCACGCCAACGCGGGCGTCACGAACGACGTCCTGCCACACCGCTTCGGCGTCGCCGATGACCACGGCATCGGCGTGCGCCCCCGCCTCGTCCGGCAGGAATGACGGATGGTAGCCGCCGACGACCACCGGGATGCCGCGGGCGCGGAAGCGGGCCGAGATCTCGTACGCGCGACGCGCCGTGTACGTCTCGACCGTGATCGCCACCAGATCGGCGTCCTCGTCGCAGTGCACCGGCGCGAGGCGCTCGTCGCGCAGGGCCACCGACACGTCAGGCGGCGTCAGGCCGGCCAGTACGGCGAAGGCCAGCGGCTCGAGCGCGTCTGTGGCGCGCGCGTCGAAGAGGTGCGGCCGGACGAACAGGATCTTCATGGCCGCACCGCAAGGGCGAGCACGAACCCCGCCAGGACATCCACGACGTAGTGCTGCTTGGTCGCCACGGCGGCATACGCGACGGCCGTGACCCATCCGGCGCCGACGACCGCCAGCACCACCTGCCGAAGCGACGCCATGGTCCAGAACGTTTCGAGGCCGGCACGTAGTGAGTGCGTCGCGAGCGCCACGTGCAGAGACGGGAACGCGTTCGTGGGCCCGTCGTACCAGGTGACAAGCGCGTACATGCCCGAGGCGTTGAGCGTTGCAGGCCGAGGGCCGATCGTCGGCACGACAAGGAAGCACGCGAATCCGATCGCCGACATCACACAGAATCGCCGCGCAAATCGAATGAGCGTGTCACGCTCCACGAACAGCCAGGGCACGCCTGCGATGAGCAGGTACGCGGACTGGTAGACCCAGATCCAGCGCGGGTCG
>Ga0111539_10006220_pt1 | contig 15409 bp, 11 predicted proteins | sample RhiMethybrSRZTD1_FD_79667 | JGI IMG/M metagenome (GOLD analysis project Ga0111539, IMG submission 79667) | Populus rhizosphere microbial communities from Tennessee, USA - Rhizosphere MetaG P. TD hybrid SRZTD1 (version 2) (version 2) | ecosystem: Host-associated > Plants > Roots > Rhizosphere >... | reverse complement strand
GGGCTCCATGCCGCGCTACTCTCGCAGATTCTCGCCTTGGGATCATCCGAGCGCGGCTAACGCACGCTGACGACCTGAGCGATCCGCTGCAAGATGCTGCGATCTTCACGGCGGAACGGGTGATCGGCGCGCACGACCTCGATCATGGCGAGAAGGCGGGGCCCATCGAACACCGGCACCATCGCCACCCCTTGGAGCTCGCAGCCGCACCCGTCGAAGCGCCGCGCGATGCAGCGCTGCAGTTCTCCGCCCCCCGGTCGCCCGACGACGCCCCGCCCCATTCGGGCCGCGGCGAGCACCGGGTCGAAACGCGGCACGACTTGGCCGAGCTCGGCTTCCGCGCCCGGTCCGTGCGCGCACGAGGTCACGAGCCCGACGAAAGGCTCACGCTGCCGATGCACGAGCGCAGCGGTGGCACGCGTCGCCTGCACGGCCGCATGCATCGCCAAAAGGAGCGCTTCCCCGGCGTCGCGCGCCCTGCGCACGAGATCTTCCGGCACGTCGCTCTTGCCGAGGTGGTCCGCCTGCCACGCTGGAGGCGGCTCGATCCAGCCACGTGACACCTCGCGTATCTCATGTAGGTGTCGCCAGGATGTCCACGACGCTTGTGTCACCATGCAGCTTTGCGGAATGCGCGCGCTGGCGATGCCACGGAGCAACAGATCCGTGTCGACCGGGCCGACGACGCCGTGCCCATCCGTGATGTACCAGGGGCCCGCTGATGCCTGAGGAAGCGCACTTTCCGACGCAATCATGAGTGCTTTTTGGCTCCTTCACCCGAGCTTGGGTAGAATGCATTCTTCTGTGGAAGAGCCGGAGCCGGCAAGATTTCGACGAAACACCTGGTTTCACCAAGGTTGGAATGCTCTCCCTAGGCAGGCGGGGCTGGCGCTTCGCGAGCGGGTGCGGCCATCACTGGATGCCCAACGCCCACGTTGGCTCGATGACGTCTATCCCCGCAGACTCTTTACACGGTGTACTCTCAGCGTGCATGCTGATGTTGACGCTCAGGCGCCATGCTCGATAGCCGCTCAGAAACAGCCGGTAGTGTTCGAATGCGGATAGCACCGGTAGCGCACGGCAAAACCGACGTGGGCCGCCAACGCGGCCACAACGAGGACGCGTTCATCTCCGACCCCGATCTCGATCTCTTCGTCGTTTGCGACGGAATGGGAGGTAACAACGCGGGAGAGGTGGCGAGCGCACTCGCAACCACATCGCTCCGCAACTTCTTTCGCGCCACGCTGAACGGCGTCGTTCCCGGCGAAGAATTGCGCGGCGATCAAGGGCTCACGGAAGCCGCGCGGCGCCTCGCCATGGGGGTGCGCAAGGCCAACGCCGACGTGTTCGAAATTTCGAGCACGCGCCTCGAGCACAAGGGCATGGGCTCGACGATCGTCGCGATGTCCGTTTCGCGCGACACGGGCTGCGTGCAAGTGGCGCACGTCGGTGACAGCCGCTGCTACCGAATTCGCGACGGAAAGATCGAGCAGCTCACGCGCGATCATTCGCTCATCGGCGACGCGCTCGCTTGGAATCCGAACCTGAGCGAAGAAGAGCTTTCGATGCTGCCCAAGAACATCATTTCTCGGGCGCTCGGTTTGAAGCAGGCCGTCGAAGTCGACATTCGCTCGGATCTCGGCGTCCCCGGCGATATTTTCTTGCTCTGCTCCGACGGTCTTTGCGGGGTGGTGAAGGACAAGCAGATCCTCGAGGCCATCCTCTTGTCCAACGACTTGGCCGAAGCGTGCGAAAGCCTCATCGCGCTCGCCAACGACGCCGGGGGTCCGGACAACATCACCGCGGTGGCCGTGCGGCTCGAAGGGGCCGGCGTCATCGCGCCGTCGACGCCCGAGATCCTCATCGTCGTGGGAGAAGACGACGCTCTGGCCGACGGCAACTCGAGCTCCGCTGAAAACAAAGCGGCGCTCCGTCGCACGGGAGCGCGCTGCGAAAAGTGCGGAAAGCGCGCGACGGGGACCGAAGTCTATTGTGTGCAATGCGGCGCCCGCATCGCACTGTGAGCAGACGAGACGCACCAAATACGCGGATTCGTGGATTTTAGTCGCACGAGACGTCCGCCGTAGAAAAGGGCGTGTCCGTTGTCCGGTCGTCGTTGTGGTGGGTTTTACCAGCGGTCCTCTCGATAGGTTGCTCCAACGAGATTGATCACGCGGCCGCATTGGGATCGGAAGCCCCCGCCACTTCGATCCCGCGAAATTCAAGCGACACGACGAGCGGCGGAGACGTCACGACGAGCACCACTTCGACGAGCGCGTGCGAAACGGGAGCGAGCTGGGGCGCGCGCGGCGACTTTGTCATCGAATCCCGAGGCGCGGGCAATGCTTTTGCCGACGCCGTCAACGCGCTCGTTGATGCGAGCGACACTCCCCCGGTGGCCGTGATGAGTCACATCGATCCGGGCTGCGTTTGGAAGGTCGCTTTCACCGCGCCGCAAAGCAACGGCGCTTGGAGCACCGAGCATCCGTCGACCTTCGCGCCGATGCTCCGGCACCCTGCCGGTCTGTGGACCGCAGCCCCGCAATCGACCGGCTGGCTCCGCATCGTGGACCGCTCCTCGCGCCCGGTGTGGATCCCGATCACCGACGTCACCGGCTCAGCGACGTACGCCGAAGCGTCGTGCGCGTCGCTCTCCGCAGTTCGCGTATCCGCGACCATTCCCCTCTCCGCAGCAACGCTGCACCTGACGACCCCCGCCGGCGAGCGCACGCTCCGCGACCTCATGGGCACGGAACCCGCAGCCAACGGGTGGACCGTCCGCTTCACGTTTTCCGCGGACACCGCGCGGTAAGGCGCCGAGCAACGCGCGTCGCTACTTTCCCCCGGTCGCGTAAAGGCGTTGAGCGTTGAGTTGATTCACAGGGAGGAGCGGAGGCGGGGAATCCCCAAAAACTCCCCGCCCTCCTCCCCGCCTCCGCTCCTCCCTGTGAATCCTTCTGGGTCGTCACACGACGATCGCGAATGAATAGAACCGGCAAAATGCGGCACAATTCGCGCTCGCCTGCGCATTTTGACGACTCTTTTCGGGGGTTGCGGCATGATGGGCGCGATGTTTGGCGTTCGGCTGATGCCCTTGTTGGTGGTCGTGGGGCTCGCGGCTTGCGCCGAAAAGGAGCGTGCGCCGCAGCCGATTGATACGCCTTCCGGCTCCTCGACGGGGACCGGCGCCGGCGCGGGGGGATCGGGGAGCGGCGGAAGCACGGGTGGGACCGGAAATGCCGGAGGCGCAGGAAATTCAGGGGGCGCGACGGTGACCGATGCGAGCGTCGAAGCTGGCGCTCTCGACGCGGGGCCCGATACGCCTCTCGTGATCATTCATCAAGACGGCCGATCGGGGGGTGCGGCATGCGCCAACAATTTCACGGCGCTCGGGAGCAATCGGCTGCTCGCGGGGGGCGCGACGCCGGCGGGTTTCGCGGCTGCCTACAACGCCGAGCTCGGGGCATCGAGCACTGCGGGCCCGCTATTGTTCGCCTTTTACGGTGTCAACGACACGAACTTGCTCGGCTGGATCGCCGCGATCGGAGCGCTCGAACCGAGCGATGCAGGGGCCGGCGTTGGTTTCGCCGGAAACCATGCGGAGGTTCCTTTCACGCTCACGACCGATCGATCGCTGCACATTGCTGCGATTGCCGCTGATTTCGAGCTCAAGCTCGCAGCGCCGGCGAGCCCGCTCATGCTCCCCATCGGATCGATCGCACTGGACGGTGCGCTCTCGGTCGGGTGCGGCTCACTCACCGTCGACAAAGCGACGCTGCTCGTCCCTGTGCGCGCGGGGGGGTTGTTTTTTCATGGCTCGACGGTAGAGGCGCTCATGGGTCCGCCGACCGAGACGCTGCGCGGCGTTCCGCGCGCCGCGTGGGCCCTCGAGCTGTCGGGCAAAGCCTCGCAGGTGTATGCGCCGGGCTTGCTGGGCGACGGGGGGATCGAGCCGTGAAGGCCAGGGGGCTCTTTTTCTTCGCGACGGCTGCCGTCTGGCTGGGCTGCAAGATGGACACGATGCCGCCGGCTGCCGGCGACGATCCCGGTGGGAGCCCACCGCGCGAATGTATCGATCAAGACGGCGACGGGTTCGGGCAAAATTGCGCGCGCGGGCCCGATTGCGATGACACCCGCGCCTCGGTGACGAGCGAGTGCTTCGTTTGCATGCGCGATGCGCCTGGATGTGCGTGCGCGGAAGACGGCAGTCGAAAGAGCTGCGGGAAGGTCAGCGCCCGCGTCGGAATGCAGACGGTGTGCGTGTCGGGCGAGATGATCTGCGCCGGAGGTCGATGGGGAGAGTGCATTCCCGACGGCAAGGCGGTCGTAACCATCACCACGGCACGGCACCCGCTCGGCATCGGCAAGGCCACGCCCTGCACGGGCAACCCGTGCGATCCGTATTGCCGGCAATACGCCGATACACCGGACGAATCGCTCAGCACGAGCGGCGGCTTGGTGGGCACGGACGCCGGACTCACGATCGAGCGCGGCGACGCGAGCGCTCGCCCCATCGCGACCGACGGCCCCATGCCCGACAGCGTGCGGGGCACGCTCGAACAGGCCGGGCAACTACCCAAGCCTGATGCGGGGGTCATTTACCACGAGCTTCTGCCGACGACGTCGGCAACGGACACCGTGGTGGCCCCCACCGAGAACAAACCGGTCGACGTTTACTTCTTGGATTCGACGACGGGACCGATGAGCGACGCCATCGCGGATCTCAAGCGCGTGCTGCACGCGCCGGGGGGCGTCATCGATCGCATTCGTACCGCCACCCCCGATACGTGGTTCGGGGTCGGTCACTATGAGCAATACGATTGGCGGCCGTGGAACGAAGACGATCACGGCACGTTGGTCTTCGAGCACGTGCTGTCGATGACGCCCGATGTCGGCGCGGCGGGGGCTGCGCTGACGTGGACGCAGAATCAATTCTTCGAGACCGGCTTCGTCTCGCCGCGTTCGTGGATCTCCGCGCTCTTCGCGACGGCGACGACCGGAGGACTCGCTGGGACGAGCGGCTACTGGGTCGTGCCTCGCGCCGCCTGGTCCAGCCGACAACACGCCGAGTCGGGCGCGTGCCCCGGCGGGCGAATCGGCTATCCGTGCTTTCGCCCCACCGCGCTGCCCATCACGGTGCTCCTCGCGGACGCGCCGTCGAACAACGGCCCCGGCGGACAATATGCGTATGCGCGCCGTGACCCATTGAACGTCGAAGGTGCGACGCCGTGGAGCGCAGTCGCGCCGGTCGCCGTGAGCGGCAACGGGACCGAGGATCGCGCGCATCCCATCGATCCGATCGATCAGTACGCGGCCTACACCGGAAACACCATGCGCGACGGCGTGGCCAACCAGACGTGGCGCTGGCCGTCCTTCGACGATTGCCCGGCCGGGAGCTTTGCGACGGCCAAGAACGTCTTTTTCCAATTCCATGTTGCCGAACGGTCTTGGTTCCATTTCGACACCGTTGGGTCGAGCTTCGACACGGTGCTGTATCTCTATCGAATGGGGGGCGAGGGCATCGCTTGCAACGCGCGGCACTTCGCCGGCGTGGGCACCGCGCCGCAGCCCTCGAGTATCGATGGGGTCGTCGACCCCGGTGACTACGTCCTCGTCTTGGATGGCCGGCGAGGGGCGACCGGCGACTACACGCTGCATGTCAATGCCATGCCGGACGGCGTAGCGACCCACACCGCAGCCGAACCGAACTACGACGAGGCACTCGCCGCCTACCGGGCCATCGGCGGCAAGGTCGTGACCGTCGATATGTCCGGCTACGGCTGCGACGACGGGCCTACGTCGTTTTTGCAGCGCAACACCGGGAAGGCGCTCGACAAGCTGGCGATCGATACGTCGAGCCTCGACGCCTCGGGGGCGCCCTACCGTGTCGCTATGTACCCCTTCGGCGGGCCTTGTCATGCCGGGGAGGCGCCGCTCGAAGCGCGCATCGCGGATGCGGTCGTCGCCATCGCGCGGGGGCGCATGGATTTGAGCCTCGCCGCCGTCGATGCCGACGACGCGGTGGATTTCGATGGCCCTCCGGGAGGTCGAACGAATTTGACGCCGGTCAACATCGACGACGCGTCGTTCGTGGCGTCCGTCGCGGCGGTGCCCACGCCCGAAACCGCGGCCAATTGTTTGGCGATGCTGCCCGATCGGTTCCTCGGTTGTCAGCCGGGGACCCGCGCGACCTTCTCGGTGCGCTTTCAGCCCCCTCCGGGGGTCCCGAGCATGCCGCATGACCAAATCTTCACGCTCGTCCTTCGGACCCTGCGCGACAAGGGGACGATCCTCGCCGAAACGCCGGTCATCATCGTCGTGCCGGGGAGCGGCAAGACACTGCGCACTGACGCGTGGTTCATCCGCGACTACGACACGAGCGACGTTTGCAAGAGCGGAACGGTGCCCTATTGGAGCTTTTTTGCATGGAACGCGGTGACTCCCGGGAGCTCGCGCGTTGATTTCGACATCGCCGTGGCGCCGACGGTGGCCGAGCTGGCCGCGGCGCCCATCGATCCGCTCCAGTTTTCCGACCCGCCGGGGCCAGCCGCCCTCGTCGGGCTGCCGATTTCTGCGCGGGCCGGCGCGCCCGACACCCAGACGGGGGGGACCGTGGTCGACTTCACCCTTCGTGCCAACCAGCGTTTCCGGACCAGCAAGGCGATGCGACTGCGCGCGCACCTATTTGCGTCGCCCGATCTCGCCTTGGCCCCCGTTCTTCAGCTCTGGAACCAGTCGATCTCGTGTCAGCCGGCGGAGTAGGCCGGGCAGCGCTTGTAACGGCATCGGATTCAGGCACAATCAGCCGATGGGCGTCCCTCCGATTTCGGAGTTCCTGGAGGTCGTGAAACGGAGCCTTGCCGCCAAGGATGTCCGAATCCTCGACGATGGCGAAACGCCCCCCACGTCGGAGCAGACGCTCGCTTGCGAGCTCCCCACGGGGCAGATGTTGGCGGTGTCGTTCGAGGATCGCCCCGCGAATCCCGACAGCGCGCGCCGGCGCTTGGAAATGTTGGTGCGTGCGTTCGCTTCGACGCTCTCTGCGGCAGGAGAGCCGCACAGCACGGTGAACAAGGCGCACGCGCTGCACCACGAGCTGGCCGCTCTCGTGGGGCGAGCGGGTGCGCTCGACGCGGTCGTCATCGACGCGAATTCTCCGGCCATCTGGGGGGACGCCTCACTCGAGCTGCCCGAGATCATCGAGGACGAGCCGGTGCGCGAGCCCGACAACGTCATTCGCATCGATCGGCAAAGCCCCGCCGCGCGTCGATCGGAGCTCATCGATCGCGCGCGCGAGCTCGGGATCCGCGCCTTCGAAGCGCTGGCCATCGATCCCCGCGCGATGACCCTCATTCCGCGCGAGGTGTGCGAGGCGCACCGCTTCGTGCCGCTCTTCGGCGTAGGCAACGGTCTGCTTCTCGCCATGGCCGACCCCACCGATCTATCGGGGGTGCAGCGCGCGGTGCTCGCCACGGGGCTCGAGGTGGAGCCGTGCCTCGCCAACGAGCGACTCATTCGCTTCGTCTTGGCTTGGAACCACGCGGGCGAGAGGCGGACGCACGGCGACGTGGTCGGCGCGCTCGATCCAGAAGCGATGAGCGCACGCGAAGAGCTCGCCAAGACGGTTTGCGACCGGTGGGCGCGTCACTTCGCGATCCGACGTGCCATCCAGATGGTCCGGGCCATGCCGGAGATGGCGATGCTCCACAAAGGGGGCCACCTCAACCGGACCGTCACCGAGCCGTCGTTTGCCGTCATTGCTCGCTCGTTCGCGGCCATCTACGTGCTGGTCGTCGTATTCCCCGGTCCGTTCGACGAGATCCGCGCCAAACATGCGATCTCGCAGGCGCTTCCGATCATCGAGTCGCTGGTCCTGGCGTTGCCGCCACGCGATCCTCCCCCGTCGGTCTCCGGCGCGAAAGCCATGCGAAGCCCTACCCGGCATTGACCTTCTCTGCTACCTAGCCTCGCGTCATGCCGTCCATTCAGGTCATGGGGGTCAGCAAATCCTACGGGTCGAAGCGCCTTTTCGAAGACGTCACGGTGAACTTCACCGAGCGGCGGCGCTACGGGCTCACCGGTCCGAACGGGGCCGGTAAATCGACGTTCCTCAAGATCCTGTCCGCCGACATGGAGGCGGACAACGGCGACGTCGCGCGCCCCGAGAAGACGTCGATGCTCCGGCAGGACCAGTTCGCCTACGAGGACATGCAGGTCCTCTCGGTCGTCATCATGGGCAACAAGAAGCTCTGGGCGGCCACGCAGGAGAAGGAGAAGCTCCTCGCGCGCCCCCAGTTGACCGACAAGGAGGGGGAGCGGCTCGGTGAGCTCGAGTGCACGGTTGCCGAAGAAGACGGCTACACCGCCGAAGCCGACGCGGCCCAGCTCCTGTCGGGGCTCGGCATCCCGGAAGACTGGCACGGCAAGCTGATGAAGGAGATTGCCGGCGGATACAAGCTGCGCGTGCTCCTCGCGCAAGCGCTGTTCGGCAAACCGGAGGCGCTGCTCCTCGACGAGCCCACCAACAACCTCGACATCGACGGTATTCGCTGGCTCGAGAAATTCTTGTCGAGCTACGAAGGGGTGCTCGTGACGATCTCGCACGACCGGCACTTCTTGAACGAGATTTGCACGCACATCGCCGACATCGACTACGAGACGATCATCGTCTATCCCGGCGGCTACGACGACATGGTCGTCGCCAAGAGCCAGGTGCGCGGCAAAATCGAGCAGGAGAACGCCGAGCGAAAGAAGAAGATCGAACAGCTCAGCGACTTCGTGGCGCGCTTCGCGGCGGGCACCCGCGCTTCGCAGGTGCAGAGCCGCAAGAAGCAGATCGAGAAGCTTGCCCTGAGCGACCTGAAGAAGTCCAACATCGAGCGACCTTTCATTCAATTCCTCGTCAAGAAACCGTCCGGCAAACAGACGCTCACATTGGACGGCGTGACCAAGCACTGGCCCGGCGTCACGGTGTGCGACGCTTTCTCCGCGCTCGTCACGAAAGGGGAGAAGATTGCCATCGTCGGACGAAGCGGCGTCGGAAAGACGACGCTCTGCCGCATGCTCGTCTCCGAGATCCAACCCGACGCGGGCAAGATCATCTGGGGGCACGAGGCCAAGCCCGGTTACCTCGCCCAGGATCACCGCGAAGGGATCCCCAACGGGACCAACGTCTCCGACTGGCTTTACTCCTTCGACAACACTGCCAACCAGCAGGACATCCGTGGTCTCCTCGGCAAGATGCTTTTCAAAGGGGACGAGGGGAAAAAGCCGACCGACGCGCTGTCCGGAGGCGAAGCGGTTCGTCTGATTTTCGCCAAGCTGATGCTCACCAAGGACAACGTGCTCGTCCTCGACGAGCCGACCAACCACTTGGATCTCGAGTCGATCGTCGCGCTCGGCGAAGCTTTGAAGAGGTACGAAGGGACGGCCTTCGTCGTGACGCACGACCGCGATTTGATCGAATCGTTCGCGACGAGGCTCTTTGCGTTTACCGACAAGGGGCTCGTCGACTTCAAGGGGACGTACGAGGAGTTCGTCGCGAAAGAGGGTGGGCCCGCGAAGAAGCGGTGATGGGTGCGGAGAAGGCCGTGACACGAAAAAGCGGCAAGCGCGGTGCTGGATGGGGGCTCGGTGCCTGTGCCGCCTGCTGACGAACCCGCTTGCCAGGACGGCCGGTGCGTCGCATGGCATCGCTGAGGTCGAGTCACTCGCTGCGAATCAGCTGCCCGTTCATCGTCAGATCGACCCAGCGCACCTGCGCCGACAGATTCGTCTCCGACGACAATTTCACACCGAACTTTACTACTCGGGGCATTGTTTTTGGCGCCGGTTGCGGCTTGGCAAACTCGGTCCACGAGGAGCGCTCGTCGGGCCGCGTATAAGCGTGCAGCGTGTCGCCCTGACGCGCGAGCCGCAGATCGCCGCGATCGACGTCGGTCGGTGCGAATCCCCAGTTCTCGAGCTGCCCACCGGCGTCACCGCCGAATTTGAAGAGATTCTTGCCGTCGATCTGGATGCGTTCGACGTACGCGGCTTCGCCTTTGGTGGAAGCGGCGTCGACGACGATCAGCTTCGCTGAACCATTCCCCTTCGCAGAAAAATCGCGGAAGCGCGCGCGCAGATCGAAGTCACCGTCGACTTTGACCTTGGCCGTGCGTGCACCGACGGCGTCCCACGCTTTCTCCGCTTGTGCGATCTTCACCCAAAGGCCGTCGGGGCCGCCCTTCACTTGACGGTTGCCGCTCTGCGCACCGAACACGTTCCACGGCGATCCCAGCTCGGCGGCCGAGAAATCGGCGCGGAAGGCGACGCCGGTGTTGTCGGACAAATCTGAGCTCGGTAACGAGGGGCCCGAAGCGGCGGCGGAACTCGCCGATGCGCTCCGGGGGGACGCGGCGGCAGACGGCGATGCACTGGTCTTCGCTTCGGGAGCAGAACCGCCGCACGAGCAAACGGCGAGCAGCGCTGCCGTCGCTACGATCGCGCGGGGGACGGCCGCCCGCTCGATCTTGGGCATGAGCCGTTGGACGAAGCGCACGACGTTCGTGCGCGAGAGGACATCGCGTGTTTGCGTCGTTTTCATGAGCCTTCCCATCGAGCTTGTCCTACCTACTGCTGGAAGCTCGTTTCGCGAATTGTAGACCCAAGAGAATAATGCGGTCATCGCAGAAAATGGAGGGCTCGACGTGACGACGCCGGTTCGGCCAACCTTTCAACGGCCCACCGCGATGGCGATCGCGATGGCGATCGCCGCCGTGTGCATGCCGAGCTGCGGTGGTGACGACAGCGGCACGACGGGGAGCTCGGGGGGACAAGGGGGCACCGGGTCCGGTGTGGGGGGCGGTGGCAACGGGGGCAACGCGGGTGGCGCACCCGACGGTGGACCAGCGGGAGCAGGCGGTGCAGCGGGTCGTGACGGCGGTTCGACGGGCGGCAGCGCCGGCAAAGGGGGTAGCGCGGGAGCGGGCACCGCGGGCGCTGGTGGGGCCGCAGCGGGCGGCTCAGGCGGTTCGGGCGGCGGAGGAACGGCGGGCAGCGGCGGCTCGGGCACGACTGACGCAGGGCGCGACGCGGCGGCCGACGTTTCGCGTGATGGCAGCGCAGGAAGCGGTGGTGCGGCGGACGGCAGCACCGACGTACCGCCCCCTCCACCGAGCGACGCGGGGGGCGGCTTCTATCGCGTCGAACGATTGAACCGCGGGCTCGTCGCGGTCGCCGTATCGGGCGGCATCTACGTGGGATGGCGCATGTTCGGCGACGAGCACGACCCTGCCGACCCCGCCGGCATCGCGTTCAACGTGTACCGCGACGGTACCAAGATCGCGACGGTGACCGACAGCACCAACTACCGCGACACGGGTGGCACCGCGACGTCGGTGTACACGGTCCGCGCCGTCAAGAACGGTGTCGAGCAAGGCGCGTCGGAGGAAGCCAAGCCCTGGGGGCAGAACTACCTGCGCATCCCCCTCCAAGTGCCCCCCGGCGGGACCACACCCGGATCGCCCCAGTGCGAGACGGCCAACGAAGCCTATACCTACAGCGCCAACGACGGGAGCGTCGGTGACGTGGATGGCGACGGGCAATATGAAATCTTCATCAAGTGGGACCCGTCCAACGCCAAGGACAACTCGCAATCGGGCTGCACGGGCAATGTTTTTATCGACGCATACAAGCTCGACGGCACGCGCCTCTATCGCATCGATCTCGGCCGCAACATCCGCGCCGGCGCCCATTACACGCAATTCATCGTCTACGACTTCGACGGCGACGGCAAAGCGGAGATGGCCGTCAAGACGGCGCCCGGCACGCAGGACGGCGCCGGACAATTCTTGAAGCTCGGTCCGGCCGCGAACGACGACGACAACGCCGACTACCGCTCGGTCAGCAATGCCTCCCCACGAACGGGCTACATCTTGACGGGGCCCGAGTACCTCACGGTCTTCAACGGACAGACCGGCGCCGAAATGGCGACCGTCAACTTCGACGTGGGGCGCGGGACCGTGAGCGCGTGGGGGGACAACTACGGCAACCGCGTCGACCGCTTCTTGGCGACGGCGGCGTACCTCGACAACACGGGCAACGCGAGCATCGTGATGGCCCGCGGCTACTACACGCGCACCACGCTGACGGCGTGGAACTTCCGGGGCGGGCAGCTCAGCCAACTGTGGAAGTTCGACAGCAACACGACGCCGAGCGATGCGAACGGCAAGCCGTACACCGGACAGGGATCGCACAGTCTGTCGGTGGCCAACGTCGACGGCGATCTCGGACAAGAGATCATCTATGGCGCGATGGCCATCGATCACGACGGCAAGGGGAAGTGCTCCACGGGCTACGACCACGGCGACGCGCTGCACGTCAGCGATTTCATCCCCTCGCGACCCGGGCTCGAGGCTTTCATGCCCAACGAGGACGGCCTCCACCCGACGTACCACCTGCGCGATCCCAACACGTGCGCCATCATCACCGAAGGTCCGACGGTGGCCGGACAGGATACGGGGCGCGCGGTAGCGGCCGACGTTTTCCCTGACAACCCGGGCGCCGAAATGTGGGCGGCCGGAGGAACGCCGCTGCTCGATACCGCGACGGGCAAGAACCTCGGCGCGGCGCCTTCGTCGATCAACTTCGTCATCTGGTGGGACGCCGACGAGTCAAGCGAGCTCGAAGACGGCACCGCCATCACCAAATACGGCGTGATGGGCAATCTGCTCTCGTGCTCAGAGTGCAGCGCCAACAACGGTACGAAGTCGAACCCGACGTTGACCGCCGACCTCTTCGGCGATTGGCGCGAGGAGATCATCTGGAGAGAGTCGAACAGCTCCGCGCTGCGCCTCTACACGACGACAGCCATCACAACGCGACGCATCTTCACGCTGATGCACGACCCGCAATATCGCATCGCCGTCTCGTGGCAGAACGTCGCCTACAACCAGCCACCGCACCCGAGCTTCCACATTGGAAACGGGATGGCCGTGCCACCGCGCCCGAACATCATCGTGCGCTGACGCTGAGACAGGCGTTACACGCCGACCTTGACGGCGTTGCCCGTGACGACGCTCGCCGACGGGGAGCACAGCCAAACGATCGTCTCCGCGACGGCCTCCGGCTTGGCCCAGCGGCTCGGATCGACGTTGGGCATGGCACGGCGGTTGGCCGGCGTATCCATCGTGTCGGGGAGCACCGCGTTCACGCGCACGCCGCGCGATTTCCATTCCGAGGCGGCGCTCTGCATCAGACTCACGACGGCGGCCTTGGAGGCCGCGTAAGGGGCCATTCCTGGCGCTCCCGCGTACGACTGGGAGCCGACCAGCACGGCGGCCGCGCCGCGCACGAGCTTGTCGGCGAACGCGGCCAGCGCGTTCACCGCCGTCTTGAAGTTCGCTTCGAGCATGCCGTCGATGTCGCGGCTCTGGAGCGCCTCGAGCCGCGCTTCGGCAAAACCGCCGGCCGACAGGACGAGAGCATGCACCTCGTTGAATTGCCGCGCGAATGCGCGCACCTTTTCGAGGTCCAAAAGGTCGACGACGTGCACGCGTCCTGCGCCCGCGTAACCCGGTGGCCCGGGTTCACGCGACGCTGTGACGTGCACGTCGTAAGCCGCCGCGGCAAAACTGCGCGCGACGGCTGCGCCCAACACCCCCGTTCCCCCGGTCACGATCGCGGTCCTCGACATGGGGGCGAAGCATATCGGATTGGAGCGCGATCGTGACGGTCCCCGCTACGAGCGTGGGACCAATGGCCATCCTCGTTATCGTCGGCGCTTGCCGCCGGACTCGCCTTCATCGGCGCCCAACGCTTGCATGCCCTCTTTGTGGCCGGGATCTTCCATGCGCGCGGGAGGGGGCACGCTGCCATTGCGATGTGACGCCTCGGCGGGGGGCGGAACCGAATGCCCATTGGCCTTGGCAACCGCACCGCCGCTGGTCTGGCTCTTCGTCGGGTTGATGGCCGCCTCTTTGGAGGGCATGTCACCGACGTCGAGCGTGCATTCGCCGAAGACGACCTGCATCTTGCCGTTGGTCGGCGCGAGCTTCACTTCGAGCGACTTGGCGCGGACAATGGTGTTGTCCTTGACGCTGCCCGAGAGTTGAACGGTGTCCGCGTCGAATTCGCCGGAGAGCTCGCCGTGCGATTGCATCTCTCCGACTTTGACCTTGCCGTGCACCGCACCGGTGGCACTGACCTGGAGTGAGGGGGCGGAAACGTCCCCTTCGACTCGCCCTTTGACCACGACCGGGCAGGACGAGGTGAGCGACCCCTTGAACTGGGTCCCCTCCTCTACAAGGGTCTTCTTGCCGCCCGCGTCCCCACTCTTGAGGTTATCCATTTAATCTCTCCTGCCTTGGCCATTGGCCTGCTTTGATTGCGTAATCTTCATGCGCAGCTTGCACCCGGGTTCGAACGCGAACTTCGTGGAGTGCGCTGGCTGCTCGACGGCGGCGACGAGCGCGCCGCCCGCGCTGACGACGAGTTGCTCGGCGCCGACGATGCCGGGGCTCTTCCTTTCGAAGAAGTGACCATTGATGGTGATGTTTCCACCGCCCTTGATCTGACAATCGGAGAGCACGCCAGCTTTGCCGACGATGAGCTCCGTCCCCTTGCCGAGCGAGATCGAGCACTGCTCGAACAAGCTCTCGATCTCCACGAATGCACCGGCATCGAATTCCAACGTGGCACCGCGCAGAACGTCGCCGCGACCGAAGTATCGACGATTGGCCACACCCTCGCTCGGTTCGATGGGGGCCTCTTTACCGAGAACCGCAGTGACTTTTTCCGCTACCACGCGGCGCGAGCCATCGCCTTCGGCGCTGGCGTCGAGCCAATCGGCTTTGATGTCGGTGAGCGTCGCGCCCCCCGAAATCACGCCGGCCACTCTCGCACCGGTGAGCGTCGCGCCCGTCATGTCCGTACGGGTCAAATTGGCGTCGCGCGCGTCCACCGTCGTGAGATCGGCCCGATGCAATACGGCGCCAGTGAGGTTGGCCTTGAGGAGAGACGCTTTGATTAATTTGACTCGGCTGGCACGCGCGCCTTCGAGGACCGCATTGGCCAGTGTGGCCTCCGAGAAATCCGCTTCTTCGATGTTGGCGCCCTTCAAGTTCGAGCTCGAAAGATCGGTCTTCCTCAGCTTGGCGCCGCTCAAGTCGCACTCTTCGAGCTCGGCGTGCGTGACGACGGCCGTCGAGAGGTCGGCGCCGCCGAGCGTCGCCGATTCCATCTGCGCGTACGTCAACTTGGCTCCGACGAGATTCGCTCCGACGAGGTTGGCACCTTCGAGCACCGCGTTGGCCAACGTGGCATCGGTGAAGTCCGCTTCCTCGATGTTGGCGCCCTTCAAGTTGGAGCTGGACAGATCGGTCTTCCTCAGCTTCGCGCCGCTGAGATCGCACTCTTCGAGCTCGGCGTG
>Ga0111539_10006219_pt1 | contig 15410 bp, 14 predicted proteins | sample RhiMethybrSRZTD1_FD_79667 | JGI IMG/M metagenome (GOLD analysis project Ga0111539, IMG submission 79667) | Populus rhizosphere microbial communities from Tennessee, USA - Rhizosphere MetaG P. TD hybrid SRZTD1 (version 2) (version 2) | ecosystem: Host-associated > Plants > Roots > Rhizosphere >... | reverse complement strand
GGACGGAGCTCGAGGAGGCACTTCAATCCCTCCGGACGGTAGCTGATCGCTGTTCCTCCCTGGCCGCCGAAGCTTGTCTCGATAAGGCGGGAGCCGAATCCTTTCCGGACCGGATTTGCGACGGGGGGCCCGCCGGTTTCGCGCCAGAACAATTTCACCTTCTTGTCCGGTCCACTGGACGCTTGCCAGCCGACATGCACACGGCCCCTGCCGTTGGAGAGCGCGCCGTATTTGGCAGCGTTCGTTGCAAGCTCGTGCAGGCACATGGTCAGCAGCAGCGAATTGCTCGCGGACACCCACACCGGCGGGCCTTCGGCGAGGATGCGGTCTGCTTGCTCGTTCCTGAAGGGCCTGAGGGCACGTTCGACAAGATCGGCGAGCAATGCCCGGTCCCAGTTCTCCGTCGTCAGTAGATCGTGCGCCTCGCCAAGCGCGTGCAGCCGCGCCAGAAGCGCTGCCTTCTGATCGGTCCCGCTATCGTTCAACGTCTGTGCGGCAAGAGCCTGTACAGTGGCGAGCGTGTTCTTGATGCGGTGCCGGCTTTCGCCGAGCAGCAGCTCCCGTGCTTCCTCGGCGCCGCGGCGCTCCTCCTCCGCACGCATTCTCTCAATGCCAAACCCGAGCTGTCGGGCGATGGTCACGGCCAGTGCAATTTCCTCTTCGCCGAACACATGAGTCGCGCGGTAGTAGGCCATGAACTTGCCGGCGAGACTGCCTCGTATCGAAAGGGGAATGAAGGCGAGGGCACCGATGCCTTCTCCTCTCACTGTAGACTTCAGATCGGCTTCCAGGTCTGCTGCATCTATGTCGCCTACGGTCAGGGGCAGCGGATCCTTCGTCTCGCGTGTCCAGGGAGAATGACCTTCGACCGCGCAGCGGTAGGTATCCGAGAGGCCGCGCCATGCGACAAACTTCATGATGCCGGTTTCGTCGAACAGCAGGATCGATGCCCGCTCGCACCTGAGCGCGCGTATGATCGCGTCGAGCGCAGCCTCGTAGACTTCGCCCGCCGACTTCGCCCGAAACAACCTGTCGGTGAACTCGTAGAGGGCCGCCTGCTCTTCCATTCTTCGTGCAATCGATTCGAGCGCGCGTTCATATTCGGTTACGTCGCGGGCAATCTTCGACGCGCCGATGATTCCGCCTGCCGAATCCTTGATCGGGGAGAGGGACAACGACACCTCGACCAAGCTGCCGTCCTTGCGCCGACGCTTGGTGCGGTAGTGATCGACCCGCTCCCCGGCTCGGACGCGATCGAGCAGTTCCACCTCTTCGCCTTCGCGATCGGGTGGGATGAGCATCGCCACGGGTTTGCCGATGACCTCTTCCGGCGTGTAACCGAACAGGGTCTCGGCGCTGCCGTTCCAGGTCGCGACGAGCCCGTCGAGATCGACGCTCACAATCGCATCGTCGGAGGATTCGACGATTGCAGCCAGGCGCTGGGCATGGCTCTGTCCGAGTGCCTGAAGAGTTGCGCGCAGACCTTCCTGCAGCCGAGTCGCGATATCGCCCAGAATGCCCGGCCGTTCGGATTTGCTGCCGTCGACTGTCTTGACCACGGTGACGCTGTAGCCTTTTGCCCTGAACGCCCATTAACGTTCTGGCTTTTCGGCAAGTCAATACGTTAGCGCGAGAGGCGAGGAACCTCCTGCATTGTCGCCCTGCAGCAAAACTAGGCGATTGGGAGAACACTCATCGCGGATTGAAACCCGCGATTGCAATTCGTTTGCTCAGCAAATGCGCAACGGAGGGGGCGCGATCGGGATACGGTTGAGTCGGCCCCTATCGGCCAGCGCCTCCCGGAGCAGCCAGCGGGTCCGCGAGTTCGAGGCCGAGGATGAGATAGCTCCAGGACTTCCCGTGCGAGTCCAGGTTGAGCGAGCTGTTGACGCCGCCCTCGAGGGCGTCATGCAGCACGAAGTTGAGACCGTGCAGGTTCTCCAGCACGTAGCGCTCCACCTTGCCGCGAATGACGTTGGGAAATGTCCGCTTCAGCCGCTCCGCGGTGACGCTGCGCTTCAGTAGCTCGAAGTCCGCCGGATCATACACCCAGATGTTGACGCTTGATGTGTTGCCTTTGTCGCCAGCGCGCGCGTGCGCTATGTCGCGCACGATCCGGCGGGCGTTCTTCCTGGGAGCGCTCATGCCACGAACATCTCCATGCTGGGTTTGACTCTCTGCCGGTCGATCAGCACCGACTTGGTCATGACGGCGGGCACGATCGCGCCGCGGAAGCCCCCTCCGCCCGCCGGACCGCAACACAGCAGAGACTCGACCTCCCACAGCATGGTCTCGGCGTCCTCCTTGGAGCGCGAGCGCAGGGCGACGTGCAGGCGCACGTCCTGCGTGTCGGCCACCGGCGTCTCGGCGTTCGCGAACAGCGAGCTTTCACCGATCACGTTGATGCGTACGGGGCCATTGAACCTGTGCACATTGCGAAGCCGCTCGCCGACAATTTGGGCGGCCAGCCGGCCGCGCTCCAGAGCGCCTGGCCCGGCATAGCTGACCCCCGCTTCGCCCTGGAAGCCCGCATCGAAGCCGACCGTCACTTTCAGCTGCGTCGGGCGGGTGCGGCCGGCGGCGCCGGAGACGCGGACACGATCGTCGCCTGCGGCATCGACGCGGACGCGGCTGAAATCGGCGGTCACGTCGGGCGTCAGGTAGCGGGCAGGGTCGTGCACCTCGTAGAGCAGCTGCTCCTTGACCGTGGCAGTGCTCACGCGCCCGCCTGTGCCAGGCAGCTTGGTAATGACGGCGCTGCCGTCGTCTGCCACCTCCGCGATGGGGTAGCCGCACTGTGACAGGTCCGGCACATCCTTGAAGCCCGGATCGGCGAAATACCCGCCCGTGATCTGCATCCCGCATTCCATGAGATGCCCTACCAGGCTGCCGGCCCCCATGCGGTCGGTATCCTCAGCGCTCCATCCGAATCGATGCGCCAGTGGCGCCAGGAACATGGAAGGGTCGGCGAGCCGGCCGCCGATGACGACGTCGGCTCCGGCTTCCAGCGCCGGCAGAATGGCCTCGGCGCCGAGATAGGCGTTCATGCCGACGATCGGCATGTCGATGTCGGCAAGCGTGCCGGGCTCATCCATCATGGGCGTATCGCGAGGCACGTTCCGGGACACGTCGTCCCCTTCGATGCAGGCGATCCTGAGACCCTGGAGGCCGAGCCCGCGCGCGATAGCCAGCGTTCGCTCTGCGGCGGCGCGCGGGTTCGCCGCTCCCATGTTGGTGATGATCCGGGTGCCTGCTTCCCGGCAGGGTGCGAGCAGCACCTTCATGCGCCGCTCCAGATGCGAGTTGTAACCGAGTGCTGGATTGGCCATGCGGTCGCGATGGGCGAACGCCACAGTGCGCTCGCCCAGGCACTCCATGACCAGCACGTCGAGTTCGCCGCGCTTGGCAAGGTCCAGCGCCGGATCGAGCCGGTCCGCCGAAAATCCGGCTCCCGTCCCGATCCGAAAGTGATCGCGCGACTTCGCCATGGAGCGTTCTCTCCGATAGGGCCACGGCATCCGCCGGACCGTTCGCGGTTGTGATGAAAGTTGTCTTGCGCCGCCGGTGACGATCCCGGCCGGCGGCCCGTGCGACCTTCCCGCCGCGGCTGCATGGTAAAGCAGAAAGTCCCGTCGCGGAATTGCCCGGCGCCCTGCAAACGAGCAACCCGGACCGGCGCTTGCGGAGCGTCGGCCCGCATGGACGACGGAGACCGTTTGCGTTACGTCGCATCGGGTGCCCAGGGGAGGTTCACGTGACCGCACGCGATCGTCAAACCTACGACTACATTGTCGTCGGCGCCGGATCGGCAGGCGCGGTCGTCGCGAACAGGCTGTCGGCTGATCCGCGCACCAGGGTTCTGCTGTTGGAGGCGGGACCTACCAGCCACCCCTGGAGCCGCATTCCGATCGGCTATGCCAAGCTCATCCAGAATCCCGCGGTCAACTGGTGCTATGCCTCCGAGCCTGAGGCCAATACGAACGGGCGCAAGCTGCCAGTACCGCGCGGGCGCCTGCTCGGCGGCTCCAGCGCGATCAACGGAAACGCGTTCGTGCGCGGGCAGGCCCAGGACTTCGATACCTGGGCGCAGATGGGCAACCGGGGCTGGAGCTACAGGGACGTCCTGCCTTTCTTCAAGCGCATGGAAACCTACGAAGGCGGCGACGACGCGTTTCGCGGCCGCGACGGCCCTATCCGGGTCACGAATCCCAAGGGGCACGATCCGCTGTATCAGGCGTTGATTCAAGCGGCCGGCCAGGTGGGGATCGAGCACAACCCTGACTACAACGGTGCCCGCCAGGATGGCATCGCCATGAGCCAGGCGACGATCGCCGGCGGACGCCGCATGAGCACGGCGCACTGCTATCTGGACCCCATCCGCCGCCGTACAAATTTGCGCATCGAGACCGGCGCGCTGACCGAAAGCCTCCTGCTCGACGGCAAGCGGTGCACTGGCGTCCGCTACCGCGTCGGCAACATCGTTCACGAAGCATGCGCGGGGCGCGAGGTGGTGGTGAGCGCCGGCACGATCAACTCCCCGCAACTGCTGGAGCTGTCCGGTATCGGCCAACCCGACCGCCTACGCGATCTCGGAATTGACGTTCGCCATGCCCTGCCGGGCGTCGGCGAGAACCTGCGCGACCACTATGCACCCCGTACCAGGTGGGCCATCGGCGCAAAGGGCGCCACGTTCAACGACCGCGGCCGCGGACTGAGCCTCGTGCACCAGGCTCTGCGGTATCTGACCTCCGGCACGGGCATGCTCGGCATGGTCGCGGCCCCGATCCGGGCCTTCGTGCGGACCCGCGAGGGCCTGGAGTCGCCGGATGCTCTGTTGGGCTGGGTGCCGATGCTGACCGAGCCGGGGCCGAAGGGCCCAAGGCTCGCCCGCCGGTCCGGCATGACGTGCTACGCACATGCCATTCGGCCGGAAAGCAAAGGGCACGTCCACATCATCGCGGCAGACCCGCGCAAGGCGCCCGCCATCAACTTCAATTTTCTGTCTGAGTCGATCGATGCGGAGATCACCGTGCGCGCTGTTCGGATCGCCCGCGCCGTGATGACCGCCCCGGCGATGGCGCAGATGCAGGTGACCGAGCTTGGGCCTGGGGCCTCGCTGACCACGGATGATGAGATCCTCGACTGGGTCAGGCGCGTTGGGGAGACCACCTACCATCCCGTCGGGACCTGCAGGATGGGCTCCGACGCAAAGGCTGTCGTCGACGATCGGCTGCGCGTGCGCGGCCTCGAGGGGCTCCGCGTCGCCGACGCCTCGATCATGCCGACGCTGACATCAGGCAACACCAACGCCCCCTCGATCATGATCGGCGAGAAGGCGGCAGACATGGTGCTGAAGGGTGCCGCAGCCTGACGGCGGGGCGCGGCTCAGCGCGTGACGCCGAGGCTTCTCAGGCCGTCCTTGCTCCTCTGGTCGGACGGGTCGATGGACAGGGCCTTGCGGAAATCGGCCATCGCCTCGTTTTTCCGGTTGGAGCGCAGCAGGGCCGTTGCCCGCCCCCTGTAGGCGGCTGCCCGGCTTGGGTCGAATTCGATCGCCTTGCCGTAGTCGGCAATCGCCTTGGCGTACTCTCCGGTTCTTGCAAAAGCGATGGCGCGATTGAGGTAGGCGGTGGCGTATTTCGGATCGTTTTGGATCGCCATCGTGTAGTCGGCGATGGCCCTGCCGGCATCCTCCTTCTTGGCAAAGGCGTTGCCGCGGTAGTTGTAGGCGCGGGAGTGCTGCGGGTTGCGACGCAGGAACTCCGTGCACCCGCGGATGCGGCGATCGTAGTCTTCGGATTGCTCGCAATCGGCGGCTCCGTCGGATTCGAGCCGCGCACTGGTGGGCGGCGTGGTCTTGGGCAGTTTCCTGAGTTCCTCCAGCCGTGCCCTCGCCATCGGCCCGAACGGGGTGTCGCCGAACTGCCGGATGAACTCCTCCAGGCGCGCCTGATCCTCAGTCTCGCGGATGAAGGTTGCAGCCTGGTCGCGGTCGATGCCGTCGAGCGGGACGTCACGTCCGGGCCTGGCTTCGCCGGTGAGATAGACACGCCGAAACAGCCCGTTGCTCTCCCAGGGCTGCTGGGCTCCGCCAGTCCTGGTGAAGACCGATTCCTTCACGTTCTGGAAGAAGCTCACATGATCGAGGCCGGGCCTCGCAAGCTCCCTCGCCAGTGCAGTCGCATACGGCCCCCCGCGAGCGCCCTCGTCCGACGCGGTGCGGCCCGCTGCGCTCGCATACGCAATGAACATTCCGTGCTGCTCGGCGACCGGAACAAAACCCTTGCTGGTACTCTTCGTCGGGACCCGCAGCTCGTTGCGGCAGGCATCGAAAACGACGAACTTCGCCGCTGCCTGCGCCCCTTCGAGCAGCTTGAGGACGTCGTCCAGCTTCAGGCTTTCATCCCAGAAGGCGGCCGATCCCGGCTCCCGGGCGTTGACCGGTATGAGGTAGTTGACGCCGGTATCGGCCTCTGCGGCGCCATGGCCGGAGTAGTACAGGAACCCGACGGCGCCAGGTCCCGCCGCGTTCAGGCGGCGGACCAACTCGCGGACCTCCCCAAGGATGGTGCTGCGGCGTGCGTCCCTGACGAGCGGCATCACCTCGAATCCGCTCCCCTTGAGGGCGTCTCCAACCAGCGCAATGTCGTTGTAGGGGTTCTTCAAGACGCCGATGGAGGGATCGTAAGCCTGATTGCCGATAAGTAATGCGATCTTGGCCTGCGCCAACGCTTCGGACGGCAGCAACGTCAGCCAAAGAAATGCAGCCGCAACCCGCATCATCTGAAGCGCCCCCCAATAAGTCCGCCGTCACAAGCGCAAATCCGTGTGGGCAGGAGCCTGCTGCCTGTCGCTTGCGACGACCTCTCTGCGCGACATCCCACCGCAGCCCTACGCGATCGAGTGTTAGTTGAGCGTCATGCGTGGATCATTGGCAATACCCAAGGAGACCGCGAATTTCGGCCGCCGGAGCGCTCGCGGCTTTCAAAGTCAGGATCGACTGTGATCCGGTCCGATACTACCGGTTGAACCGCTGGCCCTCCAGGCCCCGGCAGCGCCGCGGCCGGTGGTTGTTGCAGGGCGGCAAACGATGCAAGTTGCGGCGGCGTCGCCGGATGCGGTGACGCAGTGCAAACAACAATCTGGAAATCCTAGGAATCATGACGATCGACAAGAACGTACGGCCGCGGCGGAAGTTGGCAGTGACGCGGGCGCTGCCGCAACAGGTGCTCGAGCATTTTCGGCAGCGCTATGACGTCCGGGTCAATCCGCACGACCGCACCCTCACGCCCGACGAGCTGCAGCGCGCCGCCGAGGGCGTCGACATCCTCATCGTCACCGCCCCCGACAGGCTCGACGCCGCGGCCATCGGTCGGCTCCCGGCATCGCTCCGGATCGTTGCCACTTATTCGGTCGGCATCGAGCACATCGACCTCGATGCGGCGCGCCGGCGCGGTATTGCCGTGCTGTCGACCCCCGACGTGCTGAGCGACTCCGTGGCGGAAATGGCCGTCCTGCTGATGCTCGGCGCTGCCCGCCGCGCGCACGAGGGCACAAGTCTTCTCTACGACCGTCGTTGGACCGGATGGACGCCGACCCAGCTCGTCGGCATCGAGGTGACGGGCCGCCGCATCGGTATCCTGGGGCTGGGCCGCATCGGGCGCACGATCGCCCGGCGCGTCCGCGGCTTCGACATGGACGTGCACTATCATAACCGCCGGCGGCTCGAGCCGACGCTCGAGGACGGAGCAACCTATCATCACACGGTCGAGAGCCTCCTTGCTGCGAGCGACGTTCTGGTGCTGGCCGCGCCGTCCACGCCGGAAACGAAGGGGGTCCTGAACGATGCGAGGATTGCCCTGATGCCACCGGACTCCATCGTCGTGAACATTGCGCGCGGCGACCTCGTCGACGACGAAGCGCTGATAGCTGCACTCCGCTCCGGCCGGATCGCGGCTGCCGGCCTCGACGTGTTCAACGACGAGCCAAGGCTTCACGCCGGCTACCTCGAGCTTCGCAACGTCTTCCTGCAACCTCATCAGGGCAGTTCGACGTTGACGGCGAGTCTCGCCATGGGCCGCATCCTGCTGGACGGCATCGACGCCGTTCTCGCCGGCAGATCCGCTCCCAACCGGCTCACCTGAGTTCTGGCAGCGCGGCCAGAAGAACCTCACACTGGGCGTCCTGCAGCCTCGGTCGACCGGCCCGGTCCGGTCCGATCGGGTTGCCCTGCCTATTGGCCCCATTCGGCTGGGAACTCCGGCGTCTGGCTGCGCACGGCCCATCAACATCGCGCGAGAATGGCTTCGCACAGCGCGAAGCGCCCCCAGATGGAAAGTAGGTTGAACACCGCCAGCCAGGAGAGGCGGCCATGAGAACGATGTTCGTTGTTGCGCTGTCGTTGTGGGCATTGGCGAGTGCCAGCTCCGCCACGCTTGCCGCAGACTGCAAAGTTATGGGCTGGACCGACGGTTACGGCGCAGCGCCGATCTTCCAATGCCCTGACGATACCCAGCGATAGCCATCTGCGGCGGCTCACCGTGCGTTTTGTCCGGGCGATGCTGCGCACTGATCGTCAGATCGTTCGCCGCCACAGTGTGCCGAGCGGGCGCGCCCCTCCCAGAGATCCCTCCCAGAGAACGTGTGATGGCATCGATCGCGCGATGGCCTTCCAGCTGCATCGCGTGGGCCGCTCACGGCAGCGGTGACTCCAGATGAGCCGGCATGCAATGATCTGGTTCTTCCTGAGATCGGGGAGGCGTGCCTGATGCCCAGAAAAGCCCAGAGACTGCCGAGCTCGGATGGTGTCGGGAAGCCTTGCGCCAAGTCCGGGCCTCCTGCTGGCTGTAAAGGCACGGACAGTGAGAGATTTGAGCCATTTCCGTGACCCAGCCAGCGATGATCAGTGCAACGATCGCTGCGTCGGTAGATTTCTCTGCTGTCTCCTCTGACTCGATGGCCTGCCTTCAGGTCTTCGGCCACGCCGTTGGCACTGGCGAGGCAGACCAACGCGATCACGACTGTCCATTTCAGGATTGGGCGCGCGAATGACGCTAGTGCCAAATTCCAACGAACGCGCTCGCCATCAAGATGACGACCGCTCCCGCGGCGCTCAATCGGAACGCCCAGCGGTTCAGTGTCGTTGAAGGTGTCTCGATGCTGTAGTCGGAGAGCTTCTGGAGTGCGTCCGGGTGGTTCGGAAGGCACTCGACGCACCGTTCCCACGCCGCAATGGCCTGGTTGATCCTGCCGATTTCCTCCAGCAGACATCCCCTCAAATAGTAGACATGGGCAGCGCCGGGATTGAGCCTGATCGAGAGATCGTACAGTTCCATTGCCCGCTGTCGATGATTGAGGGATGCGCGGAACTCCCCTTCATCGCGGAGTACCGATGCGGCCTTGCGGTCCTTGGGAGGTCTCGTCCACCAGCGCCAAAATGCGTACAGAGCGGCGATCAGGGCAACCAGGTTCGCCGATGCACTCATCAACAGAACGATGCGCTGCAGCTGATCGGTTCCTACCGGCCAGCCGAGCAGACTCCCCCACCAAGACCAATCCATTGAAAACCCCCACACGCACACTGAGAATGGGGCCAGCCTATCACCAGGTGATGCGGCATATTCGGCACACGGCGGATTTTTTGGCGACGGTCGGTTGGCGCGCCCTGACGTTTCAGAGAGCGCACGGAACGATGGGAAGCTTGGCAATCACCCAGAGTACGGTGGGCCGGAACCACTTGGTTGGGTGTTGCGGCCATCGCCCTGGCGATTGTGGCGATCGGAAGCCTGATCGCCTACGTACGCGCGCGGTAATTCTTGAGGACACCCGAGTGGTTGGCGGACTGACCCCTGTTGGGACGGCCCAGCTTGAGGCGAACGAGTCGAGCATATGCGCCCAGCCCGTTGCGCCAGCGCCGAATGATTTCGCTTGCCCCGTGTTACGCCTTCATCTGCAGCGGTATTCCCCACCCGCTGGACGGTGACGCGCTCAACCTGCCGATCACCAGCCACGACGCGACGTCAAAACCGATGAGGCCTGTTTCAGCCAGCGTGACCATCATAACGTCGGCCTTGAGGGTTTCGTCACGCCCAGGCGAGCAAAATCAATGCGAGGGTGACAGGTGTCGCACTTTCGGCAGCACCTCCTTGGCCAGCAGCTCCAGCGAGCGCCGCCAAGCTTCTGGATCTTCGACGTAGTCAAAACCGAACACCAAAAGGTGCCCGAAGCCTCCGACTTCGTCGTGAACACGTTGAATCTTCTCGGTGACCGTTGCTGGTGAACCGATGATCCAGTTGTGCTTGGCGCAATATTCTGGTGTCACGTCGCTGTCCGGCACGCTCGGGTCATGCTTCAGGTATTGCAGGAAATCGAATTCCTTCAGCAGCGGGATGAAATACTCGCGCATCATGCGACCCATGTGCAGACTCACTGATAGCTTGGCGGCCTCCGCGTCGGTCTCTGCGACGAAAACCTCGCGCACCATCCGCCATTCCGCGCGGTCAGCCTTGCGGCCGGCTTTCTCTGCGCCTGCCTCCACGGACGCCCAATGGCTGCCGACGTACGCCGGGTTCAGATTGAGGCTCATTGGGATATAGCCACGCTCGCCTGCAAGCTTCAGCGTATCGGAGCCTTTCGAAAGGCCGGCGACTCCGATTGGTGGATGAGGTGTTTGCAGTGGCTTGATGTGGGGTTTCAGAAATCCATACATCAGCTCTGGATTTTTCACCGTCCAGTACTTGCCGGCGTAAACGAAGGGATCGTCGGTCGACCAAAGCTTCAGAATGATGTCTAGCGCCTCGCGCATCATGAGGCGGTTGACGCCATTCGCACCATCGACATTGAACATCTCCCAATCGCTCGGGAGGCCGCTCGCCGCGATTCCGAAGTTGAGACGTCCGCCCGAAACATGGTCCAGGATCGCGACGCGGTTGGCAATTTGTGCTGGATGATGGAACGGTAGCAGGAAGCCGCCGGGTCCGAGCCGGATGTTCTTGGTCTGCATGAGGGCCTGGGCGACCAGGATATCTGGCGAGGGATGCGGCTCCCATGGCGCGGTGTGGTGCTCGCCGATCCAGCACTCCTTGTAGCCGAGCTCGTCGAGCCAGCGTATCACCTTGAGATCCCACTCGTGGCCATCCCTGAGTGGCCTCTCGGGCGGATGCGACGGCATCGTGAAATAGCCCAGCTCCATGGGGTCCTCCTTGTGGGGCGTTGTAGCGGGCCGCCCCTCGGACGCATGATATCACCCATCCGAAGAGCGAAAAGCATCGATCGGCGCAATGTCGTGCGAACGACCTTATGGGCGTTCGCGAGCCGCGCACTCATTCATTGGGCGAACCATGCCCGCACCATGGACCCACGTCGTCAGGGGCGGCTTTTTCACAGCCTCAATCGTGCCCTCTACGGAGCGGCTCCCTTCTTCGATTACACTTGGCCCATCGGTGTGGGCCAGCAGGTCTCTTGACCGCAGCATCTTGCTGCCACGTTCCCCGTCTGCTGGACGATCCGACATCTCCAAGGACCCTGGCTCTCCAGCCGGTGGTCCTTTTTTTAGGGCCGCAATTCTCAAGGGGATACTGAGGTACACGTCCAATTCTGCACGTGCTGCGCGCACAACGCATCGAGATCCGTAGGAGACGCTGGCTTGCTTGGCGAGTTCGTCGAAGCCGGTGACGTACGACAGCGGCGTTGGCGGTGGAACGCAACGACCCCCTGCTGCGTTAGAGACCAAGGTTTACCCAGCCACCTCCCAAGCATGCTGGCATTGGAGCCGGGCGATGCATCAGCCGCCCGGCTGTTCATTTTTGAAACTGCCCGAACAGCGTTCCCGTCCCTGGTTCGCTTCGCGACACGTCTTTCACGCTCGGCGGGCGCCATCATCGTCGTGCTTCATGTGGCACTGCGAGCGTGGCTGCGCTCTGTCACTTTGGCGTTATCGGGACGCCACTCGGCGCCCAGCACCCCAGCGCATCGAAGGAGTGACCTATGTCCCGCTATTTTTTCGCCGCCGCAGTGATCGCCGTGTCGTTCTCCATGCCCGTGACCGGAGCGCAGGCCGGCTTCTTCACCGACGTCGCCAAGGGAACCATCAAGAATGCTGCGCGCCACGGGAAAAAGACCGCCAAGGATGCCGTTGCTCTTGGCCGCTTCGTTTGTCCGTCCGCTGGCCGATGCCTCCTCAAGCGCGCCAGTCGGCCTCAGTTCTGACACGACTGTAGGTTCCACCTGCCTTGGAGAGACTGCCCGCGCGCCGCGTGCGGTCTCTCAACCTTTTTGCCAACCCTTCCCCCCAACGCGCGGCGATCTTGTAGTCCCCAAGCCCGGCCAATCGCCCAGGGGCGGCGAGCAGCTAGCCGCGCAAAGTTAAGCAGCGATGCATGATCTGCTTGACACGGGCCAGCCGCAAGCGATCGTCGAAACGAGAGGCATCAGCGGAGGATGGGATCTTGATGGTTGGTTCGCGGGGCTTGAGGCACGTGAGGTTCGCAGGCGTCGGCGCTGTTCTCCTCGGTCTTGCTCTGCCCGCACTCGCGCACGCGAGTGGGCCCACAATCGTGGGATGCCCCGTATTCCCACCCGACAACATCTGGAACACGAGGGTTGACGGACTGCCAGTCGATCCTCGCTCGCGGGAGTACGCTGCAAGCATCGGCGCGGACGCGGGCCTTCACCCTGATTTTGGCGCCGGACAGAATGACGGCGCGCCGATCGGCATTCCGTACGTGATCGTACCCATGCACCAGCCGAAGGTTGCAATCCATTTTCGAGATTTCGGCGACGAGCAGGCGGCAGGCGAGGAGAGCGATCCTGGACCTTATCCGATCCCGCGCAACGCACCGATCGAGGGTGGACCCAAGAGCCGTGACGACCGGCATGTGCTTGTCGTACAGCAGGGCAGCTGCACGTTGTTCGAGCTGTACAAGGCCGTTCCCAACCGTGACGGCAGTTGGAATGCAGTGAGCGCCGCGCGCTTCGATCTTGAAGGTAACGAGCTGCGAACCGACGGTTGGACAAGCGCGGATGCCGCCGGCTTGCCAATCTTCCCCGGTCTGGTTCGCCATGACGAAGTCGCTGCAGGCGAGATACGGCATGCACTGCGCTTCACCGCACCACGCACGCGCAAAGCCTACATCTGGCCGGCACGGCATTTTGCCTCCAGCAACGAGGCCGAGTCGCTGCCGCCACTCGGCCAGCGCTTCCGGTTGCGCGCCAGCTTCGACATTTCGCGGTTCTCCGGCGCAAACCAGGTAATCCTGCGGGCGCTGCAAACCCATGGAATGATCTTGGCCGACAACGGTTCGCCCTGGTTTCTGAGCGGTGCGCCGCACGCAAACTGGAATGACGACCAGTTGCGCGAACTTCGTCAGGTGAAAGGCTCGGATTTTGAGGCGGTCGACGTTTCTTCTTTGATGAAGGAGCCCGATTCCGGACAGGCGCACCAGCCGTGACAGACGGGGGCGCCGAGTCAGGAACTCATGGATGAAACTGGCGGTGCTGCCGCCCGCAAGCGGCGTGCCAACAGGCTGCGACAGCAATCTACGGCGCTCGCCGCGGCGCCGGCCGCTCGTGAGTGGGCTACCGGTCGCGACGCTTCACGTAGTAATTGAGGATCTGCTTCACCCGACCGTCTCTGAACTTGATCGTGAGCTTATCGACTTCGACGGCCGTTACCGTTCCGTCGCCAAATTGGGGATGCGTGATCTTGATACCGACGGCGTAGCCCGCCGCGTCCACCTCGGGGCGCTTCACGTTCGCGCTCACGGCCCGCATCCTCTTCGGGCGTGTGGGCTTGGTCGGCGAGCGCTTGGTTGCAGTGCGTAGCATCGCTCTGCCTTACCACAGACTGACCGGCAGATTCAGCGCTTCCGACCCGTATGGCAAACGCCCAGCGTGCAGCTGCGACGCTGCAGCTGCCGGGATGGGACGGACAGGAGATGCTGGTGCTGCCATTCCCAGGACGTTTCAGAGGGTCGGATGGGATGAGGGTATGCGGAGCTATCGATCGGCGTTGGCTACAGCCAATGTCTCCGCCTCGAAGAGCTCAAGGGCGAGCTTTTGGGAAAGCAGGACGTCCCCCAACGGCAGTCCGCCTTCGGGGCGAACGCAAAGCCGGCGGACGCATCTCCCCATGCTGTCGAGCTCTTCGACGTTTAGGACGCTCGCGCGGCGGATCCGATATCGCGCGCGGGTTACGCCGCCAGAGACCTCAAAGTACTTGCGCCGGGTGAATTGCCCACGTTGCTCAGCTGAGAGGTTGTGGTTGAGCAATTCCATGGCGCAAGCCTCGGCTTGTGCGCGCGGGCGGACAGCGCCGCCTGTCAAGAGATCCCGAAGTATCTGTAGGCATCCAAGCATCAGCGCGAAGCTTCCGCCAACACTTGGTGCTGTGAAATGCGGGAATACCCTGAAGCGGCGCTTGCATCGTTGCTGGGTCAAGCTTCGCTGCGTTCAACGGGTCCCGCAACACTGTCCGCCAGCAGCTCGATCAGTTCGACGACATCGATTCGCATCGCGTTCGCACCCATCCACGCTTCTGCTGCAGGCCCACACGACCATGCTCTAACACGCGTCGCAGCGTGGGCTAGGCTGACATGCGAGTCGGATCACTCGAGGGGATCGGAGGAGTGCAGATCATGCGGTGGTTGATTGGTACGCTGTCGCTACTTTGATCTCCTGCACCACAGCTACTGCCGATGGACTGCCCAGATGGACGGGCCTCTACATGGGAGCGCATGTTGGGTGGGGAAGGGCATCCATCAGCGGTTCTGACAACATGATGGCCTTTGATGAGCAAACAACTGTCGGATGGCTAGGTGGTGGTCAACTCGGCTACAATCACCAATTGCGGTCCGTAGTCTTGGGAACCGAGACGTGTCAATGTTAAGAGCCACCATTCTGCGCGGATCGGTCTTGCTGACCTTTCAGCCAAGTTTGGCGCAGGAAGCGCCGAACCGGTGGGATTGCTTTTGCGAAGGGCGCCTGTGTCAGTGCCCTCCGAGTGGCCTGAGCGCCGACTTGCCTCCAATTATGGGTAGAGTCCTGGGTTAAAGTTTTGACCGTTGCGGGCGCGGGCCGCAACGGCAACGTGCTGGGCTCGGAACTCCTCCGGTGTGCGGTTGGCGAGCGCCGAATGCGGGCGCACGGCGTTGTAATCGATGCGCCAAGCCTCAAGCACGGCGCGCGACTGCGGCAGCGACGCAAACAGCGTCTCGTTCAGGCACCCGTCGCGTAGCCGGCCGATGAAGCTCTCCACGAGGGCGTTCTGCTGCGGCTTGCCCGGCGCGATGTAGTGCCAGTCGATACCGGTTGTGTGCGTCCACTCCAGGATCGCCATGCTGGTCAGCTCCGCGCCGTTGCCGGAAACGCAAGCCTTCGGCCGGCCACGACGCGCGATCAGTGCATCGAGCTCG
>Ga0111539_10006218_pt1 | contig 15411 bp, 9 predicted proteins | sample RhiMethybrSRZTD1_FD_79667 | JGI IMG/M metagenome (GOLD analysis project Ga0111539, IMG submission 79667) | Populus rhizosphere microbial communities from Tennessee, USA - Rhizosphere MetaG P. TD hybrid SRZTD1 (version 2) (version 2) | ecosystem: Host-associated > Plants > Roots > Rhizosphere >... | reverse complement strand
GCGAGCTGGGGCCCCGTCTGCACGATGCCGAGAACCGGGGAGAGGATGGCGACGTAGGCGATCCATGCCGCGAGGAGCCAGGGATGGCGGCGCCTGACGAGCAGCGCCGCGACCGTCGACGCGACGACGAGGAGCAACGGGACGGCGAAGCGTGGCATCGTGATGCTCAGGTCGTCCGGCAGGATGTAGAGGGGAGAGAGGTTCACGGGCGCGAGCGTCTTCCAGACGTAGAAGCAGATCCCGTACGCGGCCTGCAGCGTGCGCTCGAGCGGGCCGTGATCGGCGATGGTGCGCATGGCCTCGATGCGGTGCTGCGCGGCGAAGGCGACGACGGCCCCGGCGGCGGCGAGGATGGCCCACGGGAGCTTCTCGACGAGCACGCGCGTGCGCGCGCGTCCGCGCTCGCCCGGCAGGCGGCCGAGCGGAGAGAGATCGAGCGCGAGGAGGACCGCGGGAAGGGTGATGCCCCACGCCTTCGACAGGAGCGAGAGCGTGAACGCGGCCAGCGACGCGAGGAGCCAGCGGCGGCGCGCTGCCCCCTCCGCGCGCTGCATGCGCATGTACGCGAGCAGCGTGAGGACGAAGAACAGGCCGGACGTCACGTCGCGCCGCTCCGTGATCCACGCCACGGACTCGACGCGCAGGGGATGGAGCGCGAAGAAGAGCGCGCCGAGCGCCGCGGCGGCGTACGTGCCCGACGTCGGGGTGCGCGCGAGCAGGGCGAGCAGGCTCGCATAGGCGGCCACGGCCGTCAGGCAGTGGAGCAGCAGGCTCGTCAGGTGGTAGCCGGCCGGGTTCATGCCCCATAGCGCGTGGTCCACGCCCAGCGTCACCCACGAGAGCGGCTGATAGTGACCCCCGAGCAGCGTCGTGAACATCCAGCGCAGGTGGCCCGCGGAGAGTCCCCGATAGCGGCGGTTCCCGGTGATGTTCAGGTCGTCGTCCCAGAGGACGAAGTCGGCGCGGAGCGCGGGTAGAAAGCACGCCACCGTCAGGCACGCCACGAGGAGTGGCAGGCCGCGGCGCAGCCAGGTCGGCGGGGGCTCCCGCATGGGTCGGCGCATCGTGCCACGCGGCCGTCGCGTGGACCAAGCGGCGCGCCCCCGCGAACTTGACCTCTTTTGCGGCCGACTGTAGACACGCGCGCCATGAAACCCGCGCTTCTCCTTGTCGTATGTGGTGCCCTGCTGCTGAGCGCGCCCGCGAGCGCGCAGCCGCAGGCCGGCGCTCCCGCCGAGCAGGCGCCGCCGGAGGAGACGGGGCCGCCGAAGCAGGAGGCCATCAGCGCCGGCACGCTCCCCGACGACCTGCTCGGGCGTTGGCTGGTGATCGGCTGGGTGGGCATCCACGACGACGAGCACGCGAAGACGACGACAGGGCTCTGGGAGGTGACGCGCGAGGACGAGCAGGTCGTGTTCAGGGAGAACTATCGCGAGCTGCCGCAGCGCATCGCGACGGCGGTCGCCGACGCCAACTCCGAGGACAAGGCGTGGCGGCCGACGCCCGAGGACCTGAGCGAGCTCGCCGCCGCGTGGGACAAGCTCCCCGAACGCGATCCCAAGATCGCCACCCAGCGCAACGAGATGTACGGCAAGGACGGATTCGACCGCGACTTCAAGAACGAGGAGCAGACGAAGAACGCGATCTGGGCGGCACGCCAGACCGCGCAGTTCCGGCGCAGCGCGCAGCCCAGCGTCCGCAGCATCAACGTGTTCGGAGCGACGGAGGCGCGCGACGGCGGCTACGCGGGCAACTACACCGCGGCCACCATCGCGGCGGCGCCGTTCCCGATCCCGATCACGCTCAAGGGCAAGTTCCAGATCTACCGCGTGTCCGGGCCGATCGAGCCGAAGGCGAAGCCGGGCTTCTGGGCGTCGCTGTTCTCGGGGTGCCATAAGTAGCGAGCCGAGACTTCGTCTCGTCTCGCTGGCGAGGGAGTAGCGCCGCGGCAAGCGGCCAGTGTCGTGCCGCGCGCGGCTAAGCCTGCGCGGCATCCTTGGAACGCGGGCCTGCGGGCGGCCTTGGCGGATGCCGGAGTTGGCCGGGGTTGGTGGCGCATGCTAGTTGCGGCCGTCGTGGCGCGGCGCGCGACGAAGGCTCGAGGCGAAGTGCAGGAAACGCCGCGGACCGCGGCCGCCGTCCCGGCGCCGGGTAGCACCTACGCGCTGGTGCTGGTGTGCTTCCTCTTCTCGGGCTTCGCGGCGCTCCTCTACGAGACCGTCTGGACGCGGCAGTTCGCGCTCGTCTTCGGGACCTCCGAGCTGGCCATCGCGACCGTGCTCGCGGCGTACATGGGTGGGCTCGCCGCCGGAGCCGCCGTCGCGGGACGCGTGGCGCCGTACGTGCGGCGTCCCGTCCTGGTCTACGGCATCCTCGAGCTCGCGATCGCGCTCGCCGCGCTGGCCGTGCCGCACGCCATCCGCCTCTCGACGCTGCTCGCGCACGCTCTCTTCGGCGGGCAGCCCAATCCGCCGGAGGCGGCCGGCCTGACGCTGGCCCTCTTCTACCTCGCCTGCTCGTTCCTGATCCTCCTGGTGCCGACTGCGCTCATGGGCGCGACGCTGCCGCTGCTCGCGCGCTTCGCGATCCGCACGGACAGCCAGGTCGGCCCGCGCATGGCGACGCTGTACGCGACGAACACGCTCGGCGCCGTGCTCGGCACCAGCGGCGCGGCCTTCGTGCTCATGCCGCGCCTCGGCCTCTCCGGCACGGTGCTCGTGGGCGTGGCCGCGAACGCGCTCGTGTTCGCGCTCGCGGCGCTGCTCGCGCGCGACGCCGTCGCCGCGCCCGCCGTGCGCGAGAGCGCGGCGGTGCGCGTCCCGGTCCTCGATCGCCGTGGCGTGGTGCTGCCGCTCATGCTGCTGTCCGGCGCGACGTCGTTCACCTACGAGCTCCTGTGGTCGCGGCTGCTGCAGCACGTCCTCGGGAGCAGCACGCTCGCCTTCGCGACGATGCTCGCGAGCTTCCTCACCGGCATCGCCATCGGCAGCGCCGTGGCGGCCCGCCTGACGGCGACGGCGGAGCGGGCGCTCCGCCGCCTCGCCGTGGCCGAGATCGGCATCGCCGCGCTCTCCCTCGGCGTCTTCCTGCTGCTCGACCGGCTTCCCGAGATCGGGGCGGCGATGGGGCAGAGCGCCGCGCCCGGGCGCATCGGCAGCGCCGCGCTGGGTGCCATCGTCATGCTGCCCGCGGCGCTCTGCATCGGCGCGACCTTCCCGCTCGCCGTGCGCGCGCTGGCGCGCGGGGGCGACGAGGCGGCGGCTGCGGCGGCGCGGGTCTACGCCTGGAACACGGTGGGGGCGATCGTCGGAGCGATCGGCTCGGGATTCTTCCTGATCCCGGCGCTGGGATACGTCGGCATCATCGTGGCCGCGGTGGCGGTGAACCTGCTCGTCGCGCTGGCGGCCAGCCTGGCGAGCCAGCCACGGTCCCTGCCGCTCGTCGCGACGGCGACCGTCGGGATGGTGCTACTCGTGTTCTGGTGGCCGCCGATGCCCTGGCGGCTCGTCACCAGCTCGCCCCTGACGATGCGTGCCGGCGATCGGCTGCCCACGTTCCTCGGCGTCGGCCGCAGCTCCACCGTCGGCCTGACGCTCGGCCCGGGCATCTGGATGATGTCGACGAACGGGCTGCCCGAAGGGCAGATCCTGCCGAAGGGCGTCTACCGCCGCTCGATGCTCGAGCGCTGGCTCGGCGCGATCGCGTGCCTCGCCCGTCCCGAGGCGCGTTCCATGCTCGTCGTCGGCTTCGGCGCCGGCACGGCGCTCGAGGCCGTCTCGAAGACCCTCGAGCGCATCGACGTCATCGAGCTCGAGCCGCAGGTGATCGCCGCCAATCGCCTGATGCAGGCGAGCCGCCGCGTCGATCCACTCTCCGACCCGCGCGTCCACGTGCACTTCAACGACGCCCGCGGCGCCCTGGTGCTGACGGAGCGTCAGTACGACGCCGTCGTCTCGCAGCCGTCGCATCCCTGGACGGCCGGCGCCTCGCACCTCTACACGCGGGAGTTCTTCGCGCTGGTGCGAGAGCGGCTCGCGCCGGGCGGCGTCTTCGTGCAGTGGATCGAGCTCAACTACGTCGACGAGCCGCTCTTCCGGAGCCTCGTCGCGACGCTCCTCGACGTCTTCCCGAACGTGCGCGTCTACCGCCCGGTGTATCGGAGCGGCGTGCTGTTCCTGTCGTCGGACGCCCCGCTTCCCGTGGAGGAGGCGGCGGTGCGCGCCATCGCCGCGTCGCCGGACACCTTCGCGGACGCCGGCGTGCAGGCCCCGGAGGACGTCGCCGCCGCCATCGCGCTCGACGAGGACGGCTCGCGCCGCTTCGCCGCCGGCGCCACGCTGACCACCGACGATCGGAATCTCTTCCAGGCCTCGGCGTCGCTCGCCACGCCGCTCTGGATGCCCGGCGGGGACGCGCTGCTCGGCCCGCTCGATCCCCTGCCGCGCATGGCGGCCTCGCTCAATCGCGTGTACCTCGCGCGGCGCCTGGTGGCGGACTTCGATCCGCAGCGCGTCCGACGCCTGGCGCTGAGCTACCAGGACCCCGCCGAGCAGCAGGCGAGCGCCGCGATCTTCGCGCTGGCCTCGGATCAGGTCACGGACGGCGAGCGCCTGCTCCGCACCGGCCTCCAGCAGAAGCCCGCCGACTACGAGGCGAGGATGGCGCTCGTCCGCCTCCACCGCGAGGGTCTGCTCGCGGGGGACGCCGAGAGCGCCGCGTTCGCGGCGCCGCTGCCCGAGCCCGGCGCGACGATCGTCCAGGGCTGGCGGCTCGAGGCGCGCGGAGACTGGGACGCACTCCGCGCGCTCGAGCCCAGCTTCGCGGCCGTCGAGGTGCACGATCCCGCGTATCCCGATGCGCAGCGGCTGCGTGCACGCTGGCGCCTCGAGGTCGGCGACCGGGCGCTCCTCGAGGAGGGCGTGGGCCTGATCGACCGCCGGCTGATGCCGATCAGCATCAATCCCGACGACGCGATCCTGCGCGCCCGTATGAGCGCCAAGCTCGGGAACGGCGCGGCCGCGCTGAGCTCGCTCAACCAGGCGACCGACTGGACCACGCGCAGCGCCGCGGCGCGCACCGCGGCGGGTGTGCGCGAGGTTCTTCCGCTGGTGCCGCCGACGCCGGAGCACGCGGCGTTCCGCAACATCATCGAGCACCGCGTCGGGTACACGCAAAAGCGGTGAGGCTCGCGCGCCTCGATCGTCCGCTCGCGTGGGCGACCATCGGGGCGCTCCTCGTGCTCACCGCGGCCGTCCTCGCGCGCCGCGTGAGCTGGTATCTGTCCGTCGATCAGTTCGGATACCTCACCTTCGCCGACGACCTGCTCCGCGGCCGCGTGTTCCACTACTGGCCGCCCGCCTGGGCGCTCGCCCCGGCGCTCGACGCGCGCACCGACATGCTCTCGCAGACCTACGTGTGGGATCACGGCCGGCTGGCGTCGCGCTACGCGCCCGGATTCCCCCTGCTGCTCGCCGCGTGCATCGGGCTCCTCGGCCACGACGCGGCCCTCTACCTGAACCTGGTGCTGTTCCTGGCGCTCCTGGTCGTGCTGGTCGCCTTCCAGGCGCGCATCGCGCGGCTCGCCTGGGCCGGGACCGCGCTCGCGCTGGCCGTCCTGTCGCCGAGCTCCATCTCGCTCTGGGCGACGACCCTGTCGCGCGACGTCGCCGCGCACCTCTTCGCGTTCGCGGGGCTGTTGGTGCTGCTGCCGCGCGACGGCGCCGAGGGGCTCGAGACGCGAGCGACGGGCGTCGCGGCGGCTCTGCTCGGCTTCGCGGCGTCGATCCGCCCGGACGCGGTGCTCTATCTCGTGCCCGCGGCGGCGCTCGTGCTGTGGCGCCGGGCGCGCGAGCCCGCGCGGACGGGCATCGGCCGGGCCGCCGCCGTCGCCCTCGCCGGGCTGCTCGCGGGCCTCGCGCCGGCGCTCCTCTACAACGCCGTCGTGCTCGGCAATCCCTTCCGCTCGACGCAGGGCATGGAGCTCGACCACTTCTTCGCCGCGCTGGTCGGGCCGCGCATCGCGCACGCGGCCGAGCCGTGGCACGGGACCACGCATACTCAGGTCGCCGGCAACGCGCTTCGCCTCGTCAATCTGCCGCGGGTGCTGCCGGAGAACCTGTCGCTCCTCTGGGAGGCGCATGGGCCGGCGCTCTCCGTGCTCGCGCTCTGGGGCGTCGTCGTCGCGGCGTGGCGCCGCTCGCCGCTGGCGATCGTGACGCTGGCCTACGCGCCGCTCGCCCTCCTCTTCTACAGCTGCTGGGACCGACCCGAGATCCGCTACCTCTTCGGCGTGGCACTCCTGGTGCCGCTCCTCGTCGCCGAGGGCAGCCTCGGCACGCTGGCCCTGGTGGGAACCCTCCGGGAGCGGGGCCGCGGAGGCGCCGCGCGCGTGCTCGCCGTGGCCGCCGTCGCCGTCGGTGTCGCGCTCGCGGCCTTCGCGCCCCCGCCGGCGGTGCCGACGTCGGCGCTGCACGGCCTCGCGGAGCTCGTGCCGACGGCGCTGGCCGTCGCGGCCGCGGGCAGCCTCGTCCTCCCCCGCGTCCCGTGGGCCGGCGTGCTGGCGCCGGTCCTGGCGGTCGCCCTCACGATCATGACGGCCGCGATGGCGTGGCCGGGCCTCGCCTTCCGCGCCCCGTTCCAGGGTCCGGAGATGCGCCGGGCCCGCGCCGTCGTCGGCGAGCGCGTCCCGGCCGACGCCGTGGTGATCAGCACCGAGGATATCGGCCGCCCCGCCGAGAACATCGGCCACTACACCGCGGCGGACGCGCTCTATCTCACCGACCTCGCGCGCTGGCATCTGTCGGTCGCGAAGGCGGCGAACCTCCTGCTCGACGCCGGCCTGCAGCCGTACCTTCTCCTGCCCGAGGGCCCGGAGCTGGAACGCATCGTCTTCGAGGAGCTCCGCGACTTCGCCGTGCGCCTGGTCGCGGACGTCCCGCCGGAGCGGAACCCGGAGTGGTTCGTGGTGTCCCACTACCACCACGGGCTCCGCCTGAAGGTCTATCGCGTCGCGCGGCCGTCGCTGCGCGGGCGCCAGTAGAGGAGGAACTCGCTCTCGGGCTCGTGGGCCTCGGGCGTGCGGAACTGGTGGAACACGGTCAGCCGGCGGCTGACGTTCGTCAGCTCGGGGATGTTGTTGTAGGGCACGTCCGCCACCGGGAAGCGTTGCGTGAGCCACGATTTGCCGCCGCGGTAGGCGTCGAGGCGTCCGGCGTTGCCCCACCAACGCCGCGGCACCACGACGTCCGGGTCTGCCACTGGGAGTGGACTCTCGTCTCCCGGCCGCGGCACGGCGGCGACCGTGCTGCCGAGATAGTACTCGAACGCCGGCGCCTCGTAGTTAGTCGCGATGACGATGTCCTCCGGGTGCGCGTAGGCGTCGCGGAGGAAGGGAATCGCGAAGTCGAGCGGGCCCCGAACCGGGACGCGGATCTCCGCCAGCCGGCCCGAGAGGAACTCCCACTGCCCGGCGACGAAGAGCAAGGCCGCCGCGAGCACGGCCGACGTCGCAGCCGCCGACGGCCGCCGGGCCGGTTGCGCGCCGATCGCCCGGGCGGCCGCGAGACATCCGACGCCGACGAGCAGCGGCGTGATCGCCACGAAGTAGCGGCTGAACAGCACCGGATTTGCGCACGCCACGGCGGCGTGCGCGGCGACCAGGGTCCAGAGGAAGATCGCGGCATCGCGCGCCGCCGCGTCGAGCGCGTCTCGACCGGCCTCGCGCGTGGCAAACCGCCATGCCAGGCATGACACCACGGCGGGCGCCAACGCGTCGTAGCGAAGGAGATGCCAGGAGAGCGCGAGCCCGTTGTCCACCCACGTCGCGGACGAGAAGTGCAGGCGTGCCGAGAAGGTCGAGGCCACGTGCAACGTCTCGAAGAACACGAGGAGCGGCGCGATCCCCGCCGCGGCGAGGACGACGGGGGCCGCCTCGCCTGCGGCGGCGGACAGCGCGGCGCGCCACGACCTCCGCGCGCGCCATGCGCGCCGCACGCCGTCGGCGGCCAGGGCCGCGGCCGCGGCCGCGCACGCGGGATAGAACGTCAGGAAGAGCGCGACGAGCAGCGCCGCGATGCCGACCGCCTGCACGCGGCGGTGCCCGCGATGGTAGGCCGAGCGGCGAAGATGCAGCAGGATCAGGAGCCCGAGCTCGAGGACGACCAGCGGGTAGTACCGCACCTCGCGGAGGTGGAGCACGAGGGACGTCGAGAGCGCGGCGAACGACAGGTACGCGGCGACGAAGGCCGTGCGCCCGGCTCCGCCGGCGGCCGCGGCCGGCGCGAGCGCGGCGGCGAACAGCAGCAGCCCGGCCACGCCCGCGGCGGCGAACGGCAGGCGCAGGCGGGCGGTCCGATCGTGGACGTCGGCCGCCCGGCGCGCGAACAGCTCGCCGAGCGCCGCGACGTAGAAGTGGGCCCACGGGATGCCGATGTACGCGTCGCTCGCCTCTTTGCGAGCGGTGTCCGGCGGCAGGTTGATCGGGTACAGCGCGTTCCCGCGGTGGTGGATCTTCGGATATCCGTAGATCAGGACGCGCTGCCCGAACACCGCAGTCTCGGCCTCGTCGTTCCAGAGGAGCGGGTGGCCGAGGTGCGCGAAGACGTTGATGCCGAGAGCCGCGGCGGCCGCGAGGAGCGCGAGCGTGACGCCGCGCCGCGCGCCGCCGCCCGTCGGCTTCGCGTCGGGGATCAACGCGTGTACCCGAGCGCCCGCAGCCGCTCCTCCTGCTGCGGCGAGACGATCCGAGGGGCGCGCGGAATGGCCTCGTAGCGCTGGCGCAGCGCCGCTTCGAGGCCCGCCATGGTCGGGGGCGCGTCGCCCGCGAGGGGATTCATCTCCGCGGGGTCGCGATCGAGCGCGTACAGCGCGCGCGCCGGGTGCGACGGGCCGGCGAGCGCCTCGTCCGTCACGCGCAGCACGAGCTTCGTCCCGTCCACGACCGCCGCCAGCACCTCGGCGTTGTCCGACTGCGTGAAGCGCGGCCGCGAGCCGTCGCCGAGCGCCGCGTCCACGATCACGCGGCCGTCGGCGTGGAGGAGGTCGTCCATGCCGAGCGCATGGAGCACGGTGGGCGCGACGTCGACGCCTTCCACGGGGGCGGTGACGACGCGGCCCGCGTCGCGGTTGGCGGGCAGCTTGATCAGCAGGGGAATCGCGACCTGGTCCTGGTACACGACGTTCCCGTGGCAGAAGTACCAGTCGTGCTCGCCGAGGCTCTCGCCGTGGTCCGAGGCCACGACCACGAGCGCCTGGTCGTAGAGCCCGAGCTCGCGGAGGCGGTCGAGGAGGCGCCCGACGTGATGATCGACGTACCGGACGTGCCCCGCGTAGGCCCGACGATACGCCTCGGGATCCTGCTGGCCGTCCAGGCGCTGGTACATCGGCACCGTTCCCTCCGCCCAGTTCTCCGAGCTGAGCGGCAACCGGATCCCGGACTCGGTCCGCGGCAGGTCGCGGAGGAATTCGTCGGGCGGCGTGTACGGGCCGTGCGGCGGGAGATAGTGGACCCAGAGGAAGAAGTCCCGCCGTCCGTGCTCGGCGATCCACGACAGTGCCGCCGCGGTGGTCTCGGCGGGCGTCTTCACGAGCTGGGTCGTGCGGTTGATCTCTGCGCTGTCGAACCGGTCGTCGTAGACGTCGAAGCCTCTGTCGAGCCTCGTCTCCCTTTTGAGGGTCGTGCTGCTGACGACGGCGCCCGTCGCGAAGCCCTCGGCCCGGAGCGTCTGCGGGAGCCAGGCGACGTCGGGCGCCAGCTCGTGGCGATTGGAGATGACGCGATGGCGCCATGGGTACAGCCCGGAGAGCATCGACACGTGCGACGTCAGGGTGGTGGAGGCGTTCGCCAGCACGTCCAGGTAGCGCACGGAGTCCGCCGCGAGGCGGTCGAGCGCGGGCGTCAAGGGGATGCCGCCGCGACGGGCGCCGACGTGGTCCGCGCGCAGCGTATCGATGGTGATCAGCACCGCCTGCCGCGGCGCGCGACGCTCGCAGGCGATGATCGCGAGGCCGAGCAGCAGGATCAGGGCGGCGTGACGAACGCGCGCGGTGTGGCCCGGGACGACCACCGCTCAGTCGAGCTCGCGCACGAACATCTCCCGCACCTCGCGGATGTGGCCGTCGAGCCCGGCCACGCGCCACGGGCGCGTGTCGACCGGCGGCAGGATGCTCACCTCGACGGTCGCCGGGCGTGCCACCAGCGCGTGCTTCGGCATCGCGTCGAGCGCGTTCTTGATGACGATCGGCACCAGCGGGACGCCGGCGCGCATGGCGAGGTGGAAGGCTCCCTTCTTGAAGGGGCCGAGCCGCGTCGTCGCGCTCCGTGTGCCCTCCGGGGCGATGACGAGCGACAGGCCCGAGCGGAGCGCGTCGACGGCGGGCGCGAGCGCCTGGATCGCGCGCTCGCGGTCGTAGCGATCGATGAACACGGTCCCGGCGAACGCGAACGCGGGGCCGAGGATCGGATGGCGGCGCACCTCCTTCTTCGCGATGCCGACGAAGTCGCGCCGCAGGAGCTTCGCGAGGATGAGGGTGTCGATCGCGCTCTGGTGGTTGAAGATGAAGACGGCGGGCCGGTGCGACCACAGGTGCTCCTCGCCCGTCGCCTCGACGCGAATCCCGGCGAGCGCCGTGCCGAGCTCGCCCCAGGTGCCGATCGCGAGGTTGACCGCGTCGCGGCGAGAGAGGTTCAAGAGCCCGGGCGCGGCGCCGAGCGCGAGCGACGGGACGATGCTTCCGAGCGCGAGCGTCGTTCGGACGATGTCGAGCGGCCCGGGGAGGCCGCGGTTGGTGAAGCGCTGGATCGGCCACGCACGCCGGAGCGCGAACTCCTCCAGCCGCCGGGTGGGGTTCGTCGGCCGCGGCCGGCCGACGATCTCCAGGAGCGGCAGGTCCTCGTGGCTGTCGCTGTAGAAGTAGCTCTCGGTGAGGTCGAGGTCGTGCTCGGAGGCCAGGCGGCGGGCGGCGATCGCCTTGCCCTCGCCCCAGCAGGTCGGGGTCACGTGGCGACCGGTGAGGAGCCCGTCGGCCACCTCGAGGCGAGTGCAGAGGACGTGCGGGATGCCGAGCTCCCGGGCGAGCGGCTCGATCTGGTAGCGCGTGGCCGACGAGACCAGGGCGAGGGTATGTCCCATGTGCCGGTGCGCGCGCACGAGCGCGTGCGCCTCGGGATAGATGGCGGCCGCGATGTCGCGCGCGAAGATGCGCTCGGCCAGCTCCTCGAGCTCCTGCTCGGGGACGTTGGTCAGCCAGCGAGCGGTGGCGGCGATGAGCCCCGAGAAGCCGAGCCGTCCGAGCCCGAACTGGGCGCTGGCGAGGAGCGCCTCGCCGAGCTCCCCGAGCCCCATGCGCCCGCTCGTCACGCGGTCGCGCAGGAACGCGACGGCCGAGAAGCCGGCGATCAGCGTCCCGTCGACGTCGAACAGCGCCGCGACCTGGGGCCCGGTCGGCCCCTCGGCGATCTCCCGCGTGACGTGCGCGTGGAGCGTCATGAGCGCGGAGCATAGCGCCTCGCACGCGCGATTGCATAGAATGGCCGCATGGTCACGGCGAGCGGCGCGGCGCAGGCCACCGGCGACGAGCCCGAGTGGCCGGCCACGGCCGACGGCCGGCGCGTGATCTTCCTCCTCGACGCGTCGAGCCGCCTCGAGCGCCGGCTGCTCGAGACGTGGATCGCCCGCCACCGGCCGCCGGCGCCCGCGGGCGTCGACGTGGTCGCGATCCCCCCCTCGCGGCGGCGCCGCCGCGGGCCGGTCGACGCCGCGCTCGACGCGCACCTCGCCGCCGGCGACGATCCGCTGCTCGCGCCGCTCCGGGTGGCCTGGCTTCCCGAGAAGCGCGACGGCGTCCACGCCGCGCGGCTCGCCGATCTCTTCACGCTGGGCGACCCGCGCGACCCGGGGCCGCTCCGGCAGGCGCACGTGGTCCGCCGCCGCCCGGACCGCTGCCGCATCGTCGCCGGCGAGCCGGCGCGCGCGTCCGAGCTGCGCGAGCGCTGGCGGCGCGCGGGCGGCTCCGACGTGGGCCAGACGGGCGGCCTCGGCGACTACGTCGCGCGCCAGGCCGCGCTCGCGCTCGAGCGCGCGGAGCGCCGCCTGCGCGGCGCGCGCTACAAGGTGCCGCGCTTCGTGCGCGAGGAGATCGTGGCCCGGCCGGCGTTCCGCGGCGGCGTCGCGCGCATCGCCGGCAAGCTCGGCCGCGACGTCGACACCGTGCTCGTCGAGGCCGACCGCTACCTCGGCGAGATCGCCGCCGTACACAGCCCGCACGTGATGGATCTCGTCGCCAACCTCATCCGCTGGGCGTACCGGCGCGGCTACGGCGGCATCCACTACGAGCGCAGCGAGCTCGAGCGCATCGCGGCGCTCGGCCAGCGCCATCCGATCGTGTTCCTGCCGAGCCACAAGTCGAACCTCGACACGCTCGTCCTCAAGTACGCGATGTACGAGAACGAGCTGCCGCCGCCGCACACCGCGGGCGGCATCAACATGAACTTCTTCCTCGGCGGCCCGCTCATGCGGCGCGCCGGCATCTTCTTCATCCGGCGCTCGTTCAAGGACAACGAGGTCTACAAGTTCGTGCTGCGGCAGTACATCGACTACCTGATCGAGAAGCGTTTCACGCTCGAGTGGTACATCGAGGGCACGCGCTCGCGGTCGGGGAAGCTCATGCCGCCGCGATTCGGCCTCCTCGCGTACGTCGTCGACGCGTACCGGCGCGCCAAGAGCGAGGACGTGATCCTCGTGCCCGTCTCGATCGTCTACGACCAGATCCACGACGTCGTCAGCTATGCCGCGGAGGAGCGTGGTGCGCGGAAGGAGAAGGAGAGCTTCGGCTGGGCGGTACGCTTCTTCCGCGCGCTACGGCGCCGCTACGGCAACATCTACATCCGCTTCGGCGAGCCCCTGCCGCTCGCGAAGGCGCTCGGCGCCCAGGACCGCGACGCCGAGCCGCAGGCCGACGAGCAGGACCTCGAGCTCCAGAAGCTCGCCTTCGAGGTGTCGGCGCGCATCAACCGCGTGACGCCGATCACCCCGACGTCGCTCGTGACCATGGCGCTCCTCGGCTCGGGGAACCGCGCGCTCTCGATCGAACAGGTGATGGCGCGCCTGCGGAACCTCCTCACCTACGTGCGGCGGCGCGCGCTGCCCACCACCGGTCCGGTCGACCTCGACACCGAGGCGGGCGTCCGGCGCGCGCTCGACGCGCTGGTCGAGAACGGTGTCGTGTCCGTCTTCGCCGGCGGGCCCGAGGCCGTCTACATGATCGGGACCGACAAGCACCTGATCGCCGCCTACTATCGCAACACCATCATCCACTTCTTCGTGAACGGGGCGATCGCGGAGCTGGCGCTCCTGCACGCCGCGAAGGCCGGCGGCGCGGACGGCGCGGCGGCGTTCTGGGACGAGGCGATGCGGCTCCGCGACCTCCTCAAGTTCGAGTTCTTCTTCGCCGACAAGGACGCCTTCCGTGAGGAGGTGCGCGCCGAGGTCGCGCTCCACGATCCGGAGTGGGAGGCGCACGTCGGCCGGGGGCCGGAGGAGATCCAGGCGGTCCTCCGGCGCTTCAAGCCGTTCAGCGCCCACCGCGTGCTGCGCCCGTTCCTCGAGGCCTATCGCGTCGTCGCCGACGCGCTCGCCCGCCGCGAGGCGGCGACGCCGGTCGAGGACGAGGAGGTCCTCAGCTACGCGCTCGCGCTCGGCAAGCAGTACGAGCTGCAGCGGCGCATCCTGAGCCCGGAGTCCGTATCGAAGGCGTTGTTCTCGAACGCGCTCGCGCTCGCCCGCAACCGCGGGCTCTTGAGGCCCGGCGCCCCGGAGCTGGTCGAGCGGCGCCGCGCCTTCGCCGCGGAGGTCGCCGACGCGATCCGTCACGTGGACGCCGTCGACGCGCTCGTCGCCGCCCGCCAAGCGGGGCTGATCGAGTGAGCGGACAGGGCGACCGCAAGCTCGTCACCGTCGTGATCCCCGTCTACAACGAGGCGGAGGGGCTCGCGCGCTTCCACGCGCGACTCCGCGAGGTGCTGGCCGGCCTGCCCTGCGAGACGCGCGTCCTCTACGTCGACGACGGCAGCGACGACGGGTCGTTCGAGATGCTCGCGGCGCTGGCGCGCGACCCGGGCGTCGGCGTGCTCCGCCTGTCGCGGAACTTCGGGCATCAGGTCGCGCTCACGGCGGGCCTCGACCACGCGCCCGGCGACGCCGTCATCACGATGGATGCGGACCTGGAGATGCCGCCGGAGACGATCCCCGAGCTGATCGCGCGCTGGCGGCAGGGCGCGCAGATCGTGCAGGGACGGCGCGTCGGCTCCGACGGCGCGGGCCTCGGCAAGCGCGTGACCTCGCGCTGGTTCTACGCCGTGCTGAACCGCCTCTCGGAGGTGCCGATCGAGCCCGGGGTCCCGGACTTCCGGCTCCTCGACCGCGAGGCGCTGGACGTGCTCCGCGCCATGCGCGAGCGGCACCGCTTCCTCCGCGGCATGGTGTCGCTGCTCGGCTTCTCGCAGGAGGTGGTGCCGTTCCACGCGGGACGTCGCGTGGCGGGGCAGAGCAAGTACTCGTTCGCCAAGATGCTCGGCCTGGCGCTCGATGCGGTGGTCTCCTTCAGCGTGGTGCCGCTCCGCTTCTCGATCCTGGCCGGCTTCTGCGCCGCCGCGGCCGGGGCGGCGTATGGGGCGTACGTCGTGTGGATCCGGCTCGTGAGCGGCAACGCCGTCGCGGGCTGGGCATCGACGACGACGGCGGTGCTCGTGCTCGGCGGCATGATCCTCCTCGTGCTCGGCATCATCGGCGAGTACGTCGCGCGCATCTACGGCGAGGCGAAGGGGCGCCCCCTGTACATCGTCCGCGGGCATGCGGGCGACGTCGGCGTCGAGGCGCTGCCGCGCCGTAGTTTTCCTTGACCCCGGGTACCCTCGCGGGTAGACGCTCGCGTCGAAGCGATGCACGCCGCACGTGCCGGGGGACTCTGCGCCGCGCTCGCGGCCGCCGCGATGGTGATCGCGGCGGCGCCGGTGCACGCGCAGCGCGTGGACGTGGATCCGCGGACCGGTCGAGTCGTGCAGCCGCGGGAGGAGAAGGCGGTGGCGCCGGGCGACGACGTGTCCACGTCGTCCGAGGGACTCGTCGAGGAGCCCGGGGCGACTCCCGGGGAGGGCGTCACCGTGCACCTCGGCGGGCGCTTCCGCTCGAACCTCCGCGTCACGCGCACGCCTGACGGGCGGCTCGTCGAGGACTGTCCACCCGGAACCGCTCCGTGAGCGGGCGGCGTCTCCTCGCCGGCGTGCTACTGGCGTGCGGCCTCGCCGCCACCGCCCCGGCGACCACGATCACGATCGTGAACGGCGACGGGCCGGCGGAGGGGTTCAACGACCCGACCCCGGTGCTGCCGGTCGGAGGCAACGCCGGGACGACGCTC
>Ga0111539_10006216_pt1 | contig 15413 bp, 14 predicted proteins | sample RhiMethybrSRZTD1_FD_79667 | JGI IMG/M metagenome (GOLD analysis project Ga0111539, IMG submission 79667) | Populus rhizosphere microbial communities from Tennessee, USA - Rhizosphere MetaG P. TD hybrid SRZTD1 (version 2) (version 2) | ecosystem: Host-associated > Plants > Roots > Rhizosphere >... | reverse complement strand
GTTCTCGGGCGGCACATTGAAATGCAAATGCTCACAGGGACCCGTGACGGTGCGCATCTCCGCGCAAACTGCGCACAACCACGTATGCGGCTGCACCAAGTGCTGGAAGCCCGCGGGCGCGGTGTTCTCGCAGGTCGCCGTCGTGGCGCGCGACAAGGTCGAGGTCACCTCGGGTAAGGAGAAGCTCAAGGTCGTCAATGCCGAAGCGCCGATCCAGCGCTACGCCTGCACCGGTTGCGGCGTCCACATGTACGGCCGCATCGAGAACAAGGGTCATCCGTTCTATGGCCTCGACTTCATTCACACCGAGCTGTCGTCGGAGTCCGGCTGGTCGGCGCCCGAGTTCGCGGCGTTCGTGTCCAGCATCATCGAGTCGGGTTTCGATCCGGCGAAGATGGGTCAGGTGCGCTCGCGCCTCAAAGAGCTGGGTCTCGAGCCGTATGACTGCCTGTCGCCGCCGCTGATGGACGCGATTGCCACGCACACCGCCAAGACGAAGGGCGTTCTGAAGTGACGTTGACGAAGAAGGACAGCTGGCGCTGCTTCGAAGGAACGCTGTCCGTCTTCGAGCATCGCTCGCAAGCCTGCGATTGCGACATGCGCTTCGCGGTGTTCGCGCCGCCGCAAGCGCAGTCGCAACGCGTTCCGGTGCTGTGGTACCTGTCGGGCCTGACGTGCACCTGGGAAAACGTGATGACCAAGGCGGGCCTGCAGCGCACCGCCGCAGCGCTTGGCCTGATGGTGATTGCGCCGGACACTTCGCCGCGCGGCGACGACGTTCCTGACGATCCGGCCTACGATCTCGGCAAGGGCGCGGGCTTCTATCTGACGGCTACGCAGGAGCCGTGGTCGAAGCATTACCGGATGGACCAGTACATCGTCGACGAGTTGCAGCGGCTCGTCGGCGAGAATTTCCCGGCCGCGGATCTCGCGCGGCAGGGAATCACCGGCCATTCGATGGGCGGTCACGGTGCGCTGACGCTGCATCTGAAACATCCGCAGCGTTATCGCTCCGTCTCGGCCTTCTCGCCGATCGTCGCGCCGTCGCAGGTGCCGTGGGGTCAGAAAGCGTTCACGGCCTATCTCGGCAGCGATCGCTCCGCGTGGTCGCGCTATGACGCGACCGAGCTCGTGCACAAGCAACCTTCCGGCGCGCACATCCTGATCGAACAGGGCGCGGCCGATGCGTTCCTGGAGCGCGAGTTGCAGCCGCAGCGCTTCGTCGAAGCCGCGCGCTCAGCAGGTCAACAAGTGACGCTGCGGATGCGCGACGGCTACGACCACTCCTACTACTTCATCGCGACGTTCGTCGACGATCACCTGCGCTGGCACGCAGATCAGTTGCGCGGGACTTTGTAGTAATCGAACGCGCGGTCGCGATACGCAGCGCCGTCGTTGCGTGTCAGCTCTTCCAGCGAGTCCGCCGGCGCCGCCTTCAGCTGCTCCTTCGTCAGGTTGATCACGTAGGCGTTCGAGCCTTCGTCGTAGTCGAGCGCGGCCCACGGCACCGGGTGATACTTCTCGCCCATCCCGAGCACGCCGCCGAAACTCATCACGCCGAACAGAATGCTGTTCGACTGCTTGTCGAGCACCACATCTTCGACTTTGCCGAGGCGCTCGCCGGCGCTGTCTTTCACCGTCGTGCCGATAACTTTGGAGGCGCGGATCGCGGAACTGTGTCCAGTGCTCGTCGTCATGGTCTGTCTCCTCGTTGGAGATCAGTGAATGTCAGCGTGCCCGCGACAGTTCCATCGCGAGAGTTTCCTCGACACGACTGTCGGCTGTGTCAGCACACGTCGTCGATGTGCGTCGCCGCTTTGGAACGAAGTGCACCCGGCCGTCGTTTGTGCTCGCGAGAATCACGACGAGCTGGGGAGAGATTCCGTGACCAATGCTTCCGTTCGTTGCTGGATCGCAGCGTCGATCCTCGCGTTCGCCATCGCGCCGCTCGCCCATGCGGAGTTGCCGCAGCTCGATCCGGTACAGATGCTCGGGCCGAACGATACCGACGCGAACGACGATCCGAGCCGACTGCCGAGCCCGCCGCGCTTCGGCGCGGGCCTGGCGCTGCAGGGAAATGTCGCACTCGCTGGCATGCCCGGCGCCTTCGACGAGAAGGGCCGCGTCGCAGCGCTGGTCCGCAACTCCTCGGGCAAATGGATTCGAACCCAGACGTTGACGGCGAGCACCGCCAAGGCAGGCGCCGGGTTCGGCGAGCACATTGCGATCTGCAGCATGTGCGCGCTCATCACGTCACGCACGGACGTCTACATCTTCAAACTGAAGTCGGGCAAATGGAGCGAAGCCGGCAAATTACCGTTTGGCCGCGCTGTGCAGGTGCGGGATCTCGATTCGCACTGGAACACCGTCGTCGTGGGCGCCAGCGATTCGACGGGCGACGCGGTCTACGCGTTTCGCATCAACACCGACGGCACGTTCCGGCGCATCGCCCGCTTCGCAGCGCCGGACGCAGCTTCGGGCGATCGCTTCGGAGAGCGCGTCGCTGTCTACAGTTCGACTGTCGCCGTCACTGCGCCGGGCTACAACTCGGGCCAGGGCGCCGTTTACGTCTTCGGTTGCTCTGACACGCACTGCGTCCAGCGGCAGAAGGTGCTCGCGAACGACGGTCGTCACGGCGACGGCTTCGGCGAGGCGGTTGATCTCGCGAGCGGCATCCTGGTCGTCGGCGCGCCCTCGGCCAACTGGGTGCCGGGCGATCCAGCCAGGCCGCCGAGCGAGGAGAATCACCGCGCTGGCGGCTCTGCCTACCTGTTCGTGCGCAAGGGCGCGACGTGGATCGAGCAACAGAAGCTGCATCCCGGCGCGCGACAGTTGAACTGGTACGCGACGTTCGGCAATCAGGTTCGCGTGTCCGCTACGCACGTCGTGATCGGCGCCCCGTACCAGGTGGACGAGTTCGAGCCCGGCTTCGTGGTCGACTATCACTGGTCGGGCGGCTCGCTGTACGCCGCTCGCATGATGGTCAACGACACCAGCCACGGCGACGCCCTGGCCTTGCACAACAACACGCTGCTGGCAGGCATTCCTGAAGCGCCGCCTTACTGGGGCGGTGCAGCGGTCTACAACCTGCCCGCTCAATAGAGATCCCGGCGCGTCGCATCGATCGCTCGGCCGACACCGTTCGCCGCGACGCGCCCTCACTCTGACGCATTTCCATTGATCCTCCGCAGGCGCGCGCCTAGCGTCGCGGCAATCCTGGAAGGAGGATCTCCCATGCTGCGAAAGGCGACAGCGTTGTTGCTGCTTGCGGCGTGCGTCGTGCACGCCGATACCAATTCGAACAATCCCGAGACCCTGGCCGAGCGCTCACAGGCGACGGCGCGCGGCGTGCTGGACCGGGCGGTCGCTGCGATCGGCGGCGCTGACGCGCTGCGATCGATTGAAGTCGTCCGCTTGCGGTTCGACGGCGAAACCTGGCCCCGGTTGCAGATGCCCACCGCCGCGCCGCCGTTCGAGTCGGGCACGCAGAAAGAAACCCTGCTGCTCGATCTGAAGAACAATCGCCTGCTGCTGGAGCAGGAAGCCACGGGCGCTGGCTTCGAGGGCCACAACACGATCGTCATCAAGGGTGGGCAAGGCGAGAACTACGATCAGCGCGCGCACGTCATCACGCCGATTCCGGTCGCGCAGTCGAGCCAACAGCAGTTCGTGCAGTACTACCGCCGCATTCCGCACCTGCTGCTGCGCCAGGCGCTCGATCGCACCAACTCGCTGCGCTCGCTCGGCCAGGACACGTTCGAGGGCAAGCCGCAGGACGTGTTCACGTTCGTCATGGCGGACACGCAGCAGGTGGCGGTGTACGTCGACTCCGCAACCAACCTGGTTTCGAAGTACGAGCTGATCTTCGTCGATCCGTTCACCGGCGAAGAAGCGTCCGAGATCATGTTCGGCGACTGGACGCGCGCGGGAAACTTCCAGGTGCCGCAGACCTGGCGCACGCGTCAGGCGAACGATCTCACCGTGAGCGCGAAGCTGAGAGTCGAGATCAACCCGCCGATCAGCGACCAGTCGTTCGCGGTTGCGGCTGACGGCTTCACGCGCGCAGCGCCGCTGCCGGACAATCTCGACGAGAAGATCGAGCAACTCGCCGACGGTGTGTTCGTGATCCAGAACGTCGCGGGCCAGAACCAGAACACGCTTGCGATCGCGTTCAAGGACTACATAGTCGCCGTCGAAGCGCCCGGCTCGAGCGCCGGCGCCGACGAGGTCATCAAGCGCATCAAGACTGCGATTCCGGACAAGCCGATCCGCTACGTCGCCATGACGCATCATCACGGCGATCACATCGGCGGACTGCGCAGCTTCATCGCTGAAGGCGCTACGGTCGTGACGACACAGAGCAACCGCGAGGTGGTGGAGATGATGGCGGCGGCGCCGCAGCTCGATCGCCTGGCGAAGAATCCGCGCAAGCCCGAGTTCCTGTTCATCGAGCGCGGCAAGCGCGTCATCAGCGACGGCACGCGCACGCTGGAATTGCTGAACATCGGCCCGAATCCGCATGCGCGCGACATGGTGGTCGCGTACCTGCCGAAGGAGCGCGTGCTGTTCCAGGGCGATCTGTTCTTCCTGCCGGCGAACGATGAGCCGGTCCGCCCGCCGCAGGCGACCACTGTCAGCTTCGCGAAGAAGCTGCAGGAGCTGAAGCTCGGTGTCGATCGCATCGCCAGCGTGCACGGCCGCACGACCACGATCGAGGAGCTGAATCGCGCAATGCAGAGCGCTGCTCCCAGCACCTGACGATTCCTTCCGCACCACGGGCGCCGCTCCGCGGCGCCCGTTCCGCCCGGAGGAAGAGCAGCTTCCGGCCGGGATCGCGGCGAAAAAGAAGATAAGAAATATCTCTCGCCAAGACCGCCAAGACGGCCAAGGTAAGAGGTTGGAAATTCCGGGGTTTCTGAACTCGGAATTCAGAGTTCCTTTTCTTCTTGGCGTCTTGGCGATCTTGGCGAGAGTAATTCTTCTGTTTGCACCCGCCGTCGGACGCGAACCTCCGCATACACCGCCTGAACCAAGACCGGCTTACACTCGGCAGCGTTCATGTCGAGTGGAGAGGACGGATGCGCAAGGCGGCGGCCGTTGGCTTGTTTGCGATGGGTGTGCTCGGAGTGACGGAGACTGGTGCGGCCGACTATCAGGCCGAGGCATCGCTGCAGCGCGCAGTGCCGGCCACGACAGATACGGAGATCGATGGCGTCAACTGGCGCTGCACCGGCGACAAGTGCGTCGGCACGCCGGTGGGTCGCAGGTCGGCGGGCTCGCGTGTCGATGAGTGCAAGCAGCTGGCGGCGGCGGTTGGCAAGCTCGCGAGCTTCTCGAGCCGCGGCAAAGAGCTGAGCAAGCGCGATCTCGACAACTGCAATCGCGTCGCCCGCTGACCTCGCTCGCGTATGCCAAGAACCGCAGCACGGAACTGCGGCCCATTCTTGAGCAAACTTCACGTCACTCATTCGCCTGGGCCGATTGGTCGCGCGCGTGCGATTCCCTAGAGTGCATCCCGGCTCAATGTGTCCCCTGTTTCTTCAAGCGAGGAAAGAGATGACGAGCAAGCTAGCGAACCTGAGGGTCTCGATGATCTGTGTGATGGGGCTCGGCATGAGCGCCATCGTCCCTGCTGCCGGAGCAGCCGCGGCCGGTCCGTACCAGGCCGAAGCCACGCTGGCGGCTGCTGTTCAGTCCGCCACCGACAAGGACGTGGACGGCGTCAACTGGCATTGCGAAGGCGACAAGTGCGTCGGCAAAGCCGAGCGGCGCAGCTCGCTGGACTCCTATATGAAGGAATGCCGCAAGGTGGCGGGAGCGCTGGGCAAGCTGACGCGCTTCTACAGCCGCGGCCGCGAAATGAGCTCGCAGGATCTGGAGAACTGCAACCGCGCCGCTTCGTAGGTCGGACAGTCCGACAGTGCCCGGCGCGGCAGGGGCATCCGCACTGTATGCGGATGCCCTAGAATCCCTCGCATGTACCGCGCACCGCTCAAAGACCTCCAGTTCGTACTCCATGACCTGATCGGCGACGGCGACCTGCAGCAGTGCCGCGACCTCGGCGACTACTCCGGCGACCTCGCGGACAGCGTGCTGGCCGAGGCCGGCCGCTTCGCCGAATCCGTGCTCGATCCGCTCTATCGGACCGGCGACCGCGACGGAGCGAAGTGGACGCCGCAGGGTGTCGTTACGCCGCCGGGCTTCAAAGAGGCGTATGCCCAGTTCGTCGAAGGAGGCTGGCCGTCGCTGGCGCACAGCCTCGAGTTCGGCGGGCAGGGCATGCCGCGCGTGCTCGCGAGTGCAGTCGAGGAGATCTGGACCTCTGCGAACTGCGCCTTCAAGTTATGTCCAATGCTCACGCACAGTGCGATCGAAGCGCTGGAGCAGGTGGGCACGCCGGGACAACAGCAGACGTATCTGCCGAAGCTGATCAGCGGCGAGTGGACCGGCACCATGAATCTCACGGAGCCGCAGGCGGGCTCGGACCTCGCGCAGGTGCGCACGCGCGCGATGCCGGTCGGCGATCACTACAAGCTGTTCGGTCAGAAGATCTTCATCACCTACGGCGAGCACGATTTCACGCCGAACATCGTGCACCTGGTGCTGGCGCGCATCGATGGCGCGCCGAGCGGCGTGAAAGGCATTTCGCTGTTCCTCGTGCCGAAGTTCGTGCCGCGCAAGGACGGCTCGCCCGGCGAGCGCAACGACGTCACCTGCCTATCGATCGAGCACAAGCTCGGCATCCACGCGTCGCCGACCTGCGTGATGGCCTACGGTCAGAAGGACGGCGCGATCGGCTATCTCGTCGGCGAAGCGAACGCCGGCCTGAAGCACATGTTCATCATGATGAACGCGGCGCGGCTCGCGGTCGGACTCGAAGGCTACGGGCTCGCGGAACGCTCGTTCCAGCAGGCGGCGGAGTGGGCGCGCACGCGCATCCAGGGCAAGCCGCCGGTCGCAGCAGCCGCTGGGCCTGCGCCGATCATTCATCATCCTGACGTGAAGCGCATGCTGCTGACGATGAAGTCGCACACCGAGGCGATGCGTGCACTGGCGCTGTACGCGGCGTATCTGCTCGATCTCGGCGAGCGACATCCGGATCAGACGCTGGCCGAGGGCGCTGCGGCCCGCGCCGCGCTGCTGATTCCGATCGTCAAAGGCTGGAGCACCGACTCGGGCGTCGAGCTGACGTCGCTCGGCATCCAGGTGCATGGCGGCATGGGCTACGTGGAAGAGACGGGCGCGGCGCAGCCGTATCGCGACGTCCGCATCTCGTCGATCTACGAAGGCACGACCGGCATCCAGGCCAACGATCTGCTCAATCGCAAGCTGTCGCGCGACCAGGGCCTGGCGCTCAACTCGCTGCTCGCCGAGGCGACGCAGGAGCTCGAAGCGCTGCAATCGAACGACGAGAACGTGGCGGGCGCGAAGGCCGCGGCGATCGAAGCGCTCGCTGCAACCCGCCGCGCCGCCGGCAGCGTGCTGCAGGCGATGATGAATGCGCCGGCCGATGCGTACGCAGTATCGATTCCGTTCCTGAAGCTGTGCGGTTTCGCGCTTGGTGGGTGGTTGCTGGCGAAGTCGGCGGCGATTGCCGAGAGCAAGCTCGCAGCGGGCGGCGCGGACAAACAATTCCTGGCCGGCAAGATTGCGAGTGCACGCTTCTACGCCGATCACATCCTGCCGCAGACGCTCGCGCTCGCGCGGGTCGTGGATAAGGGCGCGGGCAGCGTGGTCGAAACGGATGCCGAGCTGATTTAGATGTCAGGCTAAAGCCCGACCTACAGGCACCGATAGATCGTCGCGCACAGCTCGCGTGCGCGCACGTCGCCGACGAGATCCGGTCCCATCTGGTTGCAGACGTAACCGATCGCGAGCTGCCGGTCCGGATCCGCGCAACCGAACGAGCCGCCCCAGCCCGAGTGACCGTAGGCCTGCGGATTCGGCCCGAAGAACGTCGTCGTGCTGTTGAGCACTACGCCCGCGGCCCAGTTCGCCGGCATGCCCAGCGTCAGATCCATCCGGTCGCTCAGCACCCGTGTCATGCGGACGATCGTTGCGGGAGACAGCAGCCTGCGGCGCTGAAAAGAGCCGCCGTTGGCAAGCATCGCGTAGATGCGCGCGATCCCCTCGGCGGACGCATGTCCGTTGAGCGCGGGCAACTCGGCTCTGCGCCATTCGGCGGTGTTCGCCGCTTGCGGATGCAACAGCGGATTCGTAACGCTCAGGCGAGTCTCTTCGATGGGCGGCAGCGCGCTTGGATCGATCATGTTCTTCGGCGCGAGCGTCGCGGCGACGCGCCGGTCGAGTGCAGGCTCGAGCCCGATGAAGAAATCCGCTTCGAGCGGGATCGCCAGCTCCTGCTGCAGAAACTCGCCGACGCTGCGGCCGCTCGCACGCCGCACGATCTCGCCGGCGAGGTAGCCGTACGTAATCGGGTGATAGGCCGTTTTCTCGCCCGGCGTCCAGCGCGTTTTCTGGCGCGCCAGCGCTGCGCAGCGGGCATGCCAGTCGTAGAGATCTGAGACTGTCGTCGGATCCTCGAAGGCGGGCAGTCCCGCCTGGTGCGAGAGCACTTGCGCGAGGGTGACGTGCTGCTTGCCGTTCTGCGCGAACTCGGGCCACACGCTTGCGACGGTGTCTTCGTATCGCAGGACGCCGCGATCGACGAGCAGGGCAATGCAGGTGGCGACGATGCCTTTGGTCGTCGAATACACGTTGAGAAGCGTGTCTTTGCGCCACGGATGCACGCGCGCAGCGTCGGCATGACCGCCCCACAGGTCGACGACGCAGCGTTCGCCCTGGAAGACGCTGAGCGCGGCGCCGACTTCGCGACAGTGATCGGTGCGCAGGAAATTCGCCGCGAACTGTTCGCGGACTGGCTCGAAGCCGGCGGCGACGTTGCCTGACACAGCGTCGAACGGGCTCTGCAATTGCGTGCTCATGACACTCTCATCGGGAACGAAGTCCCAAACGCGACAGGTCGACCATCTGGTCGGCGATTTCCCAACGGCGCTCGGCAGCGCTCGCGGGCAGCCATTTCGGGATCCAGCCGAACATGCCGGCGCCGGCCAAGGCGATCGCATCGACGTCGCAGCGGCGATTGCTGCCGTCGGCGATGCCCTGGCGGCCCATTTCGGTGAAGCGCACGTGCAGCTGCGCCAGGCGTTTCTGCAGCGCCTTGCGCGGGCCGGGCGCAATCGATTCGAGCCCGATGAGCGGCACGAGCGGGGAGGGGCCGGCGACCTGCGCCTGCACGTTGAGATGCAGGCCGATCATGCCGCGCTCGTGCCCGTTGCCGCCGCTGCGCTCTGCGAGATCGGTCATTCTCTCGTCGAGGGCGGCGGAACGCTCGTAGCAGCGCAGGATCAGTTCGCGCTTGTCGTCGAAGTAGTGATAAAGCGCGCCCTTGGTCGCGCCGAGCGCGGACGCGATCTGGTCGAGGGATGCGCCGTCGAGCCCGCGCTCGTTGAAGAGGCGCGACGCGGTCTCGAGCAGCTGCTCGACCTTCATCGCTGCGGCATGCTCGCGGTCGAACATGTTGGCGGGCGCGCTGACCAGCGACCGCACGTCGATGCGGCAACTGAACGGCGTCGCGGGCAGGCGCGCCAGGCCATTTTCCAGATGATCGACGACGGCGTCCGCCATCCGCAGCGCGAACGCGGCGTCGGCGCCTTTGCCGACCCAGCCGGGCGACAACACGATCCAGCTGACGATGCCGAAGATCGCCTGCGCGACGACGTGCGCATCGCAGTCGCGGATCGTTCCGGCGCGAATGCCGTTGCGTACGAAGCTTTCCAGCGCCGCGATGTTGCGACCGTGCTCGGTCTCGACGACCGTCCGCTTCGCATCCGACAGGTACGCGATTTCACTCACGACCGCCGCTTCCGGCCGCTCCGGCGATAGCGCGCGGCGGACGAACGCGGCGATGCGCCCGACGTCGTCCTTGCCTTCCTCGTGTGCGTGGGCCAGGTCGTCGGCCGTGAGCTGGCAGGCCCGCAGGTAGCACTGGAAGACCAGGTCTTCGCTGTCCTTGACGTAGTAGTAGACGGCGGCGCGCGTCAGCCCGACGCGTTTCGCCACCGTGCTGACTGCAGTTGCCGCAATGCCGCGCGCATTGAACTCGCGGGCCGCCTCGTCGAGCAGCAACTCTCGCTGGCTGGGGCGGGCAGGGGCGGCGGCCAGCTGTGGGCGCGGCGCACGCGTACGTCTGCGGCCTGCCGCCGCCTTGTCCCTGCCTGCTCGATTGCGTTGCTCTGACATTTTCGGATGTAACCATAACCGAACGTCAAATCGCTTGACAAGAAGATTCGACGGGGTGTTAGCTTCACATACCGAAGTGTCAAACAGGCACCGGGTCAGGGGGTGGGCGATGAGTCGCACGAACAACTACAAGCGCATCGGGATCGGTACGCTGGGCCTGCTCGCAGGCGTGAGCGTCCTGGCTGCGGACAACACGACGGACAGCAGGGCGGACACGGCGGAAGTGCCGACGATCGGCGAGATCGTGGTCACCGCGCAGCGCCGCGAAGAAAGCAATCTGCGGGTTGGGCTCACGCTCACTGCGCTGTCGGGCGATGCGATCGCGCAGCAACGCGTGGAGCAGGTGCTGGATCTCAAGGGCCGCGTGCCGAACCTCGACATCAAGGAGCAGGTGCCGGGTGCGATGCCGGTGATCACGATCCGCGGCGTCGGGCTCAACGACTTCGGCGCGGCCAACAGCCCCAGCGCCGGCGTTTACGTCGACCAGGTGTACGTGGCTTCGATCGCGATGATGGCCTTCGACATGTACGACGTCGAGCGCATCGAGGTGCTGAAAGGACCGCAGGGCACGCTCTACGGGCGCAACTCGACTGCAGGCGCGCTCAACATCATCACGCGCAAGCCGCAGCAGGATTTCGACGCCTACGCGACGCTTGGCTACGGCAACTACGACACGGTGGATTTCGAGACTGCGGTGAACGTGCCGCTCGCCGACACGGCGGCGCTGCGCATTAGCGCCAAGACGATTCAGCAGGGGGAGGGCTACTGGGAGAGCCGGGAGCTGCCGGGCAAGACCATCGGCAATCGCGATCTGACGATGGGCCGGGCACAGCTCGCGCTGTCGCCGAGCGACAGCTTCGATCTCAATCTGAAAGTCGAGGGCGTGCGCTCGCGCTCGGAAATGGGCCAGCCCGAGTTCTTCGGCACCGTCGATCCGGCGACCGGCGGCACGTGCGCGCCGATCCTGGCCGGGCACATCGACAACACGCAGTGCACGGACTTCCTGGGCTACACCGATACGGACGGCGATCCGTTCAAGGGCGACTGGGCGCGCGAGGGCGTCTACGACATCGACAACACAGCAGTGACGCTGACGATGAATGCCGACCTCGGCGGCGCAACGTTGACCAGCGTCTCCGGCTACGTCGATTTCGATCGCAAGTTCGACATCGACGTCGATGCGACGCCGGCGCGCGAGCTCGATTTCCTCGAGAGCGACAGTATCAAGCAGTACTCGCAGGAGCTGCGGCTCGCTGCAACGGGCGAGCGGCTCGACTGGATCGTCGGCGCCTTCTACTCGAAAGATGAGGTCGGGATCAGCATTCCCGGTGGACACGAGGATCTGTTCTTCACGCGCACGCTCGTCACGGCCGATCAGGACACGAAGTCGGCAGCAGGCTTCGCGCACGGCGAGTGGCACCTCACTGACAAGCTCGATCTGGTGACCGGCCTGCGCTACACATGGGAGGAGCGCAGCTACGTCGGCGGCACGACCGATCTGAATCCGATCGGCTTCAGCTGCCTGCTCAGCCCGACCTGCACGCCGGGCTTCGTCGGCCCTGCGGTGCTGACGTCCGTCGACGAGACCATCGATGATCGCAACTGGTCGTGGCGCGCCGGGCTCGAGTATCAGCCGGCGGAGTCGGAGCTGCTGTACGCCACGATCTCGCGCGGCACAAAGAGCGGCGGCTTCTTCTCCGGCATCTCGACCACGAATCTGCAGCTCGCACCGTTCGAGCCCGAAGAGCTGACAGCGTACGAAGTCGGTTTCAAGCGCGGCTTCGGCAACGCGTACGTGAACGCCGCGGCTTTCTACTACGACTACTCGGACATCCAGACCTTCATCGCCGTCGACATCGGCCCGTTCATCATTCAGCGGCTCGGCAATGTCGATGACGCGCGTGTCTATGGCGTCGACCTGGAAGGGACCTGGGCGCCGACTTCGCACCTGACACTGCAGGGAAGCGTCGGCTGGCTCGATGCCGAGCTCGGCGCGTTCCGCACGCTCACCGGCGACGTGCCGAAGGGCAACAAACTGCCGAATGCGCCGGATCTGACGCTGGGTGCGCTCGCGCGCTACGAGGCCGAGTTCTCGACGGCGCTCGGCGGCGCCATCCAGGTCGACGGCAGCTACTCGGACAGCGTGTTCAAAGATGCGATCAACGATCCAGTGATCGCGCAGGACAGCTATGTGCTGGTGAATGCACGCGTCGCGATGTTCAACGCCGCGCGCACCTGGGAAGTGGCGCTGTGGGGCAAAAACCTCGGCGACGAGCAATACGTCGCGCAGGGTCTCAATACCGGTCTGGGCGCAGGCAATCGCAACTACAACACGCCGCGGACTTACGGCGCGTCGTTCACCTATCGGTGGTGAGGAACCTCCTCTTGTCTCTACCCTCCCCCGCGGCGCGGGGGAGGGCAGGGTGGGGCCCTCTAGTTTCTCAACTGGAACGAAATCGGCACGGTCGCCCACATTGCTGCGGCGACGCCGTTCTGCGTGCCAGGCTTCATGCGCCAGCGACGCGCTTCACGAGCGGCTGACTCATCGAGCTTCGGGAAGCCGCTCGAAGCCTCGATCTGAACTTCGCCAACGCGCCCATCCGCAAGGATCTGCAATCTCAGCACCACTGTGCCTTCGTGCTCCTGGCGGATCTCCGAGCTCGGGTAGACCGGTTCGCTGAACGGATAGCGGGCATCCAGGCGCGGCAGCACGATTTCGGGTCCGGCGCCCGGCTTCTCGGTGATGACCTCGCGGCGCGGCGGTGGCGGATCCTGGGTCGTGTCGCGGGGCGCAGTCGAATCGTCATCGTGTCGCAGCACCGGCTGCTCGATCGGCGGCACCCAAGGCCTGTCGATGGTGGGCTCGACTGGTTGCAGGCGTTTTGGCGGCTGCAGCGGTTTCACGGGCACGTCGACCACGATGACGGGCGGTGCGAGCTTCACACTGCCGATCGTGACCCCGTGCGTGAGACCCCAGAAGAATCCCACGTGCAGCAGCACGATGAACGCGAGAAACCAGCTGCGCGAATAGTTGAAAGCATGGAGCGGTGGAAAAGCATTGACTGTTGTCGCAGACATTGATTGTTCTCCCAGTACCCTGAAGCTACTAACGATGCAGTCGCCCGGATGGGTTGGGTCGTCGTTCGCGAGTCGAAGCCAGTGCGGACGGCAGCGCCAACTATCCTTGGAAGCGATCTGCGTCGCATTGGACAGGGCGGGCAGCAGGCAAGGTTCCTGCGGAAAATGCGGGGATCTAAACGCTCTGTGGCGTTGTCGAAGCAACTCTATGCGGCCGCTGGCGGTGGCGGGCCGAGTGTGAGCTTGTTCTCGATTTCTGCGATGAGCTTGCGATCGTCGCGATGCCAGGGGTGAAAGCCCGGGCCGTAGAAGCGCAGATAGTCCCAGAAAATCCGCCGCATCATTCCCGGCTTCACCAGCAGATACTTCGCGACGCGCAGCCATGTGCGCGGCGTATTCATCCCGTCCTGGCGGAAGAAGTCCGCCATCCGCTGGAAGTTCGAATACCAGAACTGCAGGCTGACCAGCGCCATGATGTGGCAACGCAACGCCCAGCGTCGCAGCCCCGACATGTGCCGCGTCACCGCGAGGAACGTGTCGTAGGCGACCGCCTTGTGCTCGATCTCCTCGATCGCATGCCATTGCCACAAGCGCACGATTTCCTCGGGCGTTCCCGGCAGCGGCTGCCGTTCGGTCAGCAGCGAATGCGCCATGATCGCAGTGAAATGCTCCAGCGCTACGGTGAGCGCCAGCTGCACGACGTGCGGGCGCGTGCGTGCCTCGTCGACGCGGCGACGGGTTTCTGCATCCATGGCAGTCAGGTCGTAGCCAACGCCCCGCAGCAGCTTGTTGAAGACGACGTGCTCGCGCGTGTGCATCGCTTCCTGTTGCACGAACGCGGCGATCTGCTCGCGCAGCGGCTCATCGACCTGGTCCCGATAACGGCGCACGGATTCGATGAAGAACGTCTCTCCCTGCGGGAAGGCCGCGGACAGCGCATTGAAGTAGGCTGTCGCGATGGGATCGCCGCCGTGCCACCAGCGCGCGTTGCGCGTGTTACGGTCCACCTTCAGGTCGCGCGGGGTGATCGTCAGGTCAGCGGGAGTCGTGACTGCGGTCATGCGCGATATTAGAGGTCCTTATTGAGAGTGGTGTCAATAGTGCCCAAGGCGAAACAAGTCGCAAAAAACACTCATGGCCGTCGCGTGCGGCGCACACCGGAGGAGGCGCGCACGCTGGCGCTCGCATCGGCGCGGCGCCTGTTGCTGGCCGACGGCCCGGACGCGATCACGCTGCAGTCCGTGGCGACGGACCTGGGGATGAGCCACACCAATCTCATCCACCATTTCGGCTCGGCGGCGGGCCTGCAGTCCGAGCTGATGCGACAGATGATGAGCGAGCTGACCGCCGCGATCGAATCTGCGGTGATGCGGCTGCGCGCCGGCAAGGGCGAGTTTCGCGACTTCGTCGACATCGTGTTCGACGCCTTCGATCGCGGCGGAGCGGGGCGGCTCGCGGCCTGGATCGTGCTGTCGGGCGAGGCGACGCGGCTCGCGCCGATCGGCGAAGTGGTGCGCGATACGATCGACAGCGTCGAGCGCGGCGCCGATCAGGCGTCCGCGCAGGACGTCCACGAGCGCGTCACCTCGGCGACGCTGTTCGTCACGATGGCGGCGCTGGGCGACGCGATCATCGGCAATCCGCTGCGCCGCATGGTCGGGCGCGAGCGCGATGCCGTGCGCAAGATCATCGGACGGTTGTTGCCCGTGGTGCTCGAGCGCGAGGCATCCAACGGCTGATTCGTCCACTGACGAAAGTCAGTTTGACCGGGGTTTTTGCTTGAACCGGGGCCGCGCGCAGCGAATACTGCGCGCAACATGTCTTCACAGCGCTCGCCTATGAATTCCGGCCCCGTCACGATCCGGCTCGAAGTGCCCGAGCCGGCGCCCGCGCCCGTCCCTGAAGCGCCACACGAGGCGCACGAGTCGGCGCACTTGAGCGAGCCGTTCAGCTCGATCCTGGAGGAGATCGCCAGCGAGCTGGAGTTGCGGCCGCTGCTCACCAGCATCATCACGCGCGCGATGCTTGCGATCAGCATCATGCGCTCGGTGCGCCGCTGCTCGCGTCCGTAG
>Ga0111539_10006215_pt1 | contig 15415 bp, 11 predicted proteins | sample RhiMethybrSRZTD1_FD_79667 | JGI IMG/M metagenome (GOLD analysis project Ga0111539, IMG submission 79667) | Populus rhizosphere microbial communities from Tennessee, USA - Rhizosphere MetaG P. TD hybrid SRZTD1 (version 2) (version 2) | ecosystem: Host-associated > Plants > Roots > Rhizosphere >... | reverse complement strand
GGCGCGCGCCGCCGAAGAAATCCGCCGCTACGTCTTCAGCAACGCCGAAATCCTCAAGTCGCTCGGCGCCGACCTGCAGAACACCGGCCTCGAGCAGTGGCAGCAGGACCGCATCCTCAAGAACTACGTCCTGCAGTTCCGCGAATTCCGCGAGATCACGCTGTTCGACGAAGCCGGCGCGCCGGTCGCGTCGAGCCGCGTCGGCAAGCCGCGCGTGGCCATCCCCAAGGACGCCCGCCCGGTGATCGACGACGTGACGATGTCGCCGATTCGGGTCGACGACGACCTGCTGCCGACCTCGGTCTTCGCCATTCGCCTCAAGCACCTGAACCAGCCCGCCGGCTGGCTCGCCGGCGAGTTCAGCCTCGAGGAAATGTGGCGGATGGTCGATCGCATCCGCATCGGCGACCACGGCTTCGCGATGGTCGTCGGCCCGAGCGGTGAGCTCATCGCCCACGGCGACCCCGACAAGAAGGCACTGGTCGCGCAGACCCGCAGCATGAGCGGGCATCAGCTCGTCGCCGCCTCGCGGGCGCAGCAGGACGGCGCGCCGGTCTCGCGCGAATACGTCGACGGGGATGGCCGCAGCGACCTCGGCGCCGCCGCGCGCATCGTGCCGCTCGGGTGGACGGTGATCGTCGAGCAGCCGACGCGCGAGGCCTACGCCAACGCCGCCGAGCTGCAGGGCCAGCTGGTGGTGGCAATCTCGATGGCGCTGCTGGTGATGGTCGTCGTCGGCTATCTGTTCGGCCGCACGCTGATCAACCCGATCCTCGCGCTCAAGCGCGCGACGCACTCGGTGGCCGCCGGCAAGCTCGATGCGCGCGTCGACATCCGCAGCCGCGACGAGTTCGGCGATCTCGGCGACGCCTTCAACACCATGGCCGACAGGCTGGTGCAGCTGCAGGAAGACGTCAAGCGCCAGGAGCGGCAGGCCATGTTCGGCCGGGTCGCCGCCGGGTTGGTGCACGACCTGTCGCATCCGATCCAGAACATCGGCAACAGCACACGGCTGCTGCTGCGCGACGACCTCGACACGGAATCGCGCAGCAGCTTCCACCAGACCATCGAGCGCGAGCTGCAGGCGCTGCGGCGCTTCATGGACGACCTGCGGCACGTGGTCAAGCCGAAGCCGATCGAGCGCTTCCCGCTCGACGTCAACGGCTCGGTCGCGGAGATCGTCGAGCCGATGAAGCCGGAGGGCGAGAAGCACGGCGTCGCGATCGAGGCCAGCTATGCCGCCGGCCCGCTGGTGATCGACGGCGACCGCTTCGCGCTCGGCCGCGTCTACCGCAATCTCATCACCAACGCGATTCAGGCGACCGCGCCGGGCGGCCGGGTCTCGATTGCCACCCGCCGCGCCGGCGACCAGGTCGAGATCAGCGTCACCGACACGGGATCGGGAATCCCGGCTGATCGCATCAAGGCAATCTTCGACGACTTCGTCACCACCAAACGGCGCGGCCTCGGCCTCGGCCTGGCGATCTCGAAGCGCATCGTCGAGCAGCTCGACGGCACGATCGTGGTGGAAAGCGAGGTCGGGCGCGGCACCGCGTTCACGCTGCGCTTCCCGGCGCGCGACGATCGATCGGCGCAGGCGGCGGCAAGTTGACCGGGGTGAAGCGTCCGGCGGCGCCGGGCGCGGGAGGATGAAATGTTTCGCACGCTCGTGAAGACCGACACCCTGGCGATCGAGAACACGACCCTGGCGATTCGCTATTTCGAGCTGCACACGCTGCGCGGCGGGCTGCGGTACAGCGCCGAGATCGTGCTGGCGCCGGGCGACCGGATCATCCTCGACGACGACTCGCTGACCAATCTCGAGGCCAAGACGACCTGCCTCGCGCCGGCGACGCTCTACAGCCGGATGCTGGCGCGCGCGCACGCCGCGTAGCGCGGCGAGTCGGCAGTCGCAAGTCGCAAGTCGCAAGTCGTCAGTCGGCGGTCGTCAGTCGCAGTCGTCAGTCTTCAGCCATCGGTCGGCTCTGTTTCGGTGGTCGACCGTCTCGATTCCGCCGATCGCGGCGAAGGTCGCATCCAGGATCTTCAGTCGGGCGGGAAGCCGTCAGGCAGGCCGCGAGAGGAACCCCACCAAGCGGGCGCAGCGGGACGAGGTGCCGCCGCTGCGCCGCTCTCAGTCTGGACCGCTCAGGATGTTGTGGTGTGGGGGGACCACGCCGACCTACTTCCGCGGCAGCACTGCGTCTTTCAGCTGCTTGGCGATGCGCGCCTTGACGACCGTCTTCGCGGGAATCTTGATCGCCTCGCCGGTCGCCGGGTTGCGGCCCATGCGCGCCTTGCGCTTCTGAACCACCAGCTTGACCATGCCGGGCAGGACGAACTCGCCCGAACGCTTCAGCTCCTTCTCTGCCAGCTGCGTCAGCTCGTCGAAGTACTCGCGAGCCTGCGTGCGTTTCACCTCGAACCGTTCCGCGAAGTGCGAAAACAGCTCGGACTTGCCCATCCTGCGGGCGTCAGCCATCGGGTCCCCCTCACTTGACGCGCTGTGATGTCCACCGCCCAATCGCCGCGCGCGCAGCACCAACTGGCGGTTTTGTTTCGAAAAACCGACGTATCCTATCCGCGCTTCCCGCCAGTGTCAAACCACGGTCGAGGCGGAAAACGCCATTTTTCCCCACGCAACCGCATCGGCGCAACGTCGTCACTGCGGGCGGCCGCGAACGTGAATGCTAGAATTTTTCCCATGTCAAGCTCGACACTCGAAACCTTCCCCAACCCGCGACCGGAGCGTGATTACGAGATTGCGATCGCCTGCCCGGAGTTCACCTCGGTCTGTCCGATGACCGGCCTGCCCGACTTCGGCGAGATTCGCATCACCTACGTGCCGGACGCGCGCTGCGTCGAGCTGAAGTCGCTGAAGTACTACATGATCGAGTTCCGCAACCGCGGCATCTACTACGAGCACGTGACCAACCAGATCCTCGACGACCTGGTCGCCGCGCTGCAGCCGCGGCGGATGACCGTGGTCGGCGATTTCTCGGTGCGCGGCGGCATCAAGACGGTGGTCACCGCGGAGTACACCGCCGAGCGTTCGCGCGTGTCGTAAGCGCCGGCGCTGTTGGCCGATGCCCGACGATCCGGTCCACCTTCCGATCGAACGCGAGATCGACCTGCACGCGTTCCCGCCCCGCGACATCCCGTCGGTCGTGCAGGAGTACATCGACGCCGCCGCCGACGCGGGCCTGCGCGAGGTGCGGCTGATCCACGGCCGCGGCCGCGGCGTGCAGCGAGGCATCGTCCAGCAGACCCTTGATCGCCACCCCCGCGTCGTCGAATTCTGGGACGACACGGCCGCCCACCTCGGCGCCACCATCGCGCGGTTGCGCTAACCGCCCCGTGTCGCAGACGGTGTCGCAGACCGTCTCGCAGACGGGCTCGCAGACGGTCTGCGGCACCGGTGCCGGGCACGGTGTGCGGCACGGTGCCGGGCACGGTGTGCGGCACTGAGCCTCGCCGGCATTCCGCCCTCGCCGGCATTCCGCTTGCGCCAGAAGCGAATCGCCCTCGTTTGACTGGCGCAATCCCTCGATTTGCGGCGGCGCGCCACCGGTGCGTCGCAGATTTTTTGAACGAGCGGACGAGACGCGATGCAAATTTCTCAGCGGTCCGACGGCCGCTCCGCCATCCGCGCCGGCGACCTCGTCGTCGTCCGCCGCTCCCGCTGGCGTGTCGTCGACGTGCGCGCCTACGACGCGTGCCAGGTCGTCACGCTGTCGGGCATCAGCGCGCCGGTCGCCGGTCTCCGTCGCCGCCTGCTGACGCCGTTCGACACGCTGCACCGCGTCGACCGCCCTCGCGGCATCCGCCTCGTCTCCCGCACCCGCTGGCGTCGCGCGTTCCGCAGCCTCGTCGCTGCCGATCGCGGGCCGGCGACGCTTTGCACCGCCCGCACGGCCGCGATCGAGCTGATGGCGTACCAACTCGAGCCGGCGCTCGCCGTCCTCGCCGGCGCCGGCGTCCGGCTGCTGCTCGCAGACGATGTCGGCCTCGGGAAGACGATTCAGGCCGGCCTCGTCGTCGCCGAGCTTCGCGCCCGCGCGGCGGCGGACCGCGTGCTGATCATCACCCCCGCCGGGCTCCGCGATCAGTGGGCGCGCGAGCTCTCGGAGCGGTTCGCGATGCACGCCGCGGCGGTGGACGGCCGCGCGCTGCGGCGGCGGCTGCCGATGCTCCCGGTCGGCGTCAACCCGTGGACAACGCTTGCGATCGCCATCGCCTCGGTCGACTACGTCAAGCGCGCGGAGGTCTTTCCCTCGGTCGCTGCCTGCGCCTGGGATCTGGTGATCGTCGACGAGGCGCACGCTGTCGCGGCGGACAGCGACCGGCGCGACGCGGTGCACGCGCTGGCGGCGCGCGCATCGTACGTCCTCCTTCTGACCGCGACCCCGCACAACGGCGATCGCCGTGCGTTCGAGTCGCTCTGCAGCCTCGGTACGGCGGAGGCCGCCGGCACCAACGAGCCGCCGCTCGTCGTTTTTCGCCGCACCCGCGCCGACGTCGGGAGCGGCGCAGCGCGGCGCATTCACGCCGTTCTGGTCACGCTCACGGCCGCCGAACGGCGAATGCACCTCCTTCTTCAGCGCTATGGCGACGCGATCAGAGCCGAGCGCCGCGCTGTCACGGGGCACGACTCTTTCCTGGCGCTCTCGGTTCTACACAAGCGCGCGTTTTCGAGCGCGTGGTCGCTCGCGCGCTCCGTCGGCCGACGGCTGGCCGCGCTCGACTCGAGCGATCCGGCCGCGGACGCCGAGCAGCTCGCGCTGCCGCTCGGCGACCTGGACGGCGATTTGACCACCGCCGACGCTGCGCCGCTATGGCCGGCGGAGCTCAGGCTCTCGGACGCGCGGCGAGAGCACCATCTGCTGTCGGCGCTCGCATCGAGCGCCGCCGCCGCCGCACGACGCGAATCGAAGATCGCGGCGCTTCAACGGCTGCTGCGCCGCGCCGGCGAGTCGGCGGTCGTCTTCACCGAATATCGCGACACGCTGCTTCACATTCGCGACTGTCTCGCGATCGGCGCTTCACCCGGCGGCCCTCCGCTGATGCTTCACGGCGGCATGGCGCGCGACGAGCGCGCGAGCGTGGTCGACGAGTTCTCACGCCATGCCCGCAGGATTCTGCTCGCCACCGATGCTGCCGCCGAGGGCCTGAACCTCCACCGCCGCTGCCGTCTCGTCGTCAACCTCGAGCTGCCGTGGAACCCGATGCGGCTCGAGCAGCGCATCGGCCGCGTCGATCGGATCGGTCAACAGCGAACGGTCCACGCATTTCACTTGATAGCGCGCGGCACGGGCGAGCCAGGAATTCTGGCGCGCCTGCGGGCGCGAGTGGCTGCTGCGCAGGCGGATCTGGGCGCGGCGCCCGATCCGATCGGCAGCGGCCTCGAGCGATCGCTGGCGCGGCTGATCGCAGGAGGAGAACACGATGACGATGGTGATGGCCGATTTCCGGGCTGAGGCTGATGCGGAAGCAACCCGTCTGACGCGCGCGCGCGCGCTCACAAGGGCTGGCGACGACGAGGCCGCCGCCTGGCTGGACGGCGCAGCCGCGTGGATGGCCACGGCGCGCAGCTGCCACGTTCGCCGCGCCGTCGGGCCGCGCGTCGTGATGCTCTGGCGCGTGGCGTTCGAGAACATCGACGGCGCGATCGTCGAGTCGCAGCTGGTCGCAATCGCGCTCGCATCGGCCGCCAGCGGCCGGCATCGCGCCGGCCGCGACACGCTGAAGCACATCATCGCCGGTGTCGCGCCAGCGATCGAAACGAGGATCACCGCTGTCACTGCCGACTGGCAGTGGCGCGCGCACGAAGCCGCGCGCGCGTTTGCGGCTGCGCAGACCGCCAGGCGCCGCGCCATTGCCGCGCAGCTGGCGCAGGCACCCGCGCGCCAGTTTCAGCCCGGCTTGTTCGATCGGCGCGCGGAGCGAGCGCACGCGCATCTCGCCGAGCAGAACGCCGACGCCGCGCCCGAGCACCTGACCGGTGCGTTGTCGTCCGGGGCGATCACACTGCGACGTCCGCAACTGCTGCTCGTGCTCGCACCGTGACCCTCATGTTGTCGGCCATCTCCGGCCACCTGTTGTCGAGCGCGTTCATTCAGTCCAGGGTGTCCGGACTTGCTGCGCGGTGCGATACGAACCGCGTCGGGCTCGCGCTCACGGCCTGGCGGCAGCGTGCGGCGCTGCTTGGTCCGGCCTCGACGCCGCGAACGCTGCTGCAATCCGCCGCGGCGCCGCTCTGCGCCGCGCTCGGGTTCGAGGGGCCGTCGGCAATCGAGGCGGCCGAGCCGGGCGTCGCCGCCACGCTGCGAGCCGGCGATCGGGCAGTGGCGCTGCTGGTCACGCCGTGGGGTGAAGCGTTGGATCCGCTGTGGCGCCTGGCGATCACGCAGGCGGTGAAGCGCGGAGCGGTGTGGTGCCTGCTGTTCGATGGTCTCCGGCTGCGCGTGGTCGATGCCGGCCGCATCTACGGCCGGCGCCACCTTCAATTCGATCTCGATCTCGCGCTCGATCATCCCGAGGCGCTCGCGCTGCTGGCGGCGATTGCCGGCGCGCCAGCGCTCTCGCTCGACGAAGGCGATGCGCGGTCGCTGCACGCGCTCGTCGCGGCTTCGGATCGCCATGCAGCCGGCGTCTGTCGCTCGCTGCGCGACGGCGTGCTCGCGGCGTCCGGCGAGCTGCTCGGAGCGCTCGTCAATCGCAGCCGCCGCCAGCTTCGGAACAGCACCAGACTGCCCACGCCACCACGGTCGATCGCCGGCCTCGACATCGCCTTCGAACAGGCGCTCACCATCGTCTATCGGATCCTGTTCCTGCTGTTTGCCGAGGCGCGCGCGCTCGTCCCGGTCTGGCATCCCATCTACCGCGCGAGCTACAGCCTGGAAGCGCTGCGCGACGCCGCCGACCGGGCGGCGCCGGCGCCCGGCCTGTGGGACGCGCTGCGCGCGATCGCGCGCCTCGCGCACGCCGGCTGCCGCGCCGGAGATCTGCGCGTCACGCCGTTCAACGGCCGCCTGTTCGCGCCGGCGCGCACGCCGCTGGCCGAGCGCGCGGATCTGGACGACGACGCGGCGCGGAACGCGGTGGTGGCGTTGTCGACGAGGCAGGCGGCAGACCGGATTGGACGCGAACGCATCGCCTATCGCGACCTCGGCGTCGAGCAGCTCGGCGCGGTCTACGAGACGCTCCTCGACTACGAGCCGCGCAGCGCCGGACGCCGGATCTCACTCGAAACCGGCTCGGGGCTGCGCAAGGCGACCGGCACGTTCTATACGCCTCAGTGCATCGCCGATTATCTGGTGCGGCGCACGCTCGCCCCGCTCGCCGCCGGCGCGACGCCCGATGCGATCCTGCAGCTGCGCGTCGTCGATCCGGCGATGGGGAGCGGTGCGTTCCTGGTCGCCGCGTGCCGTTATCTGGCAGGCACCTACGAAGCGGCGCTGATTCGATCCGGCCATTGCCATCCCAGCGACATCGGCGAGAGCGAACGCGCGGCAATCAGGCGCACCGTGGCGGAGCGCTGCCTCTACGGCGTGGATCTCAACCCGATGGCGGTTCAACTGGCGCGCCTGTCGCTGTGGCTGGCCACGCTGGCCGCCGACAAGCCGCTGAGCTTTCTCGATCACCGGCTGCAAGCTGGCGACAGCCTGCTTGGCGCATGGGTCTCGAGCCTCCGCCGCGCGCCCGATCCGCACCGGCGCGGCGCCGCGTCCGGCGCGCTGCCGCTCTTCGACGACGAGCCGATCCAGGCGGTCCTCCAGGAGGCGGTGCCAGCGCGGTTCACCCTGGAGAGGATGTCGGGCGACACGCTCGAACAGGTGAAAGAGAAGGAACGGATGTTCGGCACGCTGACGGCGCGGACCGGCGGCCTCGCGCGCTGGCAGCAGATCGCGGATCTGTGGTGCGCCGCGTGGTTCGCCCCTGGCGGCGAGAAGACGCCCGCGGCAGCGTTCGGCGCGCTCTCGGACCACATCTTGAGTGGCCGCGGAGCGCTGCCGGATCGAACGGCCGCGCGGTATCTTCAGGCCGCGGACGAGGCCGCCCGCAGCCGGCGGCTGTTTCATTGGGAGCTGGAATTTCCCGAAGTGTTTTTCGACGCCGACGGCCGGCGGCTGCGGCGCGCCGGCTTCGACGCCGTCCTCGGCAACCCGCCGTGGGACATGCTCCGCGCTGACGCGGGTGAAGCATGCGAGCGTGCGGCGGCGCGCGGCCGAATCGAGCAGGTCATCCGATTCACCCGCGATTCTGGCGTCTATCACTCCCAGTCGGGCGGCCACGCCAACCGTTATCAACTGTTCGTCGAGCGCGCCATCGCGCTGACCCGCGCCGGCGGGCGCTTCGGCCTCGTGCTCCCCTCGGGGCTGGCGCTGGATCACGGCAGCGCGGCGCTGCGGCGGCGTCTGTTCTCGCACTGCGGCGTCGACGCGATTGTCGGCATGGACAACCGCCGCGGCGTCTTTCCGATCCACCGAAGCGTCGGCTTTCTGCTGCTGACGGCGACCCACGGCTCGACGACGGATCGCATCGCCTGCCGCCTCGGGGTCGACGATCCCGCCACGCTCGACGCGCTCGGCGACGAACCGGCGGACGCTTCGCCGTGGTTTCCAGTGCGGGTCACGCCGGCGTTGCTCGAGCGCCTGTCCGGCCCCGATCTCGCGCTGCCGCGGCTGGTGACGCCAGCCGACGTCGCCATCGCGGACCGCGCCGCATCGCTGTTCCCGCCGCTCGGCAGCGCGGAAGGCTGGTCGGCGCGCTTCGGACGCGAGTTGAACGCCAGCGACGATCGCGGTGCCTTTCGCGATCGCGAAGACGGTCTGCCGATCGTCGACGGCCGGCACCTCGAGCCGTTTCGCGTGGCGCTCGATCGGGTCAGCCGGACGATCCGAGCCGCCGACGCGCGCCGCCTGCTGCGCGCCGATCGGCACGCGCAGCCGCGCCTCGCCTATCGCGACGTCGCCAGCGCCACCAACCGCCTCACGCTCATCGCCGCCATCCTGCCGGCCGGCTGCGTCTCGACGCACACCGTCTTCTGCCTGCAGACGCGGCGGCCGCTGCGCGATCAGCATTTCCTGTGCGGGCTGTTCAACAGCTTCGTCGTCAACTACCTGGTGCGCCTGCGGGTGACGACCCACGTCACCACGACCGTCGTAGAGCAGCTGCCGGTGCCGACCGTGGACTACGCACCGGCGGCCGCGCGCGAGATCGGGGCGCTGGCGCGGCTGCTGGCGCGGCGCAACGATCCAGCCGCGCTCGCCACACTCAACGCACGCGTTGCGGAGCTGTATCAATTGACCGTTGACGAGTTCGAACACGTCGTCAAGACGTTTCCGCTCGTTCCCGAAGCGGATCGGTTGCGGGCCCTGCGGACGTTTCAGAAAACGGAGTGGTGAAATGAATGAACCACAAAGACTCGGAGGCTCAGAGCTTGAAAGAACAAATGCGACGGCGCAACGAGCGATCGGTGCGGGAATCGAAGTACATCGGATAGTCGGGCCTGGACTGATCGAACCGATCTACGCAACCGCGCTGGCCGTCGAATTGGAAATGCGAGGGATCCCGTATCGGCGAGAAGTACCGATACCAGCCAGATACAAGGGCCGCGTAGTCGGGACTTACTTCGCCGATTTCATCATCGAAGATCGCGTGGTTCTCGAGATCAAGTGTGTGACGACGGTCCTGCCAATCTTCAGAGCTCAGCTGATCACATACCTGCGTCTGACCGGCAAGCGTCTCGGATTGATCCTGAACTTCAGGTGCCCGCTGCTCAAGGATGGTATCGAACGCGTGATCCTGTGAGCGCGGCGTGGCAGACGCAGGGTGTATGCAACTCTTCTCCGAGACTTCGAGCGCCTCCGCGGTTCATTTGCGTCGTGACGCGCGTGCTATAGTCGCAATCCGTCAATGCCGAACTACGGCTTCGCGATCGATCTTCGAAAATGCATCGGCTGCCACGCCTGCACCATCGCCTGCAAGGCCGAACACGAGATTCCGATCGGCGTCAACCGCTGCTGGGTGAAGACGGTGGAGAAAGGCGTCTTCCCCGAGACGCGCCGCTTCTTCTTCCCGGTCCTCTGCAACCAGTGCGACGATGCGCCGTGCGCGCGCATCTGCCCGACCAACGCCCTCTTCAAGCGCTACGACGGCATCGTCGATCTGCGCGGGGACGTCTGCATCGGCTGCCGCGCGTGCATGGTGGCGTGCCCATACGATCAGCTGTTCATCGATCCGAATACCCACACCGCCGAGAAGTGCAATTTCTGCGCGAACCGGGTCGAGAACCAGCTGCTGCCGGCCTGCGTCAGCGTCTGCCCGACCGAATGCCGCATCTTCGGCGACCTCGACGATCCGGAGAGCGCGGTCGCGGCGATCGCGCAGCGTGACGCGACGACGGTGCGGAAACCAGAAAAGGGCACGCTGCCGAAGGTGTTCTACATCGGTGCCGACGCGAGCGTGCTGCAGCCCGAGATTGCGGCGCGGCCGTTCCTCTACAAGGAAGGGCAGGTGCTGCTGCGGCCGCTCGGATCGCCGGCGCCGGACGCCGCCCAGCCGGGTGCCCCGCGCGTCGACTACGACACGCCGCACGTGAAGCCGTGGGGCCTCGACATGGCGCTGTACCTTCTGACCAAGGGGATCGCCACCGGGGCGATGCTGCTCAGCGCCCTGCTGTGGTGGTTTGGCGATCACTCGGCGCTGACGCGCATCGCCGGCCCGGCGATCTCCCTGATCTTCATCATCGCGACGGCGGTGCTGCTGGTCGTCGATCTCGAGCGGCCCGAGCGCTTCTTCTACATTTTGATCCGGCCGAACACGAAGTCGTGGATGGTGTGGGGCGCCTACTTCCTTACCGCGCACGGCGCGCTCTCGGCGCTGTGGCTCGCGGCCGGGTGGTTCGAACTGCCGGCGCTGCTCGGGGCGCTCGTCTGGCCGGCAATTGTCATCTCGATCCTCGCCACCTGTTACACCGGCTTTCTCTTCGCCCAGGGCCTGGCGCGCGATCTGTGGCAGGGGCCACAGGCCACTTTCGACCTGCTGGCGCAGGCGATCGCCGAGGGCGCTGCAACGCTGCTGCTGGTCTCGTGGGCCACCGGCAGCGCCTCGGCCCCGCTTCTGACGATGACCCTGGCGGGCGCGATGGTGGTGCATCTCGGTTTCATCGCGTTCGAGAACCTGCTGATGCCGAGCCCGACGCGCCATCACCACCTGGCGGTCGGCGCGATTCGGCGCGGGGCGTTCGCGCCGTTGTTCTGGGGCGTCGCCATCGTCGCGGGCGGTGTCCTGCCGGTGGCGCTGGCTGCCGCGGCCCGCGGCTCCGCGGCCATCGCGGCCGCCGCGGCAGTGCTCGCGCTCGCCGGCAGCTTTGCGTGGGAGTACATCTGGGTGGAGGCAGGACAGAGCGTGCCGTTGTCTTAACTGCCGCTTGCAAGGCTGGATGGCTGGATGGCTGGAAGGCGGAAACGGAAGGATGGAAGGTAGGAAGGCGGGAACGGAAGGATGGAAGGTAGGAAGGCGGGAAGCAAGGTTCGAAGGTGGGGCGCGGTCGGCGCCGGTCGCTAGCTCATGCCAATTTTTCGCTCGCACCCCGACCCGTCGACCTGGGACGACTACATCGACTTTGAGTCGACCAGCTGGCCGAAGAAGGAACGGCGGCGGTACTGGATCGTTCCCAGCATCTGCTTCAACTGCGAGTCGGCGTGCGGCATCCTCGCCTACGTCGACAAGGAGAACCTGAGCGTCCGCAAGATTGAGGGCAACCCGCTGCACCCGGGCAGCCGCGGCCGTACCTGCGCCAAGGGCGTGGTGACGCCGAATCAGCTCGAGGATCCGGATCGCATCCTCTATCCAATGCGGCGCGACGGCGATCGCGGTTCCGGCAAGTGGGCGCGCGTGTCGTGGGACGAGGCGCTCGACGACATCGCCGGCCGCATCCGCAAGGCGATCGCCGAGGGGCGCCGGCACGAGATCATGTACCACGTCGGCCGCCCCGGCGAGGACGGCTATGCCAACCGCGTCCTTCAGGCGTGGGGTGTCGACGGCCACAACAGCCACACCAACGTCTGCTCATCGTCGGCCCGCCTGGGCCACTTCCTCTGGTGCGGCAACGATCGCCCCTCGCCCGACTACGCCAACGCCCGGACGATCCTGCTGCTCTCGTCGCACCTCGAAACCGGCCACTACTTCAACCCGCACGCGCAGCGCATCATCGAGGGGCAGTCGAACGGCGCCACGCTCGTCGTCATCGATCCGCGGCTGTCGAACACGTCGGCGAAGGCCGACATGTGGATGCCGGCATACCCGGGCACCGAGGGCGCGCTGCTGCTGGCGATGGCGAAGGTGATCCTCGACGAGAACTTGTTCGATCGCGAGTTCGTCCGCGCGTGGGTCGACTGGCGCGGCTACCTGCGCGCCGATCGGCCCGACCTCGCCGTCACCTTCGACAACTTCATCGCGGCGCTGCAAGAGCTGTACGCGCAGTTCACGCCGGAGTTCGCTGCCGGGGAAACCGGCGTGGCGGCGGCGCAGATCGTCGAGGCGGCGCGCGCCGTCGGCCGCGCCCGCGGAACGTTCAGCACGCACAACTGGCGATCGGCCGCCGCCGGCAACCTCTGGGGCTGGCAGATTACCCGCTGCCTCTACCTGCTGGTCGTGCTGACCGGATCGGTCGGCACGAAAGGGGGCGTCGGGCTGCACCTCTCGAACAAGTTCGTGCCGAAGCATCCGACCACTCCACCGCCGCCGGGCTACTGGAACGAGCTGCTCTTCCCGCGCGAGTATCCGCTCGCCTATTTCGAGATGAGCTTCCTGCTGCCGCACTTCCTCAAGGAGAACCGCGGCAAGCTCGACGTCTACTTCACGCGCGTCTACAACCCGGTGTGGACCAACCCGGATGGCTTCTCCTGGATGGAGATGCTGACCGATACGAGCAAGGTCGGCCTGCACGTCGCGCTGACGCCGACGTGGAGCGAGACCGCGTGGTTCGCCGACTACATCCTGCCGATGGGGCTCGGCACCGAGCGCCACGACACGATGAGCCAGGAGACGCACGCCGCGCAGTGGCTCGGCTTCCGCCAGCCGGTGGTGCGCGTGGCGCGGGAGAAGCGCGGCGACACGATCGAGTCGACCCGCGAGGCGAACCCTGGCGAGGTGTGGGAAGAGAGCGAGTTCTGGGCTGCGCTCACCTGGCGCATCGACCCCGACGGCACGCTCGGCATGCGCCGCCATTTCGAGTCGCCGTATCGGCCGGGTCAGCCGGTGACGATGGACGAGTACTACGGGTGGATGTTCGAGAACGCGGTGCCCGGCCTGCCGGAAGCGGCGGCGCGCGAATCGCTGACGCCGCTGGCCTACATGCGGAAGTACGGCGTCTTCCAGGTGCGCGACCAGGTGTACAAGCCATATGAGGCGCCGCTGTCGGCCGAGGCGCTGGCCGGCGCGCGGATCGACGGCACCGAGGAAGTGGTGCTGAAGAACGGAATGCCGATCGGCATCGTCGTCAACGGCGTGCCGATGGCCGGCTTCACCACGCCGTCACGACGGCTGGAATTCCGCTCGCAGACGCTCGCCGACTGGGGCTGGGCCGAGCACGCGGTGCCGCGCTACGTGCCGGGCCACGTGCACTGGCGCGAGTTGAAGCGCGAGGCCGGCGAGTTCGATTTGCTGCCGAACTTCCGCCTGCCGACGCTGGTGCACACGCGGTCGCCGGTGAAATGGCTCTACGAGATCTCGCACGACAACCCGCTGTGGATTTCGACCGCGGATGCGCAGCGCCACGCCGTCGCCGCCGGCGATCTGGTGAAGGTGAAGACGCGGATCGGCTACTTCGTCACGCGCGCGTGGGTCACCGAAGGAATCCGGCCGGGCGTGCTCGGCATGTCGCATCACCTCGGACGGTGGCGGCTGCACGAGGAGATGGGCAACCGCAACGCCTCCGCGCTGGTGACGATCGAGCGGCAGGGCAGCGGCTACAAAGTGTCGCAGGTGCACGGCGCGCGGCCGTTCGAGAGCAACGACCCCGACAGCTCGCGCATCTGGTGGACCGAAGTCGGCGTCCACCAGAACCTGACCTTTCCGGTGCAGCCGGATCCGGTCAGCGGCATGCACTGCTGGCACCAGCGCGTGACGCTGGAAAAAGCCGGGCCCGACGATCGCTACGGCGACATCTTCGTCGACACCGGCAAGGCGCACGAGGTGTACAAGGAGTGGCTGGCGATGACGCGGCCGGCGCCCGGTCCCGGCGGGCTGCGCCGCCCGATGTGGTTCGATCGCCCCCTCCGTCCGGTGCCTGACGCTTATCGCATCTGACAAGCCGGGGCTGGAGGCTGGGGGCTGGGGGCTGGCTGCAGAGCGCCTACCTCCGGAACGCCTGCAGACACGGTTGGCCGTCTGACGCGTGAGCATGCCTGGTCCTACGGCTCGCGGCCGCGACTTGCCCGATGCTCTCCAACAGCTCGTTTGACGTTCAACCGCTGTCAGCCCACACCCGTGACAGCCAGCCCCCAGCCCCCAGCCCCCAGTCCCTGCCAGCTGTGGTGAAATACCGGCGTCATGCGCACCATGCTTCTCCTCGCCCGCGCGTTCGCCCTGTCGCTCGCCCTGGCCGCCCTCGCGACGCTCGCGACCCGCGCGCAGACCGCCGGGCCGCTGCGATTTGCGATCTCGTTCCCGGCCGCGCGCAGCGCACAGCCGCTCGACGGCCGCGTCCTGCTCTTCATCTCGGACGATGGGAAGACGGAGCCGAAGGCGCAGAGCGATCAGTACCGCGCCAACACGACGCGGCCGATCTTCGGCGTCGATGTCGATGGCCTCGCGCCGGGGACGCCGGTGATCGTCGACGAGCGCGTCGTCGGCTGGCCGGCGAGAAGCCTGCGCGACATTCCGGCCGGCGACTACTACGTGCAGGCGCTCCTCAACCGCTACGAGACGTTCCGGCGCGCCGACGGTCACACCGTGAAGCTGCCGATGGATCAGGGCGAGGGGCAGCACTGGGACACCAAGCCTGGCAACTTCTACAGCCGGCCGGTGAAGCTGCGAGTCGACCCGGCGGCCGGCGGCGAGATCGCGATCTCGCTCGACCAGGAGATCCCGCCAATCGCGCCGAACGCGGACACGGCGCAGGTGAAGCACATCCGCGTGCAGAACGATCGGCTGACGAAGTTCTGGGGGCGGCCCATGCATCTTGGCGCGATCGTGACGCTGCCGGCCGGCTGGGACACGCACCCGGACGCGCGCTTCCCGATCGTCATCCATCACGGCCACTTCCCGCGCAACGCGGAAAGCGACACCTGGCGCGAAAAGCCGCCGACGCGTCGGCGCGCGGCACCGCGCGCGAGGCGCAGGAGGCGGCGCACCAGTTCTACAAGGACTGGAACGGGCCGAGCTTCCCGCGCATGATCCACGTCCT
>Ga0111539_10006212_pt1 | contig 15418 bp, 9 predicted proteins | sample RhiMethybrSRZTD1_FD_79667 | JGI IMG/M metagenome (GOLD analysis project Ga0111539, IMG submission 79667) | Populus rhizosphere microbial communities from Tennessee, USA - Rhizosphere MetaG P. TD hybrid SRZTD1 (version 2) (version 2) | ecosystem: Host-associated > Plants > Roots > Rhizosphere >... | reverse complement strand
ATGGAGTTCCCCAAGGCAACCGAGGTGCTGGGGCGGATCGCGGCGCAGACGGCCAAGCAGGTCATTTTCCAGAAAGTCCGAGAGGCTGAGCGCGAAAACATTTTCGCCGAGTACAACCAGCGCATCGGCGATGTCGTAAACGGGACGGTCAAGCGCTTCGAAAACGGGGACATCATTCTCGAGGTCGGAAGGATCGAGGCCGTGCTGCCCCGGAAGGAACAATCGCGCGCGGAAAGCTATGCGCCGGCCGATCGCATTCGCAGCGTCATCAAGGGCGTGAACCGGAGCGCCAAGGGCCCTCAGATCGTGCTGTCGCGGACCGATCCCGCGCTCCTCATCAAGCTGTTCGAGCAGGAAGTGCCGGAAATTTACGACAGCACGGTCATGATTCGCGGGGCGGTGCGCGAGGCCGGCGATCGCGCCAAAGTCGCAGTGTTTTCGCGCGAGCGCGACGTCGATCCGGTTGGTGCCTGCGTCGGCATGAAGGGGACGCGCGTACAGTCGATCATCCGCGAACTGCGCGGCGAGAAAATCGACATCGTCGAGTTCTCCGAGGATCCGATCGCGTTTGTCACCAACGCCTTGAGTCCGGCGAAAGTGCAGCGCGTGTCGATCGTCGACGACCACGAACGCGTGATGGAAGTCATCGTCGAAGACAAGCAGCTCTCCCTGGCGATTGGCAAGAAGGGACAGAACGTCCGGCTTGCGGCGAAGCTCACAGGCTGGCGGATCGACATCAAGAGCGAGGAGGAAAAGCGGCGCGAAGTGGAAGCGCAGTTCGAGGGACTCGAGGCCCTCGCAGATCCTGTCGCTGAAGGCGGGGAGACTCCTGAGCCCGCTGAGGCTGCTGGCGACGAACCGGTTGCGGCCGCGGTCACCGAGTCCGCAGGCGACACGGAGGCGCCACTGCCGTATGGGTTGAGCGGTGTCGGCGACAAGACGGTGCGCAAGCTGGTCGAAGCCGGGTACGCAACACCGGAGGCCCTCGCGGCTGTCACCGCCGAACAGCTGTCACAGATTCCGGGGATCGGCGCGAAGACCGCGGAGAAAATCCTTGTCGCCGCGCGCGGCGAGAGCGGTGCCCCTGCGGCCCTTCCGGGAAGTCCGGACAACGACGAAGCATAGGCGATCGATCGAGGCAATGGTGGGCTCGGGCGTCAGCCTGAGCGTGGATTGAGGTTACGCGTTGGCAACTGTCCGGATTTACAGAGTCGCTGAACTGCTCGGGACGACGAGCCAGGAAGTCACTGCCCTGCTGAAGCGCGATCACGGCATCGACGTGAAGAGCGCATCGAGCACCATCGAAGAGGTCGTGGCGCGCCAATTCGTCGACCGGCTCGCCCGTCAGCGCAACATCACGCTGCCGACAGGCGACATCTTTGCCGAGACGCCGATTGTGAAGGGGAAGAAAGTCGGCCCCGCCAAGAAGGCGCCGGAGCCCGTCAAGCCTGCCGCCCCGGCTCTTCCACCGCCTCGGCTGGTCAAGATGGTCAGGCCGCCCGCAGCGGCGGCGCCGCCGATCGACGAGCCGGAGGCTGGTGTCGCTGAGGAGCCTTCTTCTGTTCCGGAGATCTTGAAGGCTCCAGAGCCACCGGTTGAGGAGGCCGCGGAACCGGCCGCACCGCTCGAGGCGGTGGCTGAGGCGGTCGCGGAAGTTGAGTCATCGCCTTCCGAGGCGCCCGCGCCAACCGCACCGCCACCGGAAGCTCCAGCCAGAACATCCGTACCCGGCCGCGTCGTTCCGCCGACCTTACGGCTCCGGATCGAAGAGCAGCGTCCAACATCGCCGACCCCGCCGTTGCCGACACAAGCTCCGCCGCGAACGACGCCGAGGCCCGCGCCGCGGGCCCCATCGCCATCATCGGCACGCCCGGCTGCTAGTGTTTCAACAACTCAGACCGGAGTTCCAGGGGCGGCACGACCAGGGCAGCCACCGGCGCGGCCGCCAGTCCCCGGTCCGCCACGGCCCGCCTATTCCGGACCGCGACCGACGCCAGGTGGACCGCGTCCGCTGCCATCGCAGCCAATTCGTACACAGCAGCCCGGGTTGCCTCCGCGCCCGGGCGGACCCTATCCGCATCGTCCGGGCATGCCGCCGCCGCGGCCGCCGATGCGCCCCGGGCCGGCGCGTCCATCGTCTGGTCCGCGCCGCGATCCAGCGCCGCGCATGTCCGCGCCCGTCGCGGCGGCGCCGCCGCCAGTCACGCGAACCATCACGCTCGCAGAGGGCATGACGGTCAAGGACCTGGCCGACAAGCTGGACGTCCGCGTCAAGGAGGTCCTCGCCAAGCTGCTCATGAAGCGACTGATGATGACCATCAACTCGACGCTCGATACCGAGACCGCCAGCATGCTGGCGCGCGAGTTCGGCGCCGAGGTGCAGATGCGCAGTTTCGAAGAAGAGCTGTTGCAGGTCGATGCCGGCGGGGCCCGAGCCGAGGACGTCGTCATGCGTGCCCCGGTCGTGACTGTGATGGGACACGTCGATCACGGCAAGACCAGCCTGCTCGACGCCATTCGCGAAGCGCGAGTCGCGGAACGCGAAGCCGGCGGCATCACCCAGCACATCGGCGCGTATCACGTGACCATCAACGGCCGGAATATCGTGTTCCTCGATACCCCCGGCCACGAAGCCTTCACCCTGATGCGAGCCCGCGGCGCCAAAGTCACCGACATCGTCGTGCTCGTCGTCGCCGCGGACGACGCCGTGATGCCACAGACGCGAGAGGCCATCGACCACGCGAGGGCGGCCGGTGTGCCGCTCGTCGTGGCGATCAACAAGATCGACAAACCGAATGCGGACGCCGAGCGCGTCAAACGCCAGCTGACCGAGCTCGACCTGATGCCCGAGGAATGGGGCGGCAAGACCGTGACCGTCGAGGTCTCCGCGAAAAAGAAGCAGAACATCGATCTGCTGCTCGAAATGATCCTGCTGTCGAGCGATATCCTCGAGCTGAAAGCGAATCCCAAGCGCAGCGCGACCGGTACAGTGCTCGAAGCCAAGCTGGACAGGGGCCGTGGTCCTGTCGCAACGGTGTTGGTTCAGGACGGCACGCTCCACGTTGGCGACAACTTCATCGCCGGCCCGATTGTCGGCCGCGTCCGCGCGCTCATCGACGATCGCGGGAAGCCGGTGAAATCCGCCGGTCCATCGAGCCCTGTCGAAGTCCTTGGCTTGACGGGCTTGCCGCAGCCAGGCGACGTGTTCCAAGTCGCCGAAGCGGCCAAAGCCAGACAAATCGCTGCGTTCCGTGAAGAGCAGGCGAAGAATCGGGCGCTTGGCGCCAAGGGCGGGCGTCTCACGCTCGAGTCACTCCAGGCACAAATCGCCGAAGGCGGCATGAAAGAACTGCCGATCATCATCAAAGCGGATGTGCAGGGATCCGCCGAGGTGCTGGCAGACACGTTGGTCAAGCTGACCGATGAGAAGGTGAAGATCCGGATCATTCATTCCGGCGTCGGCGCGGTCAACGAATCAGACGTGCTCCTAGCCTCCGCATCCAACGCGATCGTCATCGCGTTCAACGTGAGGCCTGACCGTAACGCTGAGGAGATCGCCGCCCGCGAGCGCGTGGAGATCCGGCCGCATTCCGTCATCTACAACGTCACCGACGAAATGAAGAAAGCCATGGCGGGGCTGCTCGATCCGACCTTCAAGGAGGTGCGGCTGGGCGTGGCTGAGGTGCGCAATACCTTCAAGACGCCCAAGTACGGCACGATCGCCGGTTGCATGGTCACCGAAGGGCGTATCACCCGATCCGGCGATTCCCAGGCACGCCTCCTTCGCGACAACGTCGTCGTCTACGAGGGCAAGATTGGATCGCTGCGCCGATTCAAGGACGATGCGAGCGAGGTGAAGAGCGGCTTTGAGTGCGGCATTGGTTTCGAGCGGTTCAACGACATCAAAGTCGGCGACCTCATCGAGGTGTTCGTGATGGAACGAGTCGCCGTGACGGCCTGATGGCCCAGGGATCCCGCCCCGACCGGGTGGCCGACCAGATTCGCGGCGAGCTTGCCCTGATGCTCGCGCGCGAGGTGCACGACCCCGGCATCGGCTTCGTGACGCTGACCCGCGTCCAGGTGACCCCCGATCTGCAGCTCGCCCGTGTCTACTACACCACTCTCGGCGACGACACCGCCCGCCGCAACTCGGAGCGGGCACTCGGGCGCGCGACCCCATTCCTCCGGCGCCAGATTGGATCGAGGCTGCGGCTCAAGCGAACGCCGGAGATCACGTTCGTTTACGACGACTCGATCGCGGGTCAGGACCGCATTGAGCAGATTCTGAACGATCTTCACACCAAGCATGATGACGACTCCGGCACCTGAGCTGCATCAGATCGTCGAGGCTATTCGCAGCAGGCGGCGGTTCGTGATCTCCTCTCACGCGCGCCCGGATGGCGACTCGATCGGATCGCAGCTGGCGATGGCGTACGCGCTCCGCGATCTTGGCAAAGACGTGCGGGTGGTCAACAAGGACGGCGCGCCGCCGCCGATCATGGCCTTTCCTGGCGTGGCCGGCATCGAAATCGCCGACTGCGTGGAGGGCAGCGCCGAAGCCGCAATCATCATGGAGTGCGGCGACTTGGGGCGCACCGGCGTCGCCGGGCTCGAGCAGTTTTTTGTCATCAATATCGACCATCATCCGGGGAACACCGGGTACGGGCAGATCAACTGGTTCGACTCCTCGGCGGCGGCCTGCGCGGAGATGGTCTTTGACATCGTCCGTGCACTCGGGGTGCCGCTCTCTGTCGAGATTGCGACGCACATCTACCTCGCCATCTTGACCGACACCGGCTCATTCCACTATTCGAGCATCTCACCCCGGACGTTCGACATCTGCCGTGAGACTCTTGAAGCAGGGGTTGACCCGGTGCTCGTCGCTCGCAATGTGTACGACAGCAATAACATGGGACGGCTGAAGCTTTTCGGCGCCGTCCTCGGAGCCATGCAAATTGGAGGAGGCGGCCGCATCGCCATCGTGTATCTCGACCATGAGATGGCTCTCCGTGCCGGCGGGACGTATGAGGACACCGAGGGCCTCATCAACCTTCCTCTCACCGTCAAGGAAATCCAGGCGGTTGTGTTCTTCAAGCAGATCAAAGGCAACGAGTACCGCGTCAGCATGCGGTCCAAGGGCGACATCGACATCAGCGCGGTTGCCAAGGAGTACGGCGGCGGCGGGCACAAGAACGCCGCCGGCTGCAGCGTCACCGGCGATATCGAGCCGCTTCGGAAGCTGTTCATCGAGAAACTGGAACGGGCGATCGAACTGCCGGAAGGCACCACGTAAGTTGGACGGGTTGCTGATCGTCGACAAGCCGGTTGGTCCGAGCTCTCATGATGTGGTGGCACGAGCGAGGCGAGCGCTCGGCGAGCGGCGCATCGGCCATACGGGAACGCTCGATCCGGAAGCCAGCGGTGTGCTGCCGCTCGTCCTCGGGAAGGCGACACGACTCGCCCGCTTTCTCAGCACGTCAGACAAGAGCTACGAAGCCGTCGTTCGGCTCGGCCTCTCGACCACGACGTACGATGCGGCCGGGAAGCCGGCGGGCACACCGTTCACGGGCACGCTTCCATCTCAGGTCGTCATCGACGCTGCGCTTGAGTCCTACCGCGGCTCATTCCTGCAGCAGCCGCCCGCGTATTCCGCCAAGAAGGTCGGCGGGCACCCGAGCTACAAGCTCGCGCGTCGCGCCGATCGGCGGAAAACCGCCGGCATGGAGCCCGAGGCACCTGAAGAGGGGGCCCTCGCCCCGGCCCGCGTTTCGACTTCCGCACTGGAGATTCTCCAACTCGACCGGGACTGCGTGACGCTACGCGTGGACTGTTCGGCCGGATTCTATGTGCGGTCCCTGGCGCACGATCTTGGCGAGCGGCTCGGCACGGGCGCCCACCTGCTCGCCCTCCGCCGCACGAGGAGTGGTGATGCACGGCTTCAAGATGCGCTCCCACTCGACGTCATCGAAAGCCGCGAGCACGGCAGAGACGTCGCCGACGCTGTGATCCCGCTCTCACGCATGCTCCCCGACCTGGTCGTGCTACCGCTGACCGACGAGGGAGTCCGCCATGCCGGACACGGTCGCCTGCTGAGCCCATCGGATTTCGTGAACCCAGTGAACCTATTGAACCTCGTGAACCCTTCTTCTGAGTCGCTCTATCGCCTGGTGGAGCCAGGCGGCAATCTCATCGGCATTGCTCGCCCTTCACAGACGCCAGGTCTTTTGCATCCCTTCGTCATCCTGATGTAACATGTTGAGCTTGTTCGACTAACGGAATTGAAGACATACGGCGAACCCGGTTGCCACACAGGCGTCTGGGTCGCTCGTGGAGGCGGGTTGTGGCGTTGACGAAAGATCGCAAGACCGAACTGATTGGCTCCTACAAGACTCACGACGGCGATACCGGCTCCCCCGAAGTACAAGTCGCAATTCTCAGCGAACGCATCAATTACCTAACAGAACATTTCAAGTCGCACGCGAAGGATCATCATTCGCGCCGCGGCCTCTTGATGCTGGTCGGACGCCGCCGCCGGCTACTGGACTACCTCAAGGCGAAAGACGCGCATCGCTACGCCGATCTGATCAAGCGGTTGAACATCAGAAAGTAGCCGCAGCGTGTCGCTGAACTGGCGGGCCACTCCGGCGCGCCGATCCCCGCCGCGTGAACAATCGAGAATCCTATGCAAACCCGCGAATTGACCGTCGGTGACAAGACCCTCAGATTTGAAACAGGCAAGCTGGCCAAACAGGCCGGCGGCTCCGTCATCGTCAGCTACGGCGACTCGGTCGTGCTGGTCACGGCGTGCCGGGCGTCGAGTGTCAGGGAAGGCATCGACTTTCTGCCGCTGACCGTGGACTACCGCGAGAGTGCCTATGCCTCGGGTCGCATCCCGGGCGGCTTCTTCAAGCGTGAAGGCAAGTCCACCGAGAAGGAAACCCTGACGAGCCGTTGCATCGACCGTCCGATCCGGCCGCTCTTTCCCGAGGGTTGGCGCTACGAGTCGCAGATCATCGCGCTCGTGCTCTCAGTCGATCAGGAGAATGACACCGACGTCCTGGCCATCACCGGCGCCTCCGCGGCGCTGGCCCTTTCGGAGATTCCGCTCCAGAAGACGATCGCGGGCGTCCGCGTCGGCCTCGTCGACGGGAAGTACATCGTCAACCCGACGTTTCTGCAGCGGAGAGAGAGCAAGATCGATCTCGTCGTTGCCGGTAGCGCTGACGGTCTCGTGATGGTCGAGTCGGGCGCGAAGGAAGTGTCGGAGGAGCAGGTTGTCGAGGCGCTCGAAACCGCGCACGCGGCCATCAAGAAGATCGTCGCCGCGATCGACGACCTGGCCAAGGAAGTGGGCAAGAAGAAGCTCGTCGTTGCCAAGAAGGAAATCAGCAAGGACTTCTACAAGGAAATCGAAGGTCAGGTGCTCGGCCCGCTGACTAACGCGATGCGGATTCGGGAGAAGCTCGAAAACTACGAGACGGTGGACCTCACGCTCAAGAATCTCCTTGCGGCTCTGCCGGAAGAAACCGAAGCCGAACGGAAGGCCGACGCAAAGGCTATCTTCAAGGAGCTGAAGGAAAAGGTCCTGCGCGAGGAAGTGCTCACGCACGGCGTGCGCCTCGACGGGCGGAAGTTCGACGAGGTCCGGGCGATCTGGATCGAGACCAGCGTGCTGCCGCGCACGCACGGCTCCGCGGTTTTTACCCGCGGCGAAACCCAGGCGCTCGTCACCTGCACGCTCGGCACCGCCGACGACGCGCAGAAGATCGAGAGTTTCGAGGGCGAGACGTGGAAGAGCTTCATGCTCCACTACAACTTCCCGCCGTTCTCGGTCGGCGAAACCGGTCGCATGACCGGGCCGGGCCGTCGTGAAATCGGCCACGGCGCGCTGGCGGAACGATCGCTGACGCCGATGCTGCCGACCGAGGAGCAGTTCCCCTACACGATCCGGGTCGTCTCGGACATTCTCGAATCGAATGGCTCGTCGTCGATGGCGAGCGTGTGTGGCGGATCGCTGGCGATGATGGACGCCGGAGTGCCAATCAAGTCGCCGGTAGCAGGAATCGCGATGGGCCTGGTGATGGACGAGAAGACCGGTAAGTACGCGGTCCTCAGCGACATCGCCGGCGCCGAAGACCATTATGGGGACATGGACTTCAAGGTCGCCGGCACCGCGACCGGTATCACCGCGCTGCAGATGGACATCAAGGTCGGCGGAATTACGACCGAGGTGATGCGCAAGGCGCTCGACCAGGCGCGCCGCGGCCGCCTGCACATCCTCGACAAGATGGGTGAGGCGCTGGCGGCGTCGCGTCAGAACATCTCGGCGTTCGCGCCGCGGATCGTCACCATCCGGATCCCCGTGGACAAGATTCGCGACGTCATCGGCCCCGGCGGCAAAATGATCCGGAGCATCATCGAGCGCACCGGCGTCAAAATCGACGTCGAGGACGACGGCCGCGTGAATGTGGCCTCTGCCGACGGGGAGTCGGCGGCGAAGGCGATCTCAATCATTCAGGAGCTGACCGCCACACCGGAACTGAACAAGACCTACATGGGGAAGGTTCAGCGGATTACGGACTTCGGCGCCTTTGTTGAGATCATGCCGGGAACCGACGGCCTGCTGCACGTTTCAGAAATCGCCAATCATCGCGTCAAGGATGTGCGCGACGAACTGAAGGAAGGCCAGGAGCTGATGGTGAAGGTCATCAACATCGACCCCACGGGCAAGATCCGGCTCAGCCGAAAAGTACTCTTGCAGCAGGAAGAGGGCGCGGCAGCTTCCGGTCCGGGCAAGTCGTAAGATCCAGTTCGGCACTAGCTGATCCCAATCCGTCGAGTCATCGGGCTCTTCGGCCCGCTTTGTACGGGCCGCGATGCGCGTGCGGTCACGTCGCCCAAGGACCTGAGCACTAATCTTGCAACACCCAACGCCATGACTACGCAGCTCAAAGTGCTGCAATGTGGCTCGTGCGAACCCCTCAAAATGGGATTCCACGCAACCGCGTTGGGACTTGTCGCGCTCATGGGACTCTACAACGCCGCCGCCTGGCTGAAGCGCAGGGATTCAAAGCTGGCGGTCAATGCCGTGCTGTATGCCGCGTTGACCGTGTGGGAAGAGCATCACGTCGCTCACCACATGGCTGCGCTCCGCCATTGTCGAGAGACCGTGAGTGATACTGACTTACTCTCGACCGAAGTGAAGGCGGCAACCAGCCGGATTGCGGCATAGCGGGGCGAACGCCTCGCTTCAGACCTTGAACGCCTGCGCGGCCGAAATGCGCTCGCGAATTGGCGGATGGCTGTGGAATAGCCATTGGATCAAGCGCGAGGGATCATCTTCGGCGAGATTCTGCGCGCCCAGGCGCTTCATGGCCGAGACGAATGCTTCTGGATTCCGGGTCAGTTCGAGGGCAAACCGATCGGCACTCCGCTCGTATGCCCGCGACAGGGCATGCGCCGCCGGAAGCATCAGGAGCGACACGGCCCCCCCCACGAGCAGCAGAACGGGGATTCCGGCGGCGTCCGACAAAGAGCTCAAGCCGAGTGGGCCAAGCGACAGGCGTAGCGCCCGCGCCGACACCCAGAAGCCCGCGAGAATCAACGTGATCTCGAACAGGATCCCTTTCCAGATATCGCCATGCACGTGATGCGCGAGCTCATGGGCCAGCACAACCTCAATCTCATCGTCAGAGTACTCGGCCAGCATCGTGTCCGATACGAGAATGCGGCGCGTCGAGCCGAGGCCCGCAAGGGCTGCGTTGGCCTTCTTGGTCTTGGCGGCCAGCCCGAGCTCGTATGCCCCCAGGACGCGCGCACCTGCGCGCTCGGCCAGCTGGAGCAGACGGTGTCGTAGAGACTCGCGCTCGAGCGGTTTGACCCGATAGAACAGCGGGAGGAGCAGAACCGGCGCCAGGTTGGTCAGCACCACAATGAGAACCGCGAACACGGCACCTGCGGAAAGCCACCAGTTCAACGGCATCTGGCGAATGAAGGCGTAAACGATGCTGGCGGCGACGACGGCAACAGGCAGGCGGATCGCCAGCGACTTCACCTGATCCATCGCCCACTCTGACAGCCGTTCGTTCGAAAGGCCGTAGCGGCGCTCCAGCAGGAACCCGCTGTGGAACGCAAGCGGGAAGGCTCCGACCTCCTGCAACACGACGAGAAACACGACATACGTCGCGACGACCAACGACGACGACGGTTCGGCTGATCCAATCATGCCGGCGACCGACTGAGCTGCCGACCGGAGCGCGACGCTCGCGGGGGTGGCCAGCAGTCCTGTCAACAGCGCGACATGCCACACGAGAGAGGCGACGCTGGCGCGCCGCTTCAGCCGATGGTAACGAGTCGCTTTCTCCTCGTTCACGCCGGGCTAGTCCCTGGGCGTCGGGGCTTCGCTGGCTGAAATCGCGATGCTCCCATTGACGGTCTGTATGTCGATCGTCGTGCTACCGCCCTTGTTGAGTCGGCCTCGTAGCCGCCGGTTCCGTCCGCGCTCCGGTCCCGGTTCGCCGATCGGCTCGAAGGTCAAGCCTGTGACAGCCACGTCTCCGTTCACGCAGGATGCATTCAGGTTGGCGGCAGTCGACGCGGGAAGCGACAACCTGATGGAACCGTTGGTCGACCTGAGAGAGACGGGATCTGCTCCAAGTGAGGCAAGATCGATCGCGGTCTGGCCATTCACGGCGCGAGTTTCAGCGCCACCACTGAGACCCTCAGCTTTGATGTCGCCGCTACTGGTGGTGGCCACGAGCCGGCCGGCGATACCTTTGACCGTGATGTCCCCATTCACCGTTTGCACTCGTACGATGGCCCATCGGGGCACCTTGACGTGGTACGTGACTTCGAAGCTAACCCCGAGCAGAAGTCCCTCGATCCCCTTTGTTCGAACGTCCACAAGTTCCGGCTTGATGTCCTCAGTGATGATGATCCGGGGCAGAAGGTCCTTGGCGGTCTTGTCAGTGGTTGCGTGAGTCACGCGCTCGGCCCGAATCTCTACGGTGGATCCGTCGACGGCCTCGATTTGAACATCACCGTTTCGATTGTTGATGGAAACCCTGCCATTCTGGTCGAGCGGATAGGAGCGCGTCCATTCATCCGCTGCCTGCGCACTCTTCTGTTCAGGACTGACATGCCGGCACGCCGAAACGAGCACGGCACAGCCCAGGAACACTGAAAAGGCAGATTTCAGAGTGCAGAGTGCTGAGTGGACTGCAGATCTCGGAGTCCAGACTGCAGGTTGAATTGGAGATCGCAGACTGCAGGCTGTGGATTGGATTTCAGACCTCAGATTGCAAGGTGCAGATTGCATGTCAGCGTGACGCTCAGGCTAGGTCCGCTACCTCGAATTCGGCAATCCAGGAACCGACAATCTGCAATCTACAGTCTGCACTTCCAATCTGCAATCTGCAATTTGCCATCGGCACTATTCAGTGTCCTGAGTGTCAGTTCATCTGAACTGAAATCAGCTTCGACACTCCAGGCTCCTCCATCGTGACCCCGTAGAGCCGATTGGCAATCTCCATCGTCTTGCGGTTGTGGGTGATGAGAATGAACTGGGTGTGCTGCAGCATGCCGCGCAGCATCTCCACGAAGCGGCCAATATTGGCGTCGTCGAGCGGGGCATCAATCTCGTCGAGGAGGCAGAACGGGCTCGGCTTGTACTTGAACAGTCCAAACATCAGCGCGATTGCGGTCAACGCCTTCTCGCCGCCTGACAGGAGCTGAACGCTTTGAAGCCGCTTCCCCGGCGGCTGCGCGATGATTTCGATCCCGCTTTCAAGCGGATCGCTCTCATCGAGAAGCGTCAGGCCGGCGCGGCCTCCACCAAAGAGGGTGCTGAAGGTCTCCTGGAAATTGCGATTAATCGCCGTGAACGCCTCGGAGAACCGCTGGCGTGTGGTCTGATCGATGCGTCTGATGGCTTCGCTCGTCTGGGTGATGGCATCGACGAGATCTTTCCGTTGTGTGGTCAGGAAGGTATGACGGGTTTCGAGCTCGTCGAACTGCTCGATGGCCATCATGTTGACGGGGCCTAATCGATCGATTTTCCCCCGAAGGGTCACGATCGCGTCTTCGGCGCTCAGCGCCGCCTGGGTCGCTTCGGTTACGGGGGCTGTCGGACGAACTTGGTCCGGCGCCTCGAAACTTTCTCGGTCCGGATCGTCACCGGAGTCATCGGGCTCGTCCGCGCAAATGACCTGTGCGTCCGGGATGGCATTGCCGTCGCGCTCCATTTGTGCGACTTCGCCGAGTACGTCATCGAGCGTCGCTTGAACGGTGTCGGCACACGCCTGAGCCAGGTGCCTCAAGTCGCTTTCTGTCCGGGCCTGATCGACGTCGAACTGCGCGACCGCTCCGCGAACGGTGTCCAGGCCGGATCGCGCCGTCTTGATCGCGGCCTCGTAGTCGTCGGCTGCCGCTCGGAGGATCGACACGGTTTCGTCGCCTTCCTGCATCTCACGCCGCAGCGCTTCGAGGGTCCGAACCCCCTCGTCAAGTCTGGCTTCCCCCTCCACAATCCCGACCCGCAGCTCGTCAACGCGACGTCTCGTCTCCTGAAGATCGGTTGCAAGCGCTACCGCACGTGTTTCGAGTTCTTCCGATGCTTCCACGAGCCGGCGGACTTCGAGCCCCAGCGCCGACGCGCGTTCGACCAGCGCAGCATGCGTGGCACCGGCGTCCGCGGCGCGCCGACTCATGTCCTCAGCGGCCTCGCGCGCTTCGAAGAGGCAACGCTGTGCGGTCGTCAGACGCTCATCCGCCGTCCGCTGGTCACCGTCCAGACGCGCGATAGACGTCCGGGCTTCTGCCTGCCGGCGTTCGAGTGCGTCCCGCTCCGCCTCCGCCTGCTGGCGCTCCCGCGTGAGCTGTTCGCTCTTCTGCGCCAGTCGCGCCGCCTCGTCTAGGGCCCGTTGCAGGTTGGCTTCGTAACCGACGATCGCCTTCTCCTGTCGATGGTGTTCGGCATTCAACGCGGCGATGACGCTGGTGGCCTGCACAATGACAGCTTCGAAGCCGGTGGTTTCCTCAGACAGCTGCTGCAGCGACCGGCGTTCACCCTCGATGCGGCTGCGCAGATCCCTGATGTCGCGTTTGGTCTCGAGAATGCCCCTGGCCTGACCGCGGCTTCCACCTGACACGAGATGCGGACCGCGGAAGAGATCGCCCATTGCTGTCGCGACAGGCTGCGACACGCTATGACTGGCGACCGCGGCGCTCTCGTAGGAGTCGGCGATCCAGCCATCGCCAATCACCTGCCGAATCGCACCAGCGTACGGCCCGTTGACGCGGACGACGGCTCCAAGCGAAACCAGTCCTTCGGGGGCGGCAGTCAGGTTCTGATCCGCCATTGGATTGCCAGCCTCGTTGTGGAGTGGGGCGTGGCTGGTCTGATTGCCCGCGAGCGATGTAATGAGAAAGCCACAGCGGCCTGCCCCGTCGTCGCGTACGAGTTGGAATCCAGCGACCGCGTGCTCGGGACGCTCGACGATCACGTGCTGTAGGAGATCACCCAGGCAGGCTTCGACGGCGCGTTCGTAGCCGGCGTCCACTTCCAGATAGTCGGCGACGGCGCCCTGCTGACCGACCTTTCCGTTTGCCTGCGCGAGCACCGTGCGCACGGCATCGCCATACTCGGCGCGGCCGGCTTCGAGCTCTTCGAGCGATTTCAGACGCGCGTCAAGCCCGGCCAGTTCGTGTTCGCGAGCGCGAACGGACCGCGCACGCCATTCATGCTCGATCCGCGCGCTGGCGAGCTCGGATTCACGCGCCGCACGCGCCGCACGCGTCTCTTCGAGGCCGTCCTGGGCGCGTCGCAATCCGTTGGACGCGGCTGATCGATCCGCTGCCACACGATCGGACTCGATCCGAACGTCGTCTGCTTCGACCTGCAGCTTGCCAAGCGTTTCGGCCACTCTGTCGCGCGCAGTCGCCGCGTGATCGAGAGAGTGGCTCAGCGCCGTGGCGGCGTTGATGGCGGAAAAGACCTCGCTGCGCGCCGCTTCGACATCCGCTTCGAGTCCTTCGATTTCACGGTGGGCTGCGTCGTACGCGTCGGATTCCGCCGTGAGGGCTGCCGCTGCCCGATCGCGCTCCGCATCGGCCTCGACGGCTGCCTGCCGGCGTCCCGCCAGCATGACCCGCGCGGGTTCCCGCCGCTGCTCGAGCGTCTCAAGTTCCACGGTGACGGTGCGGACGCGCACGCCCAGAGTCTCAACCTGTTCCTTGTCAAACGCGATCTGCTGCTGGACGCGGTTGATGTCGAGTTCGCGGGCATGAGCAGCCTCACGCGCGGCCACGGCGACCGACTCCGCCTCGGCCAGCTCGATACGGACGCGGCTCAGATGCGATTCGACCTTGGATACGTGCGCGGCCGCCGCCGACTCCTGCTCGCGGGCCTCGGTCAGCCGGTCGCGCGTCGACTCAAGGCTTTCCGCAAGTTGCCGGTACTTCCGCGCGAAGAGTACCTTCTCCCAACGCCTCAGTTCATCGCGCAGCTTCTGGTAGCGACGTGCTTTTGCAGCCTGACGCTTCAGCGTGCCCCGCTGCTTTTCGACCTCGAAGACGATGTCGTCGACACGTGTGAGATTCTGACGCGCCGCTTCGAGCTTCAGCTCCGCTGAGCGGCGGCGGGCCTTGTACTTGGTGACGCCGGCCGCCTCTTCGATCAGCTGCCGCCGGTCGGTAGGCCGCGAACTGAGAATCAGCCCGATCTTCCCCTGTTCAATGATGGCGTAGGCTTTGGCGCCGAGGCCCGTGTCCATCAGGAGATCGTTGATGTCACGCAGCCGGCACGTTTGTCCGTCGATCAGGTACTCGCTCTCGCCCGAGCGATACAGCCGCCTGGTGACCTCGATGTCGCGCGCGACCGATTGGATGATCTCGTCCAGGGGCTCCTCGTGTTGATCGCCGAGAGCGTGATGGCCGTTGCCATGGCTCAAGCCATGCCCGTTGCCATTTCCGTTGCCGTGGCCATTGCCATTGCCATTGCCATTGTGGTGGCCCTTGCCGTTGGAGACGCCATGGCCACTGGCCGGTCCATGGTCGAGCGCTGTCCCAGGCTCGCCTGCAAACGCCGGCCCCGTAATCTGCTTGAGCACCCCGCTGAATCGCAGGCGCACTTCGGCGGCGGCGGTCGGCTTGCGCGCGTCGCTACCGTTGAAGAGCACGTCCTCCATGCGCTCGCCACGCAAGCTCTTGGCGCTCTGCTCTCCCATCACCCAGGTGATGGCGTCGGCGACATTGCTCTTGCCACAGCCGTTGGGCCCGACAATCGCGGTGACGCCCTTGTCGAACGCCAACTCCGAGCGATCGGAAAACGACTTGAATCCGTTGATTTCTATGCGTTCGAGGCGCATGACTCCACCACGGCGCCGGGAGCGGCGCGCTGAAAAAACCCCGGGGCCGGCAT
>Ga0111539_10006211_pt1 | contig 15419 bp, 16 predicted proteins | sample RhiMethybrSRZTD1_FD_79667 | JGI IMG/M metagenome (GOLD analysis project Ga0111539, IMG submission 79667) | Populus rhizosphere microbial communities from Tennessee, USA - Rhizosphere MetaG P. TD hybrid SRZTD1 (version 2) (version 2) | ecosystem: Host-associated > Plants > Roots > Rhizosphere >... | reverse complement strand
GGAGTGATCGAGTAAACCTTCTTACCGCCCTCCTCTGGAATGACGCTGGCGTAGCCAAGGTCCTCGAGCAGCGTCAGCGTGGGGTAGACCGTCCCGGCGCTCGGCGAATAGGCCCCGCCAAAGCGCTCCTCCAGCTCCTTGATGATCTCGTAGCCGTGTCGCGGCTTCTCGGCCAGCATCTTCAGGATGACGTACTTCAGGTCACCCTGCTCGAAGACCCGCCCGCGGCGGAATCCCCGCCCGCGGCCGTGCCCGCCCCAAAACCACTGGCCACCGCCAGGCTCGAAAGCGCCCCAGCCCCAACCACCCCTGCCGGCCCCGTGGCCGCCACCATAGCAATTCCTGTCCATAAGATACCTCGAAGATATATCGTGCGAGCTAAGATATATCGGACGATATAGCGAAGCGCAAGGGTAGTGGGGGACGGGCGAACGGGCAAACGGGGAGACGGGCAGGCGGGCAGACGGGTAGACGGGTCGACGGGTCGACGGGCACCCGGCCGACGAACCGGGTCTCGCCAAGACTCCTTACTAACAGAGGCGCCTAAGGCCGTGAAAGCGAAAAGGGGAGCCGAGGTGGCTCCCCTTTTGATAGCGCCCAGACCATCGAGGCTACTCGTACCGCAAGGCAAGAATCGGATCGAGTTTCGCGGCGCGTCGGGCCGGCCAGACGCCGAAGATCAAGCCGACGGCAGCCGAGAAACCGAATGCGAGGCCGATGGACTGCGGCGCGACCTGCGTCGTCCAGTTGAACGTGGAGTTCAGGAAGTTGGCGGTTCCGACGCCCATGGCCACGCCGATCGCGCCCCCCATCAGGCACAGCACCACCGCCTCGATCAGGAACTGGAACAGGATGTTCCAGCGCGTCGCGCCTAACGCCTTGCGCACGCCGATCTCGCGCGTCCGCTCGGTCACCGACACGAGCATGATGTTCATGATGCCGATGCCGCCCACGAGGAGGCTGACGGCCGCGATGCCGGCCAGCAGCAGCGTGAAGACCTGCGTGGTCTCGGCGAGGTTGGTCAGGAAGTCGGCCTGGTTCCGGATCTGGAAGTTGTCCGGCCGGTTCGCGCGCAGCTTGTGCTCGCGGCGCAGGATCTTCTGGATGTCGGCCATCGCGAGCGGAATGCCGTCCTCGTTCTTCGCCAGGACCCCGATCTCCTGCAGCCGGTCGTTGCCGAAAATGCGGAAACGCGCCGTCTGAATGGGAATCAGCAGCTGCTCGTCAGGGTTGCCGAAGCCGGTGCCCGAACCCTTCGACGCCAGCACGCCGACCACCGTGAACTGGATGCCGCGTATGCGGATCGGTTCACCGATGATGGCCTCGGCGCTGGGGACCTCGAGGTTGGTGAGCACAGCCGGGCCAAGGACGGCCACGCGCTGCTTCGTCATGTCCTCGGCGGGCGTGAACATCCGCCCGAACTCCATCTTGTAGTTCCGTACTTCCAGGTAATTCGACGACGTGCCGAGCACGCGCACGTTCGTGTTCTTGTTCTTGTACTGCACCTGGAAGTTGCGCGACATCTGCGGCTGGACTTCCGCGATGTTGTTGGCGCGTTCCACCAGCGCGTCCCCGTCCTTCATCGTAAGGGGCGCGCGATCGGCCTCCGACGCGAAGCCGCCGCCGGTGCGCTGCTGGCCCGGCTGGACGGTGAGCAGCGTCGTGCCTAACGCCTTGATCCGGTCATTGACCTGCTGCTGCGCGCCGTTCCCCAGCGCGATCATGGCGATGACCGCGCCGACGCCGATCACGATGCCGAGCATCGTGAGCATGGAGCGCAGCTTGTTCGCGCGCAGCGCGCCCAGCGCGACGGCGACGATTTCCCACATGAGCATGAACGCCTCCTACTGGCCGCGGCCGCCGCGGCCCGGGCCGCCCGGTCCACCGCCGGCAGGGCCGCTTGGCATGCCGGGCATGCCACCGCGGCCGCGCATGCGCGCGAGCGCGGAGTCACGCGAGGCCTGCATCTGCAACGCGGTCAGCAGGAGGACCTGCTCGCCTTCCTGCAGTCCGCTCACGACCTCGGTGTAATCGAGGTCGCTCATGCCGACGCGAACGACGCGCGGCGCGAAGGAGGTGCCGGACACGACGTACACCAGCGCCGGGCGCGCGCTCGCGCGGCGCGGCGAGGTCTGCGCGACCGGAACGTTCATGCCGGCCATGAGTGCAGCGGCGTTGGCGTTGCCACGACGGCCGCCACGACGGCCGGCGAACCCACCGGTGTTCTCACCGCCGGCCGCAGCCTGTGGGTTTGCGGCGCCGGCGTTGCCGGCGTTGCCAGCGTTGCCACCGCGTCCGCCGCGCGCATCACCGCCACCCGCAGCCTGACGATCGCGGAACTGGCAGGCACGCGCCTTTCCGGCGTCGAGCCCGAGCGACTTGTAGATCGAGTCGGAGATCGCGCGGCTGCGCTGCTGGTCGATCTCGCCCGACTGCACCTTGCCGCGCAGGCCCTGGAGAGTCGGCTGCGCGCTGGGCGACTTGGCGAACGCGTCGTGAACCAGCTTGCAGTCGGCGTCGGTCACCTCGGGCATCTGGAAGCCCTGACGGCCGCCCTGTCCACCCTGGCCGCCACCCTGCAACGCGACCGGAATGATCGCGACGTCGCCACGAGAGACGACGCCCGAGCCGCCGCGTCCACCGCGACCGCCGCCGTTTCCGCCGTTGCCGCTGTCGCCGTTAGGCGTGCCGTTCCCGAGCCCGTTGCCACCGCCCAATGCGCGCATCTGCTCCTGCACCGCCGCCACGACGCTGTCCGGGTCGAGCCCGACCAGCTTGGCCGTGATCGCCGCTTCGCGCGTCTGGCGCACGGCGTCGTTCGGGACCGCGAGGACGTCCTCGCGGCGCTCCACGAGCACCGTGACCTCGCCGTTCATGCCGGGCTTGAGCAGCCCCTCGCGGTTGTCGAGGGTGACCAGCACCGGGAACATCGTGACCGACGACTGCACCACCGCCGAGGGCTCGATCTTCTCGACCGTGCCGCCGAACGGACGGTCAGGGAACGCGTCGACCGTGACCGTGGCCGGCTGCCCCGGGACGACGGCGCCGATATCGGTTTCGTTGAAGAGCGCGCGGACGCGGACCCTGGTGAGGTCGGCCATCTTCAGGAGCACGGTGCCGCCGCTGGCGCTGTTGGTCGCTGAGGCGATCACCTGGCCTAACGAGACGGGCTTCTCGATGATCGTCCCGGCTACCGGCGCCGCCACGACGGATTCCTCGACGCGCTGCTGGGCGATGTCGACGGACGAACGCGCCCGGATCATGGCCGCGACGGAGTTCGCGTAGTCGAGCTGCGACGACTCGTACTCCTGCGCCGTGATGATCTTGTCGGCGAACATCTTGTCGTTGCGTGCCTTCTGGGCCATCGAGACCGCGAGCTTGGCGCTGGCGGCGACGGAGTCGGCCACCGCCTGCGACAGCTGCTGATTGACGTCGCGCGGGTCGAGCTGGATCAACAGCTGACCCTTGCGGACCAGGGACCCGGTTTCCACGGTCATCTCGGTGATCTGTCCCGAGGACTTCGACTTCACCTCGATGACGTTGATCGGCTCGACCTGTCCCGAAGCCGTCGCTTCCGACACGATGGTCCGGCGCGAAACGGCGGACGTCTCGATCGGGAGCGTCTGCGGTTTCTCACGACGGCACGCGGCTGCCGTCAACAGCAGGGGCAGGGCAAGCAGCAGTCGCGACCGGCCCCGGCGATAACTCGTCGCACCTGGGCGGACGATGGTAGGCATCGAAGTCTTCACGGAAGAAGTTGAAATCGTTGGCTAGCGAATCTCGCGCCCAAGCAACTGCTCCAGCTGCGCCTTGGCGATGCGGAGCTGGTAACGGGCGTTGACGAGATTGAACCGGGCACTGTTAAGCTGCGTCTGCGTTGTGAGCAGCTCGAGCTGCGTCGAAGCTCCAAGTGCATAACGCTGCTGCTGGACGCGAAGGTCCTCCTGCGCCGCTTCGAGCGAGGCCTGCTGAATCGCAATGCGGGCCTGGGCGAGGCGGTACTGCCCGAGGTACTGCACCAATTGCTGGTGGGCGAGCATCTGCGCGTCGCGCAGCGAAGCGCGGGCATTCATCTCAGAGATTTTCGCGCGCTGAACTGTTTCTTCGCGGCCCAGTCCGTTGAAGATCGGGAGGCTGACCGAGAGGCCGAACGACTTGTTCTGCAAGGTACGGCTCTGCCAGAAGCTGAATGTCGTATCGGCGATGTTGTTGGTGATGCCGTAGCTGGTGGAGATCGTGGGCCAGTAGTCGGTGCGCGACGACCGAACCGAGGCCGTCGCGGCCGTGACACTCGCCTGCGCGGTGAGCACCGCCGGCGCCGAATCCAGATAGCGCGCCAGTTCGGCGCTGTCAGGGAGGACCGCGGCCAGGACCGTGTCGGTCTGGACGGCGGTGACGCTGAACGGCGTTCCCACCAGTCTGGTCAGCGCCGCATTCGCGTTCTGCAGATCGTTCTCAGCCGTCATGACCGCGAGCTGCTGGTTCCCGACGGAGATGATCGCGCGAAGCGAATCGGAACGAGTCGCTGCTCCGCTGGCGATTCGCGCATTGGCGGCGCGCAAGTTGGCTTCCGCCTCAGCGAGCGCGGTGATCGCCGCCGCGCGGCTCTCGCGGGCCGCGAGCGCGGCGTAATACTGCTGCGATACGCTGTACGCGACGGAGAACTGCGCGGCGACTTCGTTGGCTTCCGCGGCCGCGACGTTGGCCCGCGCGGCGCCGAGCTGGAAGTTTCGGTCGCCGCCGTCGAACAGGAGCCAGTTGGCCGAAAGCCGGCGGCTCCAGTTCCACGGGGTGACGTTGTTGCGAGTGACGATGTCGCCCTTGTTGTCGAATACCTGTCCGGCGCCCCACGACGAGGAGAGACTGCCGCTGAGTGTCGGCAGGAACGCTGACCAGCGCGTCCGGACGGTTGCTTCGCTGGCGTCGATGTTGTTCCGCGCCGAGATCATCTGCGGCGAGTTTTCCCTCGCCAGGCGAACCGCTTCTTCCAGCGAGATGGGCCGGGCATCCTGGGCCGGCGTGGCCCTTACGATGCCGGAGATGTCACCCTGTGCCGAAAGCGCCGCCGGAACGAGCGCGGCAAGAAAAAGAAAGGAACGCATTAGTTGTCGTCGTCGCGATTCTTGTTGGGATCGTTCATTTCCGCGAGCACCTTCTCGAACTCGGCGCGCTGCGTCGGCGTGAGCATCAACTTGATTTCGTCGCGCGCGCGTTCCTTGATCGAGTCGAGCGAAGGCTGAACGGGAGCCATGACGACCTGCCACTTGCGATGACGGTCGTCGAGGATCGAATCCAGCCGCGCACGCTGCGTTGCATCGAGCAGCAGCCGGTTGGCGAGCTTCTCCCGACCGGACTCACGATGATCCATGCGGTCGCGCAGCATGACGCGGTCCGCGGTGAACCCCAGGGCGCCGCCAACGATGACGGCGCCGAGGAGGAAAGTGATGGCGAGGTTCTTGGACTGTTGCATGGTGCGTTGCTCCTAACGAGCGATGAGGTAGCGCAGCGTTGCCTCACGCTGCTTCGTGCGCTCACCGCCCGCGGACTCAATGATCGGCATTTCGTTGGGGGACTCGAGCACCTCGTGCCAGGCCGCGACGTCCTGGGTCTTCCGCGTCTGCCACGCGGTGATTCCAGCAACGGCCAGCGCCAGCGCCGCGGCGGCCAGGCCGGCGCGACTCCAGGACGGGAAGTACGACCACCACTCGCGCGCGCCTTCCGCCGTGATACGGCCCATGATGCGCCGCTCGAGGAACGCCCAGTACGAGCTGTCGGACGGCTGGTGGTACTCGGCGCGCAAGGCGGCGAACAACTCCTCGTCGCGAGGATCGCGGTCGTCGTCGTTGAGGATGATCATAAGTGGCTCCGGACTGGACCCAGTTCCTGGCGCAAGCGCGCCCGGGCGTGGTGGAGATCGGACCGCGCGGTTCCCTCCGGGATGCCGAGCATGCGTCCGATTTCCGAGTGCTTGAATCCTTCGATGTCGTGCAGGACGATGACGGCGCGTTGCCGTTCGCCCAGTGTGGTCAGTGCCTGGCGCAACCGGCGCCGCAGTTCGTCCGATTCGCCGGGATCGCGAAATGGAGAAGCGATCGTGTCGGCGAGTGCATCGGCATCGCGAACCTTCTTGCGGCGCGTGATATCGAGCGCGGCGTTCGCCACGATGCGATGCAGCCACGCGCCGAACGCCTGGTCAGGCAGGAAGCGATGGAGCGCGCGATAGGCGTGGAGGAACCCTTCCTGCACCGCGTCCTCCGCGTCTTCGTGCGTAAGCACGATCGCGCGGGCAACCGCATACGCTCTCCGCTGGTGCAACTTTACCAGTTCAGCGAACGCCTCGGTCTCACCGCGCTGCGCGGCGACAACGAGCGCCTGCTCGCGTTCGCGCGGCGTGTCACCCGACACGTCGCGTGCACGAGCCGGCGCCGCGAAGGCATCCGGGCTGACTGGGAGGGCGAGAGCGGTCACGTTTGGATTGCGTGGTGTCCTCCTGAGAACGCGCTCACTGGGTGAACCGTTGATGGTGGGGTCGCTCACGCTGGTGTCGGCGTAAGGCCGCCCAGGCCCAATAAGTCCGCCCGCGCCCGCATGGCATCGAGCACGAACTGGATGTGCTCCGGCAGGTCGATTCCGAGTGCTGCCGCGCCCGCGATGATGTCGTCACGGTTGCAGCCCCGGGCGAACGCCTTGTCCTTCATCTTCTTTTGGACGGAGCGAACGTCCACATCGTTAAGACTGCGCGACGGGCGCACCAGTGCTGTAGCGGTGATGAGGCCGGTCAGCTCGTCGATCGCGAACAACGCCTTCGCCATCAGGGATTCACGCGGGACGCCGCTGTAGTTCGCGTGGCCGAGGATGGCCTGGAGCACGGGCTCCGCCACGCCGCGCTCGCGCAGGATGCGCACGCCTTCGGCCGGATGCTCGCGATCGGGGGCGTGCGCGTCGTTAGGCCAGCGTTCGTAATCGAAATCGTGCAGCAGGCCGGCGAGGCCCCAGGTCTCGACGTCCTCGCCGAATTTTTCGGCGTAGGCGCGCATCGCGCCCTCGACCGCCAGCATGTGCTTTCGCAGGGAGTCGCTGGCGGTGTACTCCTGCATCAATTCGAGCGCTTCCGTCCGGGACAACATGGTGTCGACTACTGGTGAAGAAACGGCCACACCGGGCGCCGCTACAGATGGGGCGTACGGGAACCCGCAAAATTACAGCCTCATCTTCCCGTCGCCTGCATTTCGGGACGAAATCAGGTACCCCGAACTGCTCCTGCCTCGGTGGCGTGAAACTCCCGCGCTATGCGACCGACCTGTCTGGCGGCTTGGCTTAGGGCGGCGGAGGGGGCGACGAGGTAGCCGACGCGTGCGACTTCGAAGATCGGAAGGTCAGCCGCGCTATCGCCGATGTAGTCGAAATCGTTGCAGCCCAATGACTTGCGGATGAAGACCGCCTTCCGGCTGCCTTTCATGTTCTCGCCGGCTTCCGTCGCCACCAAGCCGTCAAAAAGCCCCAGATGCGCCACTACAGCTTCAGCGATCAACCTGTGGGCGGCCGTCGCCAGAAAGATCTGCCGCCCTCGGACCTTCTCCTCGCGCAGGAAGGCGATCACTTCGGGGCGCCAGGAGAGGTTGGCGGGATCTGGGACGAAGCGACGCGCGATGAACTCCTTCAGTGCCGGCCGACCCCGGAGGAGAACAAAAGGAAGCGCGAAAAGAGTCCAGGGTGACCTGCGCGCGAGCTGGCGCACCGATATCACCAGCGTGTCGCCGTCGATCAGCGTGCCATCGAGGTCAACACAGAGCGGAGGCTCGGGGAGTTGGGCCTGGGACATCAACAAGGGTGCGGAGGGTGCAAAGGGTGCGAAGGGTGCCCGGCACCCTCAGCACCGTCAGGACTCCTGGCGCCCTCGTGGCTACTTCGTCGTCTCGGCGTGAGACTCACCACCCGCGTACTTGGCGTTCGTCAGCTTCACGATGGTGAAGGCAAGCAGGAAAAGGAGCACGCTCGTGACGAACATGCCGATATAGGCAGAGCGCTTATCGCCTGATTCGAGTTCGGACATTGATGGGTGGGAAGGGTGCGAGAGGGTGCGAAGGGTGCTGAAGCCTACTCAACCCGGGCTGACTTGAGCTCATCATTCTGTTTGATCGACGGCAGGAATTCGAGCCCTTCTATCACGCGGCCGAACACGGTATGGACGCCATTGAGGTGACGCGTGTTCGCTTCGCTGAGCACAACGAAGAACTGGCTGCCGCCGGTGTCCTTCCCGGCGTGTGCCATCGAGAGCGAGCCAACGGCGTGCTTGTGCGGATTGCCGGCAGTCTCGCACTTGATCTTGTAGCCAGGTCCGCCGGTACCGACTGGTCCCTTGGCGTGTTCGCCGCCCTTCGAGTAAGGGTCGCCGCCCTGAACGACGAAATCGGGAATGACGCGGTGGAACTTCGTGCCATCATAGAACCCGCTGTTGGCGAGTTTCTCGAAGTTGGACACGGTGTTCGGCGCTTCCTTGTCGTACAGCTCGGCGACGAGGGTTCCTTTGGAGGTGACGATGGTGGCTTTCTTCATATGGGGCATGGGGCCTGCGGCCCGGGGCATTGGGTAAGGCGTGGGAATCTAGCCGCTACACCCTTGGCATGAGAATGGAAAACCCTCACACGAGGAATGCAGAAGGGCAGATGGTGTTGAGCGCACAGTCGCCGCACTTCGGCTTGCGAGCCTCGCAGATGCGGCGCCCGTGCCAGATCAATAGATGCGAGAGCATGGTCCAGCGGTCCGGCGGGTAGAGTTGCATCAGGACGCGCTCGATTTTTTCCGGATCGGTCTCGCTCGTTAGGCCCAGCCGGGCACTGAGTCGCTGCACGTGTGTGTCGACGACCACACCGGCGTTGATGCCGCAGGCATTGCCGAGTACGACGTTCGCGGTCTTGCGGCCCACGCCTGGGAGCTTGACGAGATCTTCCATCGATGGGGGCACCTGGCCGCCGTGCCGGTCGGTAACGGCGCCCGCCATCGCGATGAGGTTGCGGGCCTTGTTCCGGAAGAAACCCGTGCTGCGGATGATCTCCTCGACGTCCTCCTGGCGGGCCGCGGCGAGTGACGCGGCGTCCGGATACTTCGCGAAGAGAGCCGGCGTGACCATGTTGACGCGCCGGTCGGTGCACTGCGCGCTGAGGATCGTCGCGATGAGCAGTTGCCACGCGTCGCGATAATCGAGCTCGCAGTGCGCGTCGGGGTAGAGGGCGAGGAGCCCGGCGTACACCGCTGCTGCGTGCTCAGGAAGGACGACGGGATTGATTCGTAGCGGTTTCCCGGCGCGCGTTTTCTTTGGCGTGCGCGTTGTGGAGATGACGGGTTTTCCGCCATTGAGGCGCACCTTGGTAGTCGGGGGGCCCTTCGCGCTCACAGGTTTGAGAGGCGTGAGGCCCTTCGCGTTCCCTTGCTTGAGCGGAGTGAGGCCCTTCGAGCGCCCCGGTTTGAGAGGCGCGATGGAATTGCGCCGGGCCTCCTTCGGCCGTCGCTGGGAGAGCGGCTGGCGCGGGCCCTGACTCTTACGAGCCATGGGCGGAGCGTCCTGGACGTTTCGTTTCCGGCTTCTTTCGCGCATTCGCAAAACGGATCACAGAATCCGCGTCTCGCGCGTTCAGGACGTCGCGCGCCTCGAGCCAGCCCTTTCGCGCGATGAAGATTCCGAAGTCGAGGTAGGAGAATTCGTTCGGCGCATGCGCATCTGGCCCTAGTTCGATTGTAACGCCGCGTTTCCGCGCTTCCTGCACCCACCGCCAGTCGAGGTCGAGACGATGAGGATCGCAGTTGAGCTCCAGGGCCACACCGGTTTCGGCAGCTTTTTCTATGACCGCGTTCACATCCACGGGATACGGCGGCCTCGTGAGGATCAGCCGCCCGGTCGGATGACCGAGGATGGTGAGACGCGGGTCGCTCATGGCTTTCAGAATGCGGTCCGTGATCTGGTCGCCGTTCATGCTGAACCTCGAGTGGACCGATCCGATCACATAATCAAATCGATCGAGCAGGTCGTCGGCGTAATCGACCGTGCCATCGGCAAGGATATCGGCTTCGATGCCCTTCAGCACTCGAAAGCCACCGAGCTTCTCGTTGAGCGCGTCGATTTCGTCGTGTTGCCTGAGCACTGCGTCTCGATCGAGGCCGCCCGCGTACGAGGCTGCTGCCGAATGGTCCGAGATGCCGAGGTATGACCAGCCCCGCGCCTTGGCCGCTTCGGCGAGATCCTTGATGCTGGTAGATCCGTCCGAATAGTTCGAGTGGCAGTGCAGGGCGCCCTCGAGGTCCTCGAGCCGAATGAGTTTCGGCAGCGTGCCGTCCGCGGCTGCCTCGATCTCGCCGCGATTTTCACGCAGCTCGACGGGGACCCATTCGAGTCCGGCGCTGCGATACAGCTCTTCTTCGTCAGCATCGTTGACGGCCTTACCCAATTTGTCGACGAGGCGGTCGTCGCGGATCGAGAAACCACGATCGCGCAACCGTTCGATGACCCGTTCGCAATGCTCGCCGCTGCCCGTAGCCCGCCACAGCGCAACAGGGAACGACTCGTCAGGCACGCAATGAAGATCGGCGTGGACGCCATTGATCATGCGGAGGGTCATGGAATTGCCGTCAGCGCCGACGACCTCCTGCACTCCGGGGAGCTTTGCCGCGGCACTCCGCAGATTGCTTGCCGCGGAACACGACGCCACGAGGTCGATGTCTCGCGAGACTTCGTTGCTCCGCCTCACGGACCCGGCGATCTCGACCCGATTCACTCCCGGAATCTTCGAGACCATCCGGCGGAGCCGATTCGCCTCAGCGGCGGCGAGGGAATGGATCAACTGACCTGACGTTTCGCGCAGGACCGCGATGCCGCGCAGGATCTTCGCTGCGGTCTTCACACCAAAGCCGGAGAGACCGGCCAGCCTGCCGTCCTTCGCCGCTTCCTCGAGCTCCGCGACGGTCTCGATTCCGAGACCGGTGTGAATGCGATGGATCCTTGTGGGGCCAAGTCCGGGGATCCGCAGCATTTCGACGAGCCCTTCCGGTGTTGTCTCGCGGAGCTCGTCGAGGTAGCCGGAGTCGCCCGTCTCGACGAGGTCAGCGAGCACCGCAAGCGTGGTCGACCCTATGCCGGGCAGGTCAGCGATGGCGCGCGACCGAACCAGCGGCGTGATGTCCTCGTCTTCGAGCTCCCCGATGGTGCGGGCGGCGTGGGCAAACGCACGCGACTTGAACGGATTCTCGCCGCGAACCTCGAGCAGCAGCGCGATCTCGTTCAGTCGATGTGCGGCGACCTGGGGATCCATGTGGGTCAGCGATCAGCGACGAGCGACCAGCGATCGGGATTGACGCGGATCAAAAGGGCAGAGGAGCGCCTTCGCCCTCTGCCCTTCATTCTCCCTCAATATAGCGCCGATTGACGTTCGATCAGCCTATCACGCCGGCGTAGGTACGCATCTGCCCCACCATGTCGTGCAGCCGCTCTTCCGTATTCGCGATTTCGGACGCGGCCTCTTCGACGCCGAGCAGGCCGGCGCGCATGGATGTTGCGACTTTGTTCAGGTAGCGAATCTGCGCCAGGACTTCGGTTGTGAGTTGTCGAAGGCCGTGGTGACGGCGACGCTCGGTGATGGCGCGTCGATGCCGCAAGGTGAGATCGTGCTGCGAGAGCGTACGCGCAGTGGCCTGGATCTCGTTTCGTGAACGTCCGGGAATCGAACCGTGGTCGAGGACCCCTTCGTCCTCTTCCCAGTCCGAGTCACGGAACATCAAGTGGCCGACATGCTCGATCCCATCGAAGTCGACGCGCACGCTGACGCTGTAGGTGCGACCATCGATTTCGGTTGTCGTGACGAACAGCTCCTCATCCTCTTGCTGCATGGCTTGCATGGCGCGACTCGCTGGTCAGGGTCGTTTCCGCGAGGTACTGCTCTATGGCTCCAAAGAGTGCATCGGGTTGTTCGACGTAGGGCACGTGACCGCTTGCCTCTAGGACGAGCAACCGTGCACGCATGGCACCAGCGGCACGCTCTGTGGATTCCAGCGGGATGGGATCGTGACGTCCGTGGATGAAAAATGCCGGGATGTGAAGCTTCCCCAGGTCCGGGATCAGGTCGAAATCACCAAGGCTTTGCCAGACAGATTGCTGCACTTTGGCGGTCACCCTGAACGGCGTCAGTTCGTGTGCGTTTTCCGGCTGGGCGAAGTACGGTGCGACCCCCAGCTCGAACTGCCGCTGCCGCCAGGCATCCGGGTCGCTATCCCTGAGACCCGAGTCCGCCAGGTCCTCGCGCATCTCCCTGATCGCCTCGCTCCGCTGCCGACGGGCGAATTCGTCCTCGAACGCCTGGCGGAATGGACGGGACAGCGGGGCGGGGTCGACAAGCACCAGCCGCTGTGGGGCTGGAAGCTCGTTATGCCTTTGCGCTTCCCGGGCATAGAGCAGCGCAAGCAGTGACCCCCAGGAATACCCGATGATCGTCAACGGCTCGAGATGAAGCTCGCGGACGACGTGTGAAAGGTCCTGGACGTGTTGCTGCCACCCAACTTCTCCCGGCCCGGTCTCTCGCGACCGGCCGCCACCTCGCTGGTCGTAAAGCACCAGCCGATTCCTCTCGGCAAGCCTGAGGAACTGGGGGAGCAGATAGTCGTGGTGGGCTCCCGGGCCCCCGTGCAACACGAGCGCCTTCGGCGCCTCCGCAGGTCCGTAGGCGCACCAGTACAGGGGGACGGTCGTCGTCTTCGTGCTTCCTGACGACTCCGGTGTCGGGATGGGCGACGGCATCGTAGTGCTCACGCCAGGGTAGTATTGACCGGACGTCCTGCTGCGCTGGCCGACCATTGTTTCGTCCGGGTATCTTCGCGCAGGGACATTACAGGCGATGGAGGCCTCATGCGACGGATGATGGGCTGCGCGATCATGCTGGCACTGACAGCACAGGTCGCCGCGGCGCAGTCGGATCCCGACAAAGCGACTGCCGGCGGTGGGATTCGGGTCAAGGGATGGCAAGGTCGCACTGACCGTGCTGGACAGAAGATCACGGACGTGAAGTTCGTGCAGATGGGCACCGGTTATCACCTCACGAACGGCCCACACGCGATTCTCTGGAGCAGCGAAAACAGGGCGAAGGGCGATTACACCGTGAAAGCGCGCATCACCAAGACGCCGAAAAGCGCGTCGACGCACGAAGAGTCGTACGGCGTTTTCATCGGTGGGACGGACCTGAACGGTCCGAAGCAGAACTACCTGTACTGCGTGGTGTTCGGCACCGGGAACGTCATGGTGAGACACCGGGACGGCAACGACACGCACACCCTGCTCGGGAAGACCGCGAACACAGCGGCGTCGAAGATGGGCGCCCAGGGCGCGACCGACGAAATCGCCATGTGGGTCAGGAGCGGTCGAGTGGGCTGCTCGGTGAACGGCACGGAAGTGTTCTCGGACGCGTCGAAAGACATGATCGGCCCCGGGAAACTCGTGTCGACCGACGGCATTTTCGGGATCCGGGCGAGCCACAACCTGGACCTGCACATCGAGGGGCCGACGGTCGCCAAGTGAGGGATGAGGGCGAGAGATGAGGGCGAGGGTTCTTGCCCTCATTCCTCGCCATGATCCCTGCATCGATTGGCGTTTCCCAAGGGCGGTGTAACTCGTCTCCTGTCATCAGGCTACGTGTGACCACCGCTCCCCAATCCGATGGAAGACGTTTCGCCGTTTGTAACCCATTTCGCGAAGCTCGTCTGGCTCATGGTCCACAAGCCTGCCGAGCATGACGCCCAGAAAGAGGAACTTCGCCGGGCGTTGATGCAGGCTTCCGCGCATCCGCAGTCAATCGTGCTGCGCGACCTGACGTTTGCGGCCGCCACGCAGGAAGGTGACGGTGTCGTCAGCCTGCGGGAGCTGGCAATGCGCATGTCCGCCCACTCCGTTCGCCAACTCGAGTTCGATCCAGCGGCCCCAGTCCGGGAGGTCTTCGAGGTTGCCAGGGCGTTGGCCTCAGCGCCCATGCCCGGCGACGAAGGCGCGTCGTTCGACGAGAAACTCATCGGCCTGTTTCTCACCGGCATCACCGCGCACCTCGGCTCCAATTTCGTGCGTCAGGCGACGCCCGGCATGATGCCGCAGATCGCCGGCCCGATGAAGACCCCGATCTCGGCGCCGCAGGTGAAGGCGCCGCCGCGGTCGTTTTCGACGAGATCCGAGCCGGGACCGTCGCCCGCGCCGGTCATGCTCCCGGCGAACGACGTGCAGGCGATGATGCAGGTCCAGCTCATGCGCGTGGCCGGCCGTGACGAAACGGTCAGCGACCTGCTTCGCCGGCTGGATGCCGCGGTCGAGTCGCCTAACGCACGGGCGCTGGTGGACGACATCACGCGCGCGACCGAGGACCTGGCCAACCAGGGCAGGTGGACCGACGTGGTACAGGTACTGGACCGCGCGCACTACCAGTACGCCAGGCTGCACGATGGCGACGTGAAGCGGGCCTTCGTGATGGGGATCCGGCGGCTGCAGCGGCCGGAGATCCTGAACGGCGTCACGCGGCTGATTCCGGGAAATCGCGAGATGCGCGACACGTGCACGCGCTTGTTAGGCCTCGCGGGCGAATCAGGCGCCGACGTGCTGATCGACAACCTGATCGGCAGCGACGTCTCGGCCGAGCGCCGAGCCTACCTCGAGGCGCTCAGGAAGTGCCCCGCGGCGGTGAAGTCCCTGCTGCACCTCCTGAGCGACGATCGCTGGTACGTCGTCCGCAACGCGGCGCTGCTGCTGGGTGAGCTTGGGCCGGCCGAAGCCGACAAGCGGCTGGCGGAGCTGATGTCGCATCGCGAGCCGCGCGTCCGGCAGTCGGTGGCCGTCGCGCTGGGCAAGCTTGGCACGTCGAGGGCGCTGCTGGCGCTGCTCCAGGGGCTCAACGATTCGTCGCCCGACGTCAGGCTGCAGGCGATCATCGCCATCACGTCGGCGAAGAACCCGCGGGCCGTGCCGTGGATCATCGAGGCGCTGGAGCACGAGCAGGACGCCGACGTCCAGGGCGCGCTCTTGTCAGCGTTAGGTTCTACGCCCACCGAAGACGGCGTGGCGCGGCTGGTGCGCGCGGCCGAGGCCGGGGGAATGCTGGTGCGGAAGCCTGTGGCGCTCCGGATCCGGGCGATCGAGGCGCTGGCCGAGGCGAAGACGCCGTCGGCGCGGCATGCGCTCCAGAGTCTGTTGTCGGATCGCGACCGAGAGGTTCGCGCGGCCGTTGAACAAGCGGTAGGAAAACTCTCTGCCTGACACCACGTCCAAGTCCAAGTCCGGGAATTCTTAGACTTAGACTTGGACTCGGTACACAGCCTAACGGGCGGTAAAGTCCGTCTCCGGCGTCACTGAGCGACATGCTTCGGCCAGCAGGTTCGCCGCCCGGTCCAGGTCCTCCAGGCTC
>Ga0111539_10006210_pt1 | contig 15419 bp, 10 predicted proteins | sample RhiMethybrSRZTD1_FD_79667 | JGI IMG/M metagenome (GOLD analysis project Ga0111539, IMG submission 79667) | Populus rhizosphere microbial communities from Tennessee, USA - Rhizosphere MetaG P. TD hybrid SRZTD1 (version 2) (version 2) | ecosystem: Host-associated > Plants > Roots > Rhizosphere >... | reverse complement strand
TCCTCGAGCGGCATCTCGCGCACGGCGGCACGGCCGCCGCTGAGGATGCCGACGCGAATCGTCTGCGGCACCGCCGGCTGGGACTGCAGCGCAGGCGTCGACGCCGCGAGCAGGATTGCGATCGCGGCCATGCCGCGAGGAGTCGTGACCATCGAGCGCCTGGACGATTGTACCGCCGCTATAATCGGGCGGCGAGATGCGTCGCCCTCCATCGAGGTTCGTGATTGCCGCGGTCGCGATCGTGGTCGCCGCCGCGGCCGCGGAGCTGGCGATGGGGCGCGTGCCGATCTGCCGCTGCGGCTACGTCAAGCTCTGGCACGGCGTCGTCTACAGCTCGGAGAACTCCCAGCACCTCACCGACTGGTACACCTTCTCGCACGTCATCCACGGCATCGGCTTCTACGCCCTCACCTGGCTCGCGGCCCGCAGGTTGCCGCTCGACGCGCGCTTCGCGATCGCCGTGCTGCTCGAGGCGGCGTGGGAAGTCGTCGAGAACACGCCGATGGTGATCAACCGCTACCGCGCGGTGACGATCTCGCTCGATTATTTCGGCGACAGCGTGATCAACTCGGTGTCCGACATCCTCTCGATGATGTTTGGCTTCTGGCTCGCGCGCCGGCTGCCGGTGTGGGCGAGCATCGTGCTGGTCGTCGTGCTCGAGGTGGCGGTGGGACTGATCATCCACGACAACCTGACGCTCAACATCCTGATGCTGATCTACCCGTTCGAGGCGATCAAGCGGTGGCAGATGGGCCCGTCCTGAGCGAGCGCGCTTGATCGGGCAAGTCGAGCATCGGCGCGTTCACTAACGTGCTTTACCCAAGTCTTACATCATTCGTGCGACATTGATGTCTGAGTGACAGTCGTCATCCGTGCCAGCGACAATTGCGGTGATATGTCGAAGCCGTGGCGCCGACTCGCCCTTGCCACGGCTGTACACCTGGCGACGGTCGGATCGATCGCCGTCGCCGACGTTCGCGAGCTGACGCTCCGCGCCGGCGCGTCGACGCGCCTGCTGGTGGTCGCGCCGCATCCCGACGACGAGGCGCTCGGATCGGCGGGGCTGATCCAGCGCGTCCAGAGCGCCGGCGGCGAGGTCCGCGTCGTGCTGATGACCAGCGGCGATGCCTTTCCCGAGGGTGTCGAAGCCGAAACCCACGTGGCCGATCCGCGTCCTCGCGACTACCGCAGCTACGGCGCGCGGCGCGAGCAGGAAACGCTGACCGCGATGCAGCGGCTCGGCGTCGATCGGACCCGGGTGCGGTTCCTCGGCTTTCCCGACGGCGGCGTTTGCCTGATCGCGTCGCATTACCTGCGGTCGCGCGCCTTCGTCTCGCCCTACACCCGCCGCGAGGAGCCGCCGGCGCGGGAGCAGATGATTCGCGGCGTGCGCTATCGCGGCGCGGACATTCGGCGCGAGCTCGAGCGGATCCTGATCGAATACCGGCCGACGCTGGTCACGCTGCCGCACCCCGAGGACCTGCACCCGGACCACTGCTCGACCTACATCTTCGCGCGCGAGGCGCTCGACGCGGCGGCGGCGCTCGATCGCACGCTGACGCCCCGCGTCCTCCACTACCTGGTTCATACCGACGCGTGGCCGCCGGACGCGCCTGCTGCGGCGGACACGGCGCTCGAGCCGCCGCCGGCGTTCCCGCGGCGCGAGGGCGAATGGCGCACGCTGTCGCTGACCGCCGCCGAGGCCGCCGGCAAGCGCCGTGCGCTCGATGCCTACGCCAGCCAGGCGCTGGTGATGAGCCGGTTCCTGAAAGCGTTCGGCCGCGCCAACGAGTTGTTCCTCGAAGGGCGGCCGGCGTCGCTGCCCGAGTGCTGGTGCGACGCGACCAGGGTCGCCACCGAAGTGCCGCCGGAACGCTACCGCCGCCGCCCGAGGCCGCGCCGGTGAAGGCGGCGGCCCACCACATCGAATCGCTCGACGTGTTCCGCGGCTTCACCATCTTCGCGATGATCGTCGTCAACAACCCGGGCGACTGGAACGCGGTGTTTCCGCCGCTCGTCCACGCCTACTGGCACGGCTGCACCTTCGCCGACGTGCTGTTCCCCTGGTTCATCTTCATCATGGGCTTCGCGATGCCGTTCGCGTTCGCGCGCCGGCGCGATCGCGGGCACGCGCGCGCGCAGCTCTACCGCCGGATCGCGCAGCGCGCGGCACTGCTCTTCGCATTGGGCCTGGTCCTGAATGCGGCCGCGGCGTGGCCGGCGGTTGCGCCGCTGCGCCTGCCCGGCGTGCTGCAGCGCCTGGCGCTCTGCTATCTGCTGACGGCGCCGGTGGTGCTGCAGTTCGAGCCGGGGGTGTGGGCGGGCGCGGCCGGCGGCGCGCTGCTGGCGCACTGGGCGCTCCTGGCGCTGGTGCCGTTCGGCGGCTACCCGGCCGGCTCGATCGGCCCCGAGCACAACCTCGCCGGCCATCTCGACGCGATTGTCATCGGCCGCCACGCGATGACGACGCCGATTGATCCGGAGGGGCTGCTCGGCACGCTGCCGGCGGCGGCAACGGCGCTCGCCGGCGCCCTCGCCGGCGTGTTCTTTCGCGCCTCGTCGTCTGCTTCGTCAAGGCTGCGGCAGCTGAGTGCGGGCGGGGTGATCCTGCTGATGCTCGGGCTGGCGTGGTCGCGCGTGCTTCCGCTCAACAAGCACCTGTGGACCGGATCGTTCGTCCTCGTCACCGCCGGCCTGGCGCTCGTCGCAATCGCCGCGACTTACCTCGTCGTCGACGTCGGGAGCCTGCGGGCGTGGTCGCGGCCCTTCGTCTGGCTGGGCGTCAACCCGCTCGCGATCTACTGTGCGTCGGAGCTGGCCGGCCACCTGCTCGATGGCGTGTGGCTGCACCGCACCACACCCAAAGCATGGCTGTTCTGGAACGTGCTGCAGCCAGCCACCGGATTCCGCTATGCAGAATGGACGTCGCTCGCGTTCGCGATCGTGTACGCCTCTTTTTGGACAGGCGTGGGCGGCGTGCTCTACGAGCGCGGCATTCGAATCCAGGTCTGAGAGTTGAGGTCCGGCTCGAGCCGGACACAACGCGGGGTCAAGACTTCGCGCGGATCTGGGCGCCGACGCGACTGATCTCGACCAGCAGCTTCTCGAGCTCGGCGTCGTACTGATCGGGCGCCATCGTTTCCTTGCGCGCCTTCAGCGCTTCCAGCGCCGCCTCGAGCTCCGCGCGGCGCTTCACCAGCACGGCGAGCGCGGTATCGGCGGGCAGCGCCAGCGCAGCGTCGGGCTCGAGGTAGGTGATCCGCGCAATCGCGCCGTCGGTGCCCGGGTTCAGCGCCTCGCGGCCGACGCCGGCGCCGGTGTCGTCGAGCAGCGGCCGCTCGGTCGGCAGCTGCCCCTTCTGCTCGAACCACTGCCGCACGCCGCTGCTGGCGTAGGTGAACGCCTCCCAGATCGACACCCGGCCGTTCTTGTCGAGATCGGCCGCTGCGTCCGCGAACGCCTTGATGAAGAACTCCGGGAAGACGGTCTCGAACTGCTGCACCGACGAGTCGGTGGCGGTCAGGACGACGCGGCCCTTGCTCGCGAGGCGGCGCAGGAACGGGAAGCTGGCGCCGGTCGTGTTGACGAACACCAGCCGGCCGGGCAGCGGCTTGAGGAGATCGCCCCACTCGCCGGCGGTGAGGTCGGGGCCGACGAGGTTGAACTTCGCCTCGTCGCCGTCGAGCGAGGTGCCGTGGCCGACCAGCAGCACCAGCAGCTGATCGTCTTTGGTCATGCGCTTGCGCAAATCGGCGAGCGCGCGCTGGACGTTCTCGCGCGTCGCCTTCTGTACGCCGTCGCCCTCACGCTCGGCGAGGGCGATGATCCTATCGGCGTCGTACTTGAAGCTGTCGCGCAGCGTGGCAACGAACGCCGCGCGCCAGCCGGCGTATTTCTGCTCGTAGGCGTCGCCGCCGGCGGCGCCGGTGACGATGAGCGCGTAGCGCTCGGCATGGGCGATGGCGGGAACGGTCAGGAGCGAGACAACGGCTGCGACAATCCGCAATCTCCGCAATCCGCAATCCGCAATCCGCAATGGCGCGGCTTTTCTCACCGGAGCCCCCAGCGCCGTCGCAGGATCCACTCCGCCGAGAGCAGGACGACCACCAGCGCATACGCCCAGGGCTCGTGCCACAAATCGCGCCGCTCCGGCGCGGCGTTCTGCGGCACCGTCGCCTCGAGCCAGGCCGGCACCCGCGCCGCTTCGGCGGCGCGGACGTAGCGGCCGCCCGAGTTGCGGGCGATGCGCCGCAGGAACCCTTCGTTGAGCCGCGGGTCGGCGAACTCGCGATCCGAGCCGCCGACATACATCCACCGATCGGCGGCGCCGAGCGAATTGGTGCCGCGGCGCGCCTCGGCGTGGATGCGGTAGAGCCCCGGCTGGTCGAGCGCCAGCGCGGTGGTGTAGCGCCCGCCGGCCGGATCGGCGTGGCGCAGCTTGAGCGTGCGCGACTCGCCGCCCGGAGCGGTCAGCGTCGCGTCGACGGTTGCATCGGGCACCGCCGCGAAGGAGGCATCGCGCGCATCGACGTCCAGCGACACGCTGTCGCCCGGCTCGGGCGCGTCGGGCAGCGAGATCGCCACCGGATCGGGCGCCGCCGACGACAGCCAGCGCGCCGCCTGCCGCCAGAAGAACTCGTGCGTGCGATCGGTCGAGGCGACCATCATCTTCCAGCGCCACGACGCTTCGCCGGCAAACACCATCGCGCGCCCCTGGCCGTAGCGCTGCACGGCGACGACCGGGTAAACGCCGCCGCCGGCCGCGGTGGTCACCGCCAGGATGGTCGCGCCGGGTCGCGGTCCGCCGAGCGGCGCGCTCGCCGCGAGCGCCGGCAGCGCCGACCACATCTTGCGCGTCTCGTCCGCGCTGCCGCCGATGCGCATGATCGGATGGATCTCGCCTTCGGCGGTCAGCGTCACCTTGTTGTGCGCCTGGATGTCGCCGGTGTCGCGCGACGCACGCACCAGGCCGCCGCGCCGATCGTTCAGCTCCACGGGCAGCACTTCTTCAAGCGGCGTGCCGGACAGGCCGCGCTGGGCAAAAGAGCGCCCCCCCATGACCAGGAGGCCGCCGCCGCGCTCGGCGACGAAATCGGCCGCCATCGCCAGCTGCGCGCGCGAGAAGAAGTCGCCCTCGACGTTGGCGATGACCAGCGCGTCGTAAGCGAAGAGCTGCTCGCGTCTGGCGGGAAAGCCGCTGGTCAGCGCCGCCGATCGGCCCGCGCCCGCCTGCACGAAGAAGGTGTCCTGGGCGTCGGCGTTCTTGCCCTTGCGCGTCACCGAATCGACCTCGAGACCGGGGTCGGCGGTCCACGCGCGCGTCACGAAGCTGTGCTCGTGGCCCGGGGCGCCTTCGAGGACGAGGAGGCGCCGCTTGCGGCCGGCCGGGCTGACCAGCACGCTGCGGCTGTTGTTCTCGGCCACCGCCTCGGTCTCGTCGCGCGCGATCTCGGCGGTGTAGACCGTCGGGTTCAGCGGATCGGGCGACACCGTGAACACGTCTTCGATCGGCGACCCGTCGGCGGCCGGCGTCATCCGCCGCGTCTCGAGCAGCTGGCCGTTGCCGAGCACCCGCAGCGTGAACGGCGTGCGGCCGAAGCCGGTGCTGATCGCGGTGACATGGAGATCGACCGACGCGTGATCGAGCCGCGGATCGCCGGTGGAGATGCCGAGGACTTCGCGATCCTTCGGGCCATCGGGCGAACCGATGCCGATCGCGAACACCGGCGGGCCGCCCGCCTCGCCGCTCCCCCTGCCTGCCCCGCCAGCCTCCCCTGCCCTGCCCCCGCCCGTGTCGCCGCCGTCGGAGAGCACGATGATGCCCGCCACGCGTTGTCCCCGATAGCGCTCCCGCACCGCCGTCAGCGCGCCGGTGAGATCGGTGCGCCGGAAGTCGGCGGTCAACGCGTCGGCCTTCGCCGGCGTCAGCCCCTCGCCCACGGCGTAGAGCTCGGTCTGAAAGTGGGAGGACAGCGCAGTCCCGAACTCGCTCTTGAGCAGCGCGTTGGCGCGCGCCACGCGCGTCTGCCCGTCGGCGTCGCCCAGGCGCATGCTGCGCGACGCGTCGACCAGGATCGGCACGATGGCGTCGCGCGATCCGGACGGCGGCAGGATCGCGATCGGGCGGAACAGACACAGCACGAGAATCGCCAGCGCGACGACGCGCAGCGCCACGAGCATGCCGCGCTGGCGTCGCGTCAGCGGCGACAACGGCCGGCGGTATTCGCCGTACGCAACCGCCGCAATCGCCGCCGCCAGCAGCAGCGCCAGCCACCACGGAAGAGGATGGGCGAAGTGCATCAATGAGTCGTCATCCGTAGGGGCGGAGCCTGCTCCGCCCTCGCCGTCACGGTTTTTTCTTTCCGGCGATCGCCTTGAAGTAACTATCGACCTGTTTCTCGTAACCCGCAGGGGCGTTGTCGTCGGCGCCGGCGGCGAGGCGATCCTTCGCCTGCTTCTCCTGGATCTTCTTCGACAGCGACGACTCGACGTTGTCGAGCGCCTGCGTCGCCTGCCGCCGCATTTCCTCCCATTTGGCGAAATCCTGCTTGAAGGCTTCGGTGCCCGGCGCCGAGATGCCGGAGCTGGTGGGCGCCTCGAAGGTGAAGCCGCCACCGCCGCCGCGCGACAGGCTCGGATCGTCGCGCCGCATCTGATCGATGAAATCCTTGGTCTCCTGCATCTGCCGCGCGTAGTGCTCGCGCAGCCGCTCGAGATCGGTGCCGCTGCCGCCGCCCGCGGCCTGACCCTCTCCGCTCTGGCCCGACTGGCCCGATCGGCCCGCGCTCGATCCCTGCGACTGGCCCTGACCGCCCTGCGCGTTCTGGCCGCTCTGCCCCGACTGGCCAGACTGGCCGCCGTTGCCGGTTTCACCGGCACGTCCGGACTGCCCCGGCTGGCCCGGCTGACCCGAGCGTCCCGACTGGCCGGCACGGCCGGCCTCTCCGCTCTGCCCGGACTGCCCGGCGCGAGCCATCCGCTCGATCTCGCGGCTGGTCTCGGCCAGCCGGTCGCGCAGCTCCTGGGCGCGCGACCGCTGGTCGGACAGCTTCTGCGTGTCGCCGTCGCGTCCGGTCGCGGACGAGAGCTTGTCGGCCACCTTGTCGAGCGCGCGGGCGAGCTCGCCGGCCGGCGCGGCCTGCGTGCGCGGGTCGTCGCTCGAACGCGGCGCCGTGTTGCCGCGTCCTTTCGGCTCCTCCGCTGCCCCGCGGATCGCGTCTGCGGTCTGCTGCATCCGCTCGGTGATGCGCTCGCGCTCGAGCTGCCGCGCGGCATCGCCCGCCATCGCCTTGGCCGCGTCGCTGCCTTTCGCCGCGGCCGCGCGCGGGTCGGCGCCCCTGGCGGCGGCCTGCTGCTTCAGCGCGTCCTGCAGTTTCCGCGCGCGCTCGGCGAGGCGCTCCTCCTCGCCCGCCAGACGACGCACGGCATCTTTGCCCGGCTCGCCCTGCGCGGTCTTGCCGAGCTCGGCGGCGATCTGGCGCTGCGCGTCGGCCAGCTGCCGCGCCTCGAGCTGCATCTCGCCCAGCGCGCGCCGCCGTTCGTCGGGACGGCCCGCCTCGAGCTGCTGCTGCAGCTCGCGCAGCTTGTCGAGGGCGCGGCTGCCGCGCGTACTCGCCTGCCCCGGATCCTGGCGGCGCAGCTCGCTGGCGGCGCTGCGCATCTCCTCGGACACGTCGCGCATCCGCTTGCTGTTCTCACCCTGCTGCTGGGCGCTCTCACGGCCGCTCTGCCCCGACTGACCGCTCTGGCCCGATTGTCCCGACTGTGCCTGCTGCCCCTGCTGCCCCTTCTCGCCGGGCTTGCTGTCCTGCTGCTGGCTCGACGACTGCTGGCTGCCCGACTGCTGCGCCATCTGGCGCGCCAGCTCCTCGGCCTTCTGCCGCAGCTCGGACTGATCGCGGGTCAGCTTCTCGAGCTCGCGCTTCAACTCCTCTTCGCTCATCTCGGCGCGCCGTCTCGCCAGCTCCTCCTGCTTCTTCAGCAGCTCGTCCTGGCGGCGCGCGAGATCCTTGATCTTGTCGAGCGCGCTCTGGTTCGCGTCCTCGCGCGATTCCGAGGTCGACGCCTTGTTCTCGTAGTTGGTCTCCTGCTGCTTCTGCAGCTCCTTGTCGAACAGCGACGACATGTCGTAGTTGCTGCGGTTGTTGCCGCTGCCGCTGCCCGACTGCTGCCGCATGATCTCGCGCTTCTTGACGTCGGCCTGCGCCTTGAGCAGATGGTTCAGCGCCTCCATCTCGGGCGGCAGCGCGTCGGTGGTCTTGAGCGCGTCGAGCGACACCACCGCCTTGCCCATCGCGGTGGCCGCCGCGCTCATGTTGTCTTCTTCCGGCAGCGTCTCGCCGACCTTCAGCTCCGGCGTCGTCGGCGGCGGCGGCTGCGGGCCGCGGCCGCGTTGGGGCTGGCGGCGGCGCGGATCGCGCATGTTCGACTCGCGGAAGGTGCTCGCCGTCTGCTCGACGCGCGTCTTCAGCTCGGCCTCGGCCTTCGACACCGACTTGATGTCGCTCTCCGACCTGGCGCCGCTGGCGCTGCGCCCGCGCCGATCGAGCTTCCACGTCGCGACGACGATCTCTTTCTGCGCGGTGACCAGATCGTCGATCGATCCCTGGCTGCCGCCGGGCATGCCGCCCTGGCTCTGCGCCAGCGAGAACTCCTGCTCGTACGGCTTCACCTCGAGGAAGAAGATGTCGCTGCGCGATTCGTTCGGCCGCGTGCCGCGGGTGACATCTCGGGCGCGAACGTAGTAGGACACGAAGTCGCCCGGCTGCACGTTCAGATCCTCGAGAAACAGCGTGTGGCGGCCGTTCACCAGCGCGCTCTTGCGCTCGATGGCGAGCGGCACCACCTTCTCGGCGCCGCCGCGCACCGAGTAGACGAGATCGAGCCGGTCGATGCCGTAGTCGTCCTCGGCCTGCGCCTCGACGTCCACCTCTTCGAGCCGCGTCACCGAGCGGTCGGTCGCCGGCTTGAGCACGCGGACATCGGGCGGGCGATCCTCGAGCGTGCGGATGAAGTACTCGGTGTCGCCGGGGCTCGCGAACCCGTCGGCGTCCGCGAGCGCGATCCGGTACGAGTTGTCTTCCGTGACCCGCAGCGTGGTCGTGAACTCGGTCGATTTGGCGGCGGTCAACCCGATCTTCTTGCCGTCGCCGAGCGACATGCTGCCGGTGGCGGCGGCGCGGTCGGTGAAGACGTGGACGCGGACGTCGGTGCCCGCCGGGGCGTAGATGTCGCCGCTGTCGGCTTCCGTGCGCGACTCGAGCTTGAGCGCGGCGGGATAGGTGTAGTCGACGTCGATGCGCGTGACCCGCGGCGGGTAGGCGACGGTCACGTCGTAGGTCGGTGAGGTCACCGCGCCGGCGACCACCCGGTACTTGAACGACGAGCCGACCGAGGGCATCGCCAGGCGGAAGGCGCCCGGCTTGTCGCTCGACATCTCGGCGTGGCGCCAGCGATCGCCGTCGGCGATCTGCACCTGCGCGATCACCGGCGCGCGGTTGCCGACCAGCCGGGCCTCAATCGCCAGCGGGCTGCCCGCTTTCACCCGCGCGTTGCCCGGCGCGACGTCGAGCGTCACCCGCTCGGGAAAGAGCGTGAGCGATGCGGCATCGGCCGCCTGGCTCGCCGGCCCGCGCGCGAGAAACAGCGCGACGCCGAGCACGACGACCGCCGCCGCCGCCTGGAACCCGGCGCGACGCAGCGACTCGGCCGGCACGATCGTGTCGATGTCGATCTCCGCCGTCCGCCGCGCGGCATCGCCGATCATCTGGTCGGCGAAGGCAGGCCGCTGGCTCGCGCCCGCCACATCCACGGCGGTAACCAGACGGTCGTCCAGCGCCGGCGCCCGTTCTTCGATATAGCGCGCCACCTTGCCGTCGCCCGGCACGCGGCGAAGCGGCAGCAGGAACCATCCCATCGCGCCGGCGGACAAGAGCAACGCCGTCCCGGCGAGCAGCATCAGCACGACCGGCGCGCCAACCGTCCAGCGCGCCGCGAGCACCGCGACAAAGATGACGGCCGAAGCGTAGAGCGCCCCCCGAACCACCGCGTGCATGGCACACAACGCCCGCCACCGCCGTCTCACGCGACGGAGAAGATCGTGAATAGCTGCGTAGTGCTGCATAGCGGCCTCGTCAGGGTTCAGGGTTCTTGGTTCTGGGTTCTGGGTTGGTTCTGGTTCTCGGTTCTGTGCCGAACCAGAACCTGGAACCCTGAACCTAGAACCCTGAACCCAGAACCTGAACCAACCCAGAACCCAGAACCCCGAACCCAGAACCCTGTCCGCGCGCTCGCGGTCACGCCGTCCTCGCCGCGAGCAACCCCTCTACCGCAAGCAGCACCGCCATCAGCGCGAGCGCGTACTGCCAGAGATGCTGCCGATCTTCCTGCTGCCGCGCTTCGACGCGCGCTTCGACGCCGCCTTCGGTCTTGAGTCGCGTGACCGCCGATTGAAAATCGTCGACCGAGATCCGCGCCGGATCGGCTTCGCGCGGGTCGACGTTGATCGCGATCCGCCGCTGCACGCCGGCCGCATCGATCGTCGCCAGCCCCGGCGCCCGCCGCACGCCGGCCGGCGCGTCGCCGATGAAGTACTCCGAGGCGTGGGCGCGCGTGCTCGCCAGGTACCGCACCACCTCGTGCAGGAAGGGCACGAAGGTCGCGTGCAGTGGAAAGTCGTTCCAGCGGTTGTTCAGATCCGACGCGAGCACGAGCGCGCGGCCGTCCCCCGAGGGGCATTCGAGCAGCGCCGGCTCGCCGGTGGTGAAGCGCGCCAGCGTCTGGCAGGCGCTGCCGGCGATCCGCACCGCGGTCTGGAAGGTCACGAACCCGAGCGTCGCCGCGCTGCCGGCGAACGGCTGGAACACCGGGTGGCGGACGTCGGTCGGCGCCAGCGCTCGCGGCTCCTGACGGATGCCGTTGGCCGGCGCAATCGTCAGGCTCGACGCGGCGCCGAGCACGTCGGTCACGATGCTGCCGTCCATCTCGGTGCCCGACGCCACCAGCAGGCCGCCGCCGCCGCGCGCGTACGACGCGAGCAGTTCGCGTCCACGCCGCTCGAGGCCGCGCGTCGACAACAGGAAGATCGCCGCCTGGCTCGCCAACTGCTCGTCGTTCCAGGCCGACAGCTGCGCGCCGCCGACCCCCTGCACCTGGAACGCGGCCGCGCCGGAGGCCGCGGCCGCCAGCGCGTGCTGCACGTAGAAGGCGTCGCGGTTCAGATCGCCGGTGGCGCTCACCACCAGCACCGACGGCCGATTGGCCCCGCCGAGGACCGCGTAGCGCACGTTGTCCGCCGCCAGCCCCTCGCCATCGTCGACCGCCACGGTCGCGGATGCGCCGCGCGGTGCGCCGGCGAAGGTGGCGTCGGCGGTCTGGTTCGGCCCGAGTGCCACGGTCACCGTGGTAGGCGGACGATCGTCGATGGCGAGATGCACTCTGGCATCGCGCGGCCGCGAGCCGGCGTTGTGCACGGTGGCGACGATGCGATCGGAGAGCGGGCGAATGGAGGTGACCGAGAGGTTCGGCGGCATCGCGCCGACGTCGGCCACCTCGATCGTCGTCCCCTCGGGCACCGACGCGCGATCGCCCGCGTCCCAGCCGTTCTCCTGCAGGTCGGTGACGACGACGATCGTGCCTTTGCGGCCGTTGAGCTGCTGAGCCGCGGCCGAGAGCGCGGCGCGGTACCGCGTCGCGCCGTACCCCGCCGGCGCCTCGTCGACGGCGGAGGCGGCGAGCACGCGATCCGCCGACGGCCGCGCGACGATCTCGGCCTCGTCGGCGAACGTGACGATGCCGACGAGATCGTTGGCCGGCACGCGGCCGATCGCCTCCTTCGCGAGCTGCTTGGCGCGCTCGAAGCGGCCCGGCGCCGAGACGCTCATCGACGTATCGAGCGCGACGATGGTGACGCCGGCGGTGCCGAGCGCGGCGCCGGTGGCGAAGAACGGGCGCGCAAAGGCCAGCGCCAGCAGGACGAGCGCCGTGACGCGGAGCGCCAGCAGGATCAGCTGACGCAGGTGGCGCTTCTCGGTGTGCTCGACCGGCGCGCGCTTGAGCATCCTCACCGCCGCGAACTTCACCCGCGCTTCAGGCTGCCGCTTGAGCAGGTGGAGCACGATCGGCACCGCCGCAGCGGCGGCGCCGGCGAGAAACAGCGGGGCCAGGAACGAGAGCATCAGAGCGCCCTCGATCGCGTGGAGAGATACGCCAGCAGCGCGAGCTCCAGCGGGCGATTGGTGTCGAGCAGCTGATAGTCGATGCCCGAGGCGCCGAGCTCGCGGCGATAGCGCTCGATCAGGCCGCCCATCTGCGCCAGGTAGTGGTCGCGGACGGCGCCGGGCACGGCCATGATCTCTTCGCTGGTCTCGAGGTCCTCGAACCGCGTCGCGCGGTCGAACGGAAACTCGATCTCGTCGTGGTCGAGCACGTGGAAGACGATGACGTCGACGCCGCGGAACTGGAAGTGCCGCAGGCCGCGGATGATCTCGTCCGGATCGTCCAGCAGATCCGAGATCAGCACGACGATGCCGCGCTTGGTCAGCGTGTCGGCGAGCATGTGCAGCGGCTTGGCGACGTCGGTCTTGTGCGCGGTCTGCAGCCGATCGAGCGTCACCAGCAGCGCCAGCAGGTGGCCCGGCCGCGAGCTCGCCGGCAGCATCGAGACGATGTTCTCGTCGAAGGCGGTGAGGCCGACGGCGTCGCGCTGGCGGTTCATCAGGTAGCCGAGCGACGCGGCGAGGCACGCGCCGTACTGGAACTTCGACATCGCGTGGTGAGTGCCGTAGCCCATCGAGCCGCTGACGTCGAGCATCAGATGGCAGTCGAGGTTGGTCTCCTCCTCGAACTTCTTGATGTAGTAGCGATCGCTGCGGGCGTAGACCTTCCAGTCGATCGTGTGCAGGTCGTCGCCGGGGATGTACTGCCGGTACTCGGCGAACTCGACGCTGAATCCCTTGGATGGGCTGCGGTGCAGCCCCGACAGCAGCCCCTCGACGACGGGCCGCGCTTTCAGTTCGAGCGTGCCGAGGCGCGCGACGACCGCCGGGTCGAGGAACGGGCGGTCATGCGCGGCCCACGGCATCGCTACATCCCGCTCCTGGGAACCGGCACCGTCTCGATCAGCCGATCGATGATCGCGTCGGCGTTGATGCGCTCGGACTCGGCGTAGAAGTTGGTCATGATGCGGTGGCGGAGAATCGGCTTCGCCAGCGCCTGGATGTCCTTGACCGAGACGTGATAGCGCCCCTGGGTCAGCGCGCGCGCCTTGGCGCCGCGCACCAGCGCCTGCGAACCGCGGAGACCGGCGCCCCACTTCACCCATTTGTCGATGAAGTCGGGCACGCCCGCGCCGCCGGGGCGCGAGGCGCTCACCAGCCGCACCGTGTAGCGGGCGATCTCCTCGGCAATCACCACCTGCTTGGTCAGCTCCTGGAACTGCAGGATGTCGGCGCCGGTGAGGATGCGCGCCGGCATCGGCCGCTCCGCGCCTGTGGTCTGCGTCACCACCGTCACCTCATCGTCCTGGCTCAGGTACTGGATGACGACGTTGAACATGAAGCGATCGAGCTGCGCCTCGGGCAGCGGATACGTGCCCTCGAGCTCGATCGGGTTCTGCGTCGCGAGGACGAAGAAGGGCCGCTCCAGGGGATACGTGCGGCCGGCGGCGGTGACGTGGTACTCCTGCATCGCCTCGAGCAGCGCCGCCTGCGTCTTCGGCGGCGTGCGGTTGATCTCGTCGGCGAGGATGATTTGCGCGAAGATCGGCCCCTTGACGAAGCGCAGCCGGCGCACCCCCTGCTCCTCGTCGAGGATCTCGGTACCGGTGATGTCCGACGGCATGATGTCGGGCGTGAACTGGATGCGCTTGAAGTCGAGATCGAGGATGTCGGCGAGCGTCTTGATCAGCAGCGTCTTGGCCAGGCCGGGGACGCCGGTGATCAGGCAGTGGCCGCCGGTGAAGAGCGCGATCAGCACCTGATCGACCACCTCGTCCTGGCCGACGATCACCTTGCGCAGCTCGGTGAGAATACGCTCGCGGCCCGCCGCCATTCTTTCGGCGCTGACGGTGCCTACCGACAAGTCCATGTGACGTCCTTAATGCGTGAGGGCGTAGACGATTTCGTTGATCCCCATCCGATAGGCCATCGCGGTGTATTTGATGTAGCCGGGGTATTCGAGCGCGTTGGACCACTCCCAGCCGTCGCCCATGTCGGTGTTCCAGTTGATGAAGATCATCGGCCGGCCGTGATCGTCGAGGACCGTGCGCAGGTGCTGCATCACGCCGCCGCGCTCCCAGGTGCGGCCGGCGAGGAACGAGCCGAGGCCGGCGACCTGCGGATAGCCATCGATCTTGTAGAAGCAGCTGAAGACGGGATGGTCCTTCGGAATCTCGACGATCGGGCGATCGGGGAAGAGCTTCTTCATCTCCCGCTCGAACATCGCCCACTCGGCCGGGCCGTGGAAGTCGTCCATGTAGGCGCTGCCGCCGCGCAGCAGGAACTCGCGCAGGAGTGCCGCCTCGTTGTCCTGCATGCGCATGCTGCTCGGCTCGACGAAATAGATCCACGGGTACTCGAACAGGCGCGGATCGTCGAGCGTCAGCAGGATCGGATCCTCGACCTGGATCGCGGTTGCGGTCTTGATGCGGCGCGACAGGTTCTGCTCCGCCGCCGGCGCGTCGATCCCCCACGGCTCGCCGTAGAAGTCCTGGGCGACGCGCGAGCCCTCGAACATGTGGTGATACTTGATGCGCACGAAGCGCCACTGGAGGCCGGCGAAGCGATCGTCGGGGGCGGCCGGCAATTGCGCATCCGCTCCTGGCTGGAGAACCGGAACGAGCGTGAAAAGCGCCAGGAGCGCTGCCGCGAGCCATTGCGGATTGCGGATTGCGGATCGCGGATTGATCGGGCGATTGTCCGATCGGACAATTTCCGCAATCCGCAATCCGCAATCCGCAATGTCGCGTTTCACCGATCGCCTCCGCCGACGATCTTGAGCAGCAGATCCTGCGCCCGCTCGTAGCCGGGCGCGATCTCCAGCGCGTTGAGCGTCTGCTTCTTCGCCTCCGCCTTCTTGCCGCCCTGGAAGTAGCTTTCCGCCAGGTCGGTGTAGGCCGCTGCGCGATCGACCGGCCCCAGCGCGATCACCGCGCGGAATTCACGCGCCGCGCCGTCGGGGTCGTTCTTCTGCAGGGCGAACCGGCCGAGCATGGTGTGCGCCTCGGCGTCGAACGGATCGATCGCCGCGATGCGCTGATACACCGGCTGCAGCTTCGCCGCCTCTTCCGCGCCGCTCTGCCGCAGCATGCCGGCGAGCTGGCGCGCGGCCTCGACGTTGTTGAAGTCGTTGGCGACGAGCGAGGTCAGCGCGGCAATCGCGCGCGGCTGATCCTTCTTCTCGATCGCCAGCTCCGCAATCTG
>Ga0111539_10006209_pt1 | contig 15420 bp, 9 predicted proteins | sample RhiMethybrSRZTD1_FD_79667 | JGI IMG/M metagenome (GOLD analysis project Ga0111539, IMG submission 79667) | Populus rhizosphere microbial communities from Tennessee, USA - Rhizosphere MetaG P. TD hybrid SRZTD1 (version 2) (version 2) | ecosystem: Host-associated > Plants > Roots > Rhizosphere >... | reverse complement strand
CCAGATCGCCGGCCGCGACCAGATCGACGGCGACCGCATCCTCCCCGGCGTAGATGCGCTTCGGGCGGCGGGTGTGGATGGCGCCCATCATGCCCAGGACGCCGTCGGGCACGTGGTCGTAGGCATCCACGACGGCGAAATGAGGGGCGAAATCGGACAACAACGTGACGATCGCCGTCGAGCGGTGCGCCTGGCGCTCGGCGAACAGGAACTGGTCGTTCCGGATGCCGAGGCCCTCGAGCGCGGAGAGCGTCAGCGTGAAATAGTCCACCGGGTGGGTCTTGAGCTTTCCGAAGGCGATGCGCACATCGGCGTCCTTCCAGGTGCGGCCCACCGTGGACTGCGCCATGCCTCGTCCGAACCGGTGAGGCACCTGGTCGAGCGCTAGATCCACCACGCGATAGGACGGCGAGGTGAAGCCGAGATACCGGGCGACCTCCTCGACGGAGCGGTTCCTGTAGAACCGGTCGTAGAGGTTCGGCGCTTCCAGGAGAGCGACGTCCGACGCCCCGTGGTCCCGGAGATAGCGGGCGAGCTGCTCGACGAGCTCCGGATCGACGAACGGAGAGCGATCCCGCCGGTGGTAGCCCATCATGAAGGTCGCCTTGATGGCGGCGCGAAACCCCGGCGGCCGGCGGGCCAGCACCCGGGGCAGTCCCGCCTCCTCGATCGCGCGACGGAAAACGGCCGCCTTGTCCGCACCGACGGCCGTCACGACGCGCCCTCCGGTCCCCAGCGGATTGACGGCCGCCGGAACGCCCCGGAAGGATCGGGGGAGGAATTCGTCGCCCAGGGCCCGGAGCCGATCCGCGAGCCCGGCCTCGGTCTCGCCCGGCGCCAGGCGGTCGTCGGGGCCCAGCGCGCGCCCGATCGCCTCGAAGACCAGGACATGATGGTCCTCGTCGGCCTTCATCCGCCGGAACTCCTGGACCACGTCGGCGGAAAAAGCGGGCGACGCGTCGGCAAGCTCGATCACCCGGGCCCAGCAGAGGGAGGCGGTGCGTTCGGCGTCGACGTTGAAGGTGCAGAAGTCGCGAAAGGGGCGATAGTCGAGCTCCCGCCGGACTTCGCGGGGGACCTTGCCGGCGATGACGCCCATCCACTGGAGGAGGGTCGCGCCGGCGCGCAGGAGCGGGGCCTTCGACCAGGGCACGTGCATGCGGATCGAGCTCGCCCAGCCGCCGAACGTGCCGCTCACCAGCTGGGTGAAGGACTGGAGCTTGATCGGCAGCGTGCCGGTCTTGAGGAGGAGGCCGCGGACGTAGACCGCATGCATCTCCTCGTCCTTCCAGACCCAGATCAGCGCGTGGCGGATCAGGTCCTGGAGGGACGGCGCCAGCGGGGTGCGACAGAGACGCTCGGTGATCAGCTCCTCGCGGTAGGAGATGCTAACCATCTGCTCGCGCTCGAGGGCGAGAAGGAGAAGGTGCCGGATCTCCTCGCCGGGCTTGCCTTCGAATCGCCGGCGGGTGGTGGCGAGATGCTCCTCGAACTCCCGCGAAACGGCGTCCATCGGGGAGATAGTACCTCCCCCCGACGAACCTGGGTAAAAGTTCCCGAGAACCCCGCCGGCCGTCTAGCCGGATTCCACGCTTTGTCCGAAATCGGGGGGGCTCTTCTCCTGGGCACTGTCGCCCGGTTTCTTGGGGGAGGAGTCGGGGGGACGGACGCGCTTCTCGTTCTTCGTGCCGTATTCGCCCGTTCCGGGCGGCGGATGGACCCTGCGGGCCCGGGTATGAGGATGAGCCATCGATGCCTCCTTCCTCCTGAAGGATCGATGCTCGAGCCCTTGGGGGTGTTACTAGGGTGCTCCGAGCCGCTTCTGCCAGTGCTCGATCGCCCGCGCGGGATCCAGCACGAGGATCCGACCCTTCTCGGGGACGATCCGGGCATCGGGGCCGAACGACCATTCGAGCGCCCGGCGCGCCGACAGCGCCGCGCCGGACGGCAGCCGCCGGCGGAGCTCCGGGAGCGCGCCGGAGGCCTGCGTCATTCCCCCCTTGGCCAGGATCGCCTCCAGGTCCTTCACGGATTCGATCCGCTTCGGAGTCGACACCGGATTGGACAACGCCGCGGTGAGCTCCGGCTCGAAGCCCGCCGACAACGCGTCCAGAAGCTCGTCCGTGAAGCCCTGGCAGTCGGGATCCTCCCGATGCTGGAGGACCTCCGCCAGGAGCGCCGACGCGGCGGCGCGGTTCTTGCGACCGAGGCGGACCTGACCGATGGCGGCCGCCAGACGGGCGGCCGTCGACGTCGACTTCTCCGCGGCGTCGAGTTCCTTTCCCCCGCCGAGCCGCGCCAGCGCAAACGCCCCCTGGACCCGCACCGGGAGGTCGCCGCTCTGCAGCGCCGCGGCGATCGCGTCCCGCTGCTCCGCGCCGCCCAGGCGACCGACGGCCCAGACCACGTCGCGGGTCGAGCCGGTCCCGGAGCGGAGCCGCTCCACCAGCGACGGCAGAGCGCCTTTCGCTTCCGCCGACACCAGCAGCCGGATCGCGCTCCAGCGGACGAAGCCGTCCTCGTCTCCCGCGAGGGGGAAGATCGACTTCAACTGGTCGGCGCTCATGAGCGCGCTCGCCTGCTCGGCCGCCTCCCTGGCCACTTCGGGCTCCTCGTCGTGAAGAAGCTCGACCATCTTGCCGACCTGCTCCTTCGAGCCCATGGCGGCGAGCGCCTGGAGGGCGCACCGGCGGACGTAGCTGTCCAGGTCGTGCAGCATGTCGGCGATGCGGTTCGCGTCGTCCTTCGCGTCGACGTCCCCCAGCGCCCTCACGGCCCTCCAGCGGAGCCCGGGCTCGATGTTCTCCAGGAACGGCAGGAGATGGGGGGCCAGGTCGCGCTGGCCGAGACGGCCCAGCGCCTCGATCACCGGCGACTGCGCGCCGTCTTCCTCGGCCATCGCCACGATCGGACCGGCGAATTCCCGCGCCCGAAGATGACCGAGGGCGCGCACGGACTCCCAGCGCACCAGCGTGGCCGGATCGTTGAGATGCTTTCCGATCTGCTCCGCGGTCTCGCGCGCTCCCATCGCGGCCAGGGAGGCGATGGCCGCCTGCCGGTGCGTCGGCTCCACCGCGTCGAGGAAGCGCACGATCCGTTCGGCGTACTCGGTGGAGCCGAAGCGGCCAAGCAACTCGACTGCCGCAAGCGCGACGTCGGTGTCGGCATCATCGAGGTACGGAGCGATGAGCTTTCCGTGCTCCCGGCTTCCGAGGCGCACGAGGACGTGAAGGACGTTGGCGCGGAGCCCGTCGGGCCCCTTGAGCAGCGGCGCGAGCTGGGGCACCCGGTCGCGCGCGTCGAGCTGCAGGAGGATTTCGGTGGCCCGCCAGGCGACGCTGAACTCCTTGTGCTTGAGGAGAGGGATCGCGAGACCGGCGGCGTTCTCCCGGGCGAGAAGATCCAGGAGGGAGTCGGCGGGTTCCTTCTGAAGCGCCTCGGCGTCACGAAGGGCCTGCTCCTGGCGGCCGGATTTCCACTGCTCGAGGATCTTCTCCGGCGGGCTCTGCAGCGCGAGGGCTAGAACAAAGGCGTATAGCATGAATCCCGCTCCACGGTTCTATTACGCTTGCGGGCGCCCGAGTGCTCTACTTCTCCCCCACGATGATCATCGTGGAGTCGGGGTATTCGGTCGGCCGATACTCCCCGTTCTTCCGGATCTCCATCGTCACGTCCTTTTCCCAGTGCGTGGTCCGCAGCCACGGGATCAGGTAGCTTTCCTGGTGGATCACCTTCAAGCCCGTCTTCCCGAGCTCCTCCGCCCACTTCTCGAGCGTGAAGACGCCGAACTGCTCCTTCACCTCGAACTTCCAGTTCATGTCGTAGATGTACTTCGTCAGGAACTCCATCGCGTCGCGGCGGGCGACCTGGACGCGGTTGTCGGCGAGCTTCCAGACGATCTCGCTCGACCCGAACTCCAGGGCGAACCGCACGAATTTGTCGTAGGCCTTCTGATTGAGGAACGTCAGGTAGACCGCGTCGTCCTGCGGAGGCTTGACCCCGTCGCGGATGATCAGGCGGCCGCCCGGCTTGAGGGCCTCGGCGCAGTGGCGGAGCGTGGCCCGGACCGCCGAGTAGTCATATCCTTTGTAGCTGAACACCTCGTGCATGATGGAGCAGAGCACGACGGTGTCGACCGACGCCTCGTCGAACAGCGGCAGAGTGATGTCGTGCCGCCGAATCTCCGCGCCCGGGAACCGCTTGCCGCAGCGCTCGATCATCTCGGGCGAGAGATCGACTCCGACGAACTGGCTCTCGTGGAATTTCCGGCGGAGCAGCTCCAGGACGGTGCCCGTCCCGCAGCCGAGGTCGGCGATGACGCCGGGGCGGACGAACTCCAGGAGCTTCGCCTTGTCGACGGCGCTCGCCTCCATCCCGGCGGCGTAGACCTCGTATCCCTCCTTGGCGCGAACCGGCAGCATCGATGGATTCTAGCCCACCTTTCTTCGAGCGACGGCCTAATGTATGCTGCAAGGCCTTGTCCCTTTGACTGGAGAGGTGCATGCGCGTGATCTGCGTGGCGACCCTGGCCGCCCTCTGCGCCGGTCCAACCCAGGAGGGCATGGACCTGCCCCAATGGATCGACGCCCATGCCGAGCGCTACGGGACGATCTCTTCGCGGATCTGGGAGTTCGCCGAGGTCGGCTACAAGGAAACCCGCAGCGCCGCGCTCCTCAAGGAGGATCTCCGGTTGCAGGGATTCCAGATCGAGGAGACCATCGGCTCCATCCCGACGGCATTCACGGCCACGTGGGGGAGCGGCAAGCCCGTGATCGGCATCCTCGGGGAATATGATGCGCTGCCGGGCCTGTCGCAGGAGGCGCTTCCCGAGAAAAAGCCGCGCGAGGCGGGCGGTGCCGGCCACGGCTGCGGGCACAACCTGTTCGGCGCCGCGTCCGCCTTCGCCGCCGTGGCGGTGAAGCAGCGGCTGGCCGCCGAGAAGCGGGAGGGGACGGTCCGGTTCTACGGCTGTCCGGCGGAAGAGGGCGGCGGCGGGAAGATCTACATGGTCCGCGCCGGCGCGTTCAAGGACTGCGACGTCGTCCTGGCGTGGCATCCCGGCACCGAGAACCGCGCGAGCCTCCAGTCGAACCTGGCCAACATCACCGCGAAGTTCCGCTTCCACGGCCGCGCCGCCCACGCGGCGGGCTCCCCTGACAAGGGGCGCTCCGCGCTCGACGGCGTCATGCTGTTCACCCACGCCGTCGAGCTGCTGCGCGAGCACATCCCCCAGGCGACGCGGGTCCATTACGTCATCACGAACGGCGGGTCGGCCCCCAACGTGGTTCCGGACTTCTCCGAGGTCTACCTCTACTCGCGCCATCCGAACATGGAGATCCTGGACGGCATCTGGGCCCGAATCCTGAAGTGCGCGGAGGCCGGCGCGCTGGCGACGGAGACGAAGCTGGAAGTCGAGCTCGTCAACAGCGCCTACAACCTGCTTCCCAACGACGCGCTGGCGAAGCTGTTCGACGCCAACCTTCGGAAGATGGGCGGCATCCCGTACACCGCCGAGGAGCAGGCCTTCGCGGAGGCGATCCGGAGCACCCTTCCCGCCGGCGAAAAGGGCGTGGCCGGCTCCGAGAAGACCATCGCTCCGATCGAGCAGGGCGTCGGGGGCGGCTCGACCGACGTGAGCGACGTCAGCTGGGTCGTCCCGACGGCGCAGTTCAACACGGCGACGTTCGTCCCCGGCACGCCGGGCCATAGCTGGCAGGCCGTGGCCTGCTCCGGATCGAGCGTGGGCCGCAAGGGGATGGTTCTGGCGGCGAAGGTGCTCGCGCTCTCGGCGTGGGACCTGCTCACGACCCCCGCCCAGGTGGAAGCCGCGCGCGAGAGCTTCAAAAAGAGGTCGGAGGGCAAGGAGTACCGCTCGCGGCTGCCCGCGACCCAGAAGCCGCCGCTCACCTACCGGGACAAGTAGTCGCTCGGTGCTCATGGCGATGTGGCCGGTGGGAGATTGCTTGTGGGAGGCCCGATGAAGTATTTCCTCCTGGCAACCGTTTTCCTGATGCAAGACAAGTCCAGAGAGGAGTTCTTGCAAAAGTTCAAGGAAGCGGCGGCGAAGGTTGAGTCGGCGTACAACGACCGCAAGGCGGAGTCTATACGAGCGCTCTTCAATGACCGGATGAAGCTGGAACTGTCGCTCCCGAAGCTGGAGCAGTTCCTCGCGGAGCTGTTCGATTCCGTCGGAAAGTGGAACGAAACAGGCACAATCAAGATTCAGGACGAGACCGCCTTCTTCCCCGTCAAGTTTGAACGTGGCCACCTCACCGTCTCATTGGCTCTGGACGATCGAGGAAGGATTGCCGGACTTCTCTTCACCCCCCAACGGCCTGCCCTCCCGGTCCCGGAGCGGAACACCATAAAGTTGGCCCTTCCGATGAAGGACGAATGGTCGGTGTTCTGGGGTGGAGATACCCAGGCGCTCAACTATCACGTCATCGACGAGCCTCAGCGTCGCGCATTCGACTTCCTTGTGGCTGACTCCAACGGCAAGTCACACCGTGGTGACGGCACGAAGAATGATGATTACTTCGCTTGGGGACGCGAGATCGTCGCTCCCGCAGACGGCGTGGTCGCGGAGGCCATCGACGGAGTCCGCGACAACGAGCCCGGCAAGATGAACCCCTACTCCACGATCGGCAACGCGATCGTCCTCGTTCACTCCAAGCACGAAGTATCGCTCCTGGCTCATTTCCAGCGGGGCAGCGTCCGATTCAAGGCGGGCGATCGCGTCCGGCGTGGGGACGTGTTGGGTCTTTGCGGGAACTCCGGAAACTCCTCCGAGCCCCACCTTCACTATCACCTCATGAACACGGCAATCATGTCGGACGCGACAGGTATCAAGGTGTTTTTCGAGAGAGTGACGGTTGCCCGCGACGGAACGACGCAGATCCGGGAGGACTACTCGCCGGTCAAAGGAGACCGGGTGTCGTCTGTTGCTGCGGGCGAGAAAAAATAGGTTGCCGGAATTTCGGATAGGCCACAGACCCTCAGAACCCACCGAGAAGAGATCCTCTGAGGGCTCCGAGGGCTCTGTGGCCCGTCTCTTCAGCTACTTGAAGATCTCTACCAGGAAATCCTTGTACGCCTCCCAGGAGCGGAGGTCGGCCTTCTCGTTGTAGGCGGAGCCCTTCGAGTTGTCGTTGCCCGCGTGCTTGAGGGTGAAGCTGTGGACGGCGCCGCCGTAGGAGACGAGCTGCCAGTCGACGCCCGCCTTGCGCATCTCGTCCTCGAATGCGAGCACCTGCGCGGGAGGGACGAACGGATCGTCCGCGCCGTGGAGCGCGAGCACTTTGCCCTTGATCTGGCGCGCATCGCCCGGCGTGGGCGATGAGAGGTCGCCGTGGAAGCTGACGACGCCGCGGACGTCGGCGCCGCTCCGGGCCACCTCGAGCGCGGTCGTGCCGCCGAAGCAGTAGCCCTGCACGGCCAGCCTGGCCGGGTCGACCTGATCCTGTTTCCGGAGCACCTCGAGCCCCGCGAGCGCGCGGGCCCGCAGCAGCGCCCGGTCGGTCTTGTAGCCGGTCGCCATCTTCGCCGCCTCGCCCGGATCCTTGGGGCGAACGCCCTTCCCGTAGATGTCGAGCGCGAACGCGACGGTGCCGAGCTTCGCCGTCTCCTCGGCGCGCCGCTTTTCGTAGTCGCCCATCCCCATCCACTGGTGGGCGATGAGGACGCCCGGCAGCTTGCCCTTCGCGTCCTTGGGCCAGGCCAGGAACCCTTCGAGCACGACGTCGCCGTGCTTGTACTCGATCACCTGGGTAGACACGTCCTGGGTCAGCAGCGCGGCGACCAGCGAAAGCATCAGCATCGTTCGTCTCCTCTCAAGGGATGGCTATCATAAGCACCGGCCGTCAGAACGGGAAGCCTACGCTGAGGTGCAGCTCGACCGGGTGCTCGCCGGACTTGGTGTGGGGATTGACCCCGACGTCGGCGACGAGCGCGCCGGCCGGGGTCACGTAGCGGAGCCCCACCCCGACGGAGTAGCGCACCTCGCTCAGGTTCACCCGCGTCCGGTCGAACCAGACGCCGCCCTGGTCGCTGAAGACCGCGCCCTGGAGGCTGCCCCAGAGCGGGAACCGGACCTCCGACTGGACCGCCAGGAACACCTCGCCGCCCGTGGGCGCCCCGTTGGCCTTGGGGCCGATCGACTCGAACTTGAAGCCGCGGACGGTGTTGGTGCCGCCGGCGAACTCGCGCAGCGCGATGGGAATGGTGACCGTGTCGCGGATGGGGGCGATGACGCCTCCCTGGAACGAGGTGGCGAAGACGATCCCCGCCGGGAACGGGAAGAAGTAGGAGAACCGGCCGCTCGCGCTCCAGAACTGAACGTCCGAGAGGCTGGTGCTGGGCGACACCGAGAATTCCGACGCCAGCAGGATCCCCTGCGTCGGGTTCAGCGCGCTGTCGCGCAGGTCGAGGGTCGGCGCCAGGAAGACGGCGGTGTAATTGAAGTCGAGCAGGTCTCCCGGCGGAACCGAGGGGTCGACGTTCGACGTCTGGATGATGGCGTGGCGCACGCCCGTGGTGGCATTCAGATTGGCGAGGATGGGATACGTGAAGGAGACGACGTAGCCGCGCGACCGCGCGTCGTAGCTCGGATACTCGCGGCTGTCGTAGTAGGCGTTGAAGCCCAGGCGGAGGTCGGAACCAAAGAGATAAGGGATGCCCAGCTCCGCGTCGCCGCGGTAGCCGACCTTGCTGAAGCTGCCGCCCACGCGGATCGACTCGGCCCCGCCCCAGATGTTGGTGCCTCCCAGGTCGCTCCCGAGCCGCACGCCTTCGAACGACCCGTACCCGCCCCTCAGCGACGCCTCGCCGGTCTCCCGCTCCTCGAGCTCGATCTCGATGGGAACCGTCCCGGATTCCTCCTGGAACGGTCCGGGCGAGACGCGGGCCCGCTTGTAGTTGTTCGTCGCCACGAGCCGCTCCTCGGCGCGGCGGAGGTCCGACGCGCGGACCTCCTTCCCCGGCTCGAGGTCCACCCGGTTCTCCACGAACGAGCTGCGCGACCAGACCGCGCCCTTGATGATCTTCTCGCCCACCTTCACGTGGTGGCCGGGCCGGACATCCGCTTCGAAGACGACGGTGCCGGTCTCGCGGTCCACCGTCGTCCGGGTTCGCGCCGTCGCGAAGGGATGGCCGTGGTCGCGATAGTGATCGATGATGGTCGCCTCGAGCGACTCGCCCGTCCCCGGGGTGAACGGCCGGCCCACGTACCCCGCCGTCTTCACCAGCAGCTTCGCATCGGGCGGCAGGCCCCGGATCTCCGTCACCACATACGGCCGCCCTTCGTCGATGGCGAACCAGACGCTGACGCGCCCGTTCTTGTCCGGGTCGGTGGAGACCCGCCGGGTGACGGCGACGTCCGCGTATCCCTTCAGCCGGTAGGCGGCGATCAGCCCGTCCTCGATCAGCAGGACGAGCCGCAGCGAATACGGCGGAGAGTCCCCGAGGAACTTGCCGGGCACCAGCTCCCGCAGGACGTCGGTTCGGAACACGGTCGCGCCCTCGAACCGGACGTGGCCCAGGCGGATCTGGAGTCCTTCCTCGATCTTGAAGAGGATGCGATCGCCGTCGACGCGGGGCGTGACTTTGACGCGGTCGAACCCATCCAGGCGGTAGTGATACTCGATGCGGTAGGCCGCGTCGTCGAGCGCGGTCGGGCGCCGCTCGGCCTCGTACCGGCGCAGGTCGCTGCGAACAATCTCGCGCAGATCCCCCTCCGACTTATTGTCGGCGCCCTCGAAGGTCACCTTCTCTTCCGACGTGGACTCGTCCTGGTCCTCGCCGGAGGCGCAGGCCGCCAGCGCCAGGAGCGCCGCGGGAAGAAGGAGCCGGGTCGTCACGTTGAGGATCATACCGGATGCGCCTTGGACGGGTCCAAGGGCTCAGAACCGGATCCGGAGCTTGAGGTCGCCGCCCACGTCCCCCTCGCGGTTGGTCTCCGCCACGACCGAGAACACAGAATTGAGGACGTATTCCGTCCGCAGGGAGGTGCTGCGCGTCATGCCCTGCGGCGGAAGCTCCCAGGGGACGCGCCGCTGCAAGGACGTGTCGCCTGGAACCACCGTGGGCCGGAGCCGGTCCAGGAAGCCCTCCTTGCGGTCGGCGCTCGGCCAGGCGTCCTTGGTCTGGTCGAACACGTAGAGCGCCAGGGTGGCGACGCCCGTCTCGCCCGAGACGGCGCCCGAGACATGGCCGAACGCGAGCCGGGCCAGGAGATCCTTCTGCGGCAGCGGCGGATCCGATCGGAGGACCAGGCTCGGGCTTTCGAGCGGGCCGTCGACAACCACCTGGATCATTCCCTCGCCCGCGCCCGTGTGACCCTGGAACCGGACCGTCGGAACGCGGCCCAGGTCGCCGGGGAAGATCACCTCGAAGGTGTCGATGTGCAGGAAATTGCCGGGGGCCAGCTTGACCTCGCCACGATTCGCCAGGGATCGGGCGACGCCGCTGAGCGCCGGCTCCGCCGCCGTGCCCGTGAGCTGGCCTTCGGCGTGGACCAGCACGCCGAGGGACCCGTTCTCGATCCGGAATTCTCCCGTGGTGACGAACGTCAGGTCGAGCTCCAGCGCCTCGAGCCCCGGGATGCCCGGGATGATGAACCCGCCGGTTTCGCCCGGAATCAGCCGGAGCCGCGGCGGAGTCACCTCCCGGGCCTGCCGCGCGCCGGGCGTCGCCGCGCCGAACTCGCGGTGATAGATCGCCAGAGGGATCTCGACGCGGCCCGACAGCTTGAGGATGCGGCCGGCCTCCCAGAGGAGCACGACGTCGGGCTTCACGCGGAGCCGCGCCAGCGGGTCCTCGATCGCCAGCGCCTCGGATCCGGTGATCCAGAGCGAGAGCGGCGTGTTGGGGCGGAAGCAGTCCCAGCGGCCCGAAGCCCAGAACGGCCCCTGGCCCAGAAGGCCGTCGGCGATCTCGATCTGGATCCCGTCGGCGTCGAGCCGGGCCGCAACCCGGATGTCGAGCGCCTCGCCGAGGGGCGGCGGCGGCCGCCACCGCATCGCGACGAACTCCGCCCGACCTCCGAGTTGGAGCTTCAGGGCCGGTCCCCGCACGGATACCTCGGCGGCGAGGCCGCCCCGAGGGATCCACTTCCTCGTCTCCGGCGCCATCTTGTTCAGCAGGGGAGACAGGTCGTCCGTGGTCAGCTGGAGGCTCAGATCCACCGGAACGTCGCCGGTCAACTGCACGCTGCCTTCGATCGTCAGCGTCCCGTACGGCGTCTTCTCCGCCACGCTCCAGAGGCGCACGACGTTCTTCGAGGACTGGATCGGGATCACGATGCTGACGGGCGGCATGCCGCCGGTGGAGACCTTCATCAGGTTGAGCGTGCCGGTCACCTGCGGCTCGTCCCGTGTTCCGGTGACATGCGCGTCGATCGCGACGGCGCCTTCGAGCTCCACCTGCACGAGGTCGCGGACCAGCGGCCGCTTGAGGTCGCCGGCACGGAGGACGACCTCGAGGTCGAGGTCTTTCCCCCATCGGCCCGTGATGCGGAGATGATCGCCGTCCTCGCGGCCCCACCGGAGATCGGGCACGATGTCGCCGGTGGCCCAGTCGACCTCCAGCCGCGCGACGAGCGGATCGATCGCCTTGCCCTTCACCCGGGTGTCCAGCATGCGGAACGTGACCTTCAGCTGCTTGTCGTCCCAGGCGGCCTGCCCGTTGATCCGCGCCGCAAGCTCCGGCTCGGTGCAGGTCAGTCTCACGTCGCGCAACGATGCCTTGCCCCTGGCGATGGAGAAGACGAAGGCTTCGTAGGAGACGGCGCGTTCGGGCAGCTTGATCGTGCCGGGAGCCACCGCGACGATCCAGTCCTCCTGCTCCCGGCGGATCGTCGCCGAGAGCGCCATCGAGAACCCCGCCTGGCCCGTCACGTCGAGCGCGACGAGCAGGTCGTCCTTCACCCGGCGGATTTTCCCTTCCGCGACGATCGGGATGATTTTCTCGGGAACCGGGAGATTGAATCCGCCCTTCAGCCAGGCCATGGGACCTTCGAGCCGGATCCGGCCCTCGAAGTCCTGCGTCTTGGGGTCCAGCTTGCCGCCGATCTGGCCGGAATCCTTGTCCGCCGTGAAGCGCAGGGAGACGGCTCCCGCATCGTACGAGCCGGAGGCGTTCAGGGTCTTGGCGAAAGGCGTGCCGGTGATGACGACCTCGCGCGCTTCGATCTTGTCCTTGTCATAGGAGCCCTTGAAGACCGCGCCGGTCCATTCGAGCTTTTCATAGGACCCCTCTCCGGCCGTCACTTGGGCGTCACAGGAGACCCGGCCGTCGCGCAGGAGCAGCTTGCCCTCGGCCTGGAGCCGGCGGCACGTGATCGGAAGAGGCGGCTCCTGGAGCAGCGGAAGATACGGCGCCACGTCGGCGATCGCGACGTCGATTCCCGCGTCGAGCTCCGGCTTGTCCACCCAGCGGAACCGGCCTTCGGCGAGGACCCGGTCGACGCCGCTGCGGGCCTCGCCCTTGAACTTCACGCCCGACAGCGAACCGGGGCCGAGCGTGACCTCCGCCTCATCGATTTTGGCGGATCTGAAGCGGGCGCCGCGCGTCTGCACACGCGCCTGCTGCACCGTCCACTCCTCCTTCGGACCGGCGAGCGGGCCCTCGCCGCGGCCGGTCACCGCGAGGTCGCCCTCGAAGCCCTCCTGCTTGACCGCGAACACGGCGTCGATGTCGGTTTCCACGCGCCCCGTTTTCAGGTCGGCCCGGGTGGTCGCGCGGCCTTCCTTTACGGCAAGCTCGCCCTCGACCCGGTCCAACTGCCCCTGGTCGAACGTCGCGTGGCCCGTCCAGGTCAGCGGGTGACCCTCGACCACCGTGGAGATCTTGAGCGTGCAGCGGTCGGTTCCGGGACCCATCTCGAGGGTCGCCTCGCGGAGAGGGCCTTCGGTCGCCTTCCCGACGAAGGTCAGCGCGCCGTCGGACCGCAAGGCCGCGGAGCCTTCGATCGTGCCGAATTTCTCTGCCCGCAGCGCGACCTCCCAGGTCCCATGGTCCAGCATGCCCCGATCGAGCTTCACCGACTGTCCGTCGGGCAGCACGAGCTCGACCTGGCGGGCGTGGACCGTCCCGGGGAACCGGAGCGACCGCAGGATGGAGACGATGTCGCGGATGGTGTGGTGGAGGGGCGGCGCCGGACCTTCCTTGGAGGCCAGCTCGAACCGGGCGCCGACGACGTCGATGGAGGGCTCCCCCGAGCCCAGGAAGCCGTATTTGACGGTGACGCGCTCCACGGTTGCGGACCGGAAGGGGGCCCCTTTCCGGGGGTGAAGCGTCAGCGCCCGGGCGTTAACCCCGTAGAGCAGGCTGCCGCCCATGCCGCCGATCTCGAGCTGGGCCTGCAGCTCCTTGCTCACGAGCGCAGCCACCTTCGATCGGACGGTGCCGCCGAAGAGGGGCCATCGCAAGAGATAGAGGAGCCCCACCGCGACCGCCAGGCTCCCGGCGATCCACAGAAGGATGCGAACGCCCTTCCTAAGCTTCATTCAGTCCCGACATGGACATTCTAATTGAACGGCGCGCGGCCGCCAAGGAGGTCCTCGGAGATATACTTCGAACGTGACCGAGGCGGTTGACCAGTTCCGCTTTCCCTGCCCGAATTGCGGGCTGCGGCTGGCGTCGACCGCCAAGGAGCTCGGTCAAGCCATCCCCTGCCTCGCCTGCGGCCGGCAGGTCCCGGTCCCCGCGCCGCCGACGGCCCCACCCCCGACCTTCCGCCCGCCCACGACGACCCGCCGGCCCACCGTCCGCATCGTCGGACCCGATTCCGACGGCTGGCGGAGCAAGGCCCGGTGGAGCCTGTTCCTCGCCCTGATCCCGCTCGGGCTCTATACGTTCCTCTCGACCGACGACCTCCGACACCGGATCGACGAGACGAAGAAGCAGTATCCGGAATTCGCCAAGCGGGCGAGGCAAAAACGGACGCTCGACGAGGTGCTGGAAGTCCTCCCTTCCCGACGGATCGAGGGCGCGGCCTTGTCGCGGTCGACGTCGGCCCACTGGCTGATGGCCCTCCTGTCCGCGCTGATCTTCTGGGAGTTCATCCTCATCGTCCAGCCGATGGGGACGTCGACGTCGAAGCAGCTCTGGGCGGTGGGGATCTTCACGGGGACGATCGGAATCCTGATGCTGCTGATCGTCCAGCTGGCGTCCATCGTCGTCGCCAAGGCGAACCTCGTCGGAGGCATCGCGTTCCTGTTCTTCCTCATCCTGCGGTTCATCGGCTACTCGTACGGCGCCGCGACCGACGACACCAACGGCTTCATCGCGAGCATGATCGGATTCACCATGGGGGTCGGGCTGCTGGAGGAGTTCTTCAAGGCGCTGCCGATCTTCTGGCATCACCGACGGTTCGGATCGCTGGACCTGCGGGGCTCGGTCGTCTGGGGGCTGGCGACGGGGATCGGCTTCGGCGTGAGCGAGGGCATCTCCTACTGTTCGGATTTCTACAACGGGCTGCAGGGCGGCGGCATCTACGTCGTCCGGTTCATCTCCTGCGTGGCGCTCCACGCGGTGTGGAGCGCGACGGTGGCGATCCTGATCTGGAATACCCGCCGGACCCTGCGCGCGCTCCCGCCGTTCCACTCGGTCTTCGGAGCGGGGATCGCCCTGTTCATGCCGGCGCGGCGGCGCGAGGCGATGGACCTGCTCTCGCAGTGGTGGCGGTGGTTTCCCCTGGTCTTCGGCTGCCTGTGGATCAGCATGGTCCTGCACGGCTTCTACGACACCGTCCTGAAGAAGGAGTACGGCCTGGCCGCCCTGGGCGCCGGGATGTTCAGCTTCGCCCTCTTCTTCTGGCTCTATGATCGCGGCTGCCGCCGGGAAGCCGCCCAGCCCTCCGCTGCCCCGGCATAAGAATTGATTTCGGCCCCCGGGGCCGGTAGAGTCCAGGTCTCGCAAAGGGGCTTGCCGCTTCCCTCCCCGATACTGAAAGGTTTCTGACCATGCGCACGCTCACGCTGCTCGCCGCGACGCTCTTCGCCGCCGGATGCTCGTCCGCGCCGTCGACTCCCGCCGCGCCGGCCATGCCGGCGAAGGCTGAGCCCGAGAAGCCCGTGATGATGAAGCCCCCGCCTCCCAAGCCCGCGCCGGCGGCGGCGATCATCGACAAGACGCCGATCAAGGCGGACGTCTCGAAGGTAAAGTTCCTGTCGGAGCAGGCGGAGCTCTTCGGTTACGACGACGGCGAATCGCGGGCGTTCTTCTACACGAACGGCACCGGCGAACTGTCGGTGCAGGTCCCGGCCGAGGGCGAGTACGAGATCGTGGTGACGGCGTCGTGCGCCGCCGCGAACGGCCAGAATGCGAAGTTCAAGCTCAAGGTCGACGGCGCGGTCGTCGGAGCCGAGACGCAGCTCAAGAGCGAGGAGGCGAAGGACTACGCGTTCACGACGCCGCTGAAGT
>Ga0111539_10006208_pt1 | contig 15423 bp, 11 predicted proteins | sample RhiMethybrSRZTD1_FD_79667 | JGI IMG/M metagenome (GOLD analysis project Ga0111539, IMG submission 79667) | Populus rhizosphere microbial communities from Tennessee, USA - Rhizosphere MetaG P. TD hybrid SRZTD1 (version 2) (version 2) | ecosystem: Host-associated > Plants > Roots > Rhizosphere >... | reverse complement strand
GTCGGCACGATGTGATCGACAGTGGCAAACGTGCGCTCGGGCGCGCGGACTTTCCACCCGCGCTCTTCGAGTTCCGCAAACGCCTGCGGACTCGTCACTTCGTGGACCAGGTGCAGTCCGACGTAGAGCTGCGTCTGGCCGTTCGGAAGCACGCGCACGGCATGCCGGTCCCACACTTTCTGGAACAAGGTCTTCGACATCTCAATTCGAAATCGTAGCAGTACGAGCGGATCGGTGATGCCGGGAACGGCGCTTGCTTATGAGGCGGCGGGGGCCGGGGAAGGCACATGGCCAAGGGCTTAGGGCAATGCGCCCGGAAAGGCGCGGGCAAGACTGCAGAAGGCCCAGGACACATGACCTGTGACGGCTCAACGGTCATTGCAGAAACAGCGAGGGTCAGGCGTGGTGAAGTACGAAGCTTTTCGAGAACTGACGGATCAGTACTCTGTTGCTCACCGCTTTGGAATCCGAACGCAGATGCTCTGTTATGCTGTCGCTCTCGCCGTGATCGTCGTGGGCCTTGGGCCCTGGGCCATCGGCCTGCTCCATGGACTTTCTTTCGACGCTTAATCCCGCTCAACGCACGGCCGTCCTGCATGCCGACGGACCGCTGTTGATTCTTGCCGGCGCGGGCTCAGGCAAGACGCGCGTGATTACGTTCCGCATGGCGCATCTGGTCGGCGAAGGACGTGCGCGGCCCGACGAAGTGCTGGCTGTCACGTTCACGAACAAAGCCGCGGAGGAAATGCGTCAGCGCGTCGAGCAGCTCGTCGGCGAAGACTGCCGGCACATGTGGCTCTCCACGTTCCATTCGCTGTGCGCCCGGTTGTTGCGACGCGAAGCGCCGGCCATCGGCCTCACGCGCGACTTCGTGATTTACGACTCGTCGGATCAGCTGTCGGTCGTCAAACAGGCCATGAAATCGCTGGATATCGACGACAAGATGCTCCAGCCGCGCGCGGCGCTGTCGCGGATCAGCCAGGCCAAGAACCGCATGGAATCGCCCGACGCGATGCGCGGCACCGGCTGGAGCCTGCGCGATCAGCAGGTCAGCCGCATTTACGACGCCTACCTCCGCACATTGCGCGACGCCGGCGCGCTCGATTTCGACGATCTGCTCCTGAAAACCGTTGAGCTCTTCGAGACCAGCGAGCACGTCCGCGCCCGCTACGCGAACAAGTTCCGGTACGTGATGGTCGACGAGTACCAGGACACGAACCGGCCGCAGTACCTGCTGATGCGGCGGCTCGCCGAGGTCCATCGCAACCTGTGCGTCGTCGGCGACCCGGACCAGTCGATTTACAAGTGGCGCGGCGCCGATCTGCGCAACATCCTCGACTTCGAGCACGATTTTCCCGACGCTACCATCGTCAAGCTCGAGCAGAACTATCGATCGACCCAGGTGATCCTGGACGCGGCGTCAGCCGTCATCAGCCGTAATCGCAACCGCAAAGACAAACGGCTGTGGACGGATCAGGCCGGCGGCGAGCGGATCCAGTACGTCCGCGCCGGCGACGAGATCGAAGAGGCCGACTACATCACGCGTGCGATCCGCGATGCGCATCGCGGGAAACCGGACCGGATGACGGCCGTGCTGTACCGCACCAACGCCCAGTCGCGCGCCATCGAAGACGCGCTGATGCGTGACGGCATCGCCTATCGGATCATCGGCGGCGTCAGGTTCTACGAACGCAAGGAAATCAAGGACACGCTGGCCTACCTGCGGCTGGTGATCAACCCGCACGACGACGTCAGCTTCCGGCGCGTGGTGAATGTGCCGGCGCGCGGCATCGGCAAGAGCGTGCTCGACTCACTCGACGCCGTCGATCCGGAACAGGCGCACGACGACACGCCGCTGCTCTCGGCGGGTCTCGAACCGGCGGTCTCGCATCGATCGATGTGGGCCCGTCTGGTACACGCGGTCGATCGCCGGCTCGTGCCCGCGCGCGCGATGCTCGCGCTCAAGGAGTTCCGCGACCTGATCGTCGCGCTCGCCACCGGCGCGGCGTCCTCGTCGGTTTCGTCGGCCATTACCCTTGTCCTCGATCGGACGGGGTATCTGCAGGCGCTTCGCGACGAACGGAGCGAGGAGGCGGAAGCGCGCATCGAAAACCTGATGGAACTGGTGTCTGCCGCCCGCGAGTACGAGACGCGCGAACCGGATGCCATGCTCGGTGGCTTCGTCGATCGTCTGTCGCTGCTCTCGGAAGCCGACGAAGCCGAGGGCACCAACGAAGCGCGGGTGTGGTTGATGTCGATGCACGCCGCCAAAGGGCTGGAGTTTCCAATGGTCATTGTCGCGGGAATGGAGGAAGGCCTGTTCCCGCACTCACGTGCCGTCGAGGACCAGGACGACGTCGAAGAAGAGCGACGGCTGTGCTACGTGTGCCTCACGCGCGCGCGGGAAAAGCTGATCTTGACGGGCGCGGCCCGCCGGCGCGTCTTCGGCGAGTACCAGGCCACCGAGCCCTCCCGGTTCCTCGACGAGATTCCTTCGGAGCTCATCGATCGTATCGAGCCGGCACTGCCGTCACCACGCTGGCAAACCGGCGGATACGAGCTCCGCAATCCGTACGGCCGCCGCGGCGGGCACGCACCCCGCGCCCGCGATGGCAGCGCGACCGGCTACAAGTACGAGGATGAGGACCAGTCGCCGAACGGCGTGCGGACGGGCATGCGGGTCCGCCATAAGCAATTCGGCGTGGGCACCATCATCGGCATCGAAGATGACGGCGAGAAGCTCACCGTCCGATTTGCCGCCGTGGGGGTGAAGAAGCTGATCGCCCGATTCGCGGGTCTGGAGCCAGCTTAGGTACGAAGCGCACGACCGAGACGACGGGTCTCTTTACGTGTCTGTTTCGATCTCTCGGAGCGTCGCCAGAGACACCAACCGATCGCCTTCAGCCAGGTCCATCAGTTTCACGCCCTGCGTGTCGCGGCCGATTGGGCGCATGTCGCCGGCCTTCATGCGGATGATCTGGCCCTGTTCGGTCACGAGCAGCAACTCATCCTGATCGGTGACACACGCGATTCCGACCACGAGGCCGTTGCGATCTGTGGCCTGGACGTTCTTCAGGCCGATGCCACCGCGCGACTGGCGGCGGTACTCGCTGACCGGCGTCCGCTTGCCGAAGCCGTTCTCGCACACCGTCAGCAGCGTCCCGTCTTCGTCCACGACCTTCATCGCGACGACCTCGTCGCCTTCGCGCAGCTGCATGCCGCGCACGCCATAGGCCGTGCGGCCCATCGGCCGCGCGTCCGCTTCGGCGAAGCGAATCGCCATGCCGTTGCGCGAGCCGATCACCAGGTCCTTGTTCCCGTCCGTTTCCTCGACCGCGATCAGCTGATCGTCGTCGTCGATCTGGATCGCGATGATGCCCGCGGACCGCGGATTCGAGAACGCCGAGAGGTCCGTCTTCTTGATGGTGCCCTTGCGCGTTCCCATCACGATGAAGCGCTTGTCTTCTTCCTCGGGGAACGCCTGCACGCGCAGCAACGCCGCGATCTTCTCTCCTTCGCCCATGTGGACGAGGTTGGCGATCGACTTGCCCTTGCTGCTGCGCGAGACCTCCGGCACTTCGTACACGCGCAGCCAGTAGCACTTGCCGCGATCGGAGAAGACCAGGATGTACGCGTGCGTGTTGGCGATGAACAGATGCTCGACGACGTCTTCCTCGCGCGTCGTCATGCCGATCAGGCCCTTGCCGCCGCGGCGCTGTTTCCGGTACGCGTCGAGGGCCGTGCGCTTGATGTAGCCCGTGCTGGTGGCGGTGATGACGACGTCCTCGTCGGCGATCAAATCCTCGACGCGGAACTCGCCGCTCTCTTCGATGATGTCCGTGCGCCGCGCGTCGCCGTATTTCGTCTGAATTTCGCGCAATTCGTCGAGCACGATGGCGATGAGCAAGTCGTCGTTGGACAGGATCGCGCGGAGCCGCTCGATCGTCTTCACGAGTTCGGCCAGCTCGTCGAGGATCTTCTGCCGCTCGAGGCCCGTGAGCCGCTGCAGCTGCATGTCGAGGATGGCCTGCGCCTGGATCTGCGTCAGGCCGAACTCGGTCATGAGCCCCGTGCGCGCGTCGAGCGGGTTCTTCGAGCCCCGGATGAGCGTGATCACCGCGTCGAGGTGATCGAGCGCGATCCGCAGACCCTCGAGGATGTGCGCCCGCGCTTCGGCCTTGCGCAGCTCGAACTCGATGCGGCGGCGCACGACCTCGCGCCGGAACTCCACGAAGTGCTCGATGATCTCGAGCAAACCCATCACGCGCGGCCGGCCGGCGACGATCGCCAGCAGCGTGATGCCGTAGCCCATCTGCAGTTTCGTGTGCTTGTAGAGGTTGTTCAGCACGACGTCAGGCAGCTCGCCGCGCTTCAGCTCGACGACGATGCGCATGCCGTCGCGGCTCGACTCGTCGCGCAGATCCGAGATGCCTTCAATGCGCTTGTCGCGCACGAGCTCCGCAATCTCCGTCACGAGCGTCGCCTTGTTCACCTGATAGGGAATCTCGGTGATGACGATCGTGGTCCGATCCTGTTTCTTGTTCTCCTCGAGCGTCGTCCTGCCGCGGACGACGACGTTGCCGCGGCCGTCCTGATACGCGCGGTAGATCCCCTCCCGCCCGACGATCGTGCCGCCGGTCGGGAAATCAGGGCCGGGAATGGCCTGCAGCACCGCGCGGCGCCGTTCGTCGCGCGAGGCCGTGCGTTTCTCGATCACCGCGATGACGCCGTCGATGACCTCCCGCATGTTGTGCGGCGGGATGCTCGTCGCCATGCCGACGGCGATGCCCGTCGAGCCGTTCACGAGCAGATTCGGGAACGGCGTCGGCAGAACGGTCGGCTCTTCCGAGGTCTCGTCGAAGGTCGGGCGGAAATCGACCGTGTCCTTCTCGAGGTCCGCCATCATCGCTTCGGCCAGCGCGGGGAGGCGCGCTTCCGTGTAGCGGTAGGCCGCGGGCGGATCGCCGTCGACGGAGCCGAAGTTGCCCTGCCCGTCCACGAGCATGTAGCGCATGTTGAAGTCCTGCGCCAGGCGCACCAGCGTGTCGTACGCCGGGGCGTCGCCGTGGGGATGGTAGTTGCCGATGACCTCGCCGACGATCTTCGCGCACTTGCGATACGGCCGGTTCGACGCGAGCCCCATCTGCCGCATCGCGTAGAGCACGCGGCGATTGGCGGGCTTCAGGCCATCTCGTACATCGGGCAGCGCGCGCCCGATGATTACGCTCATCGCGTAATCCATGTACGAGCGCTTCATTTCGTCTTCGATATTGACGGGCTGTCGTAACGTTGGGTCCATGAGGCTAAATCAGATATCCAGGTTCTTGACGTCCAGCGCGTTGTCTTCGATGAACTTGCGCCGCGGCTCGACCTGGTCGCCCATCAGGGTCGTGAACATCAGGTCGGCTTCCGTGTGATCTTCCGCGCGCACTTCGAGCAGCGTGCGCTTCGACGGATCCATCGTTGTTTGCCAGAGCGTCTCCGGGTTCATCTCGCCGAGGCCCTTGTAGCGGTTCACGGCGAGGCCGCGGCGGCCCGCCGCGACGAAGTACTCGACCAGCTCGTCGAGCGACTCGACCCGCTGGTCGCCGCCCTTCGCCGGCTTTGCCGACTCCGGCGCCGGCACGACCGCAGTCGGCTGCTCGGTGTCTTCCGGTGTCTCGTTGTCCGCGGCCTCAGCGGCGGCGCTCGTCGCGGCGGTGCGAATAGTGACGGCGCCTGCGAGCAGATCGCGAACGTCCTGATAGGCCGACGCGAGGGTGCGGAACTCGCCCGTCGTGACGAAGTCGAGATCGAGACGATGGCGGCGCGCGTAGCCGGCGCTGCGATCCTCGAGCACGAGCGCGAACGCCTGGTGCTCCGAGTCCTCGACGACCTCCCCGGTCACGTCGGGTGTCCGCAGGTGTTCCGCGAGCGCGGCCACGAGCGCGCGATCGGCCCAGAACGTCTTGTCGCGCGCCTCGCCTTCGAGCAGCGCGACGATCGCGCGGCGTGAGGGCCCGCGGCGCTCGACCACCTGCATGTATTTCCTGAAGGCCATCAGCTTCTCGAGCTTGTGTTCCAACGTCTCGCCCGAGATCTCGCGGCCGCTGCTCAGCACCAGCGTGCGCGATTCGGCGGCGCGGCGGATCAGAAACGCCTCCAGCTCGCGCTCGTCCTTGATGAATGTTTCCTGGCGCCCGCGCTTCGCACGGAACAGCGGCGGCTGCGCGATGAAAATGTGGCCGCGATCCACCAGATCGCGCATCTGGCGATAGAAGAACGTCAGCAGCAGCGTGCGGATGTGCGAGCCGTCCACGTCCGCGTCCGTCATGATGATCACGCGGTGGTACCGCAGCTTCGACGGATCGAATTCGTCGGCGCCGATGCCACAGCCGAGCGCCGCAATCAGCGTGCGGATCTCCTCGTGGCTGAGCATTTTGTCGAAACGCGCCTTCTCGACGTTGAGGATCTTGCCCTTGATCGGCAGCACGGCCTGAAACTTCCGGTCGCGGCCCTGCTTCGCCGAGCCGCCTGCCGATTCGCCCTCGACGATGTAGAGCTCGCTCTTCGAGGGATCGCGCTCCTGGCAGTCCGCCAGCTTGCCCGGCAGCGCCGTGTTGTCGAGCGCGCCCTTCCGCCGGACGAGATCGCGTGCCTTGCGCGCGGCCTCGCGCGCGAGCGCGGCGTCCACCGCCTTGGCGATGATCTTCTTGGATACAGCGGGGTTCTCTTCCAGGAACGCGCCCAGCCGATCGTTGACGATGTTCTCGACGATGCCCTTGACCTCGGTGTTGCCGAGCTTCGTCTTCGTCTGACCCTCGAACTGCGGCTGCGGGATCTTGACCGAGATCACCGCCGTCATGCCCTCGCGGATGTCGTCGCCGGTGACGCTTTCCGTGAGCTTGTCGGAGAGGTTGTTCTTCGACGCGTAGTGGTTGATGGTGCGCGTCAGCGCCGCGCGAAATCCCGAGAGGTGCGTGCCGCCTTCTGTCGTGTTGATGTTGTTCGCAAACGCGTACGTCGTCTCGGTGTAGCTGTCGTTCCACTGCAGCGCGATCTCGACGGAGATGCCGTCGCGCTCGCCCGTCATGTAGACCGGCTTCTCGTTCACGACGGTGCGGTTCTTGTTCAGGAACGAGACGAACTCGCGAATGCCGCCCTCGTAGACGAAGTGATGGCTCTTGCCGTCGCGCTCGTCGTTGATCGAGATCGTGACACCGGCATTCAGGAACGCCAGCTCGCGCAGCCGCTGTGACAGCGTCTCGAACACGAACTCCGTGGTCTCGAAGACGTGCGGGTCCGGCTTGAACGTAATCTTCGTGCCGCGTTTTTCGGTACGGCCGGTGACGTAGAGATCGCCCGACGGCGTGCCGCGCCCGTACCGCTGCTGGTGTACCTGGCCGTTGCGCCAGATCTCCAGCTCGAGCCATTCCGACAGCGCGTTGACGACCGACACGCCGACGCCGTGAAGCCCTCCCGAGACTTTATAGGCGGCGTTCTCGAACTTCCCGCCGGCGTGGAGCACCGTCAGCACCACCTCGGCGGCTGACTTGCCGCTCTGGTGCATGTCCACCGGGATGCCACGGCCGTCGTCGACCACCGTGATCGAGCCGTCGATGTGGATCGTGACGTCGACGTTCTTGCAGTAGCCGGCCAGCGCCTCGTCGATGGAGTTGTCCACCACTTCGTACACGAGGTGGTGGAGTCCTGTCGGGCCGGTGGAGCCGATGTACATTGCGGGCCGCTTACGGACCGCCTCGAGTCCTTCGAGGACCTTGATCTGGTCGGCGCCGTAGTCGTCAGGAGAAGCAGACGCGGCAACGCCAGTTCCGGGAGCGCCCCGGTGAAGATTTCGAAAATCAGAGTTCGACATCAATATCCAGCGATCAGATGAGCCAAATGAATCACGTGATCAGATGCGCATCGGCATGATCACGTACGTGTACTCGTAGCCGTCGGCACCAATGGGTTTCATCACGGCCTGGCTCATCTCGTCTTTGAATTCCAGCTGCACGTTTTCCGTTTCGACGACGCTCAGGAAGTTGTCCACATAGTCCGCGTTGAAGCAGATCTGCATCGCCGTGCCGCCGTAGTCGATCGGCAGGACTTCATGGGCTTCGCCGACCTCCGGGGTGCTCGACGTGATCTCGACCTGGTCTTTGCCAATCGCAAACTTCACAGCCTTCGATCGCTCGTTCGAGAGTAGCCGCACGCGGCGTACCGCCGCCGCCAGCCGATCGCGATCGAAATCGATGCGCTTGTCATTGGTCTTCGGAATGACGCGTTCGTAGGCTGGAAAATTCGCGTCGATCTTGCGGGAAATCAGGAGCCGTCCACCAGCCCGGAAAAACAGGTGATTCTCGCCCTGTGAAAACTCAATCGCGTCGCCGCCGTCGATCAGCCGCGCGATTTCGTTCAACGTCTTGCGGGGCAGCAACACCTCGAGTTTCTGACCCTTCCCCGCTGATTCCTGAATCCGCACGTAGGCGAGCCGATGCCCGTCCGTGGCGACCATGCTCATCGAATCCGGCTGGAGCACGAGCTGTGCGCCGTTCAAAAAGTAGCGCGTGTCTTCACTCGTGATGGCGAACCGCGTGTGCGAGATCATCCGCTTCAGCGCCGCACCAGGCAGTGATGCCGCGGGCGTCCCAGCGTCCTGTGGAGGCGTGGGAAACTCGGACGCCGGCAGTGTCTGCATCCGCGACTCAAATCGGTCCGCGGCAACCGTCACGCTCTTGCCGCCCTTGTCCTCTTCGATGCGGATTTCGGTGTCAGGGAGCGCGCTGACGATTTCGAAGAGTTTTTTCGCAGGAAGCGTCAACGTGCCGGGCTTCGACACAGATGCTTCACATCGACTGCGCAGTCCGACGTCGAGATCGGTGGCGAGCAACGAGACGCCATCTTTCGCCGCTTCGAGCAGGACGTTGGCCAGAATCGGAATGGTGTTCTTCCGCTCGACGATGCCTTGCAGCAGGGAGAGCTCTTTGAGCAGATCGTTTTTGCGGACGAGGAGTTCCATGGATGGGACAACCTCACTGACTGGCCAAATACCTGGAGCCGGACCGGATTTCAGTCCGTACCTTGGATAGATCAAACAGACAGAGAATTATAACAAGAATAAGGGCCTGTTGGTAATCGAAAGTCTCGCCGTAACCCTTTTTTAGTCAATACCTTACACTGTGCACGTTTCTGTGCATGGGCCGTGGTGCAGGCGGCCCGAAATGTGTTGAAAAATGCCTCCCCGCCGGCCTTGCACAACCCGTCCACAGGGCTTCCGTTCAAGGGCTGTGCACCGGAGACGAATCGCTCGAAAATCCTCAGCGAAAGGACTCAGTGAGGGTGTTGATAAGCGTGTTGAAAACTGCGTCCTTCTTGCGAAGCTCCTCGACTTTTCGAATCGAGTGAATGACGGTGGAGTGGTGTTTGCCGCCGAAACTTTTTCCGATTTCCGGCAGGGATGCCGAGGTGAGCGACTTGCAGAGATACATCGCCACCTGGCGTGGCAGAGCGATGGACTTCGAGTTGTTCTTTGACTTCAGCTCGACCAGCTTCAACTGGTAGTACTCCGCGACGAACTTCTGGATGATGTCGATTGTGACCGCTCGCTCTTCGTGCTTCAGCACGTCACGGAGGACGTCCTGCACCAGACTCATCGAAATATCCCGCCCGGTCAGCGACGCGTAGGCCAGCAGCCGAATCAGCGAACCCTCCAGCTCTCGAATGTTCGATTTGATCCGTCCTGCGATGTAGAGCGCCACATCGTCAGGCAATGGGACACCTTCTGCGTCGGCTTTGCGTTTGAGAATCGCGATCTTCGTCTCGAGATCCGGAGACTGAATATCTGCGATTAAGCCCCATTCAAAGCGGCTCCGCAGGCGTTCCTCGAGTTCGCTGATCTGATGCGGCGGGCAGTCGCTGCTGAGCACGATCTGCTTTTGCGCGTCGTGCAAAGCATTGAACGTGTGGAAGAACTCTGTCTGCGTCCGCTCCTTGCCGACGATGAACTGAATGTCGTCGACAAGGAGCACGTCGACTCCCCGGTACCGCTCGCGGAACTCCATGATGCGGTCGTACCGGATCGCGTTGACCACCTCGTTCATGAAACGCTCGGCCGAGATGTACGTGAGTTTCAGCCCCGGGCTGTGCGTCAGTACGTAGTGGCCAATCGCGTGCATCAGGTGCGTCTTGCCGAGACCGACACCGCCATACAGGAACAGCGGGTTGTATGAACGTGACGGCGCCTCGGCGACCGCGCGGCAGGCAGCGTGCGCAAACTGGTTCGACGCACCGACGATGAATGTGTCGAACGAATAGCGTGGGCTCAGGCCGACGAGATCAACGGGTTCGTCTTCGAGTGATTCCGAAGCCGTCAGAGATGGCGGTGGCGGTGCATGGGCGACAAGAGCCGGCGCGCGCGCGTCAAGGCGACGCGCCTCGTCGTGCACCTCAGGATTGCTGTCGGGAGCAAACCGCAACTGGACGCCCGGACGGCCCACTTCAGCCAGGGCTTCGTCGAGAATGACCGCGTAGTGCTTGGTGAGCCACTCGACCGCCATCGGGTCGGTGACGCGAATCGTGAGGATCTGGCCGTCGTCCCGGGCCAGGGAGGTCTGCCGGAACCAGGTGTAGTACGAGTAGCGGTTGACCTTGGTCTCGATCCGCCCGAGCACCTCGTCCCATACCGTCCCCGCCATACCCTGACGACCTGGTTTCTGGCCGAGTCCGGCCGGTTCGAATGACGTCCGCGTGACGCGGAAACCGCGAAAAACCCCAGTTTCGACCGGGGTTCCCGGGCCCTCACCCCGATAGAAGTCCCATAAATACCAGGGTTTGCGAGGGATACTCAGTCAAACCCGTGGATTTCCACAGTTTTTTCCACAGGTGTGGAAAACTTCCTCGGCGGGGCCCTCCCGGTGTCGGTTGCTAGAGCCGCCCGCCCGAAAGGAAGGCTGGCGAATCTACCACAATTGACACCCTCTTCCGCGGGCCATTACGATTCAGGTTTGCCGGGACGACGACTGTTCTGGCTGGGAGCCCCCAGAAATCATGAAGCGCACTTTTCAGCCCAACAAGCGTCGCCGTCGCCGCACGCACGGTTTCCTTGTTCGCATGCGGACCAAGAACGGTCGCATCGTGCTCAAGCGGCGCAAGGCCAAAGGCCGCAAGCGGCTGACCGTCAGCGACTAGTCTCCGCGATCGACCGAGCGATCCGTGAGCGTCGCAAGCCCCATGGCGGCTCAGGGATTTCCTTCAGCATCGCGCCTGCTGACGCGCGCGGAGTTCGATGCCGTGCAGCGAGAAGGCCGGCGTGTCTCTGCGCGCTTCGTCACGCTGGTCGCGAAGCCGGCAGCCGGTGCGTCGGATCGGCTCGGTATCATCGCGTCCCGGAAGATCGGCAATGCTGTGGTGAGGAATCGTGCGAAGCGCCGGTTGCGTCATTTGTTCCGCACGCGTCCGGCGTTGGAGACGCCGGGGACCGCGCGCGCCTTCGACGTGGTGGCGATTCCCCGTCGCGAGTTCTCGAGCGCCCCATTCGCGGCGATCGAGTTGGATTTTTTCGCCGCGCTGGCCAAGCTGCGCGGCGTGAGGCGGTCATGACCTGGAGCGTTCGCATCGGCATGACGATCGTTCGCGCCTATCAACTGGTGCTGGCGCCCTTCACCGGCGGCGCGTGCCGCTTCGAGCCGTCGTGCTCGGCGTACGCGATGGAGGCGATCGAAACGCACGGCCTCGTTCGAGGACTGGCGCTTGCGGTCGGCCGCGTGGCGCGTTGTCATCCGTTCGCCCGGCCGGGCATCGATCCTGTTCCGCCGCGCCGGACGCCGTCACGAGCGCGCGTGTCATAGACATGGAAAAGCGCGTCTTTCTCGCCATTCTGCTGTCGTTCGTCGTGCTGGCGGGCTACCAGGCCTTCTTTGCGCCGCCGCCCGCGCCGGCGCCCGTGGTGACGCTGCCGCCTCAAGCGCCTTCGGCATCCCCGGCGCCGGTGGAATCGACGACGCCGGCTCCGCCGCCACCATCCGCGGTTGCCCTCGTCGGCGACACGGTGGCGCGGGACATCGTCGTCGAAACCGACGTGTTGCACATCGTCTTCTCGACGTCCGGCGCCACCGTGAAGAGCTGGCAGCTCAAGCGGTACCTCGACTACGGCGAGGCGCTGGATCTCGTCCCGCACGACGTGCCGGATTCGTTTCCGCGGCCGTTCACGATGGCGACCAACGATCCGGCGCTTTCGAAGACGCTCGCGACGGCGCTGTTCAAGCCGAGCGCCGACAAACTCACGCTCGGATCGGCGCCCGGCACGCTCACCTTCGAATACCGCGACGCGTCGGGACTGACCGCGAGCAAGCGCTTTTATTTCCAGCAGGAAGGCAAACCGTACGTCGTGAAGGTGGAGGCGGCGGTTGACGTCGCCGGCGCATCGCGCCCGGTCACGCTGCTATCGGGCGCGGCGCTTGGTCTCGGGTACACCCCCGACGGATCGCGCACCGTGCCGGCGCGCGGGATCCAGTTTCACGACGGCAGCGTTCAGCGGCTGGCGACGAGCGCGCTCCAGAAGCAATCGCGCTACGAAGGCGAGATGAAATTCGCCGGCGTCGAGGACCCCTACTTCCTCAACGCGGCGCTGCCAGGCACGGAGAAGATCGCGGTCGAATACTCGCCGATCTCGCTCCCGGTGAAGGACGATCCGAAAGGCCGCACGCGGTCGTTCGTGGCGTACGCCGTCTCGGTGCCCGGGCCGCTTTCGTTGCAGTTCTTCCTCGGGCCCAAGGACTTCGACATCCTGCGTTCGGTGGATCCGCGGCTCGAGCTCGTCCGCGCGATCGACTTCGGCATCTTCTCGTGGCTCGTCGTCCCGCTGCTCCAGGCGCTCAAGTGGATCAACCAGTACACCGGCAATTACGGCTGGTCGATCGTCGCGCTGACGGTGTTCATCAACCTCGTGATCTTCCCGCTCCGGCACCGCAGCATGGTGTCGATGCGCAAGATGCAGGCGATCCAGCCGGAGATGAAGGCCATCCAGGATCGCTTCGCGAAGTACAAACTCACCGATCCCGAGCGCCAGAAGATGAACACGGAGATGATGGCGCTCTACAAGCAGAAGGGCGTGAACCCGGCGAGCGGGTGCGTGCCGATGCTGCTCACGCTGCCGGTGCTGTTCGCGTTCTACGCGATGCTCTCTGCGGCCATTGAGCTGCGCGGCGCGCCGTTCATGGGCTGGATCCACGACCTGTCACGACACGATCCGTACTACGTGACACCGTTCCTGATGGCGGGCACGATGCTCTGGCAGCAGTGGATGATGCCGTCGACGGCCGATCCCATCCAGAAGCGGATGTTCATGCTGATGCCGGTCATCTTCCTCGTGTCGTTCCTCTGGGCGCCGAGCGGTCTGGTCATCTACTGGCTCGTGAGCAACCTGCTGGCCATCGCGCAGCAGGCGCTGACCAACCGGCTGATTGGCGCGCCCGTCCGTCCGGTGCCGGCGCCTCGCCGGGTGGCGTCCGGAAGCAACAGCGGCGGCCGGAAGTCGTAAGTACGAGAACATCATGAGCACCGATCTCGATTCCCAGGTGATCGACTTCGTCAAACAGGTCGTCGGCGCAATGGGCCTCACCCTCGACATCGACGTCGAGGAGACGCCCGATCACATCCGTCTGAATCTCAGCGGCGACGGCGCCGACGTGCTGCTCAAACGCAAGGGCGAGGCGCTCGACGCGCTGCAGGTGATCGTGAACACGGCGTTCCGCCGCGACGCGCGTGGCGACCGGCACTACGTCGTGGACGCCATGGGATTCCGGAAGAGCAAGGACGCAGAGCTGCGACAGATGGCGAAGTTCCTCGTCGACAAAGCCAAGTCGAGCGGACAGCCGCAGGAAATCGGTCCGCTCAATCCGTACGCGCGCCGCATCGTGCACCTGACCGTCGCCGACGATCCCGAGGTTTCGTCCGAGAGCATCGGCGATGCGTTCCTGAAGACCGTGGTGATCTCGCCGAAGGCGGACTGACACGACCCACGACACGATCGTCGCGATCGCCACACCGGCCGGCCGCGGCGGCCTTGGCGTCGTGCGGATCGCGGGACCGGACGCACCCCGAATCGCCCAACAACTCGTCGGACGCGACGCGCCGTTCGAGGCGCGGCATGCGACGTTTGCGCGCGTGTACTCGGCGGTGGCGCCGGCCCGCCCCGGCGGCGAGGCGCGCGCGATCGATCACGTGGTCGTCACCTGGTTCGCTGCGCCGCACTCGTTTACGGGCGACGACGTCGTCGAGCTCAGTGGGCACGGCAGTCCGCTGCTGCTGCGCCACATCGTGGAACGGGCGATGCAGCTCGGCGCGCGGCTGGCCGAACCCGGCGAGTTCACCTTGCGCGCGCACTTGAACGGCCGGCTCGATCTGATTCAGGCAGAAGCGATCGCCGATCTGGTGGAGGCGGTGACGCCACTGCAGGCGCGCGCGGCGATGGACCAGCTCGAAGGCACTCTGACCTCCGCGATCGCGGCGATCGACGCGGCGCTGTTCGATCTGGCGGCGCGCCTCGAAGCGTCCCTGGATTTTCCGGAGGAGGGATTTCATTTCGTTACGCGCGCGGACGCCCTCGAGGAGTTGCGGCGCATCGCCGCCGAACTCGCCGCCCTGGCTCGTTCCGGCCGCAGCGGCCGCGTGATTCGCGAGGGCCGGACCGTGGTGATCGCCGGACGGCCGAATGCCGGTAAGTCGAGCCTGTTCAATGCGTTAGCAGGTGCATCCAGGGCGATAGTGACCGAGATTCCCGGCACGACGCGGGACCTGCTGACCGAGCGCGTGGACATCGAAGGCGTTCCCGTCACGCTCGTTGACACCGCAGGGCTGCGCGAAGCGACGTCGGACGCGATCGAAGCTGAGGGCATGTCGCGCGCGCGGCAGGCACAGCGTGTCGCTGCGCTCACGCTCGTGGTCGTGGACGGATCGGTGGCGGTGACCAGCGACGATCGTGCGATCCTCGCCGGGGCGAGCGGCCCGCGCGTGGTCGTACGAAGCAAGGACGATTTGCCGCTCGCCTGGACGCCGGACGCGCTCGGTGTGAACGATCAGGATGTGATCGCCGTCTGCGCGCTGAGCGGCGCGGGACTCGATGATCTGCGCGCGGCGGTTGCCGGCGCGCTCGTCGATCGCGATGATCTGCGTGATGCGCCGGCGATTTCCAATGCACGGCACATCGCCCTGGTCGAGCAGGCGCATGGCTGTGTCACTGAGGTCTCCGATGCGCTCGCCGCCGGCGCGACGGAGGAACTCGTGCTCGCCGAGCTGGCGTCGGCCAGGCGAGCGCTCGAGGCGATCACAGGTACGCGGACGCCCGACGATCTGCTGCGGCACATCTTCGGCCGCTTTTGTATCGGGAAATGAGCATTGAGCACTTCGACGTTCTCGTGATTGGCGCCGGTCATGCCGGCTGCG
>Ga0111539_10006206_pt1 | contig 15424 bp, 17 predicted proteins | sample RhiMethybrSRZTD1_FD_79667 | JGI IMG/M metagenome (GOLD analysis project Ga0111539, IMG submission 79667) | Populus rhizosphere microbial communities from Tennessee, USA - Rhizosphere MetaG P. TD hybrid SRZTD1 (version 2) (version 2) | ecosystem: Host-associated > Plants > Roots > Rhizosphere >... | reverse complement strand
GTAATCGAGTTGCCGACGCCCATCACGATCGTCCCGTCGGGCTCGATTGCGAGGCCGCCGGGCTCCTCGGCCTTGGTGTGCTCGACGGGCTTCCCGCTCGGGCTGTCGAGGCGCATCAGGCTGCTCTCGTTCGTGAAGTAGAGGCTCCCGTTCGGGTGCACGATCGCCGACTCGAGCGTGCCCAACCCGGTCGCGAGCGTGCGCGTTTCGAACGGCGCCCCCGGGCAGTCCGGAGCCGCCGCGGCCGGCGGCGCGAGGAGAGCGAGCGCGGTGAGCGCGAGCAGGGCCAGGCGGCGCACGCGCGCAGCGTAACCCGGCGCGCTCACACGAGCGCCACGGCGGCGCCCGTCACGACGGACACGAGCAGCAGCACCGTCACGACCTGCTCGTACCGCCCCTCCGCGAGATGTGCGAATAACGGCCGTCCCGTGACGTGTCCGGCCGCCGCCGCCGCGGGCATGGCAACGAGCACGGCGCCCTCGGGCAGCGCGATGTCGGCGGCCCCGACCGCGAGCGCCACCAGGCCGATCGCCGCGAACGCGATGAAGAGGACGCTGAGCGTGTCTCTCATCCGCCTCGCCTCCACGCGCCGCCCAAGCAGGTAGAGCAGGATCGGCGGCCCGTTGGCGGACGTCGTCGTCGTGAGCACGCCCGCGGTGAGGCCGACGACCGGGATCCGCCGGAACGGATCCACGAGGTGGGTCAGGCGCCGCCGTATGAGGAGCGTCGCGAGGACCGTCGCCGTTAGGAGCAGCTGGAGCGCGGTCGCGTCGAGCTCCGCGAGCAGGAACGTGCCGGCGAGGGCGCCGACGGAGCCCCAGGCGAGTATCTCGCCGCTCTCGCGCCAGAGCGGGTCGGGCCGGCGCGCCTCCGTCAGGAGGGTCAGCGAGCTCGTGAGCATGCCGAGGCAGAGCAGGCTGGTGATCGCCTCCTCGGGCGCGAAGGCCGCCGCCACGAGCGGCCCGGCCACCAGCACGAACCCGAAGCCCGTGGCGGAATGGCAGGCACCGCCCGCCAGCACGGCGACGGTGGCGAGAAGCTCGGCGTCGGTCACGGGCGCGATGATGCCGTGCCGATGCAGCTCGCGGACCTCACCACCCTGCGCCTGGGCGGCCCAGCCGGGCGTTTCGTCGAGGCGCGCTCCGAGGACGAGATCGTGTCGATCGTGCGCGAGGCCGACAACGTGGGCCAGGACCTGCTCCTACTCGCGGGCGGCAGCAACCTGGTGGTGGCCGACGACGGCTTCCCGGGGACCGTCGTCCACGTCCTGACGCGCGGCGTCGAGCGGGACGGCGACGAGTTCACGGCGCAGGCGGGCGAGCCGTGGGATGCATTCGTTGCCGCGCGGGTCGAGGAGAGCCTGGCCGGGATCGAATGCCTGTCGGGGATACCGGGGTCGATCGGCGCAACGCCGATCCAGAACGTCGGCGCCTACGGCCAGGAGGTCGCGGAGGTGATCACCTCGGTCCGGGTGCTGAACCGCGCCAACGGCGAGGTTGTCGAGCTCGCTCCCGACGAATGCGGGTTCAGCTACCGCTCGAGCGCGTTCAAGCGCGAGCCCGGCGAGTGGGTCGTCCTCGCGGTCACGTTCCGGCTCGACGCCCAGCCGCACTCGCGGCCGATCCGGTACGCGGAGCTGGCACGTACACTCGGCGTCGAGCTCGGCGAGAGCGCGCCGCTGCCCGACGTGCGCGAGGCGGTGCTGTCGCTGCGGCGGTCGAAGGGGATGGTCCTCGACCCGGACGACCCGGACTCCGTCTCGGCCGGCTCGTTCTTCACCAACCCGATCCTCGACCCCGCGCACTTCGAGCAGCTCGCGGAACGCGTGGCTGCGGACCTGGGGGCCGAGACGCGGCTGCCGAGCTGGCCGGAGCCGGACGGACAGGTGAAGACCTCGGCGGCGTGGCTCGTCGAGCGCGCCGGCTTCGGCCGCGGCCACGGCGCGCCTGGGCCGATCATGGTCTCCACGAAGCACTCGCTCGCGCTCACGAACCGCGGCGGCGGAACCACCGCGGAGCTGATCGCTCTCGCGCGCGAGATCCAGATGGGCGTGCGGCAGCGCTTCGGCGTCGAGCTGACGCCCGAGCCGGTTCTCGTCGGCGTCTAGCCGAGCTCGAGCCGCTCGGCGACCACGCGGCGCGGGCCGTCGTCGCGCTCGGCGACCACAGTCAGGACGGCCGTCGGCGCGGCCCGCGAAAGCTCGAGCGAAAGCCGCTTCCTGCCCGCACCGGTTTCCCCGCTCCAGCGCGCGAGCGTGACGGGCAGCGGCCGGTCAAGGGTCCCATCGCCACGCGGCGCCGACTTCAGGTCGAAGGTGCGCACGACCGCACGCAGCTTCGCGGCGCGGTCGGAGCGGATGGTCGCCGTAACCGTCTTCAGCACCCCGCGCGCCGAGTCGATCCGAAGGCCGGGCACATCGCCGAGGCCGGGCGCGCCGGCACGCTCGCCCGCCGGCGGGCCGTAGACCCAGCTCTCCGGCACGCCTCCCGCAGGCAGCCGGAAGGGCCCCGTCACCTCGTAGCTCGCCCCACGCGCCGCGATGCCCGCCTCCGACGGCCCGCCGTCGGGCAGGAAGGCATACGAGCGCTGCGAGCTGAAGTACATCCGGGTGCCGGACGGGTCGAACACGACGCCGGTCATCTCGGAGTTCCGATGGTCGTCGCCGACGAGCCGCAGGAAGGGCGATACGACGCGGTCCGGGGAGATCAGGCAGATCTCCATGTTGCCGCCGTCCTCGCACACGTACACGTCGCCGAACGGCGAGACCGTCACGTTGTCGACGGCGTTGAGCGCGGCACCCGGCGTGTTCAGGCCGTCGTAGACCAGCTCGAGCGTCTGCGTCCGGCAGTTGTAGGCCCACACCCGCTTGTCGCCCTTGGTCGTGTAATAGACGACGTCCTCGAAGTACCACAGCCCCTCACCGCCGTCGAAGTGCGTCGCCTCCGGAAGCTGGTTCCGGATCTGGGTGCCCTCCGTGACGAGGTTCGGATCGGGGACCTCCACCCACGTGACGCCACCCGCGGCGTCGACGACCGCCGCCTCGAGCAGGCCGCTCGCGAGGTTTCCGGGCGCGTCGGGCGTGAAGCGGTAGAAGAGCCCGTCCGACTGGTCCTCGGACAGGTAGACGTGGCCGGCGACGGGGTCGACAGCGGCGGCCTCGTGCGAGAAGTTCCCGAGCGCCGGCCGCGGCATCTGAGGCAGCGAGCCGGAGGGGTCCGCCTCCCAGATCATGCCGCCCTCGTGCTCCTCGCCCGAGAGCCAGGTGCCCCACGGCGTCGGACCGCCCGCGCAATTCAGGTTGGTGCCGACGAGGATTGGATACGCCGAGGTGACGTCACCTTCGGGGCTGAACCGCATCGCCGCGCTCCCCCCGCCCAGGACGCCCGGCGCCTCCGAGTTCTGGACCAGCACGTAGCCCCCGTCGCCGGTCCTGAACGTGGCCTCGCCGTCCGGCGCGAAGTGCCATGGGAGCGCGGTGCCCGGAACCGGCTCGCCCCCGCGCGAGATCTGGCGGCTCGTGAACCCGGGCGGCAGCTGCAGGCCGTTCTCGTCGGGTGCGAGCAGCTCGCCGTAGGGCCCGGCGCCGGCCACCGCCTGGGCGGCGAGCGCCTGGCGCAGCCAGGCCGGCGTGAAGAGCAGGGCGGCGCCGCCGATGCCGGAGGCGAGGAAATGCCTGCGCCGGATGCGGTAATCGGTGGCCGTCGCCATCTGTCCCTACAACGCGCGGGCGCGCGAGGACTTGCGTCAGGGCGGACGACACCACCACGCGAGCGCGGCGAACCCGGCATACATGGCCGTCTCGAGATGCTCGACGACCGGCTGCGAATCCTCCACCAGGCCACGCAGATGGACGATCGCGAGCAGCACACCGGCGAAGGCGAGCACGGTGAAGATCGCTCGGTAGCGACCGGGGTCGCGCGCCGCGACGAGCGCGGTGACCGTGATTGCGATCGCGATCGCTCCGACGCAGCGGCCGAGGTAGTTGCCGAGATCTGTCTCGGGCCCGGTGTCCCAGCCGAAGCGCTCGGCCCACCAGTACGGATCGACGAAGAGCGGTATCGCGAACAGCGGCAGGAAGAACGCCGGGACGGCGATCAGGAACACGCGCGCGCGGCGCTCCTCGCTCACCGCTTCGACGCCAGCCACCCGAAGCCGAGCGCCATCGCCGTGTTCGACGCGCCCGCGAACCAGAGCCCGGCGCGGGCGCCGGGGCGACGGAACGAGTCGGAGCGCGACCACAGCGCATCGGTCGCGATCTCCGTCCCGCGCAGCCACGCGAGCGCCCACCAGTCGCGCTGCTCCCCGCGACGGTCCGCCAGCGCGTGAGCCGCGGCGAAGGTCAGCCAGATCGGCGCGCAGCGCCGGAACAGCTCGCGCGCGTCGTCGCTCGGCTCATCGTGGCCGAGGACGTTCAGCGTCTGGCCGGGCGCCAGCAGCGCTCCCAGGCCGAGTGCGAGGTCGAAGCCGATCATGAACCGGTTGTTCGCGCGCAGTGCCTGTTCGAGGTCCACGGCGCGCGATCGTATCCCTAGCCGCGCTCGACCCAGTACACGGGCCGCATGGTTCCCGCCTTGAGCGGGCGGCAGAACACCTCGGCCGAGCGCATCCGCTCCCAGTGGGCGAAGTACGACGCCATGCGCAGCCCCGCCGCGCCGCACGCGAGGGTCCACGCGGCAGCGGTGAGCAGCGTTCCGCCCGCCAGGTCGTCGCCGATCTCGTCGCGCGGCTGGCCGCCCAGCACGAGCATCATCCCGGCGCCGATCAAGCCGGCGGCGAGCAGCCCGATGACAATCCCGATCGCGGGCGGGATGACGCGCCGCGTGGTGGCGCCCGAGCGCTCGCGCGGCACCGGCGGCGGCGGCGGCGCGCGGTCGAGGATCCGGTAGTAGAGGATCTCCGGCCCCGTGCGGCGCGCAAGGAGCAGTGCGCCGAGCACGCAGCCGAGCGAGAGCCCGATCAGGACGACGATCAGCGTCAGCTCGGCACTGTCCAGCTCCGCGGCGCTGCCGCTCGCGATGGCCGTGAAAAGCAGCGCCGCACCAAGCGCGATCCAACTCCAGCCGAACCGCGCAAGCTCGTAACGAGCGCGCACGATCAGCGGCGGAGGAGGTAGCGGCGGTTCCTCGTCCGGTAGCGCCGTCACGGCGCGAGTCTAAGGTTCGGCGCCGTGGCGCCAGCCGCCGGCGACCAACCAATCCTCTCGGTCCGTGGCTTGACTCGCTCGTTCGGCGACCAGGTGATCGTTCGCGATCTCGATTTGCAGGTGAACGCCGGCGAGCGCGTCGCCCTGCGCGGCCCGAACGGCTCGGGCAAGACGACCATCCTGCGCTGCATCACGGGCGCGCTCATCCCCACGGCGGGCGAGGTGCGCGTCGGTGGGCACGAAGCCGGCAGCCAGGCGGCGAGCCGGGAGCTCGGCGCGTCGCTGTCGCAGGACCGGTCGTTCTACTTGCGCCTGACCGGTCACGAGAACCTGCTGTTCTTCGCGCAGCTTCGGCACGGGAGCAGGGCCGGTGCGCTCGCGCAGGTACGCGCGCTGGTCGAAGAGCTCGAAATCGAGGACATCGTCGCCAAGCGGCTCGACAGCTGCTCGACCGGGATGCTCCAGCAGGTCGGGTTCGCGCGCGCGCTGTTGGGAGCGCCGCACCTGTTCGTGCTCGACGAGCCGACGCGGTCGCTCGACCAGGGCGCGAAGGGGCGGCTCTGGGCTGCGCTCGAGCGCCGGCCTGAAACCGCCGTCGTGATCGCTACGCACCTGCCCGACGACGTCGAACACTGCGGGAGACATGTCGACCTTCGCTCTTAGCCTGCCGCGGCCGGGGGCCGCGATGGCGCTCACCCGGCGCGATATTCAGGTCTACCTGTCGTACCGCTTCATGATGACTCTGGACCTGTGGATCGGGGTCCTCGACGTCATCGTCTACTACTTCATCTCGGAGACATTCGAGGGTGCCGCCAGTGCGGACCTCGGGAATGCCCCGTCGTACTTCGCGTTCGCGCTCGTCGGCATTGCGGTCACGGTCGTAATCGAGGCGACGTCGGTTGGCGTCGGCTCGAAGATCAGAGAGGAGCAGTTGACGGGGACGCTCGAGGCGCTCGTTGCGCAGCCGATCAAGACGACGGAGATGGCGGTCGGGCTGTGCGGCCTGCCGTTCGCCATCTCGACTCTGCGCGTCGCGATCTACATCCTGCTCGGCGCGATCGCTTTTGGCCTCGACCTATCGAACACGGACTGGGCCGGCTTCGTGGTGATGCTCGTGCTGATCTCAACCGCAATGTCGGCGATCGGAATCGCCACGGCCGCGGTCGTGCTCGCGATACAGCGCGGCCAGACCGTCGCCGGCCTCGCGATCTTCGCCATGACCTTGATCAGCGGCGCGTTCTTTCCCGTGTCGGTGCTGCCCGACTGGCTAGAGGCGATCGGCAACCTGATGCCGACGAAATTTGCGTTCGACGGGTTCCGCTCCGCCTTGTTCGAGGGCAGCGGTTGGGAGGACGACGCGCTCATGCTGCTCGCCTTCAGCGTGACGGCGGTTCCGCTCGCGATTTGGCTGTTCGACCGCGCGATGCTGCTCGCGCGCCGCTGGGGAAGACTTGCCCAGTATTGACAGGTCTTTACCACTCGGCACCCATCGCTCGACAAACGGGTGAACCGCACGTATATTCGGCCTCAGGACTCCGCCACGAAAGGCTAAAGGGGTGCTATGACAAGGCCCAGTTCGGACGTCATTGGCCGACGTCTCGATGATCGATTCGTCGTAGTAAATCTGCGCACGAATCACATATATGAGCTGAACGAAACCGCCTCGGTCCTCTGGGAGCTGCTCGAGGCGCAGACCGATCCCGCGCAGCTCGCGCCGGCGATCGTGGAGCGCTTCGACGTGGAGTCCGACACCGCGCAGCGGGACGTCGACCACACGCTCCGGGTCCTGACCGACGCCGGCTTGGTGACTGCATGAGCACCGCCGAGGCCCCGAGGGACGCCCCGCACCAGGACGTGCTCAGCACGTGGGCCGCCCGGCTGCACCCGGACGGGGTCGAGCTCCTGCGCCGCGAGGGGCCAGTGTGGACCGCGACCGCCGGCCCACGGACCGTGATCTTCGACGGCGTCCTGCACAACCGGGCAGAGCTCATCCAGCTGCTGGCGGATGCGCGCGAGGAGGACGACAACGCACAGCTCGTGCTCAAGGCTTACCAGCGCTGGGGCCGCGAGGTGCTCAACCGGATCAAGGGCATCCACGCCGTCGCGATCTGGGACGCCGACAAACGGTCGGCAGTGCTCGCGCGCGACCCGATCGGGCTATCGCCGCTCTTCTACGCGGATTGCGGCGACGAGATCTACTTCTCGACTTCGATCGACCAGGTGCTCGCGTGCGACGGCGTGTCGAGCGCGCTCAACCGCGCGGCGCTCGCCGAGCACCTGTATGACCAGTGGCTCGATCCAGGCGAGACGTACTTCGAGGCGGTCAGGCGCGTGCCCGCATGCCACGCGCTCCTCGTCGAGCGGGGCGCTCGCCGGCTCGACCGCTACTGGGATCCGGCGCCACCCGGTGAGGACGTCGAGTGGGTCACCGAGGACGATCTCGAGCAATTCCGCCACCTGTTCGACCAGGCTGTGAACCGCTGCATCGCGCTCGGCCCGACCGGCATCTTCCTCAGCGGCGGGCTCGACTCGGTCAGCGTGGCGGGCGTGGCCGCCGACAACTGCCGCCAGCAGGGGCTGCCGGACCCGCTCGCTTTGTCACTCGTCTTCCCGGAGCCCGAAGCCAGCGAAGAGCTCACACAGCGGGCGGTCGCGCGCGGGCTCGGGCTCGAACAGGTCCTGACCAAGCTCGACGACGCCATCGGCGAGAGGGGCCTCCTGCTGTCGGCGTGCGACTTCCAGGCCGGCAAGCCGTCCCCCATGCTCAACTACTTCACCCCCGCTTACGACAAGCTGACCGCAGTAGCGCGCGCCCGCGGCTTGCGAGCGGTGATCACCGGAAACGGCGGTGACGAGTGGCTGACCGTCTCGCCGCTTCACGCGGCGGATCTCATCCGCTCGCTCGACGCCCGGGGGCTCGCCAGGCACATGCGTGCCGTGCGACGCTCGTACGACATTTCGTGGCCGCTGATCTGGCGCAATGCGTGGCGGTTCGGGGCGAGCCCGCTGTTGAAGGCGAGGACGGCGTCTGTTCTGAGCGCCAGGGCACCCGGAGCGCTCGCGCGATATCGCCGCCACGTCATCGAGCGCAACATCCCGGCCTGGGTCGCGCCCGATCCAGCGCTGGCCGCGGAGATCAGGCGCCGCGGTCTGGAGTTCTGGGGCGAACCGCCGCAGGAGGAGGGGTGGTATCGCAACGAGCTGCGGCTGGGACTCGAGCACCGGCTCGTGTCGATGGAGTGGGAGGAGTATTTCGAGAACACCCGGCACACGGGCCTCCGGACCCTCTCCCCGTTCCTCGACTCGGACCTCGTCGACTTCTTGTACCGGGTGCCGCCCGACCTGCTCGATCGCGGCTCGCGCTCGAAGGGGCTGGTCCGGGAGGAGCTCGCGCGCCGCTTCCCGGATCTCGGCTTCGAACGGCAGAAGAAGGACGACGCCACCGCCCTCAATCGCGATGTGGCGATGAACGAGTCGGCGCGCGTCTGGCAGGAGCTCGGCGGCATGACCACGCTCGCCGAGCTCGAGATCTTGGACGAAAAAGGCTTCGAGCGCGAACTGCGCACGTTCCTCTCAGGTGGACAGGAGAAGGACGCCACACGCATGTGGAACATCCTGAACCTGGAGGCTTGGACAAAGACTCGATTGCCAACGTGAGGAGGTGAATCACGTATGGAAACCCCCAAGGAGGCCCGCAAGGAGTACGAGCCGATGAAGGTGGCCGAGGTCGGCCATGTCGGCGAGGTAATCCAGGGTGGAGGCGGGAAGCTCAGCATCCAGGCGAACGACAAGGGCGATGCCCCTCGCAAGCCGAAGGGGAAGGGCTGATCCCCACCGAGACCGCTCGGCTCGATGAGATGGGTGCACGCACCCACTCGTCGGGCTCGAGCGGGATCATTTAGCCGGACGTGAAGCTCACGATCGCCGAGGACATCTCGGTGGCCCCTGCGCCGCCCGACCTATCCGATGCCTCGGCGACCGTCTGGCGCGACGGTGCGGGCGAGGTCGTCGCACTCGGCCAGACGATTGATGGCGCCCATTGGGTGCATGTACCCGGGCGTGGGGCATACACGTTCCCGCGTGAGACCGGCGACGTGACCGCCGTACCGGAGCCCGGCACCGAGGGCCACCTGGTGGAGGACACGTTCCGCCGGATCATCCTGCCGCTGGCCCTGCAGGCGCAGGGACACGAGGTTCTCCATGCGAGCGCCGTGCGCACTTCGGCCGGTGTCGTGGCGCTGTGCGCCGTTGCCGGCACCGGCAAGTCGACCCTCGCGTGCGCCCTGAGCCGGCGCGGACACCGCCTCTGGGCCGACGATGCGGTCTGCCTCGAATTCGCCGCGGGTCGAGGCGTGGACGTGCGCCCATTGCCCTTCACGCTTCGCCTGCGCCCGGCATCCGCTGCGTTCTTCGGCGGCGCGCCGCGCCAGGGCGCGGTTCGCGTGCCCGAGGAGACCGCGCCGCTGGCGCAGATTCTCGTAATCGAGCGCGCTGAGAGCGGGTCTCCCGAGATCGAGCGCCTGCCGCCGGCCGCGGCGTTTCGCGAGGTGCTGACCCACGGCTACTGCTTCGACGTCAACGACCGCGCGCGGAACCAGACGATGGTGCGGCACTACCTCGAGCTGGTGGACCGAATCCCGGCGTACCGGGTGAAGGTCTCGGGCGGCCTCGACCGCCTCGACGACACGCTCGACGTGATCGAGAGCGCGTCATGAAGCTCCCGCTCCGCCGGCGCATTGCCGGCCGCGCCCGGGTCATCGCCGGATGCATCCGCTCGCCTGGCGACGTGTGGCTGGCCGCCCGCATGACCGGCTGGCGGCTCGCGGTCCCGCTGCTCAAGTGGCGCTTGCCGCTCCCCCGCCTGGCCCACCTGATGTGGACGGCGAGCCGGCGCGCCGAGCGCGACCACGCCCGCGAGGAGCGCATCGTCGCGCTCTCGGAGGCGCTGTGCGGGCCGCACGGCGACCGCGTGCTCGACAACTGCCTCGAACGCAGCCTGGTCTCCTATCGGTTCCTGTCGCAGGCGGGAGCCGAGCCCGAGCTTGCGTTCGGCATGGCGAAGGACAGGGACGATCCGGTGCGCGGACACGCCTGGGTCAGGCTCGACGGCGAGCCCGTGCACGACACGGCTTTCGCGCTCGAGCGGTTCGAGGAACTCGGTGCGTTCGGGCGCGGCGGCGTCCTCAGCCCGAGCGGCGAGCCTTCCGGCGCGCCCGCAGCCAGCCAGCCACTGCCGGGCCGGTCGCCGTGACGAGCCACCCGATCCGGCGCGGATAGGAGAGCGCGAGGCCAAGCCGCCCGCGGCGCGCGATCGGATACCACGCGCGCATGAAGTCGGGCTCCGGAAAGATACGCCGCAGCGCGATCCGCAGCTTCGGCATGACCCCGGGCGTGTTCGCGAGCCGGTTTACTGTCCACGACGAGTACGGGACCGACTCGGCGAACATCTCCGTCTCGACGCTGCGCTCGGCACTCAGCTCGAGGCGCGCGGCCAGCTCGCGGCCCTCGGGGATCATCTCGAGCCCTGCGGCAAACGCGCCCTCGGCCCCGAGACGCCTCGACAGCGCGGCCGCGGCGACCCATGCCCCCGTCGACGCGCGCTCGAGAGCGCGAGCGAGGTCGATGAGCGTCTTTTGCTCGTCCGAGCCGTGCACGGTCGCGTGCAACGCCACCTGTAGCGCCCGGGCGGGCTCGGACAGAACCTCGAGGTCGGCGCCCCCCACCTCCATCCACTCCGTGTGCTCGCTGAGGACGCCCCACACGTGATCGTTGTCGGCTCTGACCTCCACGAGCGTGCGGTGCAGATCGACGTGCATGTGGTCGCGGAGCCTCAGCCACAGCTTCGCGTGGTCCACGTGGGTCGGCGCGAGCTCCTCGGCCCGCTCGCGATACCCGAGCCGGCCCAGGACCTCGCCCGCGTACTCGAAGGCGTGGGGCGCGACGAGCAGGTCGACGTCGCCGTACATCCGGGGCTGGCTGCGGTCGTAGAGCCAGTGGTCGAACGAGGCGCCCTTCAGGAGGATCGACCGGATCCCGGCGTCCCGCAGCGCCGCTGCTGCCTCGGCGGCGGCGGCGTCGACGACGATGGCCGTCGCGGTCGCCTGGACCGGGTCCCAGGGAGTCTCGTGCGCCGACACGCGCGCATCATCGCGCCTGGCGCGGGCGAATCCGCCCCTACGCCACGTACGCTGCCCCGATGGGGAGCGAAGAGCGTGACGAGCTCAACGACGCCCGGTCGCTGAACCAGCGTCTGCGGGTCGAGCGCGAGCGACTCGAGGATCCGCGCCACGCGCTCGCCCACGCGGCAGGCACCGTGGTGAGGCCGCTCAGATGGCGTGCCCGCCGGATCGCGGTGCGCGTCTTCCGCGCGCTGTTTCGCCGCAATCGCCCGGACTACAGCGGAGACTTCCGCGCGTACAAGGCGCGCCGTCCCGAGCCCGGCGCCGGAGACCGCCCGCGCGTGCTTCATGCGATCGGGAATTTCAGGACGGGCGGCAGCGCGCGGCTCATCGTCGACCTGATCGAGGGCCTCGGCTCCGAGTACGAGCAGAAGGTGCTCGTACGCGAGGACCCGCCGGTGAAGGGCTACGAGGGCATCCCGATCGACGTGCACCCGGAGCTATCGAGCTCGCGCCCGCTGCAGCGCCTGTTCGCGCGCTTCCGGCCGCACATCGTCCACGTCCACTACCTCGCCGACTACAAGCGCATCGACAGCAACGAGGACTACCGCTGGTACATCCACGTCTTCGACGCGGCCGAGCGTGCGGGCACGAAGGTGATCGAGAACGTGAACATCCCGACCGAGCCCTATCGCAGCGACGCCGTGGAGCGGTATGTGTTCGTGAGCGACTACGTCAGCAGCCGATTCGCGCGCGACGGCGACCCGGTGAGCGTGGTGTACCCGGGGTCCGACCTCGACTTCTTTCGCCCGCCGGCCGGCGCGGACCGGCCGCGGAACACGGTCGGGCTCGTCTATCGGCTCGAGCCCGACAAGCTCAACGAGGCCTCGTTCGATCCGCTCGTCGAGGTTCTCCGCAGGCGCCCCGACGCAAGCGCGCTGGTCGTCGGGGGCGGTCAGCTCCTGCCCGTGTACGAGCGGAAGGCCGCGGAGGCGGGCGTGCAGGACCGGGTCACGTTCACGGGCTACGTCGCCTACGACGACCTGCCCAGTTGGTATGCGCGGATGAACGTCTTCGTCGCGCCCGTGCACAACGAGAGCTTCGGGCACGTGTCCGTGCTCGCGATGGGCATGGAGCTGCCGGTGGCCGGCTATGACGTCGGCGCGCTCGGCGAGATCCTCGGCGAGCCGGCGCTGCTCGCGCCCCCCGAGGACTCGCGCGCGCTGGCGGACATCCTGACGGGGCTGCTCGACGACCCCGAGCGGATCGGCGAGCTCGGCGCGGCGAACCGGCGCAGGGCCGAGGAGCTGTTCTCGGTCGAGGCGATGGTCGACGCCTACAGGAAGCTCTACGCCGAGCTGGCGCGCGCGGAGGGCTGACGCAGACGCCGGCGAAGCCCGAGGGTCGCGCGTAGCGGCCCACGGGCGAGCGCGAGCAGTCCGCCGACGAGCAGCAGCTCCGCCGCGATCACCCCGCAGATACCGCCTAGCGCATCGTCTCCGGCGAGCGAGGCAACGCTCAACCCGCCCGCGCCCGCGGCGAGCGCGACGGCGACCGGGCGCACGAGCTCGGAGATCACACGGGCGCCGCTCGCCTGAGTGACCCACCGCGCAAACAGCCCAGCCTCGACGACTGCCATGGCGAGCCAGCCGAGCCCGATGGCGCTCGGGCCGACCGGGCGAAGAAGCGGAAGTGCCACTAGGAGCCAAGCCACAGCTCCGATCGCGACCGCCAGCAGGACCTTCGACACACGACCGGTTGCGAGGAGGTAGCCCTCACCGGGCACGGACACAGGAGCATGCACGATCATCGCGACGCTGGCCCAGACGAGGATGCTGGCGCTCCCCGACCAGCGCTCGCCTATGAGGGCTGGGAGCAAGGCGTCCGCGCCGGCGATTATCCCGACCAGCACCGGCGACATAGCGACGGCGACAACCCCTATCGCCCGCTCAACGACGGGCCGCGCATCCTCGCCTGCTTCGAGCAACCGCGATATGGCCGGGTAGGACACACGCCAGAGGCCGAAGAACAGAAGGAATGGAACCTGCATCGCCGCGAACGCGAGGCTCCAGAGGCCGAGCGTCGCAATCCCGCCGACGGCAGCGATGCCTACGTTCAATCCCTGATCCCGGGCGGCAATCACCGCCTGTGTCGCCTGGAACCTGAGCCCGAAGCTGAGCAGCGGCCGGATCCGTGTCCAGGCCCAGCGAGGCCGGAGAAACCCGAGCGGCCCCAGGGCGACCATCACCACGCTGCCGATCAGGGTCCGCACGGGAGCCGCAGTCGCCAGGCCCCAGACACCCCAACCGCCGGCGACGGTCGCGATTGCCCACGTATAACCGGCTAGGGCCTCGACCACCTCAGCCGTTGCGATCGTCCGGTAGGAGAGATTTCGCTCGAGCACAAGCGCGGTCGGAAGCCTCAAGCTCGCGAGAGGGAGCGCGATGAGCATCACGGCTGGCACCTGAGCTTCGCGGCCGAGCGGTCCCGCCACGGCCGCGAAGCCCCCCGCGATCGCGATCGTGACGGCGAGCTGAAGCGCGAGAAGGCCCGCGAGTTCGTCGCGCTGAGGCGGTTGGGCACGGCCGATCAAAGCCGCGCCGAAACCCGACTCCGACATGAAGCGCACGACCGTGATGAGCGTCGTGCCGAGCGCGACGAGGCCGAAGTCACGCGGAACGAGCAGCCGCGCGAGCACCAGGTTCGCGGCCAGGCCGAGCCCGAAGATCAGGAGGCTGCGAACTCCGAGCGTTACCGTCCCGCTAACGGCTCGGTTCTTCACCTCGTCAACGGTCAGGTCGTCGTGCGGCCCGGCCACCTCGGCGGCGAGCGCCACGCCCTGCACTTCCTCGCGCACAGGACGTTCGGGCTCGTGGGTCATGACTCGCCTCGTGCGTCCGCTGCGCGCGCCGCACGGCGGAGCCGCAGCACGAGCTTGAGCGCAAACTGCGCCGTGGTGCCGTAGCTCGGCTCGATCCGCGGGAGGGAGAAGGGATCGGTGTCCGCCGCCGTGGCAGCCTCGCCGACGACGAAGTCGGCGGCGTACCCAGCACTCGCGGCACCCTCCGTGACAGCGGCGTTCGCGCTCCCGTGCGGATACGCGATCAGCTCGAGCCCTCGCCCGATCACGCGCTCGATCCCGTCGCGTCCCTCACGTAACGCCGCGGCGAGCGTTTCCGGGTCGAGGCGGGCGAGGTCGTAATGGCGGAGCGTGTGAAATCCGATGCTGCAGCCTGCGTCGGCCAGCGCCCGCAGAGGCGCCGCCCGCAGGCCCGAGTCGGTGGGATCCGATCCGGCGGCGGGCGCCATACGCGCCGAGACCTCATCGCGGCGGGCCGGCGGCAGCGCCTGAATCGCAGCCGCAAGGTCATGGATCGACCCGGTCGCGGGCGGCAACCCGAGATCGTCGAGATCGCCAGCCTCCAGTGTCCCGCGATCTACGGCACGTTGCAGGCGCTCCCACCAGAACGAGTACGGGCGTTCGAGCGACGCGCCGCAGACGAAGAAGGTGGCGGGAACGCCGGAACGTTGCAGGATCGGAAGTGCCACCTGCGCATGCGACTCGAGATCGTCGTCAAACGTGACCGCGACGGGGAAGGGCTCGCCGGGCTTGCGCGCACCTATCGCGGTGAGTAGTTCAGACGCCGCGACGACGCGATAGCGACGGCGAAGATGTGCCAGCTGCGACGCGAACCGTGCCGATCCGAGCGCCGGCACGAGCTCGCGGGCGGGATCGCCCTGCGGATCGCCGATCCGGTGATAGACGAGGCAAAGCCCGAGCCGTTCCGACGACCGCTGTAACCGCCGACGCACCACCGGAGCCGCTGCCGCGGCGGTCGTCTGGAGAAACGCGTTCGGGCTGGCGCGCGATCCGCCGGTGTCCGTCAGGAGGCGCTCGCGCACGCCCATCGGACGATCAGAGCCCGGCCCAGGCGGCGAACTCAGCCGTCAGCGCCATGCCGTCGGTGAATGAAAAGGCGGGCTCGTAGTCCAGCAGCGCGCGCGCCCGCTCGATGCTGACCGCGGTGTGTGCGCTGTAGAGAGCAAGTTCCTGCGGGCTAGGCCACACGAGGGGCGTGGGCACGCTTTGCGAGACCGACCGCTTCAGGCGCTCACCGAGGGCTGCCCCGATCCTCTCGACCGCTCGCTCGCCGAGCACCGC
>Ga0111539_10006204_pt1 | contig 15425 bp, 11 predicted proteins | sample RhiMethybrSRZTD1_FD_79667 | JGI IMG/M metagenome (GOLD analysis project Ga0111539, IMG submission 79667) | Populus rhizosphere microbial communities from Tennessee, USA - Rhizosphere MetaG P. TD hybrid SRZTD1 (version 2) (version 2) | ecosystem: Host-associated > Plants > Roots > Rhizosphere >... | reverse complement strand
GATGCCGAGTGGGCCAGTGGCGCCGCACCTGCCAGCCAGGGCATAGCGTTCGCGTTGCGTCCCGTACCGGCGTCCACCGACGTTCTCGTCGCGGACGTCGGCACGACGATCAATCCGCGCTCGGGCAAGCCGATGATCACGATGCTGGAGCGTACCGTGCTGCCGACGGCCATGACCGTGTTCGATGGATTCACGACGACCGCGACGCGGCCGGTACCACGAGAGTATCTGATTCACGCATCCGACGACGGCCGTCATCGCGCTGTGGCGCGCCTGCTGAAAACGCACGGAATCGACGTCGAGGAACTGGCGGTTCCTCAACGCGTGGCGGTCGATCGCTTTGTCATCGAGCGGGTAGACCACGCCGCGCGCATGTTCCAGGGACACCACGAAACAGCGGTGACCGGCCGCTTCGAACGAAGCGACGTGGAGATGCCTGCCGGGTCGATCGTCGTGCGCACCAGCCAGCGGCTCGGGCGCCTCGTTTTCTACCTGCTGGAACCGGAAAGCAACGATGGGCTGACGACCTGGAATGTTTTCGACGAGGGGCTTGCGGCGGGGAGTACGCACCCGGTTCTGAAGTCCGCCCCGGGGCAGGCGTTGCGGACGCGGCCCTTGCAACCACTTGAAACTGAGCGCTAGGTCGAGGCGTGCTGACGAGACTCGTGCGCCTGTCGCATAATGAGCCTCGGCAATGACGGGCCGCCGCGGCACGTCTGCGATGACGAAACCGCTCCATGGCCAGTGCCAAGAGGTACTTCATGACGCGTATGCTTCTCCTGCTGATCGCCGGGTTCAGCCTCGCAATCGGCGGCCAGCCTCTGAACGCCCACCATTCCGAGGCGGCGGAGTACGACCTGACGAAGCCCGTCAAGGTGACGGGGACGATCACCAAAGTCGAATGGCTGAACCCGCACGTCTGGTTCTATGTCGATGTGAAGGACAACAGCGGCAAGGTCACCACCTGGGGTTTCTCCAACGCGCCGCCTGGAGCGCTGATGCGCAGAGGCATCACCAAAGAGTCGCTCAAGATCGGTGCTGAGGTCACTGTCGAGGGTGTGCGGGCCAAGGACGGCTCGAACAACGCCTCCGGCCGGCGAGTGATCTACGCCGACGGCACGAACGCGTTTACGGCAACGGAGGGCGCAAAATGAACCGCGCGTGGATCACCCTGGCTGCAGTCGCGGCAGTAGTCGTCCTCGTTGGTACGCGTTACATGTCCGCCCAGGACGTTCCGCGCATGGCGAACGGCAAGCCGGATTTCTCCGGTGTCTATACGCCGCCGTCCACGGTGAACGCCACCGGACCGCGCGGGAATCTGATCTTCAACGCCGACAAGATGGCCCCGGTGAAGCCTGGCGCGGAGAGCCTGCTGTACCATCCGCGCACCGGCGATGCGCGGCTGGACGAGCCTCGGGCGATGTGCCTGCCCGCCGGCTTCCCGTCGGGCATGCTGTACATCCTTCCGATCCAGATCGTGCATAATCCAAGGCACATCGTCATCATCCCCGAGCTCCAGCGTGCGGCACGAATCATCCCGACCGACGGCCGGGCGCACCGGGAGGGCATCGAGCCCTCGTACTACGGCGATTCGGTCGGCAAGTGGGACGGAGACACGCTGATCATCGACACGGTCAATTTCAAGCCGTGGATCCTCGACGATTACCACTACACGGACCCGACCAAGAGCCGCTGGCACACCGACGCGCTGCGCACCACCGAGCATCTGACGCGCGACGGCAACAAGTTGCGGTACCGCATTACCATCGACGATTCCAAGATCTTCACACGGCCCTTTTCGCAGGACTTCGAGCTGACGCTTCGTCCCGACTGGGATTCCCTCGGCCTTCTCGAATACGTGTGCGAGGAGAACAACCGCTGCGCTGGAGGCAACTGCCGTTCGTCGGGAACTCCGTAACGAGACACCGTGGCAGAACGGGGCGAACCATTCCGCTGTCAGGTCGCGCTCCAGGGCGGAGGCGCGAAGATAGTGGCGCTGATGGCCGCGATGGAGGGAATCCAGCGTGTGCAGTCCGCAGGGCGCATCAAGGTCAGCCGCATTGCCGGTACGTCGGCAGGCTCGATCGTTGCTGCCATGTTCGCGGCGGGGATCGACCTCGGCGAGGCGCGGCTCCAACTGCAGGCGGCCCTGGGACCTCGAATCGCCACCCTGTTCCGTACGCCGACCAAGAGGGGATTGCTTTGGCGGATCGGCGTGACGGGCGCCCCGCTGTGGGACGAGAAGCACGTCGCCTCGATTCTGCAGCCTTTTTTCGAACGGGCGAAGGTCACCTTCCTCGGTGATCTCTTCAAGAAGACCGGCACGCACATACACATCGTGTCATCTGTACTCTCCGATGCCAGGAAGCAAGTCCAAACCGACGACACACCTGGTGTCCCCATCGTGTCGGCTCTGCTGGACTCGTGTGCCATCCCGTACTGCTTTCGGATCTGGCAACCGTCGGGCCCTGTGGTGGTCGACGGCGGACTGTGCGAGAACCTCCCGTCGGATGAATTGCTCGAGCACGAGAAGGCGGACGGACCGGTGCTGGCGCTCTCTTTCAAATCGACGTGGCCCGGCACACAGAGGACGCTCGAAGAGTTTTCGCTCGCTTTGCTCGACACCGCGATCAGCAACTCCGTGACGCGCGCGAAAACGCGGCTCGGCCTCGATCGAGTCTGCGAAATCGAGACCCCGTTGACCACCTTCGACTTCGGACAAGCCGCTAAGGTGAGTCCGGAGGAGGCCGAACGGATTCGCGCCGAAGCCTCGAATTTCGTCGACAGTTTCGTCCGCCAGGAACGGCTCAGAATTCTCGGCAACCCGTGGAAGGAGCTGAACATCGGAACGATGGAGGATCTGTGGAAGATCTACTCGTTCCAGCATCTCGATCGCGCGGCCGGCCAAAACGATCACAGCAGCCTCGTCGTGCAAGCCAATTGCCTCGTCGAAGACGATGGGAGCCCGGGCTATGGCCTGCCGGACTTCGTGTATTACCGGACGCAGGTGAAAGCCGCCGCGGAAATGTTCTGCTACCACCTTGCGGTGGTGCCGCCGGCTGATTCCGGCGCGCTCTATTCGAGTGAGGTAGAAGTCCTCAACGAGCGCAGCGAGCCGATCGATTTCGTGCTCGTCCCGGCCCGCGATCCGTTGACCCCTTCGAAGCGGCTGGTGCTGATCTATTTCACCCCGACACTGCCGGCCGACACCGGTCCGTACAAGATCCGGATGACGCAGTCGATTCCCGCGTTCATGAAGGACCTCCAGAAAACCGGCCGGGACGAGCTCTTCCTGACGACGAAGAAGACGAAAGGACCGATTGGCCGGATAGACCTGGTCCTGCACGTACCAAAGCGACTGGTCAACGCACGCATGATCGCGAAACCGGACGGCCAGGGCCGAGTCATGGGCCGCCAGGAACTGGACGCGTACACCACCCCGCCGGGTTTCAGGACCATCGGGTGGTGCGGTGAAAATCTCGAGCCCGGAAAATTCGCATGCGACGTCATCCTGTGAACGGTTGAGCCTCGCGGAGGATCGAGGCTAGAATATCTATGAGGTGAATATGGCTGGCGGAGTTGAGATCATCAACTGAACCAGGTGTCCCTCGGGCGTGTTGGCAGTGCTCCAACGAACCGACGCCCGGATCGCACCGGATTTGCAGCAAGAGGCCGCCACGGATTGGCGGCCTTTTGCGTGTTCAGCGCGAGCGGAGTCGTAGCGTAGGAATTCCGCAGCCGTGGCTATCGATCGGTCTTGGACTCGGACGCCACGTCCCTCGCCAGCGAATAGGCTTCCGGTGTGTAGATGTGAAAGAGCTGCCGGTCGCGCGGGCACCAGTACTCGATGAGCCACTCCTTGATGATCGGGCTGTACTGCATCTTGCCGGTCGATTGCATCGCGGATCCGCACTGGGGGCAGACGAGGCTCATGCCCAGGAGCTTGTCGCTTTTCACCTCTCCGCCTGGTGAATCCATCATCCCGCTCCTGTGGAACCGGCGTCAGTGGCAGAACTGCTTGATCCAGTCCGCCCCGAACTCGTCGACCAGCTTCTGGAGATGCGTACCGGCATCCTCGTGAAGTTTCTTGATCTTCTTGGCCAGGTCGGGCGTCTTTTCTCCCTTCAAGCCCGCCTCCGCCGCCACGGCGTCAGTCGCCGCGTGAAACGCGGGGAGCCCATGCCGCTCGTGCACGTCCCGATATTTATTGTAGATGCCCTTGAAGATGTCGTATTCGACGTCGTGCAGGTCGTTCTTCAGGTTCGGACACGCCTTCTTCACGCCGTCGGGCATCTTGATGCCTGACTTCTCGAACACCTCGGTAACGGCCTTGGTACCGACCTGCCATTCGTGAGTTATTCCGGTGTCGGGATCCTTCACGATAAGGTGCCAGCGCGGGTAGCCGTACCCGCCGCTCGCCTGCGGGCGCTGCGGGGCGACAGCGGACACGACAGGATATTTCGTTTGCGCTCGCAGTGCCGCCGCGACGGTGTTGACATCCTCGTTGGAGCGCAAATCGAAACGCCCGCGCACGATGTCGTCCATGTCACCGACGCGCTTGTAGCCGTTCCTCCGGCACTTGTCGACGACGCCCTTGACGAACTCCGGGAGGCCGTCGCGCTTCAAGATGGACGTGACTTCGCCGCCCGTGATCAATTGCTCCGTCAGGATCTTCTGCCCGAGCTCCTGCATGCGGTAGCGGCAGCTCTTGGCCATCGTGAACAGCTTGAACTGCGCTTCCTGGTCCTTTTCGAATTCGTCGGGACTCAGATCCAGCACCGACTTCGGGGCCGCGGCCGTCGCCGTGGCCGCCGTCGGGTCCGCCGTCGCCGCACCCGCGGCCTTCTGGCCGCATTTCGTCGGATCGACTTTGCCGTTGACGACCTTGCAGACCATCGCGTTGGGGCTGTACTTGAGACGGTAGAGATACGCCGTCTCCTGGCTGGTGCGCTTCCCGGTCTTGTCCGCGACGTTCATGGTCAACGGTGTCTTCCAGACGGAGACCGAGGGAACGAAGGCAAAGTCACCGGGCCCCTCGCATGCGTAGTTCACCTGGAGTTTCTTCGCGACTGCCACCTGCTGACTCACCGTTGTGCCGAGGACCGTTGCCCATTTGCGCTGAGCTGCAAACTTGGCATCGAGGTGGAACCAGTCGTCCTTACCACCGAATTTCAAGGTGACATCGCCGCCGACGGTCCACTCCACGCTCTTGGTCTTTGACACGACGACGCCGTCCGTCACCGTGACGGCGGTTTCGCGCGACAGCGTCATCTTGCCCTGTTCCGGGCACACGAATCCCTCGTGGTTCTCCGGGTTGAGGTCGATGACGTTGTGTGCGACGAACTCCTCTTTGCCGGGGTTCTCCAGCATCGATACGGTATCGAACTGCAGGTACGCCTGCATGACGTCCTCGTCGAAGACGTAGCCGTGACGAAACGCCTGCAGCTTGACCGAGCCCCAACCAGCCTGCGGATCGAGTTCGGGTCCCGGCTTGACCTTGAACTTCGTCTCCTTCGTCTTGCCTCTCGTGTCGTAGATCGTATGAGGGGCGGCCATCAAACCGTTCTTGGCCAGGGGCAGGAACTGGCTGGCGGTTGCATAGACGTCCGCAAAGTTCGTGTACGTGACCGAGTAGGAGGCGTCTGCGGGAATATTGGCCTCCTCCAGCACGTAGGTGCCGTCGGGGATGGCCAGCTTGACATAGTCGTCTCCGTCCGTGCCCGTGTCCTCCTTGCGCTGAACGCGTGGGTATCTCGTCACCGCGGAGTCCACCAGCTTGGCACTGACGGTCTTCTTCTTCTCCTCTTCGTCGTGGGCCCCCGCCTGTCGTTGTGCACGGCACTGACAGTTGCCGGCCGCCGCGGGTGACACCTTGTCGGCAAGCCCGCTTCTCGAGATTGTCAGGACCGGTACCGGCCCCATGGTTGACGTCGAGCCGGCGCCCGCGCTGTTCTTCTCGTCGCGCTCGTGTGCGGCACATGCAGGGCACTTTCGCTGCACCGACAGGGAGCTCCCGGCGGCGGTGACGGCTGCACTGGTCGCCTCGATATGGTCGGATGCGTTGGCCGGTTCGCGCCCGGCGCCGTCGACGGCCTTTCCGTCAGGTGTGAGCCGCCTGGCTTGAATCAGCTGCGCCACACGCTGGTTGCCGACCGTGCGGTGGAGTTGGAGGAGGGGATGGCTTCGACCCTGGAACGGCTGCGCAGAAGCAGGCCGCGGCGCGCGCGAGGGGACCTGCGGCGCAGTTTGTTTTTGCGATGCGGTCAGAACCTGCTGAGCCATAGCGTGAGCTCGCGCCGCCCGGCGGCCCCAAACGCGGATGATCGCCCTGGGGCACACGTCTGTCAAGGACGGCCCACCGCCCGAGATCGTTCTCTGGTAATAACGTCGGCGGAGGCCGGAGCCAACAGCCCCTGGGCCGAAAGGCCGCGCGTCGGTCAGTGACGTTCCATCAGCCGGACGGCTGGTTGGCGATGCTAATGATTGGTAATGCGCTCGTGGGGATCAGGGATCAGGGATCAGGGATCGGGGAACAGGATGGCCGATGCGTCCTGAGTTGAGCCGCATCGCGGGCGATCACAGCAGGCCGATAGCTGCGCGCTGTTTTGGCGCGCCGAACCGCGGAAAGACCAGCATTTCCGCTTGTCTCGGCGCTGGCCCTCTTCGTGCACGTGGCGGGGCGGTGCAAACCGAGGTCCCCTCATGAACAGGCTCGTCAGTAGACTGTTGTTGCCGGTGCTCCTGTCTGCCGTCGCGAGCGCCGGAGTCCGGGCGCAGGGCGCGTCGAATGATCAGGAGGTTCGTCCCGCCGTCACGTCGTTCTGGGGCGATACCGGACTGTGGTTCGTCCCGACCGCGGAAGTCCTCAAGCGCGGCGGATGGGCGTTCGGCGCCTATCGCACCGAACTGGATTTCAAGCAGGGGGCGACTGACGTCACGTACTACCCTGGAACGTTGGCGATTGGCGCCGGCAATCGCACGGAGATCTTCGGTGCCGTTCGCGCCGTCACCGCGGTCAACCGGGACGCGCGCCCGCTCTTCGCGCCCGTGAACACGCCGATCGGCGGCGTCGTCAACGAGTATCCGTTCGTTCGAGAGAAGTGGACCGGCAACAACTTCGGCGACGTGTACGTGGGGACGAAGGTCAACCTGCTGTCGGAGTATCGCCGCCAGGGGCTGGCCATGGCGCTGCGAGGGACGGTGAAGCTGCCGACGGCGGGTGAGGACAACGTCGGAACCGGCCAGTTCGATTACTTCGCCGATGCCGTGCTCAGCAAGGAGTTCAATCGCGGGACCGACTTCGCCGGGATCGAGCTCGCCGGCTTCGGCGGCTTCGCATTCCGTGGCGACCCGACGGGGGTGAGCCTGTCCGACGGTTTCCGCTGGGGTGTCGGGGCCGCGTTTGGTTCGCGGACGAGCCTTCGACTCACCACGGAGTTGCACGGCGAAGTGCCCACCAGCGACGGGGTGGTGGTCGCACGCGGCGTCATCGTCGGGACCGACGGTTCGATGTCACCTACCCTCACGCAGCTCGACTCTCGCGTGAACGCCGCCGCCGGCCTGACGTGGCAGCACCCGCGCGGGATGCTGCTCGGTGTGGGCATGAACTATCGAATCGGCCTCAACGGGGAATCAGCACTGGGGCTGCAGCTCCGACTCGGGTTCCACAGCGGCGTGCGCATCTTCTCGGCGCCGCCGCCGGTGCCGCCGGCGCCGCGCCGCGCCGAGGCGGAGCCGGCGCCGCTGCCCGAGCCGGTCGCCGTCGCTCCGCCTCCGGCTCCGCTGCCCAAGCCCGAAGAGCCTGTGTCCCGTCCGTTGCCCATACCGCCCCCGGCAAACCGCCCGCCCAGCGTGCGTGCGGAGTGCGAACCGTGCCGCGTCGAGGTTGGTGGGTCGGTCACGCTTCGCGCCACGAGTCAGGACCCCGATGGCGACAGGGTGCGTGCGCTCTGGTTGTCACCCGTGGGAGCGATTGCGGATGCGCGGGCGGCAACGACGCAGTGGCGCGCCACCACCGCGCCGGGAACGGTCGTGCTCACGTTCTCGGCTGAAGACGATCGCGGAGGAACGGCGTCGGACACGGTGACGATCGAGGTGGTGCCGCTCCGCGTGCTGGCCGACGTGCAGTTCGGCCTGGACAGCTCTGAGCTCCGCCCCGACGCTCTCCGTACGCTGACCACCGCGCTGAAGGCACTGAACGACTCCCCGTCGATGCGTCTGCAGATCGAGGGCTATGCGAGCCCCGAGGGGAGTCCGACGTACAACAAGGCGCTCGGGGAACGGCGCGCACGCGCCGTGCGGGACTATCTGGTCACGCGCGGGATCGCGCCGTCGCGGCTGACGATCACGAGCTACGGCGAAGAGCGCCTCAAGTACGACAGCTCTCAGGAAGCGACGCGGGCGCTCAACCGGCGGGCCGCGTTGATCGTCGAGTAGTGTGGCGATGCTGGCCACGTTTCCGGGCGACCCGGCCTGTTCTCATAGCTGATGGGCCAGCCATCGCACCGCATTGAGCGCGAACTGGCGGTTCTGCATACCGGGCACCGAGTAGTCGACCAAGGCGCCCATTTCACCGATGACCACCACTCGGCCGCGGCCGAACGCGAAGGCGATACCCTGGCTGCGGCCGGCGGCCGAGACTCGATCGCATGACGGGCACGGGTTGAAGTCCCTCACCCCCGCCTGCGGCGCGGTGTTCGAAGACGCGCGAGGTGCAGCGGACGGCATCCAGTCCACCGCCGTGGGGCTCAGCCGCAACACCGACACGCTTCCCGCCGGGCCTTCCATCGACCCTCCAGTGGTCGTCGAGATCCCTTCGATTTGCTCCGTCTCGTCGCTCCCGCGCGTAATGGGATGGTCAGTAAGAAGGCCGTTTTCAACGGAGAACACGAGATAGCCGAATATCGGGCCGTAGCCGGCGAGCGTCCGCCGATTGGCGGGATCGTCGGTCCATCCGGCGGACAGCTTCACGCCGAATCGTTCCGCGAGCGCTCGGGCGGCCGCGCCGGTGGGGTAGTGATCGGTCGCCAGGAGCAAACCCCCGCCGCTCCGGACCCAGTCCTCAACGGCGTCGATTTCAGGGGCGGTAAATGCCGGTGCGGCACGACTGTCCACTGGCGCTCGCTCGTCGGCGCCGTTCGGATTGGCGACGACAACGACGTCTGCCGCGGCCAGCCCCTCGGGGCGGAACGCGACAGTGTTCGGGGTCACATCGAATCCCGCATCGGTCAACAGAAGAACCAGCGGCCGATATCCGCCCGATGCCGTCGCCATGAAGTTATGGTGCGCCTCGTCGAGCATGACGCGGCGTGCCGCCGGCGCTTGCGCCGAGGGCATCCCGACGGAGGAGCTGCTCGCGATCGCGGCAAGGGCTGCCGTGCAGATGGTCGCATTCAGGCGCATCGGTGTTCCTGGCCCGAGTGTCACGCGGCTTCAGCCAGGACCGTTCACGACTGAAATCGGCTGCGGTCGGGTGCGACCAGATTCTTACGCGGACATCAGGAAGTCAACGATCGCCACCCGTTCAGGCACGGATGCCCGGCCAAGCCAGGGCAGGCGTGTCAACTTCCAACTGCCAACCGCCAACTCCCACACTCGCGACCCTCGCTGGTCGTTGGGCGTTGGAGATTGGGAACTGAGAGGCCGTCACCGGCGCGCGGCCGGCTTTTCGATCAACGTACGCGACTTGAACAGCCAACCGTCCGGCGTCTTCTCGTAGACATCCTCGTAGTGCCACTGCCTGATCGACGTCGCGCGGCGGCCGTTCGCGTCGGCCGGACCGAACGCCGACATCGTCAACAGGTATTGCTTGCCGAGCGCCGTGCCGTTGGGTCCTGGCTCGATGAGATGGTTCATCATGAAATGACCGACGTTCTGGGGAAGTGCTTCCCCTCGGTCGGCCGCTTTGGCGAGCGCCTCCCGGCCTTTCAGGTTCTGGCCGTTCCCCTGAAACACACCGTCAGCGGTGAACAGCCCGGCGTAGACTTTGCCGTTGTCAGTTCCGCGGTCGAGCGCATACGGATAGCGCGCGGCGAGTTGTTGAATCTCGATGTAATCCCTCGGAGTGAGATGCCCGAGGAACCAGGGCTTTGTCTGTTGCGCCTGGACCATCACCATCGCTATGACGGCATTCGCCAGCGTCGCCGCAATGAGGACTTTCTTCCAGTGAGTCATGCCGTCTTCCTTTCATCGTGACCAATGGCTTCGACCCGCGCGCAGCAGCACCGAATCCGATCCTGCGTGGACGCGTGATTCGTATTCCTTCAATTGCTCACGGCCGGCTGAGCGGGCGAATGCGCCACCGATCGCCCTCGCGTTCCGGCGGCTCCGCGCCCGGCCAGAAATGGCTCCGCACCTTGAATTTCCAGCCCTGCGGCGTCTTCTCGTAGATATCCTGGTACTGATACGAGACGATGGACGCGGCTCGGCGTCCATCAATCGCCTCCCCGATTTCTGAGATGAGGAAGTTCTGCTCGTTGCCAACCGCCCCACCGTTCGCGGTCGGCCTGATGACGTGACTGAAAATGAAATGCCCGACGTTGTTCGGGGTGGGAGGCCGCTTGTCGAGGTTGGCGGCGCTCGCGATATCGGCGTGACCTCGGTAGTACCAATCGTGCTGATCGTGAAAAATCCCGTCCTCAGCAAACTGAGCGGCGTAGGACTTGCCAAAGTCCGGGTTCGTGTCTAACGCGTACGGATAGCGGGCGACCAGTTGCTGAATTTCAATGTAGTCCTCGATCGCGAGATCCGGCGGTTTGTTAGGCTGAAATCCCTGCTGCGCCCATGTCACGGCGGCCCCCAGCAGCCCGGCCGCGAACAACATGGCCGAGAGGAGCGTTCTTCCTTTCGACATACGTAACCTCCACGTCAGTGGCAGATGTCAGCTCGCCGTTACTTGGGAACCGAGGCAGACATCCTTGCGTCGCGTTGGCGCTTGCTCCGGGTGTCTGAATTCTGTGGCGCGGTCGCGGCCGTCAATCGTGCCCACGTGAGAGGTAGCCGCGATGGGCGTCACCAAAACGATCGACGCGGCGCTACTGTGGATGATTGGAAATCGTCGAACAATACCGCAATAGGGGTACTGCTCCGGATCGCCGCGTTCGAGGACTGGGAAGCCGTGCGCCGCCGGTCGGCCGACGCATCGTCTTCTCAATGCCGCGCGTCTTCGAACACCACTCGTCCGCCGACCATCGTGATTTTCGGCTTGATGCGCTTGATCTCGCTTGCCGGCACGGTCATGTAGTCGCGATCGAGCACGACGAGATCGGCCTGCTTGCCGACCTCGAGGGAGCCGAGCGTCTTCTCCTGAAAGAACAGGTAGGCGTTCGAGCGCGTGTGCGCGATGAGCGCCTCCTCGCGGGTCAGCGTCTCGTCGAGTACTTTGTTGCCGCCGACGTCGAGACCGCTGACGACCCATCCCAGCGTTACGAAGGGACTGTAGTGCGAGACGATGGTCGCGTCGGTGCCCAGGCCGAACACGATCCCGCTGTCGGCGATCCGGCGCAAGGGCATGCGGGCACCGGCCTGCATGGCGGCGCCGTGGACTCCGAGTGTAATGCCCATCGCCTTCGCGCGCGCGATGTTGGCTGCCGAGATGTCGTAGACGTGACCGAGCGTCCAACGCAGGCCGGTCAGCGGCTGCGTTCGGTGTACCTGTTCCAGCGTGCCGAGCAGATCGGTGACCGCGTTGTTGTTGATGACGTGCTGGTGGACGTGCCAGCCGCCACGTGCCGCCGCCATCGCGAGCTTCCCGTACTCGCTCATGATCTCCGCTGGCCACGGATCCTTCCGGGGCGCGAGATCGAAGAACGGTCCGTAGAGTACCTCGCCCAGGCCGAAGACGCCGTGCTGGCCGTCGAACTGGTTCGGGCGCGAGCGCGCGATGAGCTCCGCGGCCCTTGTCGCCGACGCCGGATCGGCCGCGTTGAAATTCAGTGTCTCCCACAGTCGTATCGGCAGCGGTCCCTTTGCCGCGCGCGCGGCGATGAAGTCGGACTGCCCCAGGCTGTAGACGCCCGTGAGGCCGGTCGAATTGAGCTCGCGCATGAAGTCCGTGAGGTTCTGCTCGCGCTGTGCGGCCGGCGTCCTGGGCATCGCGTCGTACAGCGCCATCGGCGGTTGGAACGACACGAGTCCCTGCGCGTTTCGGCGCGCGCCGTCGGCGGGGTTCAGCCCGACCGCCTTAAGCGCGAGGCTGTTCGCGTAGACGACGCTGTACCCCTCTTGCACGAACAGCGGATTCCTCGGTGCGGCGGCGTCGAGTTCCTCGAGCGTGAAGCCGCCGGGCGCGTCGGCGAACTGCCGCGGCGTCCATCCTCCCTGCACCATGATCCAGCCGCCGGGCGTGACGCTCGCCGCCTTGGCGGCGAGGATCCGCAGCGCCTCGCGACGCGAGTCGACGCCTTCGAACCGGGCCTGCTCGTGCCACGTCTCGACGCCGCGCGTGAAATGGAAATGGTTGTCGATCAGGCCCGGGACGACCGTAGCGCCGGCCACGTCGATCACCGTGGTGTTCTTGCCTGCGTAGCGCGCGATCTCCGCGTTCGAGCCGGTTGCGACGATGCGGCCGTTCGTGATGGCCAGAGCCTCAACCGTGCGGAAGGCCGCGTCAACCGTGAGGATCTTGCCGCGCGTGACGATCGTGTCGGCGGCTTGCTGGCCCTGCGCACCTGCGGCCGCGAGGATGGCGAGCAGGGCCAGGCAGGCGGTTGTGACCGTGCGCATGAACCGGATTCTATCGTTTGGCGTCGAGCGGCGCAGCACCTGGCTCGTGCGCGGACGCCTGCCATGCCGCTCTTGGATGCGCGGTGACCGACACGTGGACAAATGTGTCGAGAATAGCGTCGGCCATCTACTCGCGGGTGAACGCGATGAAGGTCAACCTGCCCCCGCGTTCCACTTGCAGGACGACGGCTGCGCCTGGGGCAATCCGTTCGACGGACGACCGCAACTCGTCGACGGTCGACACCGCCGCCCGGTTGATCGTGCGGACGACGTCGCCGGGCATCAGTCCCGCGTCGTCGATGGAAGGCGTAGCCACTCGCGCGGTGACGAGCACCCCAGGGCCGTGGTGAGCTGCCGCCTCGTCCTCCGAAAGTGCCGTGACGAGGACGCCCAGCAGTTCCACGAATTCGCCAGGCGAGGAACCCAGCGTCGCCTCTCGCGTGCAGTCGTGCGGTATCGCGACAGCAGAAAGCCGCGCGCTCGTCACGACGCCATCCCGATTCAGCGCGACGTCGAGAAGCTGGCCGTCCTGCAGGCTCATCGTCTGCAAATAGAAATCCGCCAGGGAGTAATTGTCGACGCGCCTGCCGTCGATGGCGGTCAGTACGTCACCCACGCGAATGCCGGCAGCCTCCGCCGGGCTGCCTGTCGCGACGTTCGAAACGATCAGGCGCGAGTCGGCGCCAAGCCGCAGGCCCGCGATGAGCTCCGACGTGACGTTCTGAACCGACAGCCCTGTGATGGCGCGATGCAGGTGCCCGTAGTCCCTGAGCTGCGGGAACGCGAGTGTGACGAGCGCGCTTGGCAGGGCGAAGCCGAGGCCTTCGCTGCCGCCGGATTCGGAGCGGATGAACGTGTTGATGCCGACGAGGTCGCCGGAGCTATCCACGAGCGGTCCGCCGCTGTTTCCCGGATTGATGGCGGCGTCTGTCTGCACGTAGGGAATCGGGCTGTCTTCATCGATCTGGCGCGACAGCGCGCTCACCATACCCATCGAGACCGAGTTTCGGAGACCGTCGGGACTGCCGAACGCAAAAACGAGTTCGCCTTGCTGGATGCGGGTGGAGTCCGCGAAGTGCACGGCAGGCAGCCCCTTGATCGGGACCAGGAGCAGCGCCAGATCGAGTTCGTCGGTCACACCCACGAGGGTCGCCTTCACGGTGCGCATGCTGGCGCGATCGGTCTGGCCGTCGCCGGCGAGAATGACGTCGATTCGCTCGGCCCCCTCGACGACGTGGGCGTTGGTCACGATGTAGCCACCGGAATCGACGACGACGCCCGAGCCGATCGTTCGCGCTCGTGCCAGGGCCGTCTCGCCGTTCGAGCCGGTCACCGGACGGTACCCGGTCACTGCGATCTGGACCACACTGGGCGATACCTGTTGCACGAGCGTGCCGATTGCGCCGCTCGCCGCCCGCAGCAGGTCGGGCGGTATGCTCGCCTGTTCGCTCGCGGAGACGGGACGTCCCGTCAACACGACGCACAGGCCGAGGATGATGATGGGCGGACTGAGGTGCTCTCGTTTCATTGATTGCTCTTGCTCCATGTCCACTCTGACGAGCGCGGTGTGACTTGCCGGTGACAGTCGTGTGAAAACAGATGGCCTCGAGCTCAGCGCAATGCCGTTAGACTCTCGTCATGAAAACACCAGCCGTCGTCGTCTGCCTCGCCGCCGTCATCGCGCTCGCCGGGGCGCGGCCGCTCTCGGCTCAGGATCTCGTCATCACCAACGCCCGCATCATCGTCGGCACCGGCCAGGTCATCGAACAGGGTGCGATTGTCGTCCGCGGCGGCAGGATTGCGACGGTGTCTGCGGGGGCCGCGGCCGCCCCGGGGCTCAAGGTGATCGATGCCAAGGGCATGACGGCGATGCCCGGGTTCATCGACGGCCATCGCCACATCATCGGCGGAGATGCCCAGCGCTACCTCAACGAGCAAGCGGCCGATCGCATGCGCGAGTTCCTCGAAGCCGGTTACACGACACTCCTGTCGGGCGGCGGCGCGGCCGAGCCGGTGATGGAATTGAAGAAGCGGATCGACTCCGGCCAGCTGAAAGGACCGCGGATCATCCCGTCGGGTCCACTCAACCTCAACAACATGACGCCCGACATGGCGCGCGAGGGAGTTCGAAAGCTTGCATCGATGGGCATCAAGTTCACTGGCGAAATCAACGTGAACTCGTTCAAGCCGGATCCACGGCAGCTCGAGGCGCTCGCGGCCGCTGCCGATGAAGGCAAGAAGGTCGGCGTGCACGTCGCGGTGCATGCCGTCAGCGTGCCGGCGATGCTCGCGGCGGTGAAGGCTGGCGTCCCCAGGCTCGTCCACACGCCGCACTTCCAGTGGATGACGGCGGAAGACGCCAGAGCGGTGAAGGACGCCGGGGTGCAGGTGCTGTCTTGCGTCGGGTTCGGCGCTCCGGTGTTCGACGTGTTCGACAAAGACAACGTGCCCACGTTCCGGGATGGAGGGAAGTGGCCTGACGCGATCCTCGACGGCGAAGGCCGCGGGCGAGAGGCGGGCTACAAGCCGGTCAACGCGCGCACGTTGTGGGATGGAGGCGTGGTCTACGGCTACGCAACCGATACCAACTATCTTCCGCTCAAGGGGCTCTCGCAGGAATTACGCGTCCTGAACCTGATGTTCTCGCCGCTCGATCTCATCAAGGTGATGGGCCCCAACTCCGCGGCGTGGATCGACATGAG
>Ga0111539_10006203_pt1 | contig 15427 bp, 8 predicted proteins | sample RhiMethybrSRZTD1_FD_79667 | JGI IMG/M metagenome (GOLD analysis project Ga0111539, IMG submission 79667) | Populus rhizosphere microbial communities from Tennessee, USA - Rhizosphere MetaG P. TD hybrid SRZTD1 (version 2) (version 2) | ecosystem: Host-associated > Plants > Roots > Rhizosphere >... | reverse complement strand
GCAGCGAGTTCGAGACGTCGTCCACCCTGACGACCTGGCGTCGTTCGAGGCGGTGATCGCCCGCGGCATGACCGGTGTCGACGTCACGTTCGAGTTCCGAATCGTGACCGCCGCAGGCTCATTGAAGCACCTCCGCGGCGTCGCGCATGTCCGTGAGCAGGTCGAGGGACATCCGATGTTCATCGGCGCCCTGCAGGACGTGACAGAGACGATGATCGCGCAGGAAGCCCTGAGCCGCGCCGGCGCCGAGCTCGCACACGTGTCGAGGGCGACGACCCTGAGCGCGCTGACCGCCTCGATCGCCCATGAGGTGAACCAGCCGCTCGCCGGCATCCTGACCAACGCCGGCACCTGTCTGCGGATGCTGGCTGCCGACCCGCCGGATGTCGATGGCGCTCGCGAGACCGCCAGGCGGACGATTCGCGACGGCAACCGCGCCTCGGATGTCATTACCCGGTTGCGTGCGCTGTTCAGCAAGCGGGAGCTCACGCTCGACGGGCTGGACCTGAACGAAGCCGTGCGCGAGGTGGTTGCGCTGTCGTCGAACGACCTCCAGCGCCATCGTGTCGTCGTCCAGTCGGACCTCGCCGACGATCTTCCGCTTGTCGCCGGCGACCGCATCCAGCTCCAGCAGGTCATCCTCAACTTGCTCCGCAACGCCTCTGACGCGATGGACGACGTTCACGATCGAGCGCGACAGCTGCTGATCAGGACTGAGCGGGATGAGGGCGATGCCGTTCGTGTCACGGTGCGCGACGCCGGCGTCGGCCTCGCGGTGCAGAGCGTCGACTCGCTGTTCGACGCCTTCTATACGACCAAGAGCGGCGGCATGGGGATCGGGTTGTTCGTCAGCCGCTCGATCGTCGAGCGGCATCACGGCCGGCTCTGGGCGCAGCCCAATGACGGGCCAGGGGCCACGTTTTCGTTTTCCATTCCGCGTCAGCAGGCCGATGCTGCTGACGCGATACCGCTCCCGAGGACTTCGCCGTGACCAAGCGCTCGCTGGTGTGCGTTGTCGACGACGCGGAATCGGTGCGCGAGGCGCTGCCGGATCTGCTGCGACACGTCGGCTTTGCCACCGAGGCCTTCGCGTCGGCGGAAGCGTTCCTGGTGTCCGAGGCGATCAAAGAGGCGAACTGTCTGCTCCTCGACGTCGGCCTGCCGGGGATGTCCGGTCCAGATCTGCAGCTCGAGCTGGCCCGCCGCGGGCTCAACATCCCGATCATCTTCATCACCGCGCAAGGCGACAAATCGCTCAGGCCGCTGCTGATCGGCCGCGGGGCAGTGGCCTGTCTGTTCAAGCCATTCAGCGACAGCGCGGTGCTCGACGCGCTCGACGCCGCGCTCGGGCCGAGGTGAACGAGAGGTTGGCAGTGCCCCACGAATTCGATGTCGTGTGTCTCGGCGGCGGCGTCGCCGGCGAGGCAATCGCGGCGGGCCTGCAGGGAAGCGGGCTGACGCTGGCGGTCGTGGAGCGGGAACTCGTTGGCGGCGAGTGCCCGTACTGGGGCTGCGTCCCCTCCAAGACGCTGCTTCGCTCCGGCGAGACGTTGAGCGAAGCCGATCGCGCTCGTGTCCTCGCCGCATCACGCGTGGATTGGACCGTTGATTTCCCCAAAGTCTCGACGCGTGTGCGGTGGATGGCACGCAACCTCGACGACAGCCGGCCGGCTGCCGCGATGGAAGCGACCGGAGCCAGGCTGTTTCGAGGTGAGGGCACGCTGACGAATCCGCGGACGGTCACCGTCGGCGGCGAGCCACTCGTCGCTCGTCGCGCGGTCGTCATCGCCAACGGCAGCACCGCGGCGATCCCAGCTATCCCCGGCCTGGACACCGTCGACTTCTGGACCAACCGGCAGGCGGCGATTCCGAGTGAGCTGCCGATCTCGCTGGCAATCCTTGGCGGCGGCGCTATCGGCGTCGAGCTGGGGCAGGCGTTCGCGCGTCTCGGATCCCGGGTGACGGTGATCGAAGCCGGACCCCGGTTCCTTGGGCTCGAGGAACCAGAAGCCGGCACCGCGCTCCGGCCACATCTGGAGGCCGACGGCATGATGCTGGTCGTCGGCGACCCATGCGTCGCGGTTGAACCGCAGATCATGGGACCGTCGGTTCAGCGATCGGCGGTCGTCCTCCATTTGAAGTCCGGCGCTGTGGTACGGGCCGACCGGTTGCTGGTAGCGACGGGCCGGCGGCCCAACGTGGAGGCGTGGCAGTCAGCCGGCCTCCCACAGACGGAGCGCGGGTGGCTGAAGGTGGATCCGGCCACGCTCGAAGCGCAGCCCGGCGTCTTCGGCGCTGGCGACATCACCGGGCTGGGCGGGTTCACCCACCTCGCCTACTACCACGCGCAGGTGATCGCGCGCCGGCTGCGGGGCATTGACGAGCGCGCCGATCACACGGCGATCCCGCGCGTGACCTTCACCGATCCGGAAATCGCATCGGTCGGGCTTTCCGAGGCTGCCGCGCGCGCGAGAGGTCTCGACGTCGTCGTCGCCAGCGCCGATCCCGCAGAGGCGGTGCGCGGTTACATCCACGACTTCCACCGCGGCGCGCTCAAACTGGTCGCCGACCGCGAACGCGGCGTGCTGGTCGGCGCGACCCTGGTCACGCCGCGCGCCGGCGAAATCGTCGGCGAGCTCGTGCTGGCGATCAAGCTGGGCACGCCGCTGAAGACGCTCGCCGACGTCGTCCATCCGTTCCCGGCCTTCAACCGGGTGCTCGGGGCAAGCCTGGAGGAACTCGCGATGAAGGCCGCGCAGCAGCCGCGGCGCCGGCCCGATTCCATTCACCACGACAAGACGGAGGTCACGATGAGTCCCACGCAAGCGAGCACTGCACCGGGGACGCAGGGTCCCGCCACGACCGTCGATCTGAAGCTCGAGGTCGTCGTCATCCCGGTGTCAGACGTCGGTCGCGCCAAACGCTTCTACGAAGGTTTGGGGTGGCGAGTGGACGCTGATTTCACCGCCGGCGAGAACTGGCGGGCGGTGCAGATGACACCGCCGGGCTCGCCCTGCTCGATTCATTTCGGCAAGGGGATCACAGCCGCCGCGCCAGGGTCGGTCAAGAACCTGTATCTCGTCGTCTCCGACATCGAGGCGGCGCGGCAGGCCCTGCTCGCCCGCGGCGCCGACGTAGGCGGGGCGTTCCATTTCGCGGGGTTCGGAACACCGCCGCTCCCCGGCCCAGACCCCAACGGCAACTCCTACGGCACCTACGCGACGTTCAGCGATCCGGACGGCAACAGCTGGCTGCTCCAGGAGGTCAAGACGCGTCTTCCCGGCCGAGGCTTCAGCAACCTCGATCTCGCAACGCTGACCGAACTGCTGCGGGAGGCAGAGATGCGTCATGGCCAGTACGAGCCGACCGCGCCGAAGCACCACTGGTCGGAGTGGTACGGCGCCTACATCGCCGCGCGCGAGCAGGGAAGGACTCCCGACGAAGCCGCCAAGGATGGCGCCCTTCGCGTGGAACGCGGCGGCGAGCCGGTGCGCGTGTAGAGGCCGATGTGCGGGCCGATATCGTTCCCGGCGGCGTCTTTCCGGACTATGAGCTGACGGACCACCGCGGCAAGCACATCAAACTGTCGGAGCTGCAGGAGGGCGATCCGCTGGTGCTGGTGCTCTCCCGCGGTGGGTTCTGTCCGAAAGAGCGGAGGCAGCACGAGGGGCTGCTGCAACTGCATCGCGAGATGCAGGTCGGCTACTGCCGCCTCGTGACGATCTCGACCGACAACCTGCTCCAGACGAACGAGTTCCGTAACGGCGTCGGCGCCAACTGGACGTTTCTCTCCGATCCGGGGCGGAAGCTGCAGAAGGATCTCGACATCGCCGAGTACACGGATCCGGATCACAACCCGATGATCCCGCACACCCTCGTGCTCGAGCCCGGCCTGCGCGTCTTCAAGATCTACAGCGGCTACTGGTTCTTCGGCCGGCCAACGGTTGAGGAGCTGCGGCTCGACCTGCGCGCCGTGCTGCAGCGCTGCCGTCCCGACTGGGACATCAGCAGCGCGGAGCAGCGCGCCGCGTGGGCAAACGGTGAGAAGGCCCGCTTCTTTCCGTACGGCAAGACGCAGGCGCAGGTGTTCGCCGAACAGGACTGAAACAACACCTCCGACGACTCCCATCATCCACGGCCCGTGACGGCCGTCGCCGTCGCGGGCGGCGGCCTGCCATTCGCGTCGTGCCTTAACGCTTTCTTGTCATCCAATCGGCTCGGACCGCACCGCAGCCACGAACCGATACGAAGGGATCGTCGATACCATCGTCTGATTGTTCGCTGGTCGACGTTGACCATAATCGCGGAAGAGGATCGTTGCACTGTGTCTGGACCGATCACTGAGGTATGCCATGAATGCGGTCAACGCGTCGTATGAGCTCGCCGACGGTCACCTCGCGCGCACTGCGCGGCGCAGCATTTCACCCTTCGAGGACGGCCATGTGCCGGACGGTGTGTGCGGGACATCGGCCCCGTGGCGCGACGTCTTGAATCGTGCGACGCGCGTCGCCGCCACTGAAGCGACGACCTGCCTGCAGGGTGAGTCGGGGACCGGCAAGGAAGTCGTCGCCCGCTTCATCCACAGCCGGTCGCCGCGCCGCCGCGGCCCGTTCGTCGCGATCAACTGCGCGGCGCTGCCGGAGCAGCTGCTCGAGTCGGAGCTGTTCGGGTTCGAGCGCGGCGCCTTCACCGGCGCACAGCAGGCCAAGCCAGGGCAGATCGAACTGGCGGCCGGCGGCGTGCTGTTTCTCGATGAAGTCACCGAGATGACGCCGGCCGCGCAGGCGAAGTTCCTGCGCGTGCTGCAGGAGCGCGAGTTCGTCCGCCTCGGCGGCACGCGGCCGGTGAAGATGAACGCGCGCGTGATTGCGGCGACGAACCGGGACCTGCACGAGGCGGTGGCCGCCGGCCGGTTCCGTGCCGACCTCTATTACCGGCTGAACGTGTTCGACATCCACATTCCGCCGCTCCGTCAACGGCTCGAGGACATCCCGGCGCTGGTGGCGTGCTTTCTGCGCGAGTTCGATCACACGGCGGGTCGCGTCGTCGAGATGACACCAGCGGCGATGGAGGCGCTGCTCCGTCACGACTGGCCGGGCAACGTGCGCGAGCTGCGCAACGTGGTCGAGCGGGCGACGATCGTCTGCGAGGACGGGGCGATTCGTCCCGAGGATTTCGGGCCGTTCACGGCCTCGACGTCGCAAATCGGCGGCAAAGATCTCCCGACTGAGCTCGACGGCCTCGAGCGGCAGACCATTGAGCGTGTCATGCGAGAGACACACGACAACAAGGTGCAGGCGGCACGGCGTCTCGGGATCACGCGGATGCAGCTCTATGGCCGGCTGCGCAAATACGGGCTCGAGGCTGGCCGTGTCGCGGCCACGCTCGCCTGACCGCCGACGCTATGAGACTAAGGTATTAGAGACGTCGCCACCGGTCTGCGCGTAAGATTCCGGCGAATCCATGCCCGCTGCGCCACCGCGCGTCGATCGCCTCCTTCGAGCCGTCCTGCTCGCCTGGCTTGGCGTCTGCGTCTGCGCGCGGGCGACCGTCGCCCAGACGTCGGCCAACGGTTCGGTCCGCGGGTACGTGCGCGATGCGACCGGCGCCGTGCTGCCCGAAACGACGGTAACGGCGGCGGGTCCTGCAGCTCCCTTTGCCGTGGTCAGCGACAAGGAAGGGTATTACCGGATCCTCGACCTTCCGCCCGGCGAGTACGAGCTCACAGCGGTGCGGGAGGGTTTTACCAGGTTCGTGCGTCCGGGTATCGCCGTCCGTGCCGGCTTGAACCTGTCGGTCGACGTCGACATGGTGCTGGGCAATCGCGCGGAGACGACGACGGTGACAGCCGAGACGCCGATGCTCGAGTCGTCGAGCGCGGTGCAGGCCGTCAACATCAGCGGCGAGTTTCAACGCGACGTGCCGCTCACCAATCGCCGCGACTGGGCCGACTCCCTGCTGCTCGTGCCGGGAGTCGTCAGCACGCAAAACGGAACCGGTAAGGTCTTTTACTACCTTCACGGAGCGGATTTCAGCTCGCTGGTGCTGCAGATCGACGGCGCGGACGTGGCGTCGACGCTGCAGAACACGAACGCCTACGTCAACCTCAGCGACGAAGCGATTCAGGATACGCAGGTCAAGGCCGGTGCCGTGGACGCGTCCACGCCAATCGGGGCCGGGCCGATCGTGAGCGTGGTGACGCGATCCGGCACGAACGAGTTGCATGGGGCCGCAGGCACCATCTATCAAAACAAGAACTGGAACGGGAACAACGCGCCGGGAGGAACGAGCGCGGGGTTCGAGATCGTGCAGCCGGATGCCTCGCTGGGAGGTCCGCTGCTGCGCGACAAGGCCTGGTTCTTCGGCGCCTACCGCTACACGAACAACTCGCTCGGCGTCAGCCGCACGCCGGCACAGCTCGCGAACCTGCAGGCGCTGGTGCCTGGTTTCGAGCCGCTGACGATGGACACCGAGGCCAGTTACTTCTTTGCGAAGGCGACCGTGCAGGTGTCGGGGTCGCATCGCCTCGAGGGGTTCTGGCAGCGCGATCACAGTCCCGAGGTGGCCGTCGGTCCGAACTGGGGCGGGAAATTCCTCGAACGCGACTTCGGCGGCGTCGCGACCGGTCTGCGGCTCTCGTCGGTCTGGAACAGCTCGCTGGCGACCCGGTTCAACGTGTCGTTCAACGACAAGGGGATCCTCGCCCGGTTGCCTCATGGCGATCTGCCGTCGCGAAACGTCTACCAGAGCATGTTCTCGTCCGGATCACGGCTCGTCGGCAGCGGTGCGCTCGCCATCCTCGACGACCTTTCGAGCGCAGCGGATCAGCCCGCCGACAAGCTGACGCTGGCGGCCGATGCCACGTGGTACCGCGATTCGAGAGCGGGCTCGCATGAAGTCCAGACGGGGATCTACTTCCAGCCCCGCCTCCACGAGCGCACGACGCTGCATTACGCCAACAGCGGCTTTGCGCTCGAAGAAGTCGTGCTTCGAGATGGGGCGAATCCTGCCGCGGGGTTCGTGCCGTTTCATCGTCAGGTGTACGACCAGGTGGATGTGCCCCTGCGGTGGGCCGACAGCCACGATTACGCCGCGTATGTTCAGGATGCCTGGCGACCCGCACCCAGGCTGACGGTGAACGCCGGGGTCAGGGTGGACGTCATCGGTCGAAAGGACTCGGCGTTCAACGTCGAGACGCAGTCCAGCACCGAGATCGGTCCCCGGTTCGGCGCCAACTATCTGCTGGCGCGCGACGGACGCCGGGCGATTCGCGGCAGCTGGACGCGCGTCGCCGAGGTCCTGGCGCAGACGACGCAGGCCGCCGGCTCCAACCTCTCGGGCGTTCGCGATCTGTTCGACACCGACCTCAACGGCACCTTCGAGACCAGCTTGTTCACGCCCGGCGTGTCGGCCCAATCGACCGACCGCGTCCTCGACGATGCGCGCAACCAGCCGCATACCAACGAATGGATCGTCGGCTACCGGGAGCAACTGCCAGGTCAGGTGAGCGTGGACGCGAGTGTCCTGCGGCGTGAGTTCCGCGACCGCACCGCGCTCGTGGAGACCAACGGCATCTACGACGGCAGCGTGTTCAAAGGCTATCGGAACGAGTCGTTCAACGACATCTACAAGATCACCAACAACGTCTGGAACTGGCCGGTGTTCACGTTTTTCGAGCTGCAGGCGACGAAGCAGACCCAGCGGTTCCAGGTCATCGCCGGCTACACCCATCAATGGCGCCATCTGGCGGGGACGTTCCAGCCGAACGATCCGGCGTCGTTCATCCAACCCGACGCATTTCCCAACAGCAGGGGCATCGGCTCCGTCACGAGCACGTTCGAGTCACAGAACAGCCTGACGAGCAATGGGCAGGTCAGCGCGCTGCAGGTACAGAGTATCGACGACACGGTCCGGCTCGGGGCGGTTGTTCGCGGCCCGTGGGAGCTGGCGTTCGCGGCGAACTACATCTTCCAGTCGGGACTGTGGTCCGGCCCGATCTTCACCCGCCTGGCCGCGCCCGATCCGCGGTTCGGTCCGGCGACGGTCACGCTCTCCAACGGCCGCGTCGTCTCGAACCCGCTGGCGACGACCATCAGGTTCGCCAACGCGACGCGGGGCGATGGTCAGTTCACGCTGGCGCCGATCCACATCGTCAACGTGCGGATCGCGAAGGACGTCCGAGTCGGTCGGAATCGCATCACGGCGGGGCTGGATGTGTTCAACGTCACGAACCACGATGCGTTCTACCTGCTCGAACTGGGTGCGAGTCAGCGGTTCAACCCGCTCTACGGTCAGGGGCGGCAACGTCAGACCCCGCGCGCCGCGCAGATCTCGGTGCGGTTTGTTTTTTGAGACGTAAGATCCACGGGTCTTGCCCACAGCAACCAGACGAAACGGAGCGGCGGTCGCGTCGAGCGTCATGCTGGCGTGGATGCTGCTGCTTTGGAGCTCGTCGGCGCTGGCGCTGAATCCCGCGCTGGACATCAGCCAGTACGCGCACACGTCGTGGAAGGTCCGCGACGGCTTTGCCAAAGGCACCATCACGTCGATTGCGCAGACACCAGACGGCTATCTGTGGCTTGGAACCGAGTTCGGTCTGCTGCGCTTCGACGGCGTCCGGCCCGTCGCGTGGCAGCCGCCCGCCAATCAACAGCTCCCCTCGAGCAACATCCGAAACCTTCTGGCGACACGTGACGGTTCGCTCTGGATCGCGACCGATGAGGGGCTTGCACGCTGGAAAGATGGACAGCTGACTCGGAATCAACGATTGGCCGGACGCTCTGTCGGCAGGCTCGTCGAAGATCATGAGGGGTCGATCTGGGCGACAACGTATGTCAATTTCAAGTGGTCGCTGTGCGTGATTCGCAGCCTCAGCGCCGAATGCCATGGCGACGACGGTGGCGCCGGGGTCGGTGCGATCGGATTGTATGAAGACCGCAAACGAAATCTGTGGGTCGGGACGGGCGGCGGTTCCGCCGGCGTGTGGCGCTGGCGCCCCGGTCCGCCAAGATTCTATCCGTTGTCAGCGCCAACCAACGGTATCCGGGCCCTCCTCGAAGACGAGGATGGCGTCCTCCTCGTGTCTCACGCCGGTGGCATCGCCCGAGTACGCGACAGCGGGACGGAGCTGGCGTATGCGCTGCCGCCGTCGAAGAAGTGGTTCGACTTTTCGCTGCTGGTGCGAGACCGTGACGGTGGTCTGTGGTTGGGTGGCGCTGCGGGCGGCGGCCTCGTTCATTTCCATGCGGGCGGGGTGGATGCGTTTGGGACATCCGATGGCCTCACTGGCGACGTGGTCTACGCGATCTTCGAGGATCGCGAGGGTAGCCTCTGGGTGGCTACCGTCGACGGCCTCGATCGATTCCGCGATGTTGCAGTGGCGACATATTCGGTGAAGCAGGGTTTGTCGAATGCGGTCGTCAGCTCCGTTCTCGCCTCGACGGATGGCAGCCTCTGGATCGGCACGAATGATCGTTTGAATCGGTGGAGCCACGGTCGAGCCACGGTCGACGGCCAACCGGCTGCGACGGGCATTCAATCGATCCTGCAGGACAGCCTCGGGCGCGTGTGGGTCTCGACGCTCCGCGAAACCGGGTATCTCGAGCGTGATCGGTTTGTCCCGGTCAGCGCTCTTCGCAGCGGACCGATTCGATCGATCGTCGAAGACGGCGATGCGAATGTGTGGATTGCGAACGACGATCTCGGGTTGTTTCGGGTCTCCACCCGGACCGGTGAAATCGCCCACACGTCGTGGGCCGACTTGACGCACAAGGTCGCTGCGTCGGCCATGAGCGCCGATCGATCGCGGAGCGGCGTCTGGTTGGGATTTCCGGTTGGCGGCGTCGTTCACTTCGCCGACGGCCAGGTTCGCGCATCACACGGACCGGCCGACGGCCTGGCCGCCGGCCCCGTCCGAAGCCTTCGCCTCGATCGTGATGGCACGCTGTGGGTGGCGGCCGACCAAGGGCTCAGTCGGTTGAAAGATGGGAGCGTCGCGACGCTCACCAGCAAGGACGGGCTCCCCTGTGATGCGCTGCACTGGACGGTTGAAGACGACGACCAGGCGCTGTGGCTCGGCATGGAATGCGGACTCGCGCGCATGTCGCGTCCAGAGGTGGATGCGTGGACGGCTGCAGGCCACAACGACCACGCGGCGAAGCCGTCGGTCCGCGTCACGGTGTTTGAAAATGACGACGGATTCAGGCTCTATCCCGCGCCAAACTACTTCGGTTCGCCGGTTGCCAAATCGACCGATGGGAAGCTCTGGTTCGTTGCTGAAGGTGGTTTGAGCGTCGTCGACCCGCGTCGCCTTACGGTCAACAGCCTTCCTCCGCCGGTCCACATCGAGCGGATGATCGCCGACCGCAAAGCCTTCGAGGTCGCCGCTCGCGGTCGCGAGGGCCTGGAGCTGCCGCCGCGAGTCCGCGATCTGCAGATCGATTACACGGCGTTGAGCCTGGTCGCACCGGAGAAAATGCGGTTCCGCTACAAACTCGAAGGCTGGGATCCCGAGTGGCAGGAGGTCGGCACGCGCCGGCAGGCCTTTTACAGCAATCTTCCGCCGCGTGCATATCGGTTCCGCGCGACAGCGTCCAACAACAGCGGCGTGTGGAACGAAGCCGGCGCCGCTGTGGACTTCTCGATCGCGCCGGCGTATTACCAGACCGCGTGGTTTTTGACGCTCTCGGTTGCCAGCGTCGTCGCCCTGGTCTGGACCGGTTACCGCGTCCGCGTTCGCATCGTCGAACAACACGAGCGGGAGATCACCGCGCTGAACGAGCGGTTGATGAAGGCGCAGGAGCAGGAGCGGATTCGCATCGCCGGCGAGCTGCACGACGGCGTGATGCAGCAGATGCTGGCGGTCACGATGATGCTCGGGACGGCGAGGCGGCGGATGGACGATCCGTCGAAGGCGAAGGCGACGATCGATCAGATCCAGGAAAAGGTGATGCAGGTCGGCACGGACATCCGGCAGTTGTCGCACGATCTGCACCCGCCGATGCTGCAGGAGGCGGGGCTGCCGAATGCGGTGCGGTCCTACTGCGAGCAGTTCAGCGCCACGTCGGCGATCCCGGTCTCCTGCGACGCCGACGAGCGCGTGAAGGACTTGTCGCGCGGCGCGTCGCTGGCGCTGTTCCGCATCATCCAGGAAGCGCTCGGCAACGCGGCCAAGCATGCCAGGGCCCGACACATCACGGTCCGGCTGACCCGCACGGATGGCGACGTGTCGCTGACGGTGGCGGATGACGGCGTCGGCTTCGATCCCGGGCGGCTCGGCACGGTCGGCGGCCTCGGCCTGGTGATGATGCGCGAGCGCGCGACGCAGTTGAACGGCAGCTTCGAGTTCGCCAGCGAGCCGGGCCATGGCACATCCATCCGTGTGGTGATCCCGTTTCGATGAACAGGCAACATGTCAGGATCGCCGTCATGGTGAGCATCTTGCTTGGATGGTGTCGGTGCGCGCTCGCGCTGAACCCCGCGCTGGAGGTGAATCAGTACGCGCACACCGCATGGCGGCTCCGCGACGGATTCTTCAAGGGCTTGATTCGATCGATCACACAAACATCCGACGGCTACCTGTGGCTTGGCACCGAGTTCGGCCTGCTGCGCTTCGATGGCATCAAGGCGGCGCCATGGGAGCCGTCCGGCAGTCAGCGCCTGCCGTCCAGCGATATCTGGAGCGTGCTGGCCGGCCACGACGGCAGCCTGTGGATTGGGACGGCAAAGGGGCTGGCGCGTTGGCGAGGCGACAGGCTTACTCACTATCCGGAGTTGTCGGGCCGCTTCGTGCAACGACTGGTCGAAGATCGCGAAGGCACGGTGTGGGCCTCGGGCATCGGCGTTCCTGCCGGCATCCTGTGTGCCGTGCGCGACGCCGGCGTCACCTGCGACGGAGCGGACGGCACCTTTGGCTATGGCCCGTTCAGTTTGTACAGCGACCGCAAGGGCAATCTCTGGGTGCAAGCACCTGGCGGCCTGTGGAAATGGTACCCCGAGCCGCGCACGTTCTTGTCGATTCCAGGCGAAGTAGGCAGCATTCAAGGATTCGAACAGGATTCGGCGGGTCGGCTGCTCTTTACGACGCACGACGGAATTCGCCGAATCGTCGGCACGACGTCGGAGCCATATTCGTTGACCGCGACCGACGAGCCGTTCGAACCACACACTCTGATGCGAGATCGGCACGGCGGTCTGTGGATTGGTACCCACACAGAGGGCATCGTTCACGTGCGCGACGGGAGGATCGATCGGTTTGGTCCGGCTGACGGACTATCCGGTGCGAGCGTAGCCCAGCTCTTCGAGGATCGTGAAGGGAACGTCTGGGTCGCCACCACCACCGGGCTCGACCGCTTTCGCGACTTTGCCGTGTCGAGGATTTCGGCGAGGCAGGATCTGGCCGGTTCGGCGAGCGCCGTCACCGCAGCCGGAGATGGCGGCGTCTGGATTGCCAATTCGGAAGGCGTTGCGAAATGGATCAACGGCCGACTGTTGACGTATCGGGCGCGCGAAGAGCAAGGCGACAGACCTATCGCGCGCGGCATTCGCGTGAGCGGGTTGCCACGTGGCGGCGTGTGGACAGTATTTCACGACGATCGGCGGCGCACCTGGCTGGCTTCTCCGAGGGGGTTTGGCTATCTGCTGAATAACCGGTTCGTGGATCTGCCAGGCGTCGGGGCTCGGTCGGTGCGAACGATCGCCGAGGATGCACGAGCGAATGTCTGGGTCGCCGACCAGAGGCTGGGTCTGATTCGGATCGCCGCTGGCGGCCAGATCGAACGCACGCCATGGTCCTCACTCGGCCACACGGACTTTGCGACGGCGCTCGCGGCCGATCGGGGACAGGGCGGCTTGTGGCTCGGATTCTTCAACGGCGGCGTGGCGTACTTCAAAGACGGCAAGATTCAAGCATCCTTCGGACCCGCCGAGGGACTATCCCAAGGCTGGGTCAAAGCACTTCACATGGGTTCCGACGCGGCCCTCTGGGTTGCCGCCGAAACCGGGCTCAGTCGCGTGCAGCAGGGCCACGTAGCGACGCTCAGCCGCGCCAACGGGTTGCCGTGCGACTCGGTCAACTGGGTGATCGCGGACGACGCCGGGTCGTTGTGGGTGAACATGGCGTGTGGTCTCGCCCGAGTCACCCTGCAGGATGTCGACGCGTGGTCGAGCGGCCGCATCCGATCGATCGCGCCAACGCTCTTCGACGCGGCCGACGGCGTCTACAGCGAATCGACGCCGTCGGGAGCCACGCCGTTTGTCGCTAAGGCGACAGACGGCCGCCTCTGGTTCGTCGCCAGAGACGGCGTCAACGTTGTCGACCCGCAGCGGCTGCCCTTCAATGCGCTGCCGCCACCGGTCCATGTCGAGCAACTCGTCGTCGACCAACACACGTACGACACGAGGACGACTCGGGCGGGTCCGATCCGGCTGCCAGCCCTGATCCGTAACCTCGAAGTCCACTACACCGCGCTCAGCCTCGTCGCGCCGGAGCGGATCAAGTTCCGGTACAAGCTGGAGGGCTTCGATCGCGACTGGCAGGATGTCGGGAACCGTCGCCAGGCGTTCTACACGAATCTGCCGCCGCGCACCTACCGGTTCCGCGTCGTTGCCGCGAACAACAGCGGCGTCTGGAACGAAGCCGGCGCCGCCGTCGATTTCTCGGTGGCGCCTGTCTATTACCAGACGAACTGGTTTCGAGCGCTGTCGGTTGCCATGGTCCTCGCTGTGGTCTGGTCGGCCCACCGCATCCGCCTGCGCATCGCCGAGAAGCAGGAACGGGAGCTCAGCGCGCTCAACGAGCGGTTGATGAAGGCGCAGGAGCAGGAGCGGATGCGCATTGCGGGCGAATTGCACGACAGCGTCATGCAGGAGATGCTGGCGGTCACGATGATCCTCGGGACGGCCAAGCGCCGCATCCCCGACGGTTCAGACGCGAAGACGAAAGTCGACACGGCGCAAGAGAAGCTGATCAACCTGGGCGCGGAGATTCGTCGTTTGTCGCACGATCTGCACCCGCCGATCCTGCAGCAAGCCGGATTGCCTCAAGCGGTGTGCGCCTATTGCGAGGAGTTCAGCGGGGCGAGCGGCCTTCCGGTCTCGTGCGAGGCCGACGAGGGTGTGTCGCAGCTGTCGCGCGGCGCAGCGCTCGCGCTCTTCCGGATCACGCAGGAGGCGCTCGGCAACGCCGCGAAATACGCGCGCGCCACGCGGATCACCGTTCGTCTCGCGCGCATCGATGGCAGGGTGTCTCTCAGCGTCGCCGACGATGGCATCGGCTTCGACGCCGGTCGCGAGCGCGCCGGTGGACTCGGCCTGATCATGATGCGGGAACGGGCGACCCAACTCAATGGCACCTTCGACGTCGACACTGCGCCCGGACGTGGCACGACGATCAGCGTGCTCATTCCGTTTCGCTGAATCGCGCCGTTCGCCGAGCGGAGTTGAATGCGTCCAGGATCAGTGCGCCGCCGTCGGCTTCACCCCGAGTCGTGCCGCCATCGTCACGAGATCCGGAAGCGACTCGGCCTTCATCTTGCGCATCACCTGACCCCGGTGTGCCTTGACGGTAATCTCGCTGATGCCGAGTTCGCCGCCCACCTGCTTGTTCAACAGGCCAGAAACGACCAGCGCCATCACTTCGCGTTCGCGCGGCGTGAGCGACTGGTAGCAGTCGTGCAGGGCCTGCACCTCCGACTGCTGCTGAAGGGTGACGCGACTGCGCTCGATCGCCTGACGGATCGCTTCAACCAGAACGTCGTCCTTGAACGGCTTGGTCAGGAACTCGACTGCGCCGGCCTTCATCGCCCGCACGCTCATCGGTACATCGCCGTAACCGGTGATGAAGATGATCGGCATCTCCTGGCGTTCGGCGAGCCGCTGCTGCAGCTCGAGGCCGTTGAGCCCGGGCAGCGACACGTCGAGCACCAGGCAGCAGGGAACAGTGACGCGCGGGCGCGCCAGGAAGGCCTGGGCGGTGGCGAATGTTTCGGCGCGCCAGCCGGCGGCCTTGATCAGCAGCTCGAGCGATTCGCGCACCGAGATGTCGTCATCGACAACGAAGACGGCGGCCTTGACATCCGTCATGGGGGCGACCTCACTTTGAGCGGCTGGCCACGAGCCAGTATACGGCGCGCGCGCGTCATGTCTGGCAACGTCATTGTTTGTAAACATGTCTCATCCTTGTTTCGGCTGAAGCGCGACTGTCACCGCGTCGAGCAGCGCGTTGTCGGTGAACGGCTTGAACAACACGGCGACCGCGCCCCGCGCGAGCAGCTGCGGACGGAGCGAGGCGTCACCCTGGGCGGTGATGAAGACAATCGGGATGGCGAGCCGGCGTCGCGTCAGCTCCTGCTGAAGATCCGGGCCGCTCATGCCCGGCAGGCCGACGTCGAGGATCAGGCACTCGGTCGTCGCCACTGCTCCGGAGGCG
>Ga0111539_10006202_pt1 | contig 15427 bp, 20 predicted proteins | sample RhiMethybrSRZTD1_FD_79667 | JGI IMG/M metagenome (GOLD analysis project Ga0111539, IMG submission 79667) | Populus rhizosphere microbial communities from Tennessee, USA - Rhizosphere MetaG P. TD hybrid SRZTD1 (version 2) (version 2) | ecosystem: Host-associated > Plants > Roots > Rhizosphere >... | reverse complement strand
TTCGCGAGTGCAGATCACATCCGACGAGTGTCATGAGATCGGCCTCCTGTTGGGAAGTCGGGTTACGGTCCCGCAGCCGAACCCTATCAACCGCGGGAGACCGTTCTCATGACATCAGTAGTTGATGCTCGACCAACGCGGCCAACTCCTCTGGGCAGCAGTCGGCCTCGCCACCTTCTCCACGCCCTCCTATGATCGCGCGCTCTGGGCGCTGCGCAACTGGCTCGACTCCTCCGGCATCGCGTCGCCAGTCGGCATGGCGCACCATGGTTACGATCTCCAACCCTCTCCTGAGATTTATCGCCACCCGTCGTTGGCGGCGGCCCGCTTGAAGAGATACTCGCCCAGCCTCGGTGTTACAGCGGACGGCATCAAGTTGCACAAGACCGACGGTTTCACAGATAATCGCCGCCGTGCTCAGCCGCTCCGCCGCATTGATGGCATGACGGTCGTACGCGCAGCGCTCACGACCGCGACGATCTGCGCGGTCATCCTTGCGATAGTGCTCGCCGAGTCCACTCACGCTCAGCCGGCGCCGAAGCTACCCGCCATCGGCATTCTCGCCACGGGTCAACTTCGTACGAGTCCACCCTATCCCGCACTGGAGCGAACGCTCCGAGAGCTCGGCCTCGTCGACGGGCAGAATGTCCGGATCGAATTCCGGATGGCGGAAGGTCGAATCGAGCGCCTGCCGACTCTTGCCGCCGAACTGGTCCACTCCAACGTCGACGTGATCGTGGCGGGCGGCACCTTTCCCTCGATTGAGGCAGCACGTCGCGCGGCCAGTGTGACCCCGATCGTGATGATTGCCGTCGATTACGATCCGGTCGCGACCAAGGTGGTCTCGAGCCTCAACCGGCCGGGCGGCAATATCACCGGCGTGTTCGTTCGGCAGATCGAGCTGACGGCCAAGCGCATGGAGTTTCTCAAGGAGATCGCCCCGAAGGCGAAGCGCGTTGCGATTCTTTCGGATCCGTACACCATCGACCAGTTGAAGATGGCGGAGAGCACCGCGCCCAACTTCGGCATTCGCGTTCAGCCGCTTCAGTTCCAGGCCGTCCCGTACGACTACGCGGCGGCGTTCAACAGCGCGGCGAAGGAGCGGGCGGGCGCGGCTCTCGTCACAGTCGGGCCAGTCTTCTTTCGCGACCGCGCGCGACTTGTCGAGGTCGCGCTGCAGCAACGTATTCCGACGATGTTTCCACTGCCGGAATTCGCCGATGCCGGCGGACTGATCGCGTATGGCGCAAACCTTGACCAGACATTCGCGAGTGCCGCCCCGTACATCGAAAAAATCCTGAAGGGCGTGAAACCGGCCGATCTGCCGATCGAGCAGCCGAAATACTTCGAGCTCGTCGTCAACATGAAGGCGGCGAAGACGATCGGCGTGACGTTTCCGAAGCCCGTTCTGCTGCGTGCAGACCGCATCATCGAATGAGAGGTACGGCGAAGTGACCAGTGGCTTCGAGCAAGCGCGGCGAGGCTCCAACGCGGATACAGAGTGAGGTGAGGAGTGCCTTCCCGAAGTCACGGCTGAAGGGAAAGTAAACGACACAGACGCCCGCCTCTGGCACCCGTGGCTCCGTATCAACCGCGTCCTGCACACGCGCTGGAGCGCGGAGGCGTGGCTCGTCGTTCGTGTCGAGTTCAGGCGTGCGCTCGCGCTGCGGAGCGAGATCCGGCGCGCGGGGTGGTTCAATAGACTGTGGTCTTCATTGAACCTGATCGTTTCAGGATTTCGACGAGGTGTGCAGTAGGCGGCGACGATGATAGAGGACCGCTGCGTCTTACTTGGCGTCGGCAGCACCGGGCGCGGAGCTAGGGCTTTGCGCTCTTCTGCCATGCGGCAGAGGCTCCTTTTCGGTCAGGAACTCGCGCGATCAGGCCCGATTTCGCAAGTCTGTAAAAGACTTCCTTCATGCTGTTCTCAGACGCGATACCTGTCAGCTGTCTGGCGATCCGATTCGTGATTGTTTCGTGGTTGTGCAAGTAGTCCATTACCGATTCCTCCGGCGACGCCAAGGAGTCGTGCTTAATCGTGACCAGAACGGAACTGTCGGTCTGTTCGATCATGGGTGGTTTTAGTCTAAGGCGCTGCATCGCCAGGAAGGCTGTATTCAGGCCCTCTCCAACGTCTTTGTTGGGCGGCTCCGGAAATTTGTTGATGAGCCGAACCAGTGCGCCGTTCCTGGCAAATTGTTGCGGGAAGCCGGTGAGGCATCCCGACAATGCCCTGGCAGCCGGTGTACGAAGTTTGTGGAACAGCTTGTCGGGGACCCCGAGACCCGATAAGCAGTCGCTCCAGATCTTCCGGAAATAGCGGCATCGTAGGCGAATCATCACCCTGTGCCTTCCACTTATTGGGCCGATCGGCTCACGCCGCCTGCCGCAAGTATTCGTGATGAAGCCCACCGACGCGTGGCACTGCCACCACCCGGCCCTGGCTCGGTGGCTGCACACTCCGCGACTCCGGCGCGTCCTTCGCCAGCGATAAGTGTGTCCGGGTCCGATTGTAGTAGTCGACGTACTTCGACAGGATCCCCAGCAGATGCCGCTCGCCGACTACTACGACATGGTCAAGGCATTCCCGCCGCAGCGAGCCAATCACCCGCTCCGCATAGGCGTTTTGCCATGGCGAGCGTGGCGCAATGACCGCCTCCCGGATGCCCAACAGCCGCGCCTGACGCGAAAATCGTTCGCCATAGACCTGATCCCGGTCCCGGATCAGATGCCGAAGGGTCTCTTCCTGCCCGCACGCCTCGATCAGTTGTCGTGCCGTCCATTCCGCCGTCGGGTGCTCGGTGACATTGAAATGCACCAGCCGGCGCCGGCCGTGGCTCAGCACGATCAGCACAAAGAGCACTCGAAAGGTCGCTGTCGGCACCGTGAAGAAATCCAACGCGATCAGATCCCGGGCATGGTTCATCAGAAATGCGCGCCAGGCCTGCGACGGCGGCCGCCGAGGCCGGAGCATGTACTGCGAAACCGTCGCTTGCGAGACCGTCAGGCCCAGCTTCAGCAGCTCGCCGTGGATCCTCGGCGCACCCCAGAGCGGATTCGCGCGGCTCATCTGCCGAATCAGATCCCGCAGTTCCCGCCCAATCGCGGGCCGACCCCATCGGCGTCGACTCTTCCATGCCCAGTAGAGCCAGAAGCCCCGGCGGTGCCACCGCACGACGGTCTCGGGCCGCACCACCTGCAAAGAACTCCGCCAATTCTTCCAGAGTCTCGACAGCACGCCCCAGAAGATCCGGTCCATCTCCGTCAGCCGTGGCCGCGGCTGACGCGCTTTCCACACAGCGAGTTGTTGCCGCAGCGCGAGATTCTCCAACGCCAACTCGCGGCGCGTGCGAACCGCGGAGCGCAATGTCCGAAGAAGGATCCCAAGCCATCTGATCATGACCGGTCAATAGCGGATCAGCCCGCCGAATCGCAAGACAATCGCGACGGACGACTTTTCAGGAAGGACAGGGGGTCGACCGCGAGTCAACGCCGAGATCAGGGCCCTGGTCGCCCGCATGGCCGTCGCGAACCCTCTCTGGGGCGCTCCACGAATCCATGGCGAGCTCCTCAAGCTTGGCCTCGACGTGTCCGAGCGCACCGTCTCTCGCTTGATCCTGAAGCGGCGCTCTCCGCCATCGCAGACTTGGCGAACGTTCTTGACTAATCACGTCCGGGACCTGGTCTCGATCGATTTCTTCACCGTGCCCACCGCGCGGCTCCGCGTCCTCTTCGTCCTCGTCGTGCTCGCCCACCAGCGCCGGCGCGTCCTCCACTTCAATATCACCGAGCATCCCACTGCCGCCTGGACCACCCAACAGCTCGTCGACGCCTTCCCGGACGACTCCGCGCCGTCCTATCTCCTCCGCGATCGCGATAGCATCTACGGTCACCCATTTCGGCAACGCGTTAAGCGCATGCGAATCTGTGAAGTGCTGACCGCGCCTCTCAGTCCATGGCAGAACCCCTTCGCCGAGCGGCTTATCGGTTCGATCCGGCGCGAATGTCTGGATCATGTTCTCGTTCTTGGCCAACGACACCTGCGCCGCACCCTGGCCCGGTACTTCGCGTACTATCATCAGGCTCGCACGCACCTCGCGCTCGACAAGGACGCCCCCGACATCAGACCCACCCAGCTCCCCGAGGCGGGCACGATCCTGCAGATTCCCGAAGTCGGCGGTCTGCACCATCGCTACGTGCGCCGGGCAGGGTAGTCCACCACCGCCGCTTCTCGCTGCCACCGAACGCGCGGCACAGGCCCGCTCCGCCTGCCCACTCAGGCTCATGCAACGCGAATCCGGCCTGACCGTGCAGCGCCGACGACCGGAGAATGCCGGCCCTCCCACACGACCTACGATGAGCCTCAGAGCCTTGGACCTGTGGACAGATCTCGGATGCTCCTAAGCGAGTCGAACGGGGTTTTGGCGAAGGACAGGGCAGAGGGTGAGTCGGGGGCCGCGGGCGAACCGTCCAGGCTCCGCCCACGGCGTCCCCTTCGTACGTATGCGCGGCTCATTGCCGCGCGCTCCGGCATGCGCCGGAGCCCGTTTCAGCGGCTCGCGGCGCCGATCGCAGTTGCTAGCAGACCCGCTCCGGCGCGGCTGGCGTCCCCGGTGGCGTGGTCTCCATTCGCACCCCCTATTGAACGCATCCTTTTCAGGCATATCGATCCCTCTACTTTCTGGCTGATTCGCCGCGCTCGTGGCAGAGAGCGAGGCCTATTTTGCTGCTAGCCCATCCGTCACCATGCCCTCCTGCCGCTCACCGCGCGGAAGGATGCGCGGCGAGCGCTGGCGGCCGCCGCCGGGCGACGTCTGCCCGGCCGAGCGCGCCCCTGCGCCTGGCACTGCCGGCAACGACCGAAAAAGTCGATCCGGTAATGCATGATCGTGAGACCTGCGAAGACGATCAGGTCGGCCCACGAGATCTTGTTGCCGTACTTCTGTTTCACTGGCCAGAGCAACCGGCGCGCCTTGTCGAGGCTCGCGTTGTCGGGCCAGCTGTTGAGCGGAGTAAAGCGCTCATCCGCACCCCTGGAGTGCCCCGTCGGGTCGATTGGAGGAACCGCCACCAAGGGCGCGTCGACTCTCTACTCGATCCGCACGTGAAGACGGAGATAAAGGTTGTCGATGCCGAGCCCGTGGAGTGGCCCCTCGATGCCCGCGCCTGGACGAATCAGAGGCGGAATCCTGACTCGGACGATCCTCTCGGTGGCGATCACGCCCTCCTCCCCGCAGGAGGCGCACGGGAAAAGCCACACGTGACCGGTGCCACAGCAGTCCGGGCAGCGACGGAGGCCGGGCACGCCGATAGGCACCACCACCCCCCGTACGGCCTCCTCAGGCGTCAAGATCACCTCGACGGTCAGTCCCTCGGGCCGCTCCGCCTTCGGAATACCCGCCCTCGTGAAGTTCCGGAAAAGGCGCTCGACCAGCGCCTCGAAGGACGGCCGAACCGCTTGAGGCTCGGCGAGCAGCGACACCGGTTCCCTGCGCCGTGCGGCGAGCGGCCCGATCCTTTCGACGGGCCGACGCCCTTCCCGGCGGGCCAGCTCAGCGTTGTGGCGCCGCCGCGCCGCCGGGTCGGCGAGAATCTCGTACGCCTCAGCGATCTCCTGGAAAGCACTCGTACTATGCGCCCCTGCCACGTCGGGATGGAGCGTCCGTACGAGGTCCCGGTACCGCGCACGAATTCCCGATGGACTCTCGGATCGCGACACCCCGAGGATCAGATAGTAGTCCTTCGAGACCATCTCCCACCTCGCCGGCGGCGCATTTCGCGATCTGGATTCGCGATCAGCCCGTCTGGATCGTGATCTGTCTCGGCTTGGCTCGCTCGACCTTCGGCAGCCGCAACCGAAGCACCCCGTGTTTCAGCGTCGCCCGGATCTGCTCCTGGTCGATCGCCTCTGAGAGCGTGAAACTCCGCTGGAACGTCTCCGCCGGCGGGTACTCATGGAGAACCGGGACCTCGTTCGATCCCTCGCGGGCAGCGGCGTGCCCGGTGATGGTCAGCACGCCATCGTGCAGGTCGATCTTCAGTTCCCCAGGCCCGACGCCCGGCATGTCCGCGAGCACCGTGATGGCATTGAGGTCCTCGAAGATGTCCACCGGCGGAGTGAGAAGCACCCCTGGTCGGGTGGCCTCCGTGGTGGTCGCGACATCGCGAGCCTCACGCGTCTGCAATCCCTGGGTCTTGTCGGTCGCCATGGATGGTCTCCTTCCGTCGTCGGCTACGAGGTCTGTACCGTCACGCGTCGGGGCTTGGCGGCCTCGGGCTTGGGGAGCGTCAAGGTGAGGATACCGTCGACGTACTTCGCTTCGACGCGAGTACCATCGAACGCTGCCGGAATCGTCACGCTGCGGCGGAACGGGCCCTCGGCCCGCTCCTTCCGATGGTAGCTCACCCCTTCCTCCTCGGGGGACTGGCGCGTGCCCGAGACGGTGATGGTCTGATGAACCACCGAGACGTTGAGCTGGGCGGCGTCGATCCCGGGGACCAGTGCGCGCACGTAGTAGTGATCCCGATCCTCCGAAACGTTCATCGGCGGGAACACCCCGGCCATCGATCCGTCGGTCTGTGTGCCGCCCGTAAGCCGCTCCAGCAGGCTCTCCATGTCCCGGCGCATCTGGGCCACGGCGGCCGTCGGCGTACTCCACCCCGCACCCCACGGACTCACTTGTCGTACGATCATCACAGACCCTCCTCGATGAGGTTGGCTTTGGGCTCGGCCCCTACGGTGGAGCGGCACCGGCGACACACCCACCCTCGAGGCGCGTCGTTCTCCTGGCAGTATGGGCAGTCCATCGGGAGCCGGCCGACCGCCGGCCGGCCCCCGACTTTCCGCGCGTCACCCGCTACAGTCACTGTCTGTCTCATCTCTCGTGACCTGCCTACGAAACGTCGATCTTGATTTCCTTCGGCCGGACCTCCTCGGCCTTCGGAAGGCTCACTTCGAGCACGCCGTCGCGGTAGGTTGCCGTCACTCGCCCGGCCTGCACCGGCATGGGCAGCCGGATCGAGCGCTCGAACTTCCCGTAGGCGCGCTCCGTGTGGAAGTAGTTGTCGTCGCTAAACGGCTGGTCGAACTGACGCTCCCCTTTCACCGTGAGCACGTCGCCGGTGATCGACAGCGAGATGTCCTTCTCTCGCACACCCGGGAGCTCGAAGTTCAGGATGAGATCGTCGTTGGTCTCGTACATGTCGACGACCGGCGTCCAGACTCGGCTGCCCGCTCCGGTCGCGGTGGCCGCCGGACGGCCGAGGAAGTTGTCGAAGAGTCGATTCATCTCGGTCTGGATATCGCGGAAGGGATCTCGCTCCATGAGAGTCCCAAATGGACGCCAACGCTCGATCGCCATGGCATGACCTCCTTGCTGTTTCACGCTGCCAGCCTCCCTGCTGGCCCCGGTTGATATGTATCGGCCCAGGCCCTTGCCTCGGGGCCCGGGCCGTCGCTCGCGCATCGCGCGAGCTCAGCTGTCTGCAATGACCTCCCGTTTACAGCCTCAGAAATCTCCGTGCGGCATGGCCGGCGCCGCTGCCGGCTTCTCCTCCGGCAGGTCGGTGATCAGCGCCTCGGTCGTCAACAGCAGCGACGCGACCGACGCCGCGTTCTGGAGCGCCACACGCTCGACCTTCGTCGGGTCGATGATGCCTGCCTTCAGCATGTCGACGTATTCCATGCTCTCCGCGTCGTACCCGTGCGAGGGCGACGTCTCGCTCTTCACCCGCTCGACGATCACGCTGCCCTCGAGGCCCGCGTTCTCAACGATCTGGCGGATCGGCTCCTCGAGCGCCCGCTTGACGATCTGGCTACCGACCTTCTCGTCACCCTCCAGCTTGAGTCCGTCGATGGCCTTGGCCGCCCGAAGGAGCGCGACACCGCCGCCGGGCACGATGCCCTCCTCGACGGCCGCGCGCGTGGCGTTGAGCGCGTCCTCGACGCGCGCCTTCTTCTCCTTCATCGCGGTCTCGGTCGCTGCCCCGACCTTGATCACCGCCACGCCGCCCGCCAGCTTCGCCAGTCGCTCCTGCAGCTTCTCGCGGTCGTAGTCCGAGGTCGTCTCCTCGATCTGGGCCCGGATCTGCTTGATCCGCCCCTCGATCTCCTTGGCCTTGCCCGAGCCCTCGACGAGGGTGGTATTGTCCTTGTCCACGACCACCTTCTTGGCGCGCCCGAGGTTGTCGAGCTTGATGTTCTCGAGCTTGATGCCGAGATCCTCGGTGATGGCCTTGCCGCCGGTGAGCACCGCGATGTCCTCGAGCATCGCCTTGCGGCGGTCGCCGAAGCCGGGCGCCTTCACGGCGCATCCGGAAAGCGTGCCGCGCAGCTTGTTGACCACGAGCGTCGCGAGCGCCTCGCCTTCCACCTCTTCGGCGATGATGAGCAGGGGCTTGCCGGCGCGGGCGACCTGCTCGAGCAGCGGCAGCATGTCCTTCATCACGCTGATCTTCTTCTCGTGGATCAGAACGTACGCGTCCTCGAGGATGCACTCCATCCGCTCCGCGTCGGAGACGAAGTACGGCGAGAGATAGCCGCGGTCGAACTGCATGCCCTCGACCACATCCAGCACGGTCTCGGCCGACTTCGACTCCTCGACCGTGATGACCCCGTCCTTGCCCACCTTCTCCATCGCCTCGGCAATCAGGTTGCCGATCGTCTTGTCATTGTTCGAGGCGATCGTGGCCACCTGGGCGATCTCTTTCTTGTCCTTGGTGGCCTTGGAGAATCCCTTGAGATCATTCACGACGGCTTCCACCGCGGCCTCGATGCCCCGCTTGAGGCCCATCGGGTTGGCGCCGGCGGTGACGTTCTTCAGGCCCTCGCGGAAGATCGCCTGGGCCAGCACGGTGGCGGTGGTCGTGCCATCGCCGGCCACGTCGGAGGTCTTCGACGCGACCTCCTTCACCATCTGCGCGCCCATATTCTCGTACTTGTCCTGCAGCTCGATCTCCTTGGCGACGCTGACGCCGTCCTTCGTGATCGTCGGGCTGCCGAACTTCTTGTCGATGACGACGTTGCGGCCTTTGGGTCCCAAGGTCGCCTTCACGGCCGCGGCCATGATCGTGACGCCCTTGAGCAGCGAGCTCCGGGCTTCCTCGTCGAACTTGAGCTGCTTGGGCATGGACACCGTCCTCCTTACTCGAGAATGGCGAGGACGTCGTCCTCGCGCAGGATGAGGTACTCCTTGTCGTCGAGCTTGACCTCCGAGCCGGAGTACTTGCCGAACAGGATCTTGTCGCCGGTCTTCACGTCGAGGGGAAGCTTCTTGCCGTCGTCGTTGACCTTGCCGCTGCCGACGGCGATCACCTTGCCTTCCTGCGGCTTCTCCTTCGCCGTATCCGGGATGATGATCCCCCCCTTCTTGACCTCTCGCTCTTCCAGGCGCTCGACGAGTAGGCGATCGTGCAGCGGGCGAATCTTCATCGGCCTGTCCCCTCCTCGCAGTCGTTGATGTACCAACCTGTTAGCACTTGTAGACGACGAGTGCTAATTCGTCAAGTCTCCGACAATAACTACGGTAAATCAACTATTTACGATTTTGCGGCGGCAAACCGTGTGCCAAAATCACCAGGTGACTGGTCAGACCTCACGGTCGCCGTCACCAGCGTGCCGGTGACGCCCGACAGGCCCCGCCTGCTGACGTTCACCGCCGAGCCAGAGAAGTCGCTGCGTAGCCTAGAGCTCACCACGCGTATTCCACATCACAGCAAGGATCGCGGTGATTGGGCATGCCACCATCGTCCCACTCGGTTCTCTCCACTGCGCACCAATGGACGTCAACCCTTGTGCTTGGCCAGCTGACAGCACCGCCCGTCCTCCGTGGACGTACTCATAGGTGTCCACCTGAAATGAGGCGTCTGCGACCTCATGCCAGCCGTCGGACAGCAGGACCTTCTCAATGATGTCCACATCGATCGCCAAACTCATTCATCCCTCCATGGTGCTCGCATCACTGCGACGGCTCATGAGCGCTCGCCGCGCCCTACCGCGAGTGTCAGTGGCCGCGCGTATCCTTCTTGCGTGCTCTCCACGATGCCACGCCGGTTGTCCGACCGAGTTATCTCGCGCAGGTCGGCCTCGTGGGCACCCACTCAAGACGCGTCCCCTAGTCGCGCGCCATGTGCGAGACGAGCGCCCCGTGTTTGACCTCAGATCGAGCGTTCGGGGTGCTCAGGCGACACAATGAATCTCCACGGGTGTCTGGCCGACGACGCAAGCACCTCCCGGATGTTCAGCATCCGGGCCTGATGCGAAAATCGTTCTCCAGAGACTTGGTCTCGGTCTCGAATCAGATACCGGGACCCCTCCTCCAACGCGCACGCCTCGAGCAGTTGGCGCGCCGTCCATTCGGCAGTCGGATGCTCCGTGACATTAAAATGCACCAGCTGACGCCGGCCGTGGGTCAGCACAACGAGCACGAACAGGACTCGAAAGGTCGCCCTAGGTACCGTGAAGAAATCCAACGCGATTAGATCCGGGGCGTGGTTCTTCAAGAATGTTCGCCACGCCTGCGACGGCGGCCTCCGAGGCCGGACCATGTACTTCGACACGGTCGCCTGCGAGACCGTCAGGCCGAGCTTCAGCAGCTCGCCGTGGATCCTTGGCGCACCCCACAGCGGATTCGCGCGACTCATCTGCCGTATCAGATCCCGCAGGTCCCGCCCAATCGCGGGCCGACCCCATCGGCGTCGACTCTTCCATGCCCAGTAGAGCCTGAAGCCCCGGCGGTGCCACCGCACCACGGTCTCGGGCCGCACCACCTGCAAGGAACTCCGTCAATTCTTCCAGAGTTTCGACAACACGATCCAGAAGATCCGGTCCATCTCCGTCAGCCGCGGCCTTGGCTGCCGCGCTTTCCACACGGCGAGTTGCTGCCTCAGCGCGAGATTCTCCAGCGCCAACTCGCGGCGCGTGCGAACCGCGGAGCGGAATGTCCGAAGAAGGATCCCAAGCCATCTGACCATGACCAGCCAAATAGCCGATCACTTCGCACAACGCAAGATCGTTGCGACAGACGAGTCTTTAGAAGGGACAGGCGACGTTCAAGAATGCCGGTCACCTACCATCCTTCTATCGTGGCCGCTGCAACGGCCGTCATGCCCGTAATGTCCGAAAACTCGTCCCACGCTCACGCCGCCTGATAGTAGTAGCGCAACAGGCCGCCCAAGCGGTCGCGGCAACGAATCCCGACGCGACTGACCGCGCGATGCGCTGGCGCAATCAAAGCGTTGCCGAGGCCCTGATGATTCCGCTCCTCATGGTAGTGCACCACGAATTCGTTGAGCACATGCAGTAGACGCCGTTCGCCGAACAGGATCAGGCGGTTCAGGCACTCCTCGCGAATCGAGCGCACGAACCGTTCCGCGTAGGCGTTGGCGTTCGGCGCTTGGACGGGCGTCTGCACGATGCGTACCCCGGCTCCCTCAAGTAAAGCCCGGAACCCGTCCGTCCACTTCCCGTCTCTGTCACAGATCAGCATGCGATGGCCCGCCAAAAACCCATCGATCGCATGCGTAAGCCGCCGCGCGGCCTCGGCCATGAACGTCGCATCAGGATTCCGCGTCGAGCCCACGACCTGCACCCGCCGGCTCTTGAGATCCAGCACGAAAAGCGTGTAGTAGGTCACCAACCCGCGAGCCGTCCACACTTCCGTCGTGAAGAAGTCAGCTGCCGCGACCTTCCCCCAGTGGGCTCGGAGAAACGTGCGCCACGACGTCGGCCGGTCCGGCACAGGCGGGATGCCCTGCTCTTGCAGCACTCTCGCGATCGTACTGCGAGCAACCCGATGATCGAGGTTCTTGAGCGCGCCCTGGATTCGGCTGTAGCCCCATGTCGGGTTCTCCGTCGCCATCCGCACAATGAGCGCCGCGACCTTCTTCATCGTCCCCGGACGGCCGGGCCCCTTCCGCCCGTAGGTCCACTTCTCAGCGATGAGGCGCCGATGCCAGCGCAGGATCGTGTCCGGTGTCACGATCGTGGCCACTCGCCCCAAGAGCCGTCGGCCCAGCCGATGCCCCTTCGCAGCGAGCCGGCGGCGCTGGTCGTCCGTCAATCGGAGGCGCTGGCCCTTCAGCTGCTCTCGGAGAACGTGGTTCTCCTCTACGAGGTACTCGATGAGGTCCCGTTGGTGGCGGTTAATCCAGCCGGCGAGAGACACGAGCAGCAGCCGTACGCGTGAGGCGTCCGCGGTCATCCGCCGATCTTACCCTCCGCCTGCGGGCGCGTGCATGAGGGCCAGCTCGGCCGAATATTCGGACACTACGGGGTCGGCCCAACTGGTTCAGCACCTTGTGGGTTAACGGCAAGCAGGTGGAGTTCAGCACCGGCACCGAGGACCTTAAGCTGGCCCGGAAGTTCCACAAGGCGAAGCTGGAGGAGCTGGTCCTCGACAAGCACGGCAAGGGCGACTTCCTGACCCCCGCCCACCAGCGACTCGCGGTCGGCTCTCTCTTGGACGATTTGGTCAGCGACTATCGGGTGCGTGGCCTGAAGTCACTCGGTACCGTCTTGAGTCATCTCAAGCCCCTTCGAGCCGCGTTCGGTACGTGGCGCGCGGTCGCGCTGAAGCCGAAGGACTTGAAGGCGTACATCGAGAAGCGCCGGGCCAAGGGCAAGAGCAACGCGACCATCAACCGCGAGCTGGAACTGCTCCGGCGTGCGCTACGCCTCGCGCATGAGCAGGGTCAGCTGCCCACTGAGATCAATGTGCCGATGCTGGAGGAGAAGAACACCCGCACGGGCTTCGCGACCCGGCCGCAGTTGGAGGCCATCGTGAGTCACCTGCCCGAGTGGCTCCACGACTTCGTGCGGTTCGCCTACATCACCGGCATGCGCAAGGGCGAGCTCGCGAGCCTCCGCTGGGAGGACGTGGACCGTGAGGTCGGCGCGGTGCGGCTGAAGGCCGAGAACGCCAAGACCGGCGAGGCGCGCACACTGATGCTGGTCGGCGATCTGGCCGAGTTGATTGAGCGGCGGTGGAACGCGCGGCTCTTCACCCGCATCACCGGCACGCCCTTCGTGAGCGAGTACGTGTTCCATCGCAAGGGACAGCCCATCGAGGACTTTCGGGGCCCGTGGGACCGCGCTTGCGCGGCAGCCGGTGTTCCGGGTCTGCTCTTCCACGATCTGCGCCGCTCGGCCGTCCGCAACATGGACCGAGCCGGTGTCTCCCGGCACGTGGCGATGGCGATCAGCGGTCACAAGACCGAGTCGATGTACCAGCGGTACAACATCGTGAGCGAGGCGGATCTGCGCGCAGCGGCGGAGAAGACGCAGCTGTACCTCGACACGCTTCCTACGGACGTTGCGCGATGATCGGGAAGATCGGCGCAGTGCTGATCGGTGCGGTGAAAGGCTCGCGGCGTACTTCGCCTTCTCGCTCTCAGTGGCGCTCTTGATCACGCCGCTCGGCTGGGTCACCTTGCTGACGTACAACGCGATGAGGCGTCCAGCGCGCTGAACCTCGGCCGATCACGCGAGATCGGCGCCACCAGCAAAACTCCTGGCAGACGACCATCCGGCCGTCTACCAGACCCCCCACCACCCCCAGCCGCACCAGGCGCGCACCATGGCCACCACAATGGTCAGACCACCGCGTAGACGCTCTGGCAGTAGAACGCGAAAACGCCTACAATGCGTAGGTTGCCTACGTCTACACTGGCCGGGCCCGGAGGTGCTGATGCTGGAGAACTTTGATGCTGTAAAAGGCCAGCTCAAGGAACTGGCCGAGGTCGTGAATGCGTTCAAATCGGAAGCGGTCCAGCTGCGGGTTGTCGATCTGCTGTTCGGCGCGTCGCAGCGCGAGGGCGAGGAAACCGAGACACCGACACCGGCCGCGGAGAGCGGTGGGCGTAGGCGTGCGGCTCGGCGCCGGTCGCCGGAGAAGGCCGAGAATGCCAACGGCTCCGGTGGCGAGCGCAAGGGCGGGCGAGCCGGAGGTCGACCGGGTGCGCGGGCGACCCTGAGCAAGCTGCATGCGGATGGTTTCTTCAAGAAGCCGCACACGCTCGGGGCCCTGGTGAAGCACGCCGAGACCAACTTGGCCCTCAAGTACAACCAGTCCGACTTCTCCGGATCGCTGGCCCGGTACGTCCGTGACGGCAAGCTCAAGCGGACCAAGAACAGCGAGAATCAGTACGAGTACGTCCAGCCCTAGCTCCCCGCTCGAACAAGCCCTTGCGGGTGTCTCGCAGCAGTTCCGCAAGAAGCTGATCTCGGCGTATCTCGATTTGAAGAAGGCCGTCAGCGAGCGGGACCCTGACACGGCTGGGCTCAAGGTCGGCAAGTTCTGCGAGATCTGCCTGCGCTTACTCCAGCAGGTCGTGATCGGGAGCTTCACGCCCTTCGGGAAGAAGATCGACAACTTCGCCGACGATTGCCGGAAGATCATCACGGCCCAGGCTCCGACCATTCCAGAATCCCTGCGCGTGGTGGTCCCGCGCGCCCTGGTCTTCATCTACACCATGCGCAGCAAGCGGGACATCGCCCACGTCGGCGGAGACGTAGATGCCAACGCTATCGACCTCGCGACCATGGTGCGCACCGCCGACTGGATCATCTGCGAGCTGATCCGCATCTACCACTCACTGTCGCTCGAGGAAGCTCAGGATCTCGTGGATGGCATCTCGGTGCGGCAGCTACCGGACATCTGGGAGATCAACGGGAAGAAGCGTGTACTGCGGCCCGGCCTCACCGCCAAGCAGCAGACCCTGTTCCTGCTGTATCACGAGCCGACGAGCGTCGTCCTTGCAGAGGACCTGTGCTCCTGGGTGGAGCATGGCTCCATCGCCGTGTACCGGCGTGATGTGCTCCGCCCGCTGCACGACGTGCGCTTGATCGAGTACGACGAGGAGAACGACGCCGTCCACCTCTCCCCACCGGGGCGCAAGAGGTGGAGACGAAGATCCTCAAGCAACCGATCCCTGGAGGCAACGGCTCGCGACCTGCGTGACCCTGGGCGAAACCTGGGCGGAAACACCGAGGGCCTCGGGTGGCGTTCCCGAGGCCCTCGTTTTTTATGGTTGCGGGGGCTGGATTTGAACCAGCGACCTTTGGGTTATGAGCCCAACACGGCCATGTCCGGTAACCCTCTGATCTTGCGCGAAAAGCGTTCGGCAGCAAGCGGTTCCACGTTGTCTGATGATGCGTCGTTCTTCGTCTCGTTCCACCCTGTTTCGGGGTGTCATGGGAGCAAAATGGGAGCAGAAAAAAGAGCCCAATCCCTTCGACTGTCGGCGGCGTCGGGTGCTGTGCTCTTCGCTCGAGGTCCTCCGAGCGGGAGCGGGCGCTGGATGATCCCCTCCCGGCTCGTGTCGGCTAGGTCAGCGTCGGAGACACCAAACCGCGGGGCCAACTTCGGCATGGGCTCCGACCAGACGAGATCGTAGAGTTGCTCGCGAGTGAAGCGGTGACTCATGCCGT
>Ga0111539_10006201_pt1 | contig 15430 bp, 25 predicted proteins | sample RhiMethybrSRZTD1_FD_79667 | JGI IMG/M metagenome (GOLD analysis project Ga0111539, IMG submission 79667) | Populus rhizosphere microbial communities from Tennessee, USA - Rhizosphere MetaG P. TD hybrid SRZTD1 (version 2) (version 2) | ecosystem: Host-associated > Plants > Roots > Rhizosphere >... | reverse complement strand
GTCGCAGCTGAAGTCCTCGGCCGTGCCGCCCCCTTGGGCGGTGAGGGTGAGGGTGACGTCGTCGAAGTAGTTCCCCATCAAGGTCCTCCGGGGTCGTAGTCCAAGGTGATGCCGAACGAGCCGGCGAGCATGGGGACGGTCCCGTAGTCGACGGGCCCGACGAGCTCGAGCGCACCCACCACCCCCACGCCGGCCCGGTGCAGCTCGGTGCGCGCCGCCAAATACCCGGTGGCCAGGTGGCCGAGGGATGCCGCGGTGTCGTAGCGGCCGGCCACGAGCTGCGTAGACCAGCGCACCTCGGGGCAGGTGCCGGCCCGGCGGGACGCGACCAGCCACGGGTCGGCGGGGCGCAGGATCACGGCCGGCACGCCGGTCACCTCGGCGGGCGCCTCGTGCCCGGCGGTGACGGTGACGGTGGCGGCCTCGACGGCGTCGCGGATCACCTCGAGCAGCTCGGCGGTGGTCACCGGTCAGTACCGTTCAGTAGGTCCGTGGCGTGCAGTAGATAAGTGAGCGGCGTGCCGGTTTTGCTACCAGGAATGAGGCCCATACGGGTCATGTCGTTCATGCGATGCCCCACGCGGTGCGGTACGGGTTCAGGTAGTGGTGGACGTGGGCGAGGAGGTCCTCGGCGATCGGGGTGCCGATGTACGCCTCCGAGCTCATGACCCCGGCCGGTGACGAGGGGTCCTGGTAGACGCGGACGGTGAGGGCGACGAGCCCGGAGAACAGGTCGGGGCCGGTGGCCGGGTCGGGGAGCTCGGTGGGCGGGACGGTGTCCTGGTCGCCGTAGAGGTACCGGCGGGTCACCGACACGCTGGCTGTCGACGCGTCGGTGACCCGCGGCGGGACGGTCCCGGGCGGGAAGCCGAGGACGAGGGCCACGGCGGTGGCGACGGCGGCGGCGAGGTCCGGGTCGGTCATGCCGCCTTACGCCGCGAGCCCTTCGGCGCGTCGGCGCCCTCGTCCTGGTCGGCGGTGAGGGGGATCGTGTCGGAGATCGTGACGATCCCGGCGGGGATGAGCGCGGCGAACGCCCCCATGCCCCACACGGCGACGTTCTCGCCCAGCTTGGCCACGTCCTGCGCCGAGACGGCCATAGGGCCGTCCTCGAACCAGGCGGCCGCCATGGAATTGGTGACCACGGCGGTCCCGGCCTGCAAGTCGGGGGCGAGCACCACCCGCAGCCCGGACACGCTCACGTCGAGGGTCGAGGCGGTCGCGGTACCGGCCACGTTCTGGGTGCCGTAGGTGGACGGGACCAGCATCGGCATCGACCCGAACGCGAGGAACACGTCGGAGGCGGCGAGCACCACCGACGCCGGCCGCCCGGTCGCCACCTGCACCTTGGACGACGCCTCGAAAATCGCGCCCCGCAACGCGGTCCCGTTCGGGTCCGACGCGGTCCAATCGAACTCGACGTGCCCGCTACCGGCCACGGCCGGGAGGGCGTCGGAAACGACGTTGTCGGTGACCACCCCGTAGGCGGCGGTCATGATCCGGATGTACGCCTCGCGGTAGGACGGTTGACTCCGGCGGATCAACTGCCACGAGATATCGCTCCCGCCGGCGTAGGTCTTCAGCGGGACCGAGGCCTTCAGCAAGTCGACCCGTACCGAGGTGATCTCGGTCTTCTGGGTGAGTTGCTCGCCGACGAGGGCGTGCAGGTCCCCGGCGAAGTAGGGCCAGTCGATCTCCATCCCCGCGGCGGGGAGCGGGCGGGTGCCGATGGCCGAGACGACCGGGCGGCCCATGTCGATAATCCCGAACACCTCGTTCAACCAGCCGGGCGGGATCACGCCGGGGTTGTTGGTGGTGACCTGGTCGGCCAGGGCGCGCACGTGGTAGGCCTCGGCGAAGTGGGTGGCGAGCTCGCCGTCGCCGTCGGCGCGGGCCGCGGCGAAGAACTCGTAGGCGGAGTCGAACCGGGCGAGGGGGTGCACGAGGGGCCGGGTGAGGGCGCGGCCCAGGGCCCGGCGCACCTCGGCCTCGATGCGGGCGCGGGCCAGGGGGGCGCCGCCACCCTCGGCCGGGCCGGGTACCTCGGGGACCTCACCCCCCTCGTCCTCGTCGTCGGGGTCGTCGTCGTCGGGGTCGTCGGGGTCGCCGGGGCGGGCCCGCACGGCGAGCACCTCGGCGCCCTGGTAGGCGCCCCGGTGCGGGGCGGTCAACACGGCCAGGCCGGTGAGCGTCGCCGCCGTGCGAATTACATTCGCAGAGCGCGGCGTGTCGTCGGTGAACTCGACGGAGAACGTGGCGCCGACGATGTCGGCCAGGGCCCGCAGCTCGGCGGCGGCGGCGACGTCGGCGAGGGTGACCCGCCCGTACAGTCCGTCGTCGCGGTGTTCGAGGTCGTCGACCCGTCCGACGAGGGGGCCCCGCTGGATCCCGGCCCGGCCCGACACGTGTCCCGCGTACACCGGGATCACCGCGCCTGGTTCGGCCCGCAGGCCGCCGGGGGCGAACGACTCGGTGTAGGAGCGGCGGCCGTCGTCGCTCACGCTGGCGGGGGTGTCCCACGGGACCAGCCGCCCGAACAGGGAGCCGGCCTCGACCGTGGCCCGCTCGGTCGAGCGGCGGGCGTGCACGGTAGGGATGGATGCCTCGACGACCGCCCGGGCGTGTACTGATCTCCGTGGGGCCACTGAGTTACTGGCGGTTACTGACATGGGTTTCTCCTGGTCAGGCGCCGGGCACGGCGTCGGTGAGGGTGGTGGGGGCGGGGGCGGGGTCGGTCATGGGGTCGAGGCCCTCGAGGTCGCGGACCTCGTCGACGGTCAACCAGGCCTGGCCGCCCAGCACGGTGGCGTAGGCGTTGGCCCGCGCCGCGAAGTCCGACCGCAGCAGCTCGGTCGTGTCGAACCGGGTGCGTTGCCCGGCCGGGGTGAGGTCATCGAACGCGGCCTCGATCCGCCCGAGGTACGGGTTGAGGCCGGTGGCCAACCAGCGCCGGAACTCGCCCTCGACCGTCGAGTACGTGAGCGAATCGCCGGAGGCGACGTTCACGAGGGAGGGCGGCATGCGGAACGCCCGGGCGATCTCGGCGTTGGCCTGGCCGAACGACTCGACGAGCTGCGCCTCGAGCGGGCTGGCACCCATCGGGACGATGTCGCCGTCCTGGTCGACCACGCCCGGCTCGTGGCGGCCGGCCATCGACGTGATGAGCTGGGTCTTGATGGCGGTGGCCTGGCCGGGGGCGAGGCGGTGTTTCACCCGGACGATCAACGAGGGGTGCCCGGCCTCCCAGAACGAGCCGGCCATGGTCCAGAGCTGGGTGAGGAGTTGCACTGCCTGGGGGCACGCGGCGAGGGGGGACTCGCCGAGGCTGGCGCGGCGCTCGACGTTGAACGGGATCCACATGACCTCGAGGCCGGGCACGTACTCCTGCCCGTTGTGGGTCACGGTGTCGAGCTCGCCGGTGACGGGGTCGAACGTGGCGGCGGCGTCGACGGCGTCGAGGACCCGCACCGCGGTCGGGCGGCCCGCGGCGTCCCAGTCGGTGACCAGCAACCACGCGTATCCGTAGCGGGTGAGTTGGTTGGCCAGGCGGTGGAACGTGAGCCACCGGTACTCGAGCCGGTTCGGGCGCAGGGTGAGCATCGGCTGGACCGGGAGGGGGCGCCGGCCCCGCAGCGTCACGAGGGGGAGCTGGGCGATGGTGTCGGCGATCAGCCCGCGGCAGGCGACGACCACCGGGAGACCCATGACGTCGAGGGGTTCGCCCTCCATGCGGGCGAGGACGGCCTGGGCGATGAACGCCTCGAGCGGATCCACGGTGGTCGACGCCGCCCCCGGGCCCGGGGGCGGGTCGACCGGCGGCGGTGCCGGCGGTACCGGTGGTGCGGGAAGGCTCCGGATCCGTGGGAAGAGCGGCACTGCCAGACCAGCGTGACGTAACCCGCTGGTCCCGTCCACGGACCGGCCACCATGTGCCGGTGTAGGGCCCGTAGCGGTCCGCGTAACCGGTCGCACGACCGATCACCGCCGGCGACCGGTAACCGCCCGCTACGGGCCCTGTAACACTAACCGAAGTTACATCGGGTTACAGTCGATCCTATCAGAGTCTAGGTGATGGTGGGTGGTGTGCGGGTGCCGTCGACCAGGACCCACGCGGCCAGGGCGGCGGCGAGGAGCGGGAGCACGTCGGCCTCGCGGCGATCCCAGAGCCACGAGCCGCCGGCGCGCACCTCGCGGGCGGCGGCCACGGCGGTGGTGAGCCGGTCGTCGTCGCGGTGCACGAACCGGTCCCGGCCGGCGACCACCCGGTCGTGCAGCGCCCCGCAGGCGGCGGCGACGTCGCGGGTGTTGAGCGGGGCGGGCGGGGCGGGGAGCTCGTCGAGGTCGCGGCGCAGGGCGGCCACCGGGCCCCCCGCGTCCCATACGACGCCGAGGGGGTGGTGCGCGTTGACGAGCTCGACCAAACGGTCGGTGACCCACGGGCCGTGTGGCCGGTCCTCGACCACCTCGACCGTGACCGCCCCGGCCGGCGTGTACCCGGCGGCGACGATCACGGTGCGCTCCCGGTCCACCGACGTCTCGACGGCGAACGTGGGCCACCCGGTGAGGGTGGCGGTCGGGTCCACGGTGGCGGCCCAGGCGTCGACGAGCCGCTGGTCGAGGCGCGTGTCGGGCCAGACCCCGAGGTACTCCATGGCGAACGTGTCGGGGCGCATCACGTCGTGGTCGGCCCGCAGGGCGTCGAGGAGCACGTGGTGACCGAGGCCGGGATGGGCGGCCCACCACGTGGCCTCGTCGTCGAGGTCGACGGCCTCGAGCAGCTTGCCGTCCTGGTCGCACGGCGCCCCGTACTCGACGTAGCACGTGCCCCGGCCCGTGTCGGCGGCGACGGCGGCCCGGCCGATGTCGCGCCACCGCGCCAGCCAGAGGCTCGAGGCGTCGCCGGCGCTCGAGGTGATCCATGTCTGGCCGCCGGCGCCGGTGGCCATCGTGGGGAACACGCCGGCCTCGAGGTCCTCGCCCTGGTCGACGGTGAACTCTCGCGCCTCGTCGATCATGGCCAGGTTGGCGGCGAAGGACCGCATGGCATTGCCGTCCGGTGGGAGCAGCCGGAGGGTGGATCCGTGGCCCTTCCACCGGAACGACTCGGAGCCGTTGGCCCGGCGAACCGTCAGGTAGCGGCGCAGCGGGGAGTCCTCGATCCACGGGAACCAGTCATCGCGCCACATCGCGGCCGCGGTCTCCCGGCGGTGCGACGCGTAGAACGCTTTGCGGCCCCGGTGGGAGCGGCCGGCGTCGAGGCCCTCGGCGAACAGCAGCACGGTTTTGCCGGCGCGTCGGGGCACGATGGCCACGACGCGCTGGTAGGCGAGGCGGCCGGTGTTCGGGTCGATCTCGCCGGCGACGTCGGCCAGGGCCCGCTGCCACGGGGCCAGGGGCCGGCCGAGGAGCGCGGCGATTTTGGCGACGCCCGGCCCGCGGGTGGGGCGTTCAGGGCGGCGGCGGGTTGTCCATCTCGGCGAGCAGCTCGTCGAGGGTGGGGCCGAGGTCGTCGAGGTCATCGATGGTCAGCCTGTCCAGTACCGCGGCGTACCGGGCGATGAGCGTCGCCCGGGTGTAGCGGGATTCATCGTCGTCGGCGCACGCGTCGTCGAGCTCGTCGGCCGCCACCCGGGCCAGGGCGAGAAGCGCGGCGTCGACCGGTTCGATCCGACCGAGTTGGCGCAGGGCTCGGAGCGTTTCGTCGAGTCCACGGCGAACTCGGCCGATTCGGCGCCGATGCCGGCCGATCCCGGGCAGTTTCGCCTGCGTCACCGCCACGTCTGTAACCGCTTGAACGGGTGTTCGTGTGAACCCGGAGAGAGAAAATCGACGGAGGCGGCGGTCGAAACGCCCACCCCCAAAAACCGCGGGCCACTAGCACCCACTACCGCCCAATAACTATCACCACCCGATCGAGGGAATGACCCGTGATCCACCCCCTTCACCCCCTCACACCACCCTGACCACGGCGATCAGCACCCATAGGACCAGGGCCACGGCCACGATGATCACCATCGCCGCGACCGGATCGGGATCCCGCTCCATCACCACGCCCTCGAGGTGGGGGCGGGGCGGCGGGCACGGCGGGCCAGGCGGGACCCGGTGGAGTAGTTGCACCGGGCGCATGCCGGTCGCAGCTCGCAGCACCGGGCCCCGGCCCGATGGTGATGGCGGGCCAGCGCCGGCACGTGGTCGACCGTGGTCGCCCTCGACGGACACCGCCAGCACCCGACCACCTCGACCTTGAGCCGCGCGGACAGCTCACGGTGGGCGGCCTCGTCATACGGTCTCACCCGGCGACCAGCACGATGGTGGTGTGCGGTGGCATGAGGTCGATAAGGACCCTGTCGCCCTGGCCGATGATCACGGGCGTGGTCGGCGCCCACTGGTGTGCGCCGTCGACGAACCCCTCGTAGCGCAGCTCGAGGGCGACGGTCGACCCATCGACCCGCCGGATCCGAACGTTCTCCGGCGCCCTGGCGGTCACGGTTCGACCCTCATCCATCGCACCCGGGCGCCGTCCTCGGCGACCGTCTCGCCGTGCGGGGGCATTTCGCGGGAGATCGTCGCCCAGTGCCCGCACACCGGGCACACCCCGTTCACCGGGGGCATCCCGGTACCGGGGCACCGGCCGAGGCCCTCGACGGCGGTGGTCACCGGTCGACTCCGTCGAACAGTGTCGGTTCGTTGCATCGATGGTCGACGGCCTTGGCCGCGACCTTCAGCTTGAGCGTGGTCGCTTCAGCGTCGGATACGTGGGTGCGGACGGTACGCATCTCCATCTCGATCGGCACGACGGTCTTGCAGTCCGGGCAACGCAGGCTCACGGTGTGAAACCCCATCACCAGGCCCATGGGTCATGTCCCGTACCGCTCGAGGGGTGCCGTGTCGACGATGTCGCGGCCGCCGATGTGCGGGTCGAGACGGGCGATGGCCTGGTCGACCCGGCCGCGGCGGTAGGCGCGGATGTACTCGGTGTTCGCCTTGCAGCACGCCGCGCACCGGCACCCCGCCCGGGAGGCGTGTCCGTTGTAGCGGGCGCGGGTTCCGTGCGCTGGTGCTGGTTGCACGAGGGCTCCCCTGGGCATGGGTTCGAGCGTACGTTCGGGACGAGGGCCAGGCGGGGACCATGGCCCCGGCTTCGCCGTGAGGGACCGTTCCTGGGCGGCACGGATCCGGGCGCGGGCGTAGGCGATGGGTTCGGCCGGCGGCGGGAACAGGTGCAACTGATCGTCCACGCCTGAAGGTTACTGACCGCCCTCGGGCCAGCACACGCGTTCGGTGGCGGTCGACACCCGCGCGCGCGCCGGGTTTTCCGAACGCGCTCGCGTGGACGAACACGCGTTCCGACAGGAACACGATGGCGACGGCGGCGGCTCCAGAGCCGCCGTCGCCTGCCGAGCGAGCTCGCGAGCGAGGTGGCCTCGCCGTTCCCCCTCTCTGCTTTTGTCTCGCTTTTGGGGTGGTCCCCCAGGTCCACCCCTGGGTGGTCCCCCAGGTCCACCCCTGGGGTGGTCCCCCAGGTCCACCCCCTACACCGCGCGGATGGGGGCGACCATGCCCGGCATGAAGTACTCGCGGCGGTTGGGTTGGACGGTGCTCGGCCGACCCTCCACGAACCCATGTTCGGCCAGTTCGCGGACCTCGCGGCACACCCGCGAGTGGTCGCGGCCGAGGTCGCGCGCCAGGCGCTTGAGCGAAATGCGGGCGATGCCGTCGCGGTTCGCGTACGACATGAGCCACCACATCACGACGTGGTGGCGCGGCTGGTAGCGGGGGAGCGCGTGCACCTGGGCCATGACGGCGCGCATCCGTTGTTGCACGGAGGTGTGGTTCCCCCCGCCCTCGGTCAGCTCGAGCTGGGTGACCGACGTTCCCGCCGGGGATGTCGCATTCTGAGGCTGGTCTGCCGTAGGGTGCACGCCGCGTACCTCTCATTGGTCTGGTGGTTCGCACGCGAGTACCGAGGCCGCCCGTTACCTGGGCGGCCTCGTCGCGTGGATCGGTCCTGGTGATTGGGGATGGACCCTAGGCGCGGGTTACGTGCCGTTCAGGAATGGCCGGTAAATTCACCCGTCTGGCGGTGGTGAGGCGCACACGCGGGCCGCCCATAATCCTGATTATGTAAGGAGCGCGGTCGGGGGCCCGATGAGCGGCGCCGAGCGGGCTTCCCGCCAGTAGACCGTGACGGGCCAGCCCGGGCCCCCGACCGAGCTAGTTCATGGTGCGGGGCCCGTCCGCGGCCCCGCCGAAGAACAGCAGTTCGCCGGTGTCACCGTCGTACGCGGCCAGGACGCGGCCGGGCACCGTGGCCATGACCATCGACCGGGCCAGGCTCTGCGGTCCGTCGGTGACCGCGATGGGTTCGGCCGGCGCGATGAGGTGCTCGCGCACCAGCATGCCTTCCACGATGTCGTAGAGCCTCAGTACGATCCCATCGGCGCAGAGGCCCTCCTCGATGGCCTTGGGCGGGATCAACGGCGAGCCTCCGCAGCGGCGATCATGCGGTCGCGGACGATCTTGCGGGCGGCGACATCGGCCCGAACGCGCAGCGCTGGGTCGGCCTCGGCCAGGGCGAGCAAGCCCTGCACCAGGACCGAGGCGTCGAGGGTGGCATCGAGGGCCCACCCGCGCAGCGTGCGGTGGGCGTCGCGGGGCAGGTCCACGGTGATCCGCACGGTCGCCTTCGTCTCGGCTGGGATGTCCATGGCGGGGCGGGCGAGAGCCTCGCCGGCGGTCGTACGACGCCGGGCCATCACGCCACCGCCTTGAGGGCCAGGCGGTCGGCGACGAGGGCGGCCAGGGCGAAGTACTCGACGAGGCGCCGGTCGGTGCCGAAGGCGTCCTCGACGGCGGCCCGCTCGGGCACCGCGGCGCCGGCGAACATTGGCAGGCCCCGCTGGTCGAGGACGTCGGCGACCTCGTCGAGCACGACCCGGCGGCGCAGGTCCACCCGGGTGATGGCGATGGCCCAGTCGAGGTCGCGGCGGTTCTCCTCGGCCTCGACGGCGGCGAGGAGGTCGTCGAGGCGGTCGAGGTCGGCGGGGGCGGGCGGTGTGGGGATCACGAACAGGTCGGCCACGGCGATGGCCGCGGCCAGGGTGGGCCCGACCCGGCCGCCGCCGGTCGGGTCATGCGGCGTGTCGATCACGACGGCGTCGAACCCGCGGGCCAGGCCGGGCAGGCGGCGGGGCAGGTCGGGGTGGTGGTGGGCGATCACGGGCACGGTGCCGTGCGGCCAGGCGTCGGCCCGGGTGGCCCAGGACAGGGCGGAGCGGCCGGGGTCGGCGTCGATGAGGAGCACGCGGCCCACCCACGTGGACAGGTGCAGGGCGAGTTGCACGGCGGTGGTGGTCTTTGCCACCCCGCCCTTGACGTTGCCGACAGTGATCACAGGCGCCACGGGCACACCTCCACTACAGTAGGGGTCAGTATCTCCGTACCCTACAGTACGTACTGGAGGTGCAGTGAACGAGGATGACCTGCGCATCGTCGTCCTGGCCCTGGCCGCGGACTGGGATCCGGAAGCGGGCCGGCCGGCCCTCGACGCCTGGGCGCTGGCGTGGGTATGCGGGATGCTCGAGCTCGCCGCCCCCCAGGCCTACCAGGTACTGCTCGGGCGGGCCCTCGACGGGCTCACACGACGGGAAGGTTGAGGAACTGCTCGCGCATGGCGGGGTCGGTGATCTTGCGGGTGGCGCCGTCGCCGACGCCGGCGAGGTGGTCGACCCACTGCAACATGCGCACCATGTCCGGGTTCGGGATGTGCCAGCGCGCCGGCCCGGCCGGCGTGTCGAGGATGTAGAACACGCCCGGTTCGCCGTCGGTCGCCAGGGCGCGGGCGCCGGTGTAGGACAGCTTCATGGCCTCGTTAATCGAGGCGTCCACGATCTGTTCGAGCCGGGCCCAATCGTCCTCGGTCATGTTGTCGTCTCCTAGTAGCGGGGCCCGATCCAAGTAGCCGGTCGGGTCAATGTTGACGCCGTGTTCCCACAGCTCGAGGTGGGCGTGCGAGCCCGTCGACGAGCCGGTCGAGTCGATGTAAGCCACGGTCGTTCCGGCCTGCACCCACCCCGAGTACACCGCGTGCGAGGCGTGGTGGAACGACTTGAACATGTCGCCACCGTTGACCACCCACAACCAGTTGCCGGCACCGCCGGCCTCATAGCCGGTCGTGACCTGCCCGTCGAAGGGGGCGACGACGGGGGCACCGGAGGGGGCGCCGTAGTCCACGCCCCGGTGGAACTTGGTCGCCGCCCCGGTGATCGGGTCGATCCGGTAGCCGTAGCCGCTGGTCTTCGGGTACCGCTCGAGGAGCGGGAAGAACGTGAGCTCCCTCATCAGTCGACTCCAGTATCTCCGTGGGGGTCAGTATCTCCGTGGGGGTCCGGTCCGCCGGTGCGGTTCCACCACAACCGTACGGACAGGTGCAATCCCCCGGCCCGGTTGCCGGCCACCGCGGCCAGGGCGACAAGGGCCACGGCGGCGGCGATGACGGCGACGGCGGCCGCCGCGTCCATCTCACGCCTTGGTGATCCGCAGATAGCACGGCGCGAACCCGCCGGTACCGGTGCCCGCGTTGATACCGCCGGGTCCCGACGGCGTCACCCACGCGCCGGCCCGGTACGTGTGCGACCCGGCCGAGGGGACCAGGCGGCGGCGGGCGTAGATGGGGGCCCCGATGTTCGGGGTACCGGTCACCGGGGCGCCCCGCAGGTACCCGATGTAGCCGAGGTCGGTGGCGGCGTCGTAGAGGTTGATGATCACGGCACCGCTCGACACGTTGGGGGACGACGCGAACGCGGTGTAGAACTCGGCGATGACCGGGGACCCGTCGTAGGTGGTGGCCACCCCCTCGACGACGATGTCGGGGAACGCCACATTGGTCGCGTTGATGGTCTTGTTGGCGGTGATCTCGGCGTAAAACAGCTCGGCCCCGGGTGAGATCGGCACCCACGCCGTGCCCGACCACCGCTCGAGCACACCCGGGGCGTCGTCGCGCGTCGTCAGCTGGTTGACCACCGGGGCGGTGAGCTGGGAGGTGCGTTGCGCGGCGGTGGTGTACCGCTGGACGACCTGGTTGGCGACGGCCGCGCCCCAGCTCGACGCGATGATCTGACCTGACGAGGGGGGCGGCACGAACGGCATGTCAGGGTCTCCTGTCCCAGTAGTCGACGTCCCAGCGGGCGGTATCCCAGTGGCTGTAGCCCTTGACTTGGGTGCCCGGGGAACACCGGACGGTCATGGTCCATCCGTCGAGGGTGATCGTGTGGGTGATGGCGTCGATGGTGCCGAGGGCGTGCAGTTGCTGGCCCCACCGGGTGCGGGAGACCTCGACCCGGTGCCCGATGTCGAGGGCGTGCGCGGTGGCGAACCAGTCGGGATCGTCGGTCGGTACTCCCTCGATGGGTGACAGGGTGAGGTCGGCGCCGGCCAGGCGGGCCAGCATCGACTGGGCGATCCGGGCCGAGTGCCCCGCGTCCTGGTGGATGAGGTCGAACCGCTGGGTGGTGCGGGCCCCGTGGCGGGCCACGCTGGCCGAGTCGGCCACGCTGACGGCAGTGCCGCCGGCGAACGCGACGGCCACGACGTTCTTCACGTTGTCGCGGGTGTTGGCCACGGTGAACGACACGGGGCACAGGGTGCCGGCGGCCTCGTTGAGGTCGTCGGTGAAGTGGGCGGCGGGTTCGGTGAACTCGGGTGCCTCGAGCCCGACCGGGTCCACGTAGCGCAGGACGCCGGCGGGGGTGGCCCAGAACACGCCGCCGTCGCTGTCGGCGACCAGCCACGCCTCCTCGAGGGCGCCCTTGGCCAGGGTGGTGGCCTGCAACGGCGTGACGCCGGCGCTCAGAGCGCGGTCGACGAGGGCGGGGACCTGGGCGGCGTTCATGATCCGACCGAGGCGGGGCCCGGCGGTCTCGCCGGCGCCCTGGGATGCCTGCTCGTAGCCGTTGGCGTCGCCGAGGAATGACAGGGCGTCGGTGCAGTCGACGGCGACGGCGGCGTCGGCGTCGTCGTCGGTCTCGGTGCTCGAACGCACCCACCCGGTGAACAACGGGCCGGCGTGGGTGGCGACGCGCACGGGGGTGTCGGGGCCGAGGACGGGGGCGAGCAGGTCGTTGCCGCCGAGGTCGACGGTGTTCCACGGCGAATAGAGGCCGGTCGGGTCGTCGAGGGTGAACCGGCACCGGGCGGGCTGGATGTGGCCGAGGGGGTCCGAGCGGCCCCGGTCGATGGCCACGCCGTGGGCGTCGCAGGAGGCGTCGACGAAATTGTCATAGTCGAGCGCATCCCAGGTAGCGGTATCCCAGCGGGCCGAATCCCACACGTCACCGGCGGTCGGTAGGGCGAGGGTGATGTGCACGAGGTCGGCGCCGAGCGCGGTGCCGGCCCCGGGCGGGGGGATCGTCGGCCAGGCGATCCCCATGGGTCAACGCACCGCGATGGTGAGGTTGTTGATCGGGGCGACGTTACGACTGAACGTCGAGGCCTGGCGGGCGACGTCATAGCCGTCGGACCCGGGCGGCATGATGATCGTGATCGCCGCGGCCGCGAACCCGCCGGGGCCCGGGGCGGCGGCGGCGGCCGGTACCGCGCCGAGGGCGCCGGCGGTGGGCGCCGCGAACGACACGGCCTGGCCCCCGATGCTGGCCCCCGGTAGCCGGCCGATGGTGTTGTTCCAGAGGTCGACGACGGTGCGGAACGCGTCGCGGAAGGGGGCCACGATCCGGTCGGTGAGGCCCCGCAGGGCATCGGTGAACCGGCCGTTCAGGCCGGCGAGCATCCACACGAGGTGGTCGAGGGCGGCCGCCATCGACCCCTTGACCTCCTCCCAGGCCCGGAACCAGTCACCGGACAACGCGGCGGACACGGCCCGCACGACGAACCCGATCACGTGCATCACCCGGGTAACGATCTCTTCCATCGCGGTGAGGGCGCGCACGGTGATGTCGGCCATGGTGGTGATCTCGTCGCCGTACTCGGCCCAGAACATCTTGACCTGGTCGACCACGAAGCGGACCACGGCCACGAAGATCCGCAGTTTCACGACCATCTCTTGGATCCAAAAGGCGAAGATCACGCCGGCGACGCGGGCGACCTCGTCGCCCCATTCGGCCCACCACGCGGCGATGTTGGCGAACACCTCGGAGGTGATCTCCTGCAGCTCGTTCAGGGACGGGCCGATCTGCTCCATGATCTTGGGCCACTCGGCCTCGACCCACGCCACGACGCTCTCGAGGGCGGGGATCACCTTGGTGGTGAAGATCTCGCCGAGGCCCCCGAGGATGGGGAGCAGCTTGGCGCCGATGGCTTCCTGCAGCTCCCCGAACTGGATCTGGGCGTTGCGCAGGCCCCCGGCGCTGGTCTGGGCGGCGGCCTCGCCGGCACCGCGAAACTTTTCCTCGGCCGAGGCCAGCACCTGGTCGAGCGTCATGGTCTCGCCGGCCGCGTCCTTGGTGGCGATCCCTAGCTTGGACAGGGCGCCGGTGCTACCCAACTGCGCCTTGGCCACGGCGTTGGCCACGGTCTCGAGGTCCTTGCCGGTGCCCGCCGCGATGTCGGTGGACAGGGCGAGGAGACGTTGTGCCTTGTCGGTGTCACCGGTGGCGGTGGCCAGAGTCGACAGCGCGGGGCGCAGCTCGTCGTCCGCGATGGCGACGGTCTTGGACAGCGCGGCGATGTAGGCCTCGGCGCCGGCGACGGCCTCGTCGCTGGCGCCGGCCGCCTGGCGGAGCTGGTGGGCGAGCTGGGCGGCGGCGGCCTCGTCCTCCATGGCGGCCTGGGCGAAGTCCCAGGCGACGAAGCCGACCGCGGCGATCCCGGCCGCGGCGATCCCGGCGGGGCCGGCGAGACCAGCGAGACTGCCGCCCATCGACTTGGACGTGTCGGCCAGGGACCGTTCGGCTTTGTCCGACGCCCGGGTCAGGTCGGTGGCGTCGCCGGTGAACTTGACGGCGATGTCGCGGTCAGCCACGTTCGTTCCCTCCCAGCGCCCAGCGGGCGGCGAGCTCGTCGAGGGCGCGGATGTAGCGGCGGCGCAGTTCCGGCAGGTGGTGGCGGATCGTCGGCCAGAACCAGTAGCCGGTGTGCCCGCGGTAGGGCGGGAACTGGCGGGTGGTGGGCCGGCCGCCGCCACCGAACTCGGCGCCGAAGAACACGTCGCCGGCGCTCACCTTGCGTTTGCCGCGGCCCGAGGGCTGGACCCGGCGGGTGCCGCCGGCGGTGATGACCGGGACCCGGTCGGAGCGGCGGCGCACACTCGTCGCGGTCATGGCGGCCTGTTTGCCGGCGACGGTGCCCGCCGCGGTGAGGGCGGGGATGATGCGGTCGACCTCGGCGCCGGCCGCCTGCCGCAGCTCCTTGTTGGCCTGTTTGCCGTAGCGGTTGAAGGCGCGCAGGGTTTCGGTGAGGCCCTCGACCTGCACGTCGACCCGCACGTCACCCTCGCCGGGCTCGGGCCGCGTTGCGGGCGAGGACGGCGGCGGCGGTGGCGATGACCTCGGGGGGTTCGTCCCACCAGTCGCGGGGCGCGGTGTTCGTGGCGATGGCGAGCTCGATCACGGTTCGTTCGATCGACCCGCGCCGGTAGGGCCCAGGGCGCCGTCCTCGTCGTCGCCCACGGACCAGGCCTCGCACCGGTCCACGAACTCGTCGTAGGTGAGGTCGCCGTAGTCGTCGTGGTGGCGCAGCGCCATCCACGCGAACCGGAACATGGTCTCGTACGCCTCGAGGCCGCCGGCGGCGAGGCGCTTGTCCAGCACGTCGCCGCCGCCCAGCGTGGCCCGCAGGCGCAGGGCGTCACCCGGGCGGTTGGTGCAATCGATCTTGCGGTCGTCGATGGCCACCTCGAACCGGAAGACCAGGGACATCGCCCTCACGTCAAGGCCTCCTCGTAGGGCTCACCCACCGGCACCCCGTCGTCGTCGGCCTGGTCCTCGTCGGCCTGGTCCTCGGCGCCGGCGGCGAGGGGGACGATGGGCCCGAAGGTCGGTTCGCCGTCGAGGCCGAGCTCAACGGACCCGTCGGCGATCTCGCCGGCCGTGCCACCGAAGGGGCCGGTCTTGATCCGTACGGTGCCCGTTGCTTGGATGGCCTCGAGGGGCCATTGGATGATGAAGTCGGCGAGCTCGCCGTGGTGTTCGCTGAGAAACATCGACAGGCCGGTGGGGCCGGGGGTGGCGGTGGCCCAGTTTTGGTCGAGCTCGAGGTCGAGGGTCCACGTGGTGGCGCCGGTGACGGTCTTCTGACCGCACAGTCGTTTGCGGATCTCCTCGGGCGTGTCGGGGGTGAGGGTGGCGGCGGTGATGTCGCAGCTGAAGTCCTCGGCCGTGCCGCCCCCTTGGGCGGTGAGGGTGAGGGTGACGTCGTCGAAGTAGTTCCCCATCAAGGTCCTCCGGGGTCGTAGTCCAAGGTGATGCCGAACGAGCCG
>Ga0111539_10006198_pt1 | contig 15433 bp, 15 predicted proteins | sample RhiMethybrSRZTD1_FD_79667 | JGI IMG/M metagenome (GOLD analysis project Ga0111539, IMG submission 79667) | Populus rhizosphere microbial communities from Tennessee, USA - Rhizosphere MetaG P. TD hybrid SRZTD1 (version 2) (version 2) | ecosystem: Host-associated > Plants > Roots > Rhizosphere >... | reverse complement strand
TTTCTCCCTGAAAACGCCTGATTAACTTAATTGGAGTCTGACCCCGATTATTTTCGTCGATCAACTTAATTGGAGTCTGACCCCGGTTATTTCAGCGAGACGACCTTGCAGGTCGTGGGCGGGCAGGCATAGCGGTAGTAGGTGGCGTTGAGGTGGAGGGTGACGTCCTCGACCTCCTGGGCATCCCAGCGCAGCTGCAGCGAGGCATTCCAGCGTTCGACCCAGCGGCGCACGTCGTCGAAGTCGCGCGCGCTGCGATGGACGCGCGCGTGCACGCTCTCCGAGTGGCAGCCCTGGCAGCGCAGCTCGTAGAGGGCGCGCCCGCGGGAGACGTCGGCGGGAATGGCGGCGAGCGGGACGGCGAGCACCCCGGCGCACGCGAGGGCAGCGGCCGCGGCGATGCGGAAGGTACCGGCCACGGGCCTAGCTTTCGAGGGCGATGCGGTGGCGCAGGTCGCGCAGGTCGCTCTCGGGATCGGGTCCGAACCGGGCATAGAGGCCGACCGGCTGGACCGCGTTCACGGCGTCCCAGTCCTCCGGCGTGAGGTTGTCCTCGGCCCGGGAGAGCACCGAGCGCTCCTCGGCGTCGATGTGCGCGCGGTAGTACACCAGGTAGGTGGCCGCGGCGGCCTCGACCTCCGCGCGCGGGACGATCGAGTCGTCGGTGATCGCGGTGAGCAGGGCCAGCAGCTTTTCGCCCGCGTGAGCGATCACGCGATGCTCCTGGCGCAGGTTCGCCAGGATCGGGGCGAGGTCGGGGCAGCGCTGCCCCAGGATGTCGAACGCGACCTCCTCGCGCGGGTGGTGGAACCGGTCCGAATAGCCGCGCAGGTAGTCGAGGATGTCGAGCATCAGGGCGTAGTTGGGGCGCTGGCCGGCCTCGAACACGGCGAGCTGGCGGCCGAGCAGGGCGAGCAGGCGCGAGAAGTAAGCGTGCTCGTCGTGCCACAGGTCCACCGGGTTCAGGGGCGTCGGGTGAAGCACGCGGGTGTTCATGTCGGCTCCTTACTGGAAGGGTCGCGCGCGCTCGAGGAGCTCCTCGAGCCCGCTCTCGTTCGCGTTCCACGGCTTGCCGGGATGGATGATCGACACCTGGCAGCTCTCGGCGGCCTCGACCATCTGGCGATAGGTCCCGGCCTTCAGGTCGCCGATGTAGGCCTGCTTGTTCGCGTTGTAGAGGAAGAGCTTGTCGTTGATGAGCTGGCACTCGTTGCAGGAGGGGCAGCGGGCGGTCTCGATCCAGGCCACGGCGGGATCGCGGGCGGGCTCGGGCTGGGCCTCCGGCACGGCGGCCGCGGCGACCTGGGCCGCGGGGACTGCCGTGGCGGCGACTTCGTCCTCGCCCTTTCCCCTCTCGGGCGGGACCGATCCCTTCAGCGCTTCCAGCTCCGCCGCCCTCTGCGCTTCCCAGGCGGCCTTCTCGCGCGCGAGCAGGCGCTCGGCATGCGAGTTGTGGATGCCGCCCAGCTCTTGCAGCCGGTGCCACAGCGTGAGGCAGCGGCTCGTGGCCTGCATGAGGCGAGTGTCCACCAGCACGCGGTGCAGCACGTTGTCCGCGTCCACCGCGAGCAGGTAGGGCACGTGCTGGGCGGCGGCGTCGCCGGCGAGGGCGAGCCAGTCGGCCGCCGGGACCATGGCGAGGTTCCAATGGTCGCGCGGCACGCGCGCGAAATGCGCGGCGTAGCGCCGGTCGCAGAGCGCGAAATCGGCGAAGGTGAAGGCGGGATGCGCCACCTCGCGCTGCAGCTGCTCGTCGGAGTACTCGAGCGCGGCGCATGGCCAGTCGGCCTCGGGCTGGGGGTTGTTCTCGAAGGAGAAGCGCGCCGCCATGTTGCCGCCGGCGTGCGGGTCGTAGGAGAAGCTCGGGAACGCGCGCGACTGCATCGCGGCGGCGGCGGTGAGGTAGGGCGCGAGTCCCGCCGCCGGCTCGTCGGAGCCCGCGAACACGCTGAAGAGCGTGGGGCCGCGATGGGCGAGGCCCGCCGCGATGCGCTCGCGCAGCGCGTACAGGTTGGATCCCGGCGCCTGCAGCACGAAGACGCCGCCCAGCGACGTGGCGGTCATGGCGAGGCGCGTCGAGCGCACGCCGAAGGCGAAGTGCCCGGACCCGAGCGTGGCCTCCTCGAGCGCGTCGCCGGTCTCGACCAGCACCTTCACCGGCAGTCCCGAGGAGAGCATCTCCATCAGGTTCGCGTTCGCGGGATCGGCGTTGCGGCCGGGCTCGATGCACACGAGGTAGTCGGGGAAGAGCGCCAGGTCCTCGGCGTTGAGGCTGTGCGAGGCGAACTCCTCGAAGAAGCCGTCGTGGTGCGCGGGGTCGTAGCGGCCCTCGGTCTCGAGCTCGGCGATGGCGATCGCCTTCACGGTCTCGACCATCGCGGGAAGCCGCTCGCGGAACGCGGCCGCAGCGGCGGCGCAATCGGCGAAGCGGAACTCGTACGCGCTGGCGGCTTCGCCCTCGGCCGCCCTGGGATCGGGATAGAAGCGCTGCGAGCGCAGGGTGGCCAGCGCGGACTCGATGCGGCCGCGGCGTGCGGCGGGCAACTCGTCACGCGGCGCGCGGCGCGAGACCAGGCGCGACATCGCGGCGAAGTCGAACTCGTCGCCATGCGGGGATCCGACCGAGGCGCGCAGCGCCTCCGCCGTCATGCCCGCGGCCGAGTGGATGAAGGCTGCGCGCAGGATGTCGGCCAGGCGCACGCACAGGGCGTCGCAGAGCTTGCGGAAAGCCCGTGCCCTGGCGGCGTGGCCTTCCTCCCAGGCGTGCGCGATGAGGCGCGCGGGCATCGCCGCGTCGCATGCCACCGTGTCGCCGTCGAGCTTCAGGGCGCTCGCGGTGTAGCGCAGCACCTCCTCGGAGTTGTCGCCGGAGTGCGTGCCCGTAGCCGCGGCCGCGTGTTCCCACAGCTCCGAAAGGAGCCCGTGCTGGCCATGGAACGCCCGCGCGCGGATATCGCGCTCGAGCCGCAGGGCCTGCTTCCTCAGCCGCTCGCCCGCCATGCCTTTCGGTGCCAGCTCGCGCAAGACGCGATCGACCAGGCCCGAGAGCGAATGCACGGGGCCGGGGCCGCGCGGCTCGCGCGTGAGGACCAGCGGATAGTCGTGGCGCAGGCGCGCGAGGTCGCGGTAGGGCGCGAACGCGGCGGGAATCAGCCCGTCGGCAGCCTCGAGGCCCTCGGCCTCGCGCCGTCCGGTGGCGACGAATGCGAAGTGCGCGTCGAATCGGGTGGCTCGGTCCATGGTCAGCTCCGCGGCCATACGGTGACCCGGTCGAGCTCGGCATCGAGGCCGGCGCGCAGCTGCGCCGCGGTGCGCATCGCGCCCGCGTGGCGCACTTCCTCGTAGCAGGGGACGTCGGGGTTGCGGTAGAGGATGCCCACCGGGATGGGATCCTCGCTGGAGGCGATCTCGCGCGCGCGGTCGATGTCGGCCGGGTCGTGCGCGAGCTGGTTCTTGTAGGTGCGGGCGGTCTCGGGCGAGAGCGTGAGGCCGTCCTTGTGGGTGAGGATCAGCGTCTTGGCCGGGTCCGCGAGCCAGGGCTCGAACACCTTCGGCAGGAACTCGGGGCAACGCTGGATGATGCGGATGAAGGAGAAGCCCTTGTGGTGGTAGGCGGCGTTGATGATGTCGAAGAGCAGCTCCGGCACCCAGTCCACGGCCTGCGCCACGAACGACACGTTCTGCACGCCGAGCGTCACCGTGAGGGGGTTCAACGCCTCGAGGTACGAGCCGCGCGGGGTCGTGTTGCTCTTGAACCCGATGGGCGAGGTGGGCGAGGCCTGCTTCTTGGTGAGCCCGTACACGTGGTTGTCGTGCAGGATCACCACCATGTCCATGTTGTAGCGGATGGCGTGGATCCAGTGGCCGGCGCCGATCGAGCAGCAGTCGCCGTCGCCGGTGTTCACGAACACCTTGAGCTCGGGACGCGCCATCTTGATTCCCTCGGCGACCGGGAATGCGCGCCCGTGAAGCCCGTGGAAGCCGTAGGTCTTCATGTAGTGCGGGAAGCGGCTGGAGCAGCCGATGCCGGAGACGAACACGGTGCGCTCGGGCGCGAGGTTCTCGTCGCGGCAGAGGCGCTGCACCGCGGTGAGGATCGCGTTGTCGCCGCAGCCGCTGCACCAGCGCGGCACGCCGCCCTGGTAGTCCTCGAGGTCGTGGCGCTCCTCGTGCAGCTTGATGATGCATTGGGTGACGGGCATGGTCATCGCGGCGGCTCCTGCAGCTTCTTGCGGATCACTTCGAGCAGCGCCCCGGGCTTGATCGGCTGCCCGCGCGCCTGGCCCCAGCAGTCGATGTCGACCACGAAGCGCGAGCGCAGGATCAACGCGAGCGGCGAGTAGCGCCGGTTGTCCTCGTCGATCAGCTCGTCCTCGGGCAGGTCGGACCACGCGGTCTCGACCGTCATCACGCGCTCGAACCCCTTGAGGATCTCGCGAATTCCCGACGGCATCGGCTGGATGTACTTCATGTGCATCGAGGAGACGGCGAGCCCCTCCTTGCGCGCGCGCGCCACCGCTTCCTCGATCGTTCCCTTGGTGCTGCCCCAGCCGATCACGAGCAGCTCGCCGGTGCGATCGCCGAAGACCTCGGGGGTCTTCAGCGTCTTCTGCAGCGCGGCGAGCTTGAGGCTGCGGTGGCGCAGGCCCTCCTCGTTGCTGGTGGCGTCGTAGGCGACCTTGCTCGCGCGGTCGTGCGCGAGGCCGGTCAAGGTGTGCATCCCGCCCGGCTGGCCCGGCACGAAGCGCCGGGCGATGCCGGTGACCGGGTCCCAGTCGTAGGGCTTCATGCCCTCGGGCACCGGCGTCTGGTCTATCGGGGGCGCCATCCAGTCCTCGCTGAACTTCGGGCGCGGGAAGGGCTGCTGCGCGGTGGCGAGGCTCGCGTCGGAGAGCAGCACCACGACGGTGTTGAAGGTCTCGGCGATCTTGCGCGCCGTGATCACCGAGTAGAAGCAGTCCTCGATGCCCGAGGCCGCCATCACGACCTTGGGGGCGTCGCCGTGGCTGCCGTAGGTGGAGGCGAGGAGGTCGCTCTGCTCGGCCTTGGTCGGCTGTCCGGTCGAGGGGCCGCCGCGCTGCACGTTGATGACGACCAGCGGGATCTCGGTCATGACCGCGAGGCCGATGACCTCCTGCTTGAGCGAGTAGCCGGGACCGGAGGTGATGGTGACGGCGCAGCGGCCCGCGTAGGAGGCGCCGACCGCGAAGGCGCACGCGGCGATCTCGTCCTCGGCCTGGTGCACCATGCCGCCCACGCGCTCGAAGCATTCCGAGAGGTAGTGCGAGGTGGAGGTCGCGGGCGTGATCGGGTACATCGAGCAGATGTCCATGCCCGAGGCGAGCACGCCCAGGCCCAGAGCCGTGTTGCCGTTCACGACGACGAGCGGCTCCTTCACGGCGGGGGCGGGAATGCGGAACTTGAAGTCGATGTGCTCGGCGGCCCAGGCGCGCCCGGCGTCCACGAGGCCCTGGTTCACCTTCACCACCTTCGCGTCCTTCTTGCCGAAGGTGAGCGCGACCTGGTCGTGCGCGGTCTTCGCGTCCAGGCTGTAGATCTCGCACAGGATCCCGAGCACGAACATGTTCTTGCCGCGGCGCGGGTCGGTCACGAGCTTGGAGCACGCGGCCTCGAGCGGCAGCTCGTAGAGGCGGAAGCCGCCTTCCTTCAACATCTTCACGGTCTCGAGGTAGGAAGCGACCACCTTCGGGTCGCGATGCTCGCGCCACGAGTTCTCGAGCAGGATCGTGGCGCCGGGCTTCAACTCTCCCGCCGAGACGCGCCCCAGCAGCACCTGCTCGTTGAACGCGACCACGAGATCGGTCTCGTCGCCGCCGTTGGTGACCGGGCCCGAGCCGATACGGATGCGGATGCCCGAGGCGCCCGCCACGCTCCTCGCCGGCGGCTGGATCTCGGCCGGGATGATCTCGGTGGTCCAGATGCCGTTGCCCATCTTCGCGGCGATCGCGCCCAGCGACTGGCCGCAGCGCTGCGCGCCCTCGCCGGAATCGCTGATCACCTCGACGATGTGCTCCTCGAGGACGAGCGCTTCCTTTTCCAGCGGGGGCCTAGGCGATACGGACGCGTGCATGGTTGCGCTCCTGCGGGTGGATGCCGAAGGGTCCCTCGGCGGCTTCGCCGGGTTCGGCATAGATCGATTCGGTGTCGCGCAGTCCGAGCCAGGCCTTCATGCCGCGCGCGGCCTTGCGGCCCGCGCCCATCGCCTGGATCACGGTGGCCGCGCCCGTGACGATGTCGCCGCCGGCGTAGACGCCCGGGATGGAGGTGGCGAGGCTCTCGTCGGTGGCGATGTAGCCGCGCTTGTCGAGGGCGAGCTTGGAGGTCTGGCCGAGGATGGGGTTGGCGTTGGTGCCGATGGCGTAGACCACGCTGTCGACCTCGATCTCGAACTCGCTGCCGGCGACCGGCACCGGGCGGCGGCGGCCGGAGGCGTCGGGCTCGCCCAGCTCCATCCGGATGCAGCGGATCGCGCGCACGCGCTTGGTGACGTCGCCCAGGATCTCGACGGGGCTGGTCAACCACTGGAAGTCCACGCCTTCCTCGCCGGCGTGGTGGATCTCCTCGATGCGCGCCGGGGCTTCCGCCCGCGTGCGCCGGTAGATGCACATCACCTTCTCGGCGCCCAGGCGGAGCGACACCCGCATCGCGTCCATGGCGGTATTGCCCGCGCCGATCACGGCCACGCGCTTGCCGGGGGCAAGCGGCGTGTCGAAGGCGGGGAAGTCGCGCGCGCGCATGAGGTTGCAGCGCGTGAGGAGCTCGTTGGCGGAGAGCACGCCGTTCAGCGACTCGCCCGGGATGCCCATGAAGCTGGGGTAGCCGGCGCCGGTGCCGATGAAGACGGCGTGGTAGCCCATCTCGGTCACCATCTGCTCGACCGTGAAGAGGCGGCCCACGAGCGTGTTGCATTCGAACTTGATGCCGAGCTGGGCGAGCTTGTCGATCTCGACGTCGATCACCGCGTTGGGCAGGCGGAAGTCGGGGATCCCGTACTTGAGCACCCCGCCGGGCGTGTGGAACGCCTCGTAGACCGTGACCTCGCAGCCGGCCTTGGCCATGTCGGCCGCGCACGCCATGCCCGCGGGGCCGGAGCCAACGATGCCGACGCGCAAGCCGTTGGGCTCTATATAAGGTACGTTCGCCCAGCCGCCGGCGATCGCCTGGTCGCCGACCCAGCGCTCGAGGCGCCCGATCGCCACCGGCTCGAGCGTCTCGCCCACGGTGCAGACCCCTTCGCACTGGCTCTCCTGCGGGCAGACGCGCCCGCACACCGAGGGCAGCAGGTTGGTGTCGGTGATGACGTCGTAGGCGCCGTGGAAGTTCTTGTCGGTGATCTTCTTGATGAAGGCGGGGATGTCGATGCCGACGGGGCAGCCACGCTGGCACGGCTGGTCGGCGCACATGAGGCAGCGCTCGGCTTCCAGCAGCGCCTCCTCCTTCGAGTAGCCGAGGGTGACCTCGTCGAAGTTGGTCGCGCGCACGAGCGGCGGCTGCTCGCGCATCGGCGTGCGCGCCTGCGGGATGGTGCGGATCGTCTTCTTCTTGGGCTTGGGTGCGGCCATGTCAGGAAACCTCCGTTCGCCCGGCGAGACGGCAGCTGTCCTGCCAGCGCTCCAGGGCCGCTTTTTCCTCGGGTCGGTAGCGCGCGAGCCGCGCCATGAGGTCGTCGAAATCGACCTGGTGGCCGTCGAAGTCGGGGCCGTCCACGCAGGCGAACTTCACCGACTCGCCCACCTTCACGCGGCAGCCACCGCACATGCCGGTGCCGTCCACCATCACCGGGTTCAGGCTCACCATCGTGCGGATGCCCTTGGCGCGCGTGGCCTCGGCGCAGCCCTTCATCATCACCGGGGGACCGATGGCGATCACCTCGTCGATGTCCGCGTGCTTCGCGATCGCCTGGGCGATGCCCGCGGTGACCAATCCCTTGATGCCCGCGGAGCCGTCGTCGGTGCACACGATCAGCTCGTCGCACACGGCGCGGAACTTGTCTTCCCAGAACATGAGCGCCTTGTTGCGGAAGCCGACGACGCCGATGACATACGCCCCGGCCTGCTTGCACGCGCGCGCCTGCGGGTAGGTGGGTGCCACGCCCAGTCCGCCGCCCACGCACACGACCTTCTTCGAGGCGCCGAGGTGGCTCGGGATGCCCATGGGCCCCACGACCGCGAAGAGGCGCGAGCCGGCGCGGGCCTCGAGCTGCATCTCGCGCGTGGTCTTGCCCACCGCCTGGATCACGAAGGTGACCGTGCCCTTCGCGGGATCGAAGTCGGCGAGGGTGAGCGGGATGCGCTCGCCGTGCTCGTGCGGCATGACGATCGCGAACTGCCCGGGGCGCGCGGCCCGCGCCATCATCGGGTGGCGCACCTCCAGCAGGTAGGTGGCGTCGGAGAAGTCCTTGCGGGCGACGATCTCGAAGCCCGATTCCTGTCCCGGCGCGGCCATGCTGCCCTCCTGCTGGTGGTGATGGCCCATCTTGGGATGGCTCCGCCGGGCCGGCATGACGTGGATCAACACCCGTGCGCGTCGCAGGGCTATCGTGGGTCCGAAGAACCGGTGGAGCGGATCCATGAAGGCGGCGCTTTTCATTCCCTGCTACGTGGACGCGCTCTTCCCCGAGGTCGGAATAGCGACCCTGGAGCTGCTCGAACGCCTCGGGGTGAAGGTCGACTACCCGCTCGACCAGACCTGCTGCGGCCAGCCCATGGCGAACAGCGGGTGCGAGAAGGACGCCGCCGGCGCCGAGGCGCTGTTCGTGAAGAACTTCGCCGGCTACGACTACGTGGTCACGCCGTCGGGAAGCTGCACCCACCACGTGCGCGAGAACCTGACCGCCATCCCGCAGACGGCGCGCGTCCTGAAGGTGCGCCGCTCGGTCTACGAGCTGGTCGAGTTCCTGCACGACGTGCTCGCGGTGCGCGAGTTTCCCTGGGCCGAATTCCGCCACGCGGTCGGGCTGCACAACGGCTGCGCCTCGCTGCGCGCGTTGCGCACCGCGAGTGCCTCGGAGATCCGCGAGCCGCCGTTCTCCAAGCCGATGGCGCTGCTGTCGAAGGTGAAGGGGATCCGGTTCGTGGCGCCGCAGCGCCCCGACGAGTGCTGCGGCTTTGGGGGCACGTTCTCGGTGTTCGAGGAGCCGGTCTCGGCGAAGATGGGTTACGACAAGGTGAGCGACCACGCGGGCGCGGGCGCCGAGTACATCGTCTCGGGCGACATGTCGTGCCTCATGCACCAGAAGGGCTGCGCCGAGCGCATGGGGCTGCCGGTCAGGTTCATCCACATCGCGCAGGTGCTGAACGGGGCGCGCAAGTGAGCAAGCGCGTCGACCACTCGGAAGCCGCGTCGAAGTTCATCAAGGCCAAGGACCACCTCGAGTTCCACGACAAGCGCCTCTGGGACCTGCGCGGCAAGCGCGACCGCGAGGTGGAGCGCCTGCCCGAGTGGGAGCAGTTGCGCACGCTCGCTTCCGCGATCAAGGAACACACGCTCACCCACCTCGCCGACTACCTCGAGGAGTTCGAGCGCAACGCGATCGCCAACGGCGCCAGGGTGCACTGGGCGCGCGACGCCGCCGAGCACAACCAGATCGTTCTCGGGATCCTGCAGGAAGCCGGGGCGAGCACCCTGGTCAAGTCCAAGTCGATGCTCACCGACGAGTGCGAGATGCGCCCGTTCCTGGAGGCGCGCGGAATCGAGGTGATGGAGACCGACCTGGGCGAGCGCATCCAGCAGCTGGACGGCGAGCCTCCCAGCCACATCGTGGTGCCGGCGGTGCACAAGCTGCGCGGCGACGTGTCGCGTGTCTTCGCCGACAAGATCGGCACCGACCCGAAGAACAGCGACGTCCACTACCTCGCCGAGAGCCAGCGGCGTCACACAAGACCCTATTTCCTCAGGGCCGGGGCGGGCATGACCGGGGCCAACTTCGCGGTCGCCGAGACCGGGACGCTGGTGGTGTGCACCAACGAGGGCAATGCCGACCTGTCCGTGCACCTGCCGACGCTGCACATCGCCTCGGTCGGCATCGAGAAGGTGATTCCGCGCATCGAGCACGTGGGTGTCTTCGTGCGCATGCTCTCGAGGAGCGCGCTGGGCTCGCCGATCACCCAGCTCACGTCGCACTTCAGGAAGCCACGACCCGGCACCGCGATGCACATCGTGCTGGTGGACAACGGCCGCGTGGAACGCCTGGGGATGGCCGATTTCTGGTATTCGCTCAAGTGCATCCGCTGCGGCGCGTGCATGAACACCTGCCCGGTGTACCGCCGCAGCGGCGGCCTGTCGTACGGTTCGACCTACTCCGGGCCGATCGGCGTGATCATCGATCCGGCCTTCGACCTGCGCAAGTACGGCTCGCTGCCGTTCGCCTCCACGCTGAACGGCAGCTGCACGAGCGTGTGCCCGGTGCGCATCAACATCCACGAGCAGATCTACAAGTGGCGCCAGGTGATCGCCGAGCGCAACCAGCTGCCGATCGTGAAGCAGCAGGCGATGGCGGCGGCCGGCAAGGTGCTGGCGAGCCCGAAGCTCTACCGCGCGGCGACGGAAGCGACCAACCTGTCACTCGCGAAGCTGCCCCGCGTGGTGCTGTACAACCGGCTCAACGCCTGGGGCCGCCAGCGCGAGGTTCCCGGAGCGCCGAAGCGGACCTTCCGCCAGTGGTACCTCGAGAACCGGAAGCCGAAGAAATGACGACGCGCGACGACATGCTGGCCCGCATCCGCAAGTGCCAGCCGGCGCCAGTGCCGCTGCCGCCCATTCCCGTGTTCTACGATGCCGCGACGCCGGTGCTCGAGCGCTTCAGGGCCGGCGTGGAGCGCATGGGGGGCAAGCTCGTCGAGGCGCGGGCCGGCGCGGACCTGGGAGCGCTGGTGCGTTCGCTGTACCCCGAGGCGAAGGTGATCTGCTCGGCATGCGCCGAGGTGAAGGGCACCCGCCGGCCCGATCCCAGGCGCCCGCCTGCCGAGCTCGAGGACGTCGACGTCGGCGTCGTGCGCGCGCTCTTCGGGGTGGCGGAGACGGGCTCGGTCTGGATCACCGCGGCGCAGTTCGGCGTGAGCGCCCTGGGCTTCCTCTCGCAGCACCTGGTGGTGCTGCTCGATCCGGCGCTCGTCGTCGGCAACCTGCACGACGCCTACCGGCAGCGCGCGCACTTCGACGCGGATTACGGCGTGCTCATGACCGGGCCCTCGGCGACCGCGGACATCGAGGGCGTCCTCATCCACGGCGCCCAGGGCATCCGCGGCCTCACGATCGTGTTGGTGGCCTGATCGCGCTCGCGCGCGAGGCTAGTTCGCGTGCTCGGCGGGGTTCGCCGACGCCTTCAGCTCGGACAGGCGAACGGCCGCCTGCGTCACGAACTCGAGCATGCGATCGAGCAGGGCGTCGTCGTCCGTTCCTGTCGTCTGGGCGCAATGCGTCGTGGCCAGGTCGAAGGCCCAGCGCGAGATGTCCTCGGAGTCGCGGATGCGCGGCGGGCGGCAATCCTCGGGCAGCCGGGCGATTTCCTCGGGCGACCAGCGTGCCATGTGGTCGCGCACCAGCTCGAGGACCTCGTCCTCCTGCGTGGAGGCAAGGATCAGGTTGCGCCAGTCTTCCGGCGGTGCGTTGCTTCGCTGCCACCGCTGCGCGTTCGGCTTGATTTGCATGATGACTTTCCGTACCGGGTGCCGCTCCATTGTCCCGGTGCCGAAGGGGAAAGGGTGTCGGCCCAGTCCTACAAAATGACCTTTTATTTCAAGGGATCAGGCGCGGATGAAGCGGCGCTGCACGTCGTAGAGGCGGTCACGCCAGCGCGCGATGCGATACCCCCCGGCCGCGGCGCGTGCCTCGGACCGATGGTCGTCGTAGGGCACGTGCGCAAAGTCGAGCGTGAGGGCGGTGCTGTCGAACAGGAGGTATTCGGCCACCTTGGGGCCGCGCTTGCGCGAGGCGTCCACCGAGCCCGGGTTCACGAAGTACTCCCGGTGGGCCGACAGGTCCACGACGGAAGGGGGCAGCAGCCGGACGTTGCCCTCGAGGACCTCGAACACGCGCTGCTCGTGGGTGTGGCCGAAGAAGCACACGCGCGTGCCGGGGAAGTCGCGCCGCAGGTAGTCCACGTTCTCGAGGATGTGCTTGGGCTGGGTCATGTACTGCAGCACGTCGCGCACGCCGCCGTGGATCATCAGCACGCGCTCCTCGAGGAAGTGGTGGGGCGGCAACGCCCGCAGGTACGCGGCCGTCTCCGGTGCGATCGCGCGGCGCGTGCGCTTCAACGAATGCATCGCCTTGTTGGAGCAGCGCTCGAAGCCCAGGAGCCCGGTGCCGATGAGGTCGTGGTTCCCGGCGATGGCGATCGCGCCGCGGCGTCGCAGGGCCTCGACGCACTCGTCGGGATCGGCGTTGTAGCCGACGATGTCGCCCACGCATGCGATGCGCTCGATGCCACGCGCATCGAGGGCTTCCAGGACCGCCTCGAGTGCCTCGAGGTTGCCGTGGATGTCGCCTAGGACGCCGTAGAGCGCCATCGCGGCAGGAGAGAGACGACGCGGCGCGGCGCCCGGACGAGCCGCCGCACCAGGCGGCGCTTCCACGTGGCAAGCCACGGACCCGGGTCGGACCAGGAGAAGAGGTTATAGATGTTGCGCGAGGCCAGGATCGAGCCGATCCAGGCGGCCAGCCGGAGCTCGCCGCGGCGGCCGAGCTCGCGTGCGGCCTTGTAGTCCAGGGCGAGCGAGATCCAGCGATAGTCCGTGCGCGCGCGCACCGGCGTCGGGCGCGTTCCGTCCACGAGATAGTCGTAGCCCACGCGCGCCAGGTTCACGCCGTTGGCCGCGCCCAGGTTCAGCCACAGGCTCGCGCGCGAGTTGATCTCCAGCAGGTGCCAGCGACCGTCGCCCGGGTCGCGCTTGAAATCCATCTTGAAGAATCCGCGCAGCGGGCAGCGGCCGGCGATCCAGCGCCCCAGTGCCTCGAGCCCCTCGTCGTGCGCCAACTCGATGAACGCGCTCTCGCCGGCGCCTGCGGGAAAGGTGCGGACCTTGCGGCCGATGAAGGACGCGAGCACGTGCCCGGATTCGTCGGCGAAGCCGTGGAACGACCAGTGGTCGGGGTCGCCGCCCGGGACGTATTCCTGGAACGTGAGCTGGCGGTGGTACTCGTCGACCAGCGGGTGCGTCGCGGCCTCCGCGCCCGAAGCGAAGACGCGCGCCTTGCCGTCTCCGTCGAAGAGGCGATGGCAGAGCGTCGTGTGGTGCCAGTCGAGCTTCTCGCTCGGCTTCACGAGCACCGGGCCTGCCGTGCCGCGGACACTCCCAGGCCCGTCGCCCTGCCAGCGCAGGGAGCGCGGTACCGGCAGCCCGCGATGGCGGGCGAAGGCGGCGAAGCGATCCTTGGCGACGAGGGCGGTCGCGACCTCGGGGTCGGGAAGCAGGAAAAGGTAATGGCGGGCGAGGCGCGCGCGGTTTGCGTGCACCAGGGTGAGGGTGTCGTCGCTGCCGTAGACCAGCGGGATGCGGCGGCCCAGCCGGCCGGCCAGGGCGGCGCCCATGGCGACCAGCGCGTCGACGGTTGCGCCGTCGGCCGAGGGGCGGGGGAGCGTCACCCGACCGGCGCAGTAGCGGGAGGCGATTGCGGGCTCGTCCGGGTCCCAGGTGGCCACGATGGCCTCCAGGTTCCCCTGTCCGAGCGCGCGCACGAGGTTGAGCCCGCCGGCCAGCACCACCGGCGGTCTTTCGGGTCGGAAGCGGGAGAAATCGAGGTCCACGGCGAGACCTTAAGGGCGCGACGCAACATTCCTTGCGGCGAGAATCGGACTCCTCCTGCTCCGTTTGGCCCATCCCCCGGGACCAAGTCCGAAAAGATCCCACGACAGACTTCACCCAATCCATTCAGCAAGGATTCAGAATGCTCGTCGCGATCCACCAGCCGCTCTACTTTCCGTGGCTCGGTTACCTCGACCGGATGGCGAAGTCCGACATGTTCGTCGTCCTCGACCATGTCCAGTTCGAGCGGCGCAACTACCAGAACCGCGCCTCGATCCTGCTGGAGGGCGAGCCGCGCTGGCTCACCGTGCCCGTCATCCAGGTCAGCCAGAAGGAGACGATCCTCGAGAAGAGCGTGGACAACAGCGCGGAAGGCAGCCGTGAGTGGGGTCCGACCCATTTCAAGACCTTGCGCTATGCCTACCGCAAGGCGCCGCACTTCGAGCGCTACGCGCCGCGCCTGCGCGAAATCCTCGAGGCGCGCTGGGACCGGCTGCTCGACCTGGACCTCGCCACGATGGAGTTCCTGCGCGAGGCCCTCGAGATCCGCACGCCCGTGCGCCTGTCTTCGGAGATGCAGCCCCAGGGCGCGCGGTCCGAGCTCCTCCTCGACATCTGCCGCGCGGTCGGCCCCGGGACCACGTTCCTCGGCGGCATGGGCGGCTCGCGTCGCTATCTCGACCAGGCTGCCTTCGCCGCCGCCGGGATCGGCGTGCAGTGGCAGCAACTGGACCACCCCGTCTATCCGCAGTGCGGCGGTGGCTCGTTCAAGCCGGGACTGACCGCGCTCGACCTTCTCTTCAACGTCGGCCCGCAGGCGGCCGCGTATTTCCACCAGGTGCCCCGTGTCCAGGCCGAGCCCATTGCCGCCTGAGATCGACACCTCCCGCTGGTACGCGGAGAAGGTCGCAAGCCACGGCTTCGACCACCGCGGCCTGGGTTTCCGCACGCGCTCCTCGCAGGAGAAACGCTTCGAGGCGCTGCTGACGCTGGGCGATTTCCATGGCCGCACGCTGCTCGACGTGGGGTGCGGCTTCGGCGACTTCCTCACCTACCTGCGCGACAACGGAGTCGAGCCGCGCTATACCGGCATCGACATCTGCGAGCCGATGGTCAAGCGTTGCCTCGAGCGCTTCGAGGGGGCCGACGCGTGCTTCCACGTGGGCGACGTGCTCGCCTGGGAGCCCTACGAGGCGCCCGATTTCGTCGTCGCCAGCGGAATTTTCGGCCTGGACTCGCGCGACGCCCGCACGCGCATCCGCCCGACGCTGCGGCGGATGTTCGAATGGGCGAAGGTGGGCATGGCCGCGAACTTCCTGAGCCAACGCTCGCTCGAGCCGGCCGAGAACCGGGTGTACGTGGATCCCGCGGAAGCGCTCGAGATGGGCCTCGCGCTCACTCCGGCGGTGCGGCTGGACCACACCTACCTGCCGAACGACTTCACCCTCTACCTGGACAAGACGCCGGCGTGGGAACGCGGCGCGAAAGGCGCACCATGAAAAGGGCCTGCGACGTGGAGGTGCGCCCGTCGAGGCAGTCGATCGCCTCGCGTTATGCGGGACGGACTGTCCTTGCGATCGGAGCGCACCCCGACGACCTCGAGATCGGCATCGGCGGCACGCTCGCCAAGTTGAAGAGCGAAGGTGCGAACGTGGTCATGTGCGTGG
>Ga0111539_10006193_pt1 | contig 15435 bp, 9 predicted proteins | sample RhiMethybrSRZTD1_FD_79667 | JGI IMG/M metagenome (GOLD analysis project Ga0111539, IMG submission 79667) | Populus rhizosphere microbial communities from Tennessee, USA - Rhizosphere MetaG P. TD hybrid SRZTD1 (version 2) (version 2) | ecosystem: Host-associated > Plants > Roots > Rhizosphere >... | reverse complement strand
CGACGGATGCCGCGCCGCTGCCGAATCGTGCGGCCGCTTCGCCCACGATCAGGCGATTCAGGACGTACCCTCCGGTGGTATTCACGACGTTGAGCAGCACGATGAGGATCGCGATCCAGAGCAGATAGCGATCGTGGAAGATCAGCTCGAATCCGCCTTCTGGTCCCAGCGTTTCCTTGCCGGCGTCGTGGACGTCGCGGGTCCCACGCCGCGCTTCCACCGTATTCACCACCAAGGTCGTGCTCAGCGCCACCATCAGCGCGCAGGCGCCGAGGAGCATCAAGGTGTACGGCGTGTAGTTCAACCGCTCGACGAGCGGAGGCACAGCCGCCGCGCCGACCCATGCGCCGAGCGATTGGCCGACGCCGATCAGCGGAAACAGGCGACGGCCTCGTCCTTCGGTGAACAGGTCGTTCGCGAATTGCCAGAACTGCGACACGATGAACACGTTGATCAGCCCGATCCAGATGTAGAACGCCACCCCTTCGCGAAGGCCCGCGATGCCACCGAGGTAGAACCCGATGAGCGTGACCGAGAAGAAGGTCATGACGATCGTGATCAGCCTGATTCTCACCACGCGGGTGCCGAGCCAGCCGTAGATCGGGACGGCGATCATCAGCAGCACCGCTTGCGCCGCCGCCGAATAGGACGCGACCTCCGCGCCACCTTCCGTGAGGATGAGACCGTCGCGCGCCGGCTTCATCAGCGAATACGCCGCCAACAGGAGGAACACGTTGAGCGCGAGGAGGAGTGTGCTCGCGCCCTCGCCCGCGCGGACGTCTGCGAACACCGAGAGCGCCCGCTCGAGCGCGCTCTTCGGAGGCTCGCCGATGACCCTGAAGACAGGGATGGAGTGATGCGACTCTGGTTCGGGATGGGTAACGAGAGTACGAGGCGAGGAAACGGCCATCAGCGGGATTGAAGAGATTCGCGCGTGAGCGGAGTGCGATCCAGTCGGGGCCAGCAGCGCGGACGCTCTGCGACGGCGGGTGCCTGCTGCTCTCCTTCAGCCTGTTCCGCAGTCGCCGGCACTCCGCCCGCCAGCGCCACACGGTGCAGTTCCCACCACGTATGTGCGGCGTCCGCGGTCCACGCGTCCTTCGCGACCGTCGCCGCGAGACGCTCTCCGAGTACTGCTGCTGATTGCGGCCGCTGTGCCGGATCCTTGGCGAGGCATTCGAGAATCACGGCATCGAGTGCCGGCGGGATCGCCAACTCCGAACGCACGCTCGGCGGGATCGGCTCATCCTTCACGTGCGCGAGCGCGGTCGCGACAGCGGTGTCGGCGGAGAACACCGGTTGACCCGTCAGCATGAAATAGGCGACGCACGCCAACGAATAGATGTCCGCCCGCCCGTCCACGTCTGCATGGCCCAGCGCGATCTCCGGGGCCATGTACGCCGGCGTTCCAGCCGTCGTGCCCTCCATCGTCAACATCGTGCCGGGCGGCGTCACTTCGACGTGTTTGACGAGGCCGAAATCGAGCACCTTGATGAAGTCGTCGTCCGGACCAAGCCGGCACATGAAGATGTTGGCCGGCTTGATGTCGCGGTGAACCAGACCGCGTGCATGCGCCTCGCCCAGCGAGTGACAGACCTGGCGCAGCAGATACACCGTTCGCGCTGGTTCGATCGGTCCGAATATCTGCACGGCCCGCTCGAGGCTGATGCCGTTGAGCAGCTCCATCACATAGTAGAAGTCGCCCTCTTCGGTGACCCCGAAGTCGTAGACGTCGATGGTGTGCGTCGAACCCAGTGTGGCGGTGTCCCTCGCCTCGCGTTCGAAGCGTCGGACGATGGCCTCGCGCGATCGCTGGCTCGAGCCCAGGACGTCGCGGCGTATGAGCTTGATCGCCGCCGGCCGCGCCAGAAGCCGATGCTTCGCTCGCCACACTTCGCCCATCCCACCTTCGCCGATGCGCTCCATCAGCTCGTAACTGCCGATATCGCGCGCATGCTTCAGCCGCATGCCGAAACGATGGACGATGCGGGCGATGATGTAAGCGACGACGGCGGACAGGTAATCCGACGTGAGGAAGTACGTCGCCAGCACGAGAGGACGGTCGAGCGCGACGTCCGTCACCGCGCGCGACAGCGCGAGCGCCACCGGCCCCATGGAGGCCGAGAGGAGCGATGCGACCAGGACCTTCCGTGGAGTGTTGGGGACGACCAGCGGAAAGACCACGATCCAGAGGCATTCGGCCGGCACGAAGGTGAACGTCCCTCCGGCCGTTCGCGGAATGCCATCCCACCAACCGCTCACCGCGATGCCAAAGGCACCGGCGACTTGAAAGACCAGTCCGAAATCGAGCAGTCCCTTCGCTGACAACACGCCGCGGCGCACGACCGTATAGACGACGACGCCCATTGCGACCGCCACGATGCTGAACACATCTTCGATACCGACGCGCACATCGAAGGAACCGGTCAGTGCCTGCAACGCGCGACGACCGAAGTGTTCCGCGAGGATGCCAGCCGAGTAGAGGAGCCCGAGCTGACCAAGGCGCCAGCCCGCTTCCGCCATCAATTCCGGAGGGAGCGTGTGCGAGACTTCGCTTCGACTGACGGCTGCTCTCTCTACGCGCTGATCAGTCATCGATCGCTGCGCTCACGACGCGTAGTGTCAGGGGCATCCGCGAGTTTTTCGGGCAACCGTTCGAGCCCGACCAGCGTCCACTGCTCGCCTGACCTGCGGAAATATGCGCGGACAGGTCGGCGCCACGATGGATATGCATCGATGTCGACGGCGATGTCGACGGCAACGAACGTTCCCGATGCCGCAGGGAGACTGCGGGGCGCGTCGATGGTGGTCGTCGTGCCCTGTGTTTCTCCCATTGGTTGCGTCTGTCCCGTCGCGTTGTCGAACTGGAACCATGACGCGCGATACGTCGGCGCTCCGTTCGCGACGCGGGATGCGAACGCGGCGTTCTCGAACGTCAGACGCCCGGCTGCGTCGAGACGCGGCGACACGACCGGGTTGACCGCGGTCAGATACGTGCTCGCGACTTTGTCGCGGCGTTTGATCAGCACATCGGCGAGGTATTTCTCCGCCGCGGGATCGCTGTACTGGCCAGCGTGGACGGCGGCCCTGATCATTTCGTCGGTGAAGGCGGCGATGCGCCGAGCCGCCCAGAACGCGTCATCGTCGCGGAGCTCCAGATACGCCGTCGTCGGCGTCTGCGGGCGCCATTCCTTCGGATCGAACCGATCGCCTTCGAACTTGCCGATCGACGGGTACTCCACGTACGGGATGGTCTGCCACGGGCTCAGCGCAAACCCGAATGAAAACAGTCGGCGCAGCGTCGTGTCCGTCTGGTAGAAGTTCTCGTAGCTCAGATCCCACTCGTACAGGTCGTTGCACATGCCGAATGTCGACCCGACATCCTGCAGATAGTGTTTGACGACCGTGCGACCGTTCTCGGTGACGAGCGTGTCGAGCGTATTCGACGCCTTGAGATCGGTGAGATTGGTCCATGCGCCGAAGACGTGCAGGGCACGCAGCTCGCGGCGGTGCTCGTGGGGAACGACGTCGTTCGGATCGTCGGGCCGCGTGCCGTCGTACTGAAACCCTCCGAGGATCCTGCCCGACAACTGCCGCCCGGCGATGACGCGGTATGTCCCGTCGGGTCTTCGTGCCACCCGCTCGAGGATGGAGTTCATGTCGTCCTTCGTAAACCTGGTCCGCGCGCCGGACGGGCGGCGGAGCGTGGCGTTCGGGTCGAAGTCGACGCGCGCCGGATCGAAGGTCGTGAGGAACGATTCGACCTGGTTGTAACCGAGCGCCCAGAAGATCTTCGTCGCGACTGCCACAGCCCCCGTCGCGCCCTCGGGGAAGTACGTCGGATCGAACTCCAGGAACCAGGTCTCGCCTTTCGCGTCCCTGGCCGTGAAACCGGGATGCGCGCCGGCAGTCTTTTCCCTCGTGAGCGTCCAGTGCGAGGGATCTGGCGGGATACCGACATTCGGCCCGCGCACCAGGTCGTCGGTGCGGACACTGGTCGAGCCGATCCGGTTCGTGAACCAGTTCGAGTCGGGCACTTCATCGATGGTGTTGATGTTCTGGGCGCGCAGGCCGGATGGCTTGTAGTCCGCAGTGATGAACAGATTGGTCGCCATTTCGAAGAGCGAGCCTCTGAAGTACGGCTGCGTCTTCGAGGCGTCCTGCGATTCCGGCTCGCGCGCGATTGGATCATCCGGATAGAAATGCGGCGTCGCAGTCGAGACGACGCCCGTGAAGATCGCCGGCACGGCAATGACGAGCAGCAGACGGGTAATCAGACGGGTATGCGTGGACATGATCGATGATGGCTGCATAGGCGTTCAGAACATCGCGTGCGCGGCCATGACGAGCCGCGTGCCTTCAGAGCTTCGCGCAATGTCGACCCGAAGTGGAGTGTCGAAAGGACCATGGAACCGCACGCCGAAGCCGTAGTCGCTGTCCAGTCCGCTGAAGTCGAGATCCGCTCTCCGCGCGGTGACCTTTCCAGCGTCATAGAAGAATGCGGTGTCGATGAATCGGTTGACCATGATTCGCCATTCGGCCTGCGCCACGATCCGGTTCTGGTCGCGGAACCGATGGCTCGTGAATCCGCGCAGCGTCGATCCGCTTCCGACGTACGGCAGCAGGAAGAACGGAATCTGCTGGCCGTCTTTCGTGTACGACGTCTGCGCGTATCCGCGAAGCGAGATGACCCAGGCTTCCCGCAGGATTGGAAAGTGCTGAATCACCTCGTAGTCGACTTGCCGGAAGCCGAACTTTTCGTCGGGATCGTTGTAGTCGTGCACCGTGATGCCGTAGAAGCCGCCACGACGCGAGTACCCGGGCGACGTACGCCAGTCGAATCCGACAGTGCCCTGCGAATGCACGTAGGTCGTCCTCGTGCCGAGTCCAGGCAGCGTTGCCGGCGTATAAACCTCGTCGACGGATGGGAAGTCGCCTTCGCCCGAATTCTGAGACCAACGCGACAGCTCCAGCCCCCCACGAAGCATGAACAAACGACGCGTGGGCCAGAACGTGAGCGTCCCCGACGCATACGGCTGCTGGAAGTCGAAGTTCGTCCGGTCCTCCAACGTCGAGTCCATGCCGACTCCATAGAACGCCGCCTGCGTCGCTTCGCGCCAGCCTCCCAGGACCGAGAGGGAGCCGCGCCGATGGAACAGTCGCGGAGACGTGTATTCGGCCTCGAAGAGCTTATAGCCACGGACCGTGTAGCTGCCGCGTACGTCCACCATGCTGTACGGGCTCACGTGATGCGCGTACCCGACACCGAGCGTGAATCCACCACCGTAATACGCGTTGTCGAAGAAGGGATGCCACCGCGGCACGCCGTTGACCAGAACGTCCTCGGCTCTGTTGAACAACGCCTCCATCTTTCCGGGTTTGTACGGATGAAGATTCTGGGATTTCTCGGCTTGTGCGCTCTCGATCGCAGCTTCGCGCGTCGGCTCCTGAGGCGCCTGGGCCAACGCTGGCGACGCCAGCAGGACGATCACGAGTACGCACCACCGCACGATTTGCATAAGGCTCTTCCCCCTGGGCGACTGGCCGGTCACTCTTTTTGCGCGTGTTAACGTGACGGGAAGTCATCAGTGTAGCCCTGACGACGACTCTTGGTGGATGGGTTCGTAGGTCGTGGCCGTTGAGCGAGCCCATCAGCGAACTTCCACCACCCACCAACCACACCCACCACCCACCACCCACCACCCATCTTCGGTGTGTGACGCTCATAGTGACCGCTATGGTTCGCCCGCTGCCTTCGTGGCAAGTTTCTCCAGGCTTTCCCCGAGCACCCGGTTGAAGGCCGGGAATGGATGGATGACGTCGGCGAGCGTTTTCAATGGAGTACCGAGCTTGATTGCCAGTACGAGCTCGCCCACGATTTCGCCGGCACGTGGAGTCACGAGGGTGGCGCCGATTAACACTCCGCGCTCGCGATCGCCGACCAGCTTGATCGCGCCCGTGTGGAAGTCGTGGATATAGCCTCGCGCTGTCTCGCCCGGATCGCTGCTGGCGACGATGACGTCGATGCCTCGTGCGCGTGCGGCCGCTTCGGACAATCCGACCGAGGCGACTTCCGGATCGGTGAACGTCACGCGTGGGACCGCCGTGTGATCGGCTCTCGCATCCATCCCGCGCAGTCGGCGCGCCACGATCTGCCCGTGGTAGAAGGCGAGATGTGTGAACCCGCCGAGTCCCGTGACGTCACCGGCGCCGAAGACGCCGGGCTGCGCTTCGAGCGTCGTCGGGTCGACCTTCAACCAGCCACGCTCCGTCTGTGCGAGCCCGGTTGCGCGCCATGCCTCCGCGTTCGGGCGTCGCCCCGTGGCAACGAGCAACCGCTCGGCCGACACGACAGCTCCAGACTTCAAGTGGAGTGCGACCGCCGAGCGTTGGCGCGATGGACCTTCGGATTGTTTTTCGACCGCGACACATGGGTCGCCGACTATCAGCGTGATGCCCTCCGCCTCCAGATGTGACCGGAGTGCGGCTCCGGCCTCTGGTTCCTCGAGGCCCAGGAATGTCGGTCCGGCTTCGACGACGGTCACCTTGGAGCCGAGGCGTGCGAACGCTTGTCCCAGCTCGATGCCGATCGCGCCTGCGCCGAGGATCGCCAGCGATGCCGGCAGCTCTCTCGGAATCGCAGCCTGACGGTTGGTCCAGTACTCGACAGTGTCCAGGCCAGGGATGGGTGGGATCGCGGCCGTGCTGCCGTTCGCGATCACGACCGCACGACGCGCGATGAGCTGCTCGCCACCGACCTCGATCGTGCGCAGGTCGATCAGTTTCCCTTCACCTCGAAAGAGCCTGGCTCCGGTCCGCTCCAGTGCCGCGGCGGGCCTGGCGTCGTCGAGGTCACGCGCCATCCACAGCACGCGTTTCGAGACCTTCGCGAAGTCGACAGTCCATTCCACACGCGAGGCGGCGAGGAGGCGAGCGCGATCGGACTCGCTCAACGTTTCGGCCGAGCGAAGCAACGTCTTGGACGGCATGCAGCCCCAGTAGGGGCACTCGCCGCCGACAAGCTCTCGCTCGACAACAGCCAGTGTCAGCCCGCTGTTCCGAAGACCGGCGGCGATGGCTTCTCCGGCAACGCCACCACCGAGACACACGACGTCGAATTCATGCGGCAACTTCATGACCTCCACGACACACGATCGAGCGGAGTGTGACGAAGGATGCCCGCACACAGCGAGCCGATTGCGTTCACGGGCAATCGTCGCGGTGCAGGAACTGACGGCATTCGCCCGGTGTGAGCGACCTCGTGACGCGACCGCGAGCGGCTCGAATGAGATCGTCCATCGTCAACGCGTAGACGAGCGCATCGCCCTTCGCCGTTGCGGCCGTCAGCTGCCGGCCGTCGGGATTGAATGCCAGCTTCGTGACCGGCTCGCCAGGGCCCGACAGCGCAAGCAGCTCGGTGCCGGTCGAGAGGTCCCATAGCCGAATCATTTTGTCCTTTCCGCCGCTTGCGAGCCGTTGGCTGTCGCTCGAAAACGCGGCCGCCGTCGTCCCGCCTGGATGGCCCGGCAAACGGCGCACGATGCTTCCCGAGCTCGGGTCCCACAGAATGACCTTGCCGTCCAGATCGTTTCCCGCGATCAGCCGTTTGTCGGGACTGAATGCGAATGGCCCTTCGTTGTCGGCGCCGGGCATCAACGTGACCACCTGACCGCCGGCGACATTCCAGACGAACAGGTCGTCACGGTTGGTGCCCTGAATCATCACGAGCTGACCATCGTCGCTGATCGCACCGCGACTGGACTCGACTCGTAGTTCATCGGGGATGTTCACGTAGCGCCCCGATGCAATGTCCCATAACCGCGGGGGCCCATCGGTAAACAGCAGCAGCCTTTGCCCGTCGCCGCTGAAATCGAGTTTGAAGACGAAGCCATCGGCCATGTCTGGCGCCGGCAGCTTCTGTCCGGTGTTCAGGTCCTCGATCGTGATGATGGTATTCAAGGTCGCATGCGCGAGGCGTTCGCCATTGCGAGGCAGCGCCGCGAATCCGACGTTGCCGCCATGGGTTCGAGAGCGACCCGCGGGTACATCGACGAGCAACAGATCGGTGGCATTGGCGACTGCCATGAGCCGCCCGTCGCCGCTGACGTCACGGAACATCGCGCCACTCGGCGCCGCCCACGATGCGAGCTCACCATTGGCGCCGATGTTCCACACCTTGATGGTGTCCGAGCCGACGGTGACGAGTCGTTTCCCGTCTCGGCTGAACGCCATGCTCGATACGTCGCTCTTGTGGCCTGCAAGGACCAGCTGCTCGGCGCCGCTCTCCACGTCCAACAGACGGACCGTATGGTCGGCGCCCGCAGTGGCCAACACGGAACCATCGGCACTCACAGCCAGTGCGCGCAATCCGCCTGCGTGCGTTGTCGCGATTGGCGTCGCAGTGTCCGTGCGCGGGTCCGCGCGGTAGGCATAGTTACTCTCTGCCGTCGTGTAGTTGATGTAGGGCGTGCCGCCAGGCTTCGCCGAGTCGAAGACCAGACTGTTCATGCGCTCACCTGGAATGGTTGTGACAGCTCTCGCCTCCGGATCGGTGGGAACGTTGTTCCAGACGACGAGCTGGTGCTCGATCAGCTCGCCGAGAGTGCCCCTATTGCCGCCGGCGGCCAGCATTGCGTCCGAATACCAAGCGAGTTCGTCGACCGTGCCGCTTATCGACGACCATCGCGCACCGACCCGTTTCCGTTCGGCGACATCCCAGATGTCCACAATGCCGCTCTGGCATAGGTTGCGATGGACGGCGGCGCATCGCGCGACGGCCAGAAACCTGCCGCCTGGGCTGAACGCCAGCTTGTGATATTCGCGGTACGGGAACTCATCGCCTTCGGGATTCAGTTCCGCGATGACGCGCGCGTCCTGCAGGTTCAACAGCTTGATTGGCGCCTGCCGCGGCGCAATCGCCAACAGACGTCGATCCGCGGACACGGCGGCGGCGTCGTACGGCTCTGTCATGAACGTTCGCGCGCGCTTCGCGGCCGTGCCAGACAGATCCCATTCTGTAACTTTGCCGTTTGGCTCGACGATGATGGCGCGCGTGCCGGTGGCATCCGCGGCTACCTGAATCTTGTTGGTCCGGTCAGGTGTCTCGATCGGCAGATTGAACAGGACGCGCGACGCGTATAGCGCGCGGTGGAGCACGTCGGCGCTCTCCGGTGTCTGCGAGATATCGAAAGCGGCGACCGCGAGCAGCACGCCGAGTTCCGGATCCGACGCCGAGTTCAGCAGCGACGCGGTCGAGAGCTCGCGTGCGGCTGCGACACGTTGCGCTGCCTGTGCCTCCCGTGTCGCTCGTGCGGCGATCAACGCTGCAGCAACCGCGACCAGGAGCAGTGCGCCGACGATCACAACGGCGAAACGGTACTGTTTGAGCTCGCGCCTCTCGCGTTCGCGCTTTTCCTGCTCGCGCGCTCGCTCCAGTTCGAGACGCTGAGCCTCCTGCGCTTCGAGCAGTGCCGCCTGTTCTTCCTCCTGGCGCTGAATCAGCGCCAGACGCTCCTTCTCCGCTTCCTCGCGCACGACGCGCGAATCGCGACTCGCCCGCACCACTCCGGCCAACAGGTCGTGCGTCAGCTCCAGCCGCTGGACGCCTCCACGATCCTCACGGCGGAGCAGTCTGCGCTCGACCAGGCGATCGATGTCCTCGAGCGCGACCCCGGGCAGCTTCAATGCATTCTCGAGTGCCACGCTGTCGCGGAACCCCGACACCGTGAGCAGGCGGTCCTCGATGAACAGCCGGATCTCGCGCGGCAGGTCGGCGACGCTCCGCTCGTAGAAGTCAGCGAGCACCTCCTGCTGGCTGCCTTCGAGCAGGTCGGCGCTGATCCGCTCCTGATCGAGTTGCAGCCGTTTGTTGTTCAACTCACGACAGACCACGCTCAGGAGCGCAGGTTCGACTTCGAGATCGGCGAGCGGCATCCCACCGCGGTCGGCCGCCACGAACCGCACGACCTGACGTGCGACGTCGACATCGATCAAGTGCTGCGCATGCGCCACGACCTGCAGCGCCGCCTCGCCGTTCATGCGGCGCAATCGAAACCGGTTCAGCGCCAGCGCCGGCATTCGCGCGCGCAGCGATTCCAGATCCGGCAGGAAATCCTCGCGAATGCTCAGAAGGATCTTGTAGTGATGGCGCCCGAATTGGAACGCGGCGGCCTCGTCGGGATGCTGATCGAAGTGCGCTTTCAGCGCGGCGGGCGGCCGCCCTTCGGCGATGTCGGCGAGCTGCTCGATGAGGCGATCGGTCGCGGCGATGCGGGCCTCGTTCAATCGGCCCAGGGTGAAGACCTCTTCGAACTGGTCGAACACGAGGAGCGGCGTGACCGGGCGGTTTCGCTCGTTCCACAGCGTGTTTTCATTGCGGTGGAAGTATTCCCACAACGTCTCGTCGACGCGCGCCGCCGGCGCCTCGACCCGGTTCGACACCGCTTCGCGCGCCAGTGCGGTCGTCACTTGCGCGACGAGATCGGGCGCGCCGGGCGAGAAGTCGAGGCGGATGTAGACGGGCACCACGCGCTGCGGTCGCAGGCGGGGAAAGAGACCTGCCTGGAGCAGCGATGACTTGCCCAGGCCGGACAGGCCGAACAGCACTATGAGCCGCTCGCGCAGCACCACGCGGAGCAGTTCGTCAATCTCGCTGGCGCGTCCGCGGAAGAACTCCTGATCGGACTCACGGAACGCGAGAAGCCCGGGCCACGGGTTCTCCGTGTTGACCGTGCTCGCGGTCTGCGGCGCTGCGGTGCTGTCGAGACTCATCCTGCCGCTGCCCTCGTCAGCTGATACTTGCGGTACAACGCCTGGATGCGATCGAGGAATTGAGGAGTCGGATCGCCACTCGGCAACGAGAAGCACTGAATGGCGCGGAACTTCGCCGGAAGCGCCTGGTCATCGATCTTCGTTTCGTCGATCAAGACCGGCAGCAGAAAGGCGTCGTCACTCGAGAACGAGGCCATCTGCGCCTCTTCGAGGGCGAGATTCCATTCGACGCGAAAGAAGCGCCGATCCGGTGTGAGCGTCTGCCGCGAGATGACCGGTACGAAGAGCGAGCACTGATGGATGGTGCGCCGCAGCTTGCCCTCCCATTCATTCCCCGCCTTCAACTGATCGCGATCGAAGAACACGTCCACGCCCCTCGCCTCGAGTGCGACCTTGATCTTTTCGACCGCCGGCCAGTCCCCGGATGCGTAGCTGAGAAAGACCGCGCCGGGCTCGACGTCATCGCGTGACGGGCGGCTCTCCGCGACCGGGAGCGTGGCAGCGGTGTCCGGGTGTGAGGCGGTCCATCGGCGAGACAGTTCGTCGACGAACGCCACGGCGCCCCCGTCGCGGTAAATCTCGGTGGCGGTGCTGAACCGCTCGAGAAACAGCACGAGATTGTCGTCGCGCCAGACGACTTCATCGACGAGGTAATCGGTCTTGTCGTCCGACGAGAGACGCTGGCGTTTCGACATGCGCATCAGGAAGCTGGTCAACCAGCCGGAGAAGCGCGTGCCGAGCAGGAGAATGCTGCGGCCGCTCAACTCATCGAACAGCTGCACCGGTCGGCGCGTGTCGGACTGCAGCGAGTGGAAGAACTCGACGAGGTCCTCGTCGGTAATCACATATGCAGGTGTGGCCGAGAGCTTCCCGAGGAGGTGATACACGACCGGCGCGGCGAGCGCCTTGACGTCCTGGAGATCCTCCATCTCGTTCGGCGCATGCGCGAAGACTCGCGTCTTCGACAGGCCGCCGAAGCGCTTCTCGTTCAACGCACGTGTCATGGAGGAGTCGAAGGTGGTCGAGACGAACAGCTGCAGCGGTCGGATCGCCGCGAGCTGCAGGAGCGGCTCGGGAGTCGGCAGCATCTCGGCCTCGGTGGCGACGGTCTTCAGCGCCGCGTACACGCGCTGGACGGGTTTGCCCTTGGCGACGTAGCGACAGGCAACCTCGTTCAACTCGCCACCGGGCGGGAGGTCGCCATCGCCGACACCGAGATACTTCGCCAGCCTGTGCGCCAGCAGCGGGTAGAGCAGCGTGTGACCGGTCGATTCCGGCACGGTCAGGAGGTCCTGACCGACGATCGGCACAACTTTGCCTTCGTCGATCAATTCCAGCAGCTGGTCCCAGAAAATATCGGAGTCAGGCATCGCGGCGCTGTAGTGTCCCTCTACTCGCCGTGAGCCTGTCAATTCGTGTTTTCACTGTCGACGGAACGGCTCGCAACGTGTGACTGAAACCTGGCGAGGCTGGCCTTAGACCTCGCGAGTCTGCAGCGGCTACCGCCTCGCTGAAGCCGCCCGCGTCCTTCGATGCCGAAGTGTCTGCTCGTGGTCGAGGAGCCAGCGCTTTCGCTCGAGTCCTCCGCCATATCCCGTCAGCGATCCGTTCGATCCGATCACACGGTGGCACGGCACGACAATGCCGATGGGATTTGCGCCGTTGGCGAGGCCGACCGCTCGGACGGCTGTCGGGCGGCCGATTCGCTCCGCGAGCTGGAGATACGAGACCGTCGTGCCACACGCGACGTTTCGCAGTTCACGCCATACCGCACGCTGGAAAGGCGTGCCGCTCGTCATCACTCGTAACGTATCGATCGCCGCGAGGTCTCCGGCGAAATATCTGCTGAGTGCGTTCGTCAAACCATGAGGATTGGGAGCAGGTGTGAGACTGAACCCGCGTGCGCCGTAGTGGAGGGTCAGCAGCCGCTGCATGCGCGTCTCGTAGTCCGTCCAGTCGATCGCTCGCAGATGTCCGTCGCGATCGGCGACGACCACCAATTCGCCTATCGGCGTATGAAGGCGATCCACGAGCAGCGGCAAGACGTTCATCATGCACTCCTGCGCGTCGACGTCGATGGCGTCTGGGCGGCCCAGAGGTGTTGTGCCGCATAGGCGCGCCAGGGCCGCCATGATTCGGCCCTGCTGAGAAGACTGCGCGGACCCGGCTCGATGCCGCCGATCGCGCGCGCACCACGCAGCAAGCCGACGTCCGTGGCGGGAAAGGCGTCCGTCTCGCGCAGCGCGCGCAGCGCGATGTATTGCGCCGTCCATTCACCAACACCGCGGATTGAACGGAATCGCGCGATCGCCTCTTCGATGGTGCCGAAGGGACGGAACAGGTGTGGATCGGCGGCGGCATGAGCCAATGCGGTGAGCGTCGCTTCTCTCGCGGCAGGCATGCCGAGCCCGAGCGATCCCGCAGCCGCGAGGGCGCCGGCCTTGGGAAAGACGCGGGACAGTCCTGGATGATCAAGACACGCGTCGGATACGGGCTTGCCAAAGCGGGCGACGAGTTGTCCCGCCAGCTGGCGAGCAGCGGTGACCGTGACCTGTTGGCCGAGAATCGCGCGGACTGCCAGCTCGAAACCGTCCCATCCGCCAGGCGCTCGCAGCCCTGGACGTTGCGCGACGAGCGGTGCGAGCAACGGGTCACGGGAGAGGTGTTCGTCAATCGTCACGATGTCAGCGCCCGTGTCGAACAGCCGACGCACTCGCGTCACGATCGCAGGCAACGCGCGAACGTCGGAAAAACGAATCGTGACGCCCAGACTGTCATGCGACGGCACGTGGTCGACTCGAACGCTCCCGACACACCCGTCGATCTCCACGGTGCGGTGATAGCTTCCGTGCTCGACGACTTCAATCCCCGGAATCGCACGCGCCTGCAGGTAGGCGAGCATCGACTGCCAGTCATAAGGGCGGCGATATCGCAGACGGAGCGTGACTGCTGCGTCGGCAGGCCGTGAGCTGGCGGAGCCGTGGCGTCGGAGCGCACTCGGCGGGCGGCCAAACAACGTCCTGAAGACCTCGTTGAATCGACGGATGCTGCCAAATCCGGACGCCAGCGCGACGTCGGTCATGGACATTCGCGTCTCATGAATGAGCTGCTTGGCAAACAGCACACGACGCGTCTGCGCGACCGCGATCGGCGACGCACCAAGATGCTCGAGGAACAATCGCCGCAGCTGTCGCTCGCCTATGCCAAGTCGCTCCGACAAGTTCGCAACGCTGGCGCGATCGCCATCCAGCGCTCCGTCGGCAATGAGCGCCAACGCCCGCGACACCGTGTTCGACGTTCCGCGCCACGACGCCAGGTCCGGAGCCGTTTCAGGACGACACCGAAGGCATGGACGAAATCCCGCTCCCTGCGCGGCTGCGGCGGAGCTGAAGAATCGACAGTTCTTGAAGTGAGGGGTCCGCGCGGGACAGACCGGCCGGCAATACACACCGGTCGACCTGACCCCGACGAACAGCAGCCCATCGAAACGGGGATCGCGGGTCTGCAGAGCCCGATAGCACATCTCTCGATCAGGCAGCTCCATACTCACATCACAGTTGATCCTCTGATCCGCCGAGCGTGAAGGCTCGCGGTTTTCGGACGCGATCTTCCCTCCTGCGATGATTCGGAACGTTCGGCCGCGGTCCCGCGGACGATCGGTTCGCCGCCGCTTCCCGGGTAGTGCCGTGCCGCAAGCGTCGCTCCATGGCTCGTGATACGGAGTGTTTCGAAGTCAGCCATGCGCCTGTCGGCATGATACCTGTCCGCGCACGACGTCACGCACGCGTTGGAGGATGGCGCTCGCGAAAGCGAGCCGCGTACCGGACGTGGAGGATAGCCGACACGAGTGAAATGACGACTCCGAGACTGACGTCGACCGCGACATCGACGTTGAAGAGTGCGGCCAGGTCGCTTGCGACCGCGCCGGCAATGACGGAGTTGAGTGCGGCTGCGACGCTCGAGGTGGTCGTCAAACTCTTCGCGAGGTTGGCGAACCGCTGGGGCATTCCATGGCCAAGCGGGTGCGCGTCAACCTGGGGCTGATCTTCCGGAAGAAACGGTTCCAGCTCCGGGACCATTTGCAGGTACGCGCGTCGCACCAGATGGATGCCCATCACCGATCGCGCGTCCTCGTAGTTGATGCCCACGCTTCTGACAAAGGTCGTCAGGCCGACGAAAAGCGCGACCGACAACAGCAGGAGCGCGAACAAAAGAGTGGCGCGACCGAAGTGATTCGCCTGCGCGAGGAGGGCGAGTGCGATGACCGTCCCCGACAACACCGAGACGAAGATCGTCGTCCGACCGAACATCTCCTGGTAACCGAGTGTCCGAGCGGACAACAGAGCCCAGTGTTCTGTTGTCAGGATATCGACGGCCCGCGGATCGTCGAGCCCGGCCTTCTGCATCTGAGCCTCTCTTCCTTGTACAGCCTCGAAGAAAGAGCACCGGTCGTGCCGCCGCACGTGGCGGTCGCCGATGAGTCTCGGTTTGGCTTCGAACTCGCACGCGAATGCTCGACGCCACAACAGAGATGGCTCCGGTGTGCTGCTCTGTTCGTGGCTGATCTGCAGGAGGCGTTGTGATGGGCAGGTCAGGCGTAGGACACAGCGTGGAAGAGCGAGTGTCGGATTGTCTGGAGCGAGCGGTTTCCGATGATCGGCTCGT
>Ga0111539_10006192_pt1 | contig 15436 bp, 11 predicted proteins | sample RhiMethybrSRZTD1_FD_79667 | JGI IMG/M metagenome (GOLD analysis project Ga0111539, IMG submission 79667) | Populus rhizosphere microbial communities from Tennessee, USA - Rhizosphere MetaG P. TD hybrid SRZTD1 (version 2) (version 2) | ecosystem: Host-associated > Plants > Roots > Rhizosphere >... | reverse complement strand
TCTCGGTCAGTGCGATCAGATCGACGCGCTCGCTCGGCACGATGGCGTCGATCGCCGCGACGATGCGCTCGTGAAGGTCGCTCATCAGCTCGAGCTCGACGCCCCCACGCAGGCCGATCGCGAGATCCACGTCACTGTTGCGGCGGTTGCGTCCCGTGGCGCGGGAACCGAACAACCAGGCAAACTCGACCTCGTCAATGCCCGACAGAGCTGCCTCGAGTGCTTCGAGGTCGGCCTCGACAGGCCCGTTCTCGTGGCGCTGTTTGTCGAACATGGGGGCAGTATCGCCGGCGAGTGCATGCGTGCAAGCTGCATCGATCTGCCCCCTCGTCCGCGAGGCCCTCATGCCGATCCGCGGCGAGCAGCTGGAGCTGCGCACTCGTCCTGCTCCGCAAACCAAGCTGTTTGGCGGGACTTCGCGCCAACGCCGGCGCCGCCCGCTACGTAGAGTGTTGCCTATGCTGCCGACACGCCGTTCGTTCCTCTCGTCCGTCGCGGCTGGTTGTGCCATGGCTGGAGTGGGGCAGGCCGCTGCATTGGACGGTAGGTCGCCGCGCACCGCGCTGAAGATCCTCGTGCTCGGCGGCACGGCGTTCCTGGGTCCGCCGTTCGTGCGCGGCGCTGTGGCGAAGGGCCACACCGTGACGCTGTTCAACCGCGGCAAGACGAACCCGGAGTTGTTCAAGGAGCTCGAACAGCTGCGCGGTGATCGCGAGAAGGGGGACCTCGAGGCGCTGAAGGGCCGCCAGTTCGATGCGATCGTCGACACGTCGGGGTATGTGCCGGAGCACGTCGAGGCGACCGCGAAGCTGTTCCGCGAGACCAGCAAGCACTACCAGTTCATCAGCTCGATCTCGGTCTACGGCAGCTTCGGTGAGCGGCCCGACACGATCGAGGAGACGGCGGCGGTCAGCACGGTCGAGGACGACAAGGTCAAGGGCGTGAACACGATCCGGCAGGCGATGCCGTTCTACGGCGCGTTGAAAGCGCGCTGTGAAGCGGCCGCCGAAGCTGCGATGCCGGGACGCGTCTCGAACATCAGGCCAGGCCTCATCGTCGGCCCCGGCGACGGCAGCGATCGCTTCACGTGGTGGCCCGTGCGGCTCGACCGCGGCGGCGAGGTGCTCGCGCCCGGCGATCCCGATGGCCAGGTGCAGTTCGTCGACGTGCGCGATCTCGCCGCGTGGATGCTGCACGTGCTCGAGCAGAACGTCGTCGGCGTCTACAACGCGACGGGCTTCGCGGGGCGCGTTTCGATGGCCGAGCTGCTCTGCGCCTGCAAGTGCGCGACGTCCAATCCGGCGACGCTGACGTGGGCCAGCGAGGAGTTCCTGGCCGAGAACATGGTGAAGCCCTGGTCCGAGATGCCGCTGTGGATCCCGCGCGAAGGCCGCAGCGTGGTCGCCAACGCGCGCGCGATCGAGAAAGGCATGCAGTTCCGTCCGATCGCAGACACCGTGCGCGACACGTTGTCGTGGGCCAGGACCGAGCGCGGCGACAAGCCGTGGCGCACGGGCATCCCGGCCGAACGCGAGAAGGAGCTGCTCGGCAAGTGGCGTGAAGCCGCGAAGGCGGTTACAAAGGAGCCCGCCGGGCGGTGAGGAAACGCGCGATGCGCTGCCGACCGAAACTACTCGCCGCTGTCCAGGCCCTGCTGTTCGCGGCAGCCGCCTCGTCCCAGGACGAGCTTGGCCTCGGCAAGATGTGGACCTTCGAACGGCCGCCGCTCGCATACTTGAAGCGCGAGTACGGGTTCGAGGCACCCGAGCAGTGGTGGACCACGCTGCGCCTCGCGTCGCTGCGCATGTGCAACGGTTGCTCGGCCTCGTTCGTGTCGCCGCAGGGCTTGATCCTGACCAACCACCATTCGGTGCGCGACTATCCGGCCAAGGTGCAGGGTCAGAACGACTGGGTGCGCGACGGTTTCGTCGCGAAGGACCTCGCCGACGAGGTCAGGTTCGAGGGTATGGAGGTGGTGCAGCTCGTCCGCATGACGGACGTGACGGCCGCGATGACGGCCGGCGTCACGGGCGACCTCACTCCCGATGCGGCCGAGAAGGTGCGCGAGCGCAATCGCAAGGGCATCCTCGCGCAGGCGCAGGCTGCCGACGCGGCGCTGCGGCCGCAGGTCGTCAAGCTGTTCTCGGGCGGCATCTGGCAGCTCTACCAGTATCGAGTCTTCGACGACGTGCGGCTCGTGATGGCGCCGCATCTGCAGATCTCGTACTTCGGCGGCGATCCCGACAACTTCGTCTACCCGCGCTACGCGATCGACTTCTGCTTCTGCCGCGCGTATGTCGACGGCAAGCCGGCCGACACCAGCGGATTCTACCTTCCGTGGGGCGATGGGCCGGCCGAGGGGGATCTCGTGTTCCTGACCGGCAATCCGGGCGGCACGAAGCGCCTGATGACGACGGCGCAGCTCGAGTTCCAGCGCGACGTCTACTACCCCCGGGTCCGCGAGATGGTCGACTCGCGCATCGAGCTGTTGCGCGGGTTCGCGGCGAAGGACGCCGAGATGGAGAAGCGGCTGCGCAGCTCGATCCTCTGGCTCGAGAACTCGCAGAAGCTCAATCGCGGCGAGCACCGGGCGCTCAACGATGCCGCGTTCATGGCGCGCAAGGTCGCGGCGGAGACCGCGTTCATGGAGCGCGCGGAGCAGAGCGGATTCGCGAAAGAGCTCGACGTCTGGCCGCAGCTCGAGAGCCTGATGCGCGAGAAGCGCGCGCTCGACGCCGCGTTGAGCTTCCAGAGGGACGGTGGTTGTCCGCTCATGCTCCGCGCGTTCGCGGTGCTCGAGTTCGGCCGCAGCGAGGACCCTGAGAAGGCGGATCGCGCGCGGGACATCAATCCGAAGACGGATCCCGTGCAGCAAGCGTTGTTCGCCGATCACCTGCGCCGCGCGAGGAAGAACCTGCCGCCGAACGACCCGTATCTCGCGGCCATGCTCGGCGGTCTCGAACCGGGGCCCGCGGTCGAGCGGCTCGTGCGCAAGAGCCGCCTCTGCGACAAGACGTTCCTCGAAGGCCTGCTGACCGGCGGCAAGTCGGCGATCGACGCGTGCCGGGACGTGGCCCTCGTGGCGGCGCGCACGGTGCTGCCGCTGATGGAGAAGAACAAGGCCGCGGCGGCGTCGATCGAGGCCACCGAGACGGCGCTCGGCGCGCGCATCGCGAAGCTGCTGTTCGCGGTCTACGGCAACGACGTCTCGCCCGATGCGACGTTCACGCTGCGTTGGAGCGACGGGCGCGTCGCCGGCTATCCATACAACGGCACGGTGGCGCCGTGGCGCACGGTGTTCCATGGCATGTTCGCGCGCGCCGCGGAGTTCAACGAGGCGCCGCCGTTCTCGCTGCCGCCCGAGTGGCTGCTCGCGAGGGACCGCATCGACATGCGGACGCCGGTCGACTTCGTCTGCACGGTCGACTCGACCGGCGGCAACTCGGGCAGCCCCGTCGTGAACACGCGCGGCGAGCTCACGGGTCTGTTGTTCGACGGCAACATCGAGTCGTTCGCGAACGAGTTCCTCTACGGCGAGCGCGTCGAACGCAGCGTCTGCGTGCACCCGCAGGCCATCGTCGAGGCGCTGCGCAAGGTCTACGGTGCTTCGCGGTTGTTGCGCGAGATCGCGCGGTGAGTGCGCCGCTGCGGCGCGCTCACCGCGCGTGGGTCCCGGTGGAAGACCGATGAGTTCCCTGTTGGGGTTCGCGGCGTGCGGCCCGTAGGCTTGCGCGCATGGTGTTCCGCTGCTTTGCCGCGCTCGCGGCGGTCGGGTGCGCTGTTCTCGCGGCGCAGGAAGCTCCGCATGCGTTCGTCGGCGCGCGCATCATTCCGATCGACGCGCCGGTGATAGAACGCGGCACGCTGCTCGTGCGCGCGGGTCGCATCGTCGCGGTCGGGCCGACGGCCGAAGTGCGCGTGCCCGACGACGCAGTGACCGTGGACGCCGCGGGCCGCACGATCATGCCGGGTCTGATCTGCAGCCACTCGCACATCGGCGCGGTTGCCGGTGCGGACAGCAGCGGGCCGATCCAGCCCGAGGTGCGCGCGCTCGACTCGATCAACCCGCTCGATCCCGGCATCCAGAAGGCGCAGGCCGGCGGCATCACGACCGTGAACGTGATGCCGGGCTCGGGTCATCTGCTGTCGGGCCAGACGATCTACCTGAAGCTGCGCGACGGCCGCACGGTCGACGAGCTCGCGATCAAGCTGCCCGACGGCAGCCTCGCGGGCGGCATCAAGATGGCGAACGGGACCAACCCGCAGCGCGATCCGCCGTTCGCGGGCACCCGCGGCAAGGCCGCAGCGCTCGTGCGCGCCCAGTTCCACCGGGCCCGCGAGTATCAGGCGAAGATCGCCGCGGCGGCCGGGGATCCGAGCAAGCTGCCCGAACGCAACCTCGGGCTCGAGGCCCTCGTCGACGTGCTCGAACAGAAGCGCGTCGTGCATCACCACACGCACCGCCAGGACGACATCCTCACGGTGCTGCGCCTGCAGCAGGAGTTCGGGTTCCGCCTCGTGTTGCATCACGTCAGCGAAGGCTGGATGGTCGCCGAGCAGATCGCCGCGGCGAAGGTGCCGTGTTCGGTCATCGTGATCGACTCGCCGGGCGGCAAGCTCGAAGCCGCGCACCTGTCGCTCGCGACGGGCGGCATCCTCGACCGCGCGGGCGTGCTGGTCGGGTTCCACACCGACGACGGCATCACGGACAGCCGGCTGTTCCTGCGTTCGGCGGCGCTCGCGGTGCGCGCGGGCATGGATCGCGACAAGGCGCTGCAGGCGCTGACGATCGCGAACGCGCGCATGCTCGACCTGCAGGACCGGATCGGCACGCTGACGGTCGGCAAGGACGCCGACTTCGTCGTGCTCTCGGGCGATCCGTTCTCGGTCTACACGCGCGTCCTGCAGACGTGGGTCGAGGGCAAGAAGGTGTTCGACTTCGCGGATCCGAAGGACCGCGTCTACGCGATGGGTGGCTACGGCGCCTCGGACGGCCAGGCGATGTCGATGTGCTGCTTCGCGACGCAGGAGGGGCAGTGATGTTGGCGCTCTTGGTCGCTGCGGTGCTGTCGCACGCGCCGCAGGATCCGGCGCCTGCGGTGCCAGCTCCTGCGCGTGCGTTCGCGGTGCTCGGCAAGACCGTCGTCACGATGGCCGGCGATCCGATCCAGGATGGCGGCGTGATCGTGCGCGACGGCAAGATCGAGCGCGTCGGCAAGGAGGCCGAGCTCGCGCTGCCCGCGGACATGCCCGTGCTGCGCGCGGCGATCGTCACGCCGGGCCTCATCGACGCGCATGCGACCGTGGGCCTCAGCGGTCTGCTGAACATCCCGCACGACCAGGACCAGCTCGAGCGTTCGTCGCCGATCCAGCCCGAGCTGCGTGCGATCGACGCGTTCAACGCGCGCGACGAGCTCGTCGCGTGGTTGCGCGGCTTCGGGATCACGACCGTGCACACGGGTCACGGCCCCGGCGCGCTCGTCTCGGGCCAGACCTTCGTCGTGAAGCTGCGCGGCCGCAGCGCCGACCAGGACGTCGTCGTGCCGCTCGCGATGGTGGCGACGACACTCGGCGACGGCGGCCGCGCGCGCGAGGGCAAGGCCCCGGGCACGCGAGCGAAGTCCGTCGCGATGCTGCGCGAACAGCTGCAGAAGACGCGCGAGTACGTGCAGAAGAAGCAGAAGGACGCCGCGACGCCCACCGACCTCGGCCTCGACGTGCTCGCGAAGGTGCTGGCCGGCGAGGTGCCGCTGCTCGTCACAGCCCACCGCTCGCACGACCTGCTCTCGGCGCTGCGCGTCGCCAAGGAGTTCGGGATCAAGGTCGTGCTCGACGGCGCGGCCGAGGCCTACCTCGTGCTGCCCGAGATCCAGGCCGCCGGTGTGTGGGTGCTGCCGCACCCGGCGATGGCGCGCACGCGCGACGAGCTCGCGAACGGCACGATGGAGCTCCCTAAGCTGCTGCTCGACGCGAAGGTGCCGTTCGCGTTGCAGAGCGGCTACGAGTCCTACGTGCCGAAGACACGCGTCGTGTTGTGGGAGGCCGGCGTCGCGGTCGGCCACGGCTTGCCCGCCGACGCCGCGCTGAAGGTGCTCACGGTCGACGCCGCGAAGCTGCTCGGCATCGACGGCAGGGTCGGTTCCCTGGTCGCGGGCAAGGACGCGGACCTCGCGCTGTTCGACGGCGATCCGTTCGAATACACGACGCACTGCGTCGGCACCGTGATCGACGGCGTGCAGTTCACGGGCACCCCGCGCTGAACGTGGCCGCACCGGACCAGAAGCCCTACGACCGCGTGCTGGTGTGGGCGATCGTCGCCGCGCAGTTCGGTCCGCCCTTCATGTTCTCGGGCGTGGCTGTCGCGCTGCCCGACATGGGGCACGAGCTCCACATGTCGGCGACGGAGCTCGGGCTCGTCGAGACCACGTTCATCGCGAGCGCCACGGGGTTCGTGCTGCCGGCCGGCCGCCTCGCCGACGTCGCCGACAGGCGTTCGCTGCTGAAGTGGGGGCTCGTCGCGTTCGGGCTGATCCCGATCGTGATCGGCTGCTCGTCGAACGCGGAGCTCATCATCGGTCTGCGGTTCCTGCAGGGCCTGGCCTCGGCCGTCGCCGGCGCGGTCGGTGCGGCGATCCTCGCGGAGCTCGTTCCACCCGGGCAACGCGGCCGCGTCTTCGGCGCGATGCTCGGCGTCGCCTACGCGGGGTTGTCGTGCGGCCCGCTCGCCGCAGGTGCGCTCGTCGCGACCTTGGGCTGGCGGGCGGTGTTCTTCTGCGGCGCCTTGCTGATCCTTCTGGGCTCGGTGCCGATCTGGAAGCGCATGACCTCGCGCTGGCACGCGGTCGGACCGTGGGTGCACTGGCCGAGTCTCGCGCTGCTCGCCGCCGCGGTCTGCGCGCTCGTCGCGAGCACGGCCGTCGCGCAACGGGCCTCACTCGCATGGGCCAGCGGTCTCGGCGGTGGGCTGCTGCTCGCGGCGTTCGTCTGGCTCCAGCTGCGCATCGAGAACCCGCTGCTCGATCTGCGCGAGCTCGTGCACAACCGGCCGGTCGGCCAGGCTCTGCTCGTGCAGCTGCTGCTCTACCTGAACGGCTACTGCTCGATCTTCATGCTGAGCCTGTTCCTGCAGGTCACGAAGGAGATGCCGTCGCAGCGCGCCGGGCTCGTGCTCGCGATCGGCTCGCTCGTGATGGCCGTCGTGGCGCCGTTCGCGGGGCGACTCGCCGACCGCATCCGGCCGCAGCTGGTCACCGCGTGTGGCGTCGTCGCCGTCGTCGTGAGCTCCCTGCTCGGCATGCAACTGCGCCCGTCGTCCGGGGTGTTGCACGTCGCGTTGGTGCTGATCGCGCAGGGCATCGGCTTCGGCCTGTTCTCGTCGCCGAACCTCATGATCGTGATGAACAGCATGCACGGCCAGAAGAGCGGGCTCGCCTCGGCGCTCTCGTCGCAGTCGCGCGGCCTCGGCATGTTCCTCGGCATGGCCGTCACGGGCGCTTTCGTCGCGATGTACTTCGGGGCGCAGCCCGTCGCGGCGGCGCCGCTGCGTCTCGTCGACACGCTGCACGGCGCCTACTCGGTCTTGCTCGTCACGTCGCTGCTCGCGCTCGTCGTGGCGCTCGCGCGGCGCAAGCGCGTCGACGCGTCTTGACCCGCCGCGGGCGCGGGTCTCAGTGCAGCAACTGATCGCGCAGTCGCCCGAGGAAGGCCTCGTCGCCGACGCGCGCGTGGATGCGCTTGAACGCGGCCAGGATCTCCTGCTGCGTGATCTCGGGCACGCCGGGTCGCAGCAGCAGCAGGTCCGGGGCGAGGTTGTCGGGGTGCTCCGCGCGGAACTCGACGAGCGCCACGCGGAACGGCAGGTAGTTCTTCGGGCCGATCTTCTCGAGGTAGCGCAGGCCGACGCACCTCGAGGTGCGGAGTCTGCGGGGCAGCTTCTGGAACGCGGCCTCGAGGGGCTCGGGATCCAGCGCGTCCACCTGCTGCAGGAAGTTGACGGCGTCTGCCGCGAGCTCCTTCGAAGCGAGGATCTCGCGCTTCTCCTGCATCAGCTCTCGCATCCACCCGCCGAATCCCAGCGACCACACCTCGCAGACCTTGACCTGCCCGTCATGGCGCATGAGTCGCAGCTCGTGGTAATCGAGCAGGAGGCCGTCGCGCGCGCAGCGGAACACGAGCGTGCGCTCGCCGGCGGCGTCCGTGCGCATGTCGAGGAATGTGTAGTCACCGTGGCCCTTCGCGAACTTGATGAACGCGGCGAGCCGGGAGGTGTCCGGGGGCGGGGCGTCGCCCGGCATGTCAGGGGAAACCCCGGGCGCGACGGCCGGATCCTCGAAATGAACGAGCCGTTCGATCGCGTTCTTGTCCTTCGCCTGTTCGATCGCGAGGGCCAGGTTCACGGCTTCGGCATGCGTCACGCGCGGCGGATCCTGGTGCGCGAGCCACACCGCGAGCGGCACGAAGACCACTGCCGCCAGCGCGACGAACAGCATGACGCGCGATGGCTTGGAACGCGCAGCGGGGCGGCGTGCTTTGGTGCCCGCGGGAACCGGACCGCCGGCTGGCGCTGCGAACGGCGGGAGTGGTTCGGGGGCCTTTGCGGCTTCTGTGTCCATGCGGCGGTCCCGCACGATAGCGCGGCGCGCGCGTTTCAGCTGGCCGCGGCCGTCCCGATCTCCTCGTAGACCGTGGTCCGTTGCACCGGCTCGTAGCCCGCCTCCCTGACGAGGTGCGCGATCTGCGCTTCGTCGAGCGCCTGCGGTTCCGTCGTGCCGGCGTCGTGCGTGATCTTCTCCTCGGTCACCGTGCCGTCGATGTCGTTCGCGCCGAAGCTCAGCGCCGTCTGCGCCGACTCCTGCGTCAGCATGATCCAGTAGGCCTTGATGTGCGGGAAGTTGTCCAGCATCAGCCGGCCGACGGCGATCGAACGCTGGTCGAGGTTGCCCGTCGTGACGTGGCCGAAGTTCGCGAGGTCGGTGTGGTATGGCCAGAACGCGAGCGGGATGTAGGCCATGAAGCCGCCGCACTCGTCCTGCAGCTCGCGCAGCTTGATCAGGTGCTGCACGCGCTCCTCGACGCGCTCGATGTGGCCGTAGAGCATCGTCGCGTTCATCTTGAAGCCGTGCTGCTGCACCTTGCGCGCCGTCGCGAGCCAGCGGTCGGGGCCGGTCTTCTCGCGGAACACAGCCTTGTGCACGCGGTCGGTCAGCACCTCGGCGCCGCCGCCGGGGCAGCTGCCGAGACCCGCTTCGCGCAGGTCGGCGAACACTTCGTCCTCGTGCTTACCCGAGATGTTGAGCATGTGCTCGATCTCGACCATCGTGAACGCCTTCACGTGGATCTCGGGCCGCGCGCGTTTGGCCGCGCGCACGACGTCGAGGTAGTACTCGTAGGGCATCGTCGGGTGGATGCCGGCGACCATGTGCACCTCGGTGACCGGACGGTGCAGCTGTTCGCGCACCTTCTGTTCGACGATCGCCGGCGTCATCAGGTAGGCGCGCTCTTCGCCTTCCTTCGCCGCGAACGCGCAGAACTTGCACGAGTAGATGCAGATGTTCGTGTAGTTGACGTGCTGGTTCACATTGAAGAAGACCTTGCGGCCGTGCTTCTTCGTGCGCACGCGATGCGCCATCAGGCCGACCGCGGTCAGGTGCGGCGTCTCGTAGAGGCGGATGCCGTCGGCTTCGCTGAGCCGTTCGCCATTGCGGACCTTGTCGTCGATGTCGCCGAGCCCGGCTCTGGCGATGAGCTTCTTGGCGAGGGACTCGTCGAGGTGCGCGTAGGCGAAGGCGTTCATGGGGCGTGAGGTCGCGGGTCGCAGAGGGTAGGCGGCGGCCGGGTCCGGGTGAAGGGGAAGGACGCTGTACTGGCGGTTGCTGGCGGGAACGGGGGCCCGCTGGGGGAATTGCCCCGATCGCGATACAAGTTCACTGGAGCCGAGGCTGTCGAGGAACCGCTCATGATCCACCGCTGGTTCGTCGCGTTCGCGATCTACATCACGCCGAGCCTGTCCGTAGCTCAGGAGCCGCAGCCGGCCCAGCAGCCGATCGACGCGAAGGCCACGACCCAGGCGATCGACGCGGGCATCGGCTGGCTGCTCCGTCACCAGGACGAGACCGGCGGCTGGAGTGCATCAGAGTTCGTGCGCCACGATCCGAAGACCGACCTGTGCACGGGCATCGGCAAGCCGGACCAGGACATACCCGTCACCGCGTTGGCCACGCTAGCGTTGATGGCGCGTGGCAACACCAATGCACGTGGTGGTCCGAACGCTGGATCCGTGCAGAAGGCGTTCCGGTGGTTGGAAACGCAGATGCAGGCCGACGGCTTCGTCGGCGCACGCGAGGCCAGCAATGCGGTGGTTGGACACGCGATGAGCTGCGCAGTCCTGGGCCGGGGCAAGCTGCGCAGCAGCGAACTTCCTCAGCCGTCGTTGGAATGCCTGTTGGCGCTGCGGTTGCCCGACGGCACTTGGCCGGCGCGGCCCGGTGCGACGAAAGGCGACCCGATGGCGACCTACTGGGCGTGCACGGCCTGTTTCCACCCCGCGTTTGGCAATCGCGGCAAGATGGAGCCCGCCCTGGAGGCCATGCAACAAGGAGCTCTCGCTACTGTGTCAACGCCGGCCGTCGAAGCGACGCTCCGATGCTTCGCGCAGCACGAGCGCACGACTGACAAGAGGCTCGGCGAACTGCTGGGCGTGCTCGGCGGGAACCTGCCGCAGTGGCGCACTGGTCCCGATGCCGCGCGCATGGACTTCCTCGATTGGATTGTCGGCACCTACGCGGTGTCTGAGGGGGGTGGCGCCATGTGGCAACAGTGGGGTGCGGCGCTGCAGGCGGCGCTCGTCGTGCACCAACGCACCGACGGCGCACATGCGGGATCGTGGGACCCGGTCGACAAGAACGGCAAGGAAGGTGGACGCGTCTACGCAACGGCGGTGAACGTGATGTCCCTGTCGGTTGTAAGCCCAAGTAGCTCCCCCGGACGCCGCGGCGGCGTCAAGTGAACCAATCTCCATGACTCAGCAGTCCTTCATCTTGTTCGTGATCTTCGCGCTGACTGCACCCTGCGCAGCGCAGTCACCCGAAGAGACCGCGAAGCCGATCGACGCGAAGGCCACAACCGAAGCGATCGATGCGGGTATCGGTTGGCTGGTCCGGCACCAGGACGAGAACGGCGGTTGGAGCGCTTCGCAGTTCGTGCGCCACGATCCGAAGACGGACCTGTGCACCGGCATCGGCAAGCCCGAGCAGGACCTGCTCGTCACGGCGTGGGCCACGATGGCTCTGCTCGCGCGCGGCAACACGGAACTCGTCGGCGTGCACCGCGAGGCCGTGCAGAAGGCATTCCGGTGGTTGGAGACGCAGATGCAGGCCGACGGCTTCGTCGGCGCGCCAGAAGCCGGTAATGCGGTCGTTGCGCATGCCTTGAGCTGTCTTGCCCTGGCCCCGGGCAAGACGCTCAGCAACCAACCGCCGCCGAGGAAGTCGATGGATCGCCTGGTTGCACTACGCCTGCCTTCGGGCACCTGGCCGGCGCGGCCCGGTGAGACGAAGGGCGACGCGATGGCGACTTATTGGGCGAGCATGGCCTGCAGTATCAGCATCAAGCTGGGTGGTGTCTTGGATGACCTGGAGCCCACGCTGGCGGCAATGGAACGCGGTGAAGTCGGAGCGCTATCGCCGGAGCTCGAAGCCATGCTGCGCTGGCGTGCGAAGAGCGGGCCGATCCCCGAAGCACGGCTTGTCGAGGTCATGGACTCGCTGGTCAAAGAGTTGCCGCGATGGCGCGACGGCCCCGATGCCACCGGCATGGACTTCCTCGCCTGGTACGCTGGCACACTGGCGACCCGCAACGCGGGTGGCGCTCACTGGAGCCAGTGGTATCCGGCACTGCGTCAGGCGCTGGTCGTGCACCAACGCACCGACGGCGCGCATGCGGGATCGTGGGACCCGGTCGACAAGAACGGCAAGGAAGGTGGACGCGTCTACGCAACGGCGGTGAACGTGTGTTCGCTGTCGGTCGGCGAACCCTTCGGGCGCGTCGTCGTCGGACGCCGCGGCGGCGTCAAGAAGTGACGCTTCGCGCTACAAGTCTCGATTAGACCAGGGCTCTTCCTGGAAACTCCAATGACTCACGCATGCATCAACGCGTTCGCCATCTGCAGCCTCGCTTGGACCGCCGCCGCGCAGGAACCCGAGGCGGGTGCGAAGTTGGGCGATGCGAAGGCCACTGCCGAGGCGATCGATGCGGGCATCGGCTGGCTGGTCCGGCACCAGGACGAGGCTGGCGGCTGGAGTGCGACGCAGTTCCAGCGCCACGATCCGAAGACCGACGTGTGCACCGGCACCGGCAAGCCGGACCAGGACCTGCTCGTCACGGCGTGGGCGACGTCTGCCTTGCTCGCGCGCGGCAACACGGAACGCGCGGGCGAGCACAGCGAGGCTCTGCTCAAGGCACTCCGGTGGTTGGAAACGCAGATGCAGGTAGACGGCTTCGTCGGCGCGCCAGAGGCTGGCAATGCGGTCGTGGCGCATGCCTTGAGCTGTCTGGTCATGGCCGCGGTCAAGTCGAGCAGCAACCAACCGCTGCCGCAGCAGTCGTTGGAACGGCTGGTGGCGCTGCGCCTGCCTTCTGGCACCTGGCCGGCGCAGCCCGGCGAGACGAAGGGCGACGCGATGGCGACCTATTGGGCGAGCCTGGCCTGCAGCATCGGCACCGCGCTCGGTGGTGGCAGGATGGACTTGGAGCCGACGCTGTCGGCAATGGAACGCGGCGACCTCGCGATGCCATCGCCGGCGCTCGAAGCCACGCTGCGCATCTACGCGCAGCGTGGGCCGAAGACCGATGCACGGCTTGTCGAGCTCAGGGACTCGTTGGGCAAGCAAGTGCCGCGATGGCGCGACGGCCCCGATGCCACGGGCATGGACTTCCTCGACTGGCATTGCGGCACCTTTGCAATGATCGGGGCGGGTGATACCGCGCGGGTGAAGTGGTGTCAGTCGCTGCGGGAGGCGCTGGTCGTGCACCAGCGCACTGACGGCGCGCATGCGGGATCGTGGGACCCGGTCGACAGGAACGGCAAGCAGGGTGGCCGCGTCTACGCGACGGCGGTGAACGTGTTGTCGCTGTCGCTCGGACAGAGCCTCGATGATGCCTCGCCCGTCGGCGCCAAGAAGGACTGACGCCATGCCCCGAGCGGCCGGTGCTTGCAAGGCGCCGCTCGTTCAGCGATCGCCGTCGACGGTGCGTTCCTCGCCGGCCCGCACCGTGACCTCGCGCCGGCTCACCTCCTTGCCGCGCTGTCGGAAGATCACGGTCCACGTCCCGGGCGGCACGCGCGCTTCGCCGGCAACTCCTGGCTCCAGGTTGTCGATGCAGGCCACGTGCGCGCCCTTGCGCACGACGAACTCGTCGGCCTCGCGATGCCGTGGCGCGATCTTGGCGGCTGGTTGCAGGTCGAGCAGCACGCCCGACGTCTCGCGGCCAACGAGCACCTGCACGGCTGCCACGCACGCCGCGCGGCCCGTGCGATCCATCGCCGTGAGGTCCCAGGTGCCGGCGCGCAGCCCGCGGTAGAAGAACGAGCCGTCGAGCTCGCAGCGCTCACCGAGCACGCTGTCGCTGTCTCTGCGATAGGCCGTGATCCACACGTCGCTGCTGCCGATGGCGCGTCCCGAGATGCTGCCATTCACGGCCTGCAGGCGCAGCTCGACGTTCTCGTCGCCGGCTTCGATGGTCACGGGTTCGGCGAGGCCGAGGTCCTTGAACGCCTCGATCGAATGCATGCGCAGCTCGCACGGTCCAGCCGGCAGCTTGGCGAAACGGAAGCGCCCCTCGGCGTCGGTTGGGCCGAGGTCGACGGTCGTGTCGTCGATGGCCACTTCGATGAACACGCCCATGGCCGCACTGCCGTCGGGAGCGAACGCGCGCCCCGCGACCGGCAGGCCCGCCGTCGCGCGCAGCGCGACTTGGACGCTGCCCGCGGCCGGAACCTCGACGGACACGCTCGTCGGTTGGCATTTGCCACCGTACGGGATGCCGACCCACCAGAGGCCGGCACCGAGTCCGCCGAGTCGGAACGAGCCGTCGCTGGCGGTCGTCGTGCGGCGGGGTTCCTCCGCAGGGCGGAGCGCCCGCGGCCTGCTCGGACCTTCGGGCACATTGGCCTGCACCGTGACGCCCGCGACCGCAGCCCCGGATTCATCCGTGACCGTGCCATGTACACCGCTCGCGCGAGCGAGCGTGAGGATCCGTTCCTCTTGCGCGCTGGTCAGGGCCCAGCGTTGCTCCTCGAGGGCGGCGAACGACTCCGTAACCCGCGTCGTCACGTGGAGCGTCATGCCGATCGGGAGATCGGCGAAGTTGAGCCGTCCGCCGAGATCGCTGCCGGCCCGCCAGACGAACTCCGTGCCGCGTGCGCGCGATCCCGGTGGGAACTGCAGTTGCCAGGGGTTGAGGCGCAGCTCGACGCCGACGCCGGCTACGGGGGTCGCAGCGGTGTCGAGGACCTGCACGGACAAGGTCGCTCCGGTCGTGAGCGGGACTCGCAGCGCCGTGGCGCGAGTCTCGTGGCCCGCTTCCGGCACGATGCGGCACTGGCAGCGTCCCGCGGCGCGTGCGTCGATCCAGGTGTCGTCGTTGGCGATCACAGCCTGTACGAACCCCTCCGCATCGCTCCGGATCAGCATGGGGTCCGGCCCCACGAACAACTCGACGCCCGGCAGCGCGCGGCCGTCCTCGGCAGCGACGAGCTGCGCCCAGAACAGCATGTTGCCAACTTGCCCCAACACGATCGTCAGTTCGGTCGTCGAGCCCGCGCGCACGGTCTGCCAGCCGCTGCGGCTGCGCAATGTGCTGCCCTTGGGTGGTGCGACCGCGACGAACGTGCGGCCTGCTGCGACCGTGAGGGTGACATTGCCCGTCGCGTCCGTGAGCCCGTCGTGTTCCGCTGCACTGACCGCGCAGGCTGCGAGCGCGGCGCCGCGTTCGTTGTGCACGACGACGTGCAGGTTGCCCGTGGCGGCCGCGGGCTGGCTCGCGGCTGGCCCTTCGGCCGGCGCTTTCTCGCCGGCGTCCTCGACGAGCGACCGCTTGTTGCCCGCAGTCTCGACCGCTGCGGGCGCCGCATGCGGCTTCGACTCGTCCGGTCCGGCGACCGGCGGCGGCTCACTGCTGCTGACGAGCCAGAGCACGAGTGCAAGCAAGACCACGAACGCCGCGGCGAGGGCATGGCTTGGGCGCATGGGCTCCTTGGTGCCGGGTGGTGTGGTGACCGTCAAGCGGATGCATCGACTTTCCGCCGAACCGTTGCGCCGAGCCAACCGCCTTGACCGGCGTGGACCTTGGCCCGAGCATCCTGCGCGCCATGTCCGCAACCCATGCGCTGCTCGAGATCGAGCAAGAAGGATCCCCGTCGCGCAGCTGCGCCCTCGGA